>Ga0208357_1000828_pt1 | contig 23683 bp, 19 predicted proteins | sample NGESurdeep092012_6_FD_184487 | JGI IMG/M metagenome (GOLD analysis project Ga0208357, IMG submission 184487) | Arctic peat soil microbial communities from Barrow, Alaska - NGEE Surface sample F52-2 deep-092012 (SPAdes) | ecosystem: Environmental > Terrestrial > Soil > Wetlands > Peat ...
CCGTCCGGTGTCGGCCATGACCGCCATTGCACCCCGTACACGGGGCCGAGCTCTCCCGCAGCATCCGCCCACTCGTCCCAGATTGTGACACCGTTCTCCCGGAGCCAGGCAACATTGCTCTCACCGCGCAAGAACCAGAGCAGTTCGTAGACGATCGACTTGAAGTGCACACGCTTGGTGGTAATCAGCGGAAAGCCGTCAGCCAGGTCGAACCGCAACTGCCGGCCGAACACGCTCCGGGTGCCCGTGCCAGTACGGTCTGCCTTCGGTGAGCCATTCGCGAGCGTGTCGCGCAGCAGGTCCTCGTACGGGGTGGCGATGGGCGCGGTATTAGTGGGCGGGGTGGCAATCGGTGTGATGGCGGTCGAATCAGTCACAGCTTCGATGCTACGTTGTCAGCGCGTCGGCGCGGTCGAGAACGCGCGGACGATGGAACAACGCAGACTGTGAAACAACGCGGGGCGCGAACAAGTAGGCTCAGTGCGTGACTGAAACCGTGGCATCCGTGCGGGCTGTGACCGAGCGTCTCTGGCCATCGTCCGGCACAGAGCCGTGGGACGCTCCCGGACTGCTCAGCGGGGCATTGGATGCGCCGGTCACGCGCATTCACCTGGCCGTCGACGCGGTGGCCGACACCGTGGCTGAGGCGATCGATGCCGCAGCGGACCTGCTTTTAGTGCACCACCCGCTGCTGTTGCGGGGAGTCACCAGCGTGGCGGAGGATCGGTACAAAGGCGCTCTGTTGGCTCGGTTGATCCGCGCCGATTGCGCGTTGATCGCCGCCCACACCAATGCGGATACGGTCGCAGAAGGCACCTCCGCAGTTTTCGCGACCCTGCTGGGGTTGACGGACGCCAGGCCGATCGCATCGGCCAGTGAAGCGGACAGCGCATCCGGTATCGGCATCGGACGAATCGGCCGCCTGCCCGAGGCGATGACTCTGGGCCGGCTCGCACAACGCATTGCGGAGCTCGTGCCTGCGACCGCAAGCGGTGTGCGCGCCGCCGGAGAATTCGAAATGCCCGTCAGCGTTGTGGCGCTGTGCGCCGGAGCAGGCGATGCCTATCTGGCCGACCCCGCCGTGCGAGAGGCGGATGTCTACATCACGTCCGATCTTCGTCACCACCCGGCGTCCGAGGCGCGCGAGCAGGCTCTGATCGGCCAGGGCCCCGCGCTCATCGATGTGTCGCACTGGGCCAGCGAATGGTTGTGGCTGCAGATCGCTGCCGAGCAATTGCGCAGCGCCCTGCCGGATGCGACGATAACGGTCAGCGAGCTGCGCACCGATCCGTGGGATTTTGCAGTCGTTCAATAGGTGCAGTCGAAGTCGAGAGTTGAGGAACTGTGAAGGCTAGCCCGCAGGAGCAGAAGGAACTGCTTCGCCTCCAGGCGGTGGATACCCGCTTGTCCCAGCTTGACCACACGCTGAAAGCACTGCCCCAGCACGCCGCCCTGGCGCGGTTGACGGCCCCGCTGGACGCCGTTCGACAGAGGCAGGCCGTCGCCGCCGGTCAGCGTGAGGATGCTGAGACCGAACTCGCCCGGATCGAGTCGGATGTCTCCGTGGTGGAGGCGCGAATGGCGCGCGACGCTGCCCGGTTGCAGCAAACGTCCTCAATGAAAGATGTCGATGCGCTCGAGGCTGAGATCGGTGCGCTGAAGAAACGACGCAGCGATCTTGAAGACATCGAACTCACCGTCATGGAACGCATCGAGGGCATCGATGCCGAACTCGCCGGGATTCTGTCGGAGCGCGCCGTGCTCGATGAGCAACTCACGCAGTTGGAGCTGACCAAAGGGGAGCAGCAGGTGATCCTCGAGGCCGAGCGGGCTGCAGCCTCCGCCGATCGCACCGCGATCGCCTCGCAGGTGCAGCAGGACCTGCTGGCACTGTACGAGCGCCAGCGCGCCCGCTACGGCACCGGTGCTGCTTTGCTGCTGCGCGGCGTATCGCTGGGCAGCAACGTCAAGCTGACCGAGTCCGACCTGCAGGCCATCCGCCTGGCGGCGGATGACGATGTGATGCTCTGCCCTGACAGTGGTGCCATTCTGATCAGGAATGAGGAGTCGGGTCTCTGAGCTTCTCGCTGAACGTCAGCCCGGGACGGTAGGCTGAGCCGAGGAATGGGTCGGCAAGACGGTCGCGTCATCCGCTCGGGTTTTCGAATCCGCGCCGGATGCCGAGGAACGTCCGGGCTCCACAGAGCAGGACGGTGGGTAACACCCACCCGGGGCAACCCGCGAGACAGTGCCACAGAAAGCAGACCGCCGTGCGGCAACGCGCGGTAAGGGTGAAACGGTGGTGTAAGAGACCACCAGCGACCGGGGCGACCCGGCCGGCTCGGTAAACCTCGTCCGGAGCAAGGTCAGACAGGGAACATTGAGGCTGCTCGTCTCGTTCCCGGGTAGACCGCTAGAGGGCTGCGGCAACGTATGTCCCGAGATAGATGGCCGTCCACGGCGGAGCGTTCGCGCTTCGCCCGGACAGAACCCGGCGTAGCAGCCGGCCCATTCCGCTACTCGTCCTCCTCGTCGGGCACGAACCGGTAGCCCATGCCCTGTTCGGTCAGCAGGTAGCGCGGACGAGACGGCTCCGGCTCGAGTTTCTTACGCAGCTGCGCCAAGTAGAGTCGCAGATAGCCGGTGTCGTTCGTGTATTGCGGCCCCCACACCTCGGTGAGCAACATCTGCCGCGTGACCAGGCGGCGCGGATTGCGCAGCAGGAGTTCCAGCATCCGCCACTCGGTCGGCGTCAGCCGAATGGTGACATTGCCATCGTCTGTGTGCTTCTGAGCGGACTTCGCGGCCAAGTCGACGGTCACTGGGCCGAGGTGCACGACCGGCTCATCCGCTGCGCTCGGCACGCGTCGAGTGAGGGCGCGGATGCGTGCGAGCAGCTCGTCGGCCGCGAACGGCTTCGTCACATAGTCATCTGCGCCGGCGTCGAGCGCATCGACTTTGTCTGCCGAGTCGGTGCGGCCCGAGACGACGAGGATCGGCACCGTGCTCCAACCGCGAAGTGCCTCGATCACCTGGATGCCGGTCAGCCCGGGCATCCCCAGGTCGAGAATCACCAGCTCTGGATGCTGTGCCGTCGCGGCGTCGAGCGCGTCCGTGCCCGTGCGCGCGAGCAGCACGTCATAACCGCGCGCCCGCAGCATCACCTGCAGGGCCCGGAGAATCTGCGCGTCGTCGTCGGCGATGAGAATCTTCATGCGCGCTCTCTTTCGTCGGCAACGGGGAGAGTGACGACCGTGGTGAGGCCGCCGCCGGGCGTGTCTTCGGTCGTGAGCGTACCGCCCATCCCTTCGACGAATCCCTTCGACAAAGCGAGGCCGAGGCCGATCCCGCTGTCATTGTCGGTGTCGCCGAGGCGCTGGAACGGAATGAAGATCTGGTCGCGGCGCTCATCGGGCACGCCAGGGCCCGAGTCGACGACCCGCACTTGGATCGTGTCGGCGAACTCGCTCGCGCTGACCAGCGGATGCGTTCCGGCCGGTGAGAAGCGTAACGCGTTGTTCAGGAGGTTAACCAGCACGCGCTGCAGGAGCACGGCGTCCGCAAGTGCGGGCCGTAGCGCGGGGGAGACATCGAGTTCGACGGCGCCGGGCGGGAGCGTGAGTTCGTCGAGCACGGCCGGCAGCACGTCGTCGATGGCGACAGGCGCCAACGACACAGCGAGCACGCCGGCCTGTAGGCGGCTGACGTCCAGCAGGTTCGTCACGAGATCGGCGAGATTGGCGAGACTGACCTCCGCTGTGTCAAGAAGTTCCTGCCGATCGGCATCCGACCAGTCGACGTCTTGTGAGGCCAGGCTCGTCACCGCAGCGGTGGCAGCAGCAAGTGGTCGTCGCAGATCGTGTCCCACGGCCGCCAACAGCGCACTGCGCACCCGGTCTGCTTCTGCCAGCGGCTCCATTTCGCGTGCTGCTTCGCTCAGGTTCTGGTGCTCCAAGGCGGCGTCCAACTGGGTGACGATCACCGCGAGCAGGCGGCGATCGGCTGCCGCCAAGTCGCGTCCGGAGAGCTCGATCCGCGCCTTGTCACCGACGGCGAGCGAACTTGTGTGCTCGGCATCAGCGGGCTCGCCCGACGCAAACAGCACGGTGTCGCCAGCCATCAGGCGCACGCCGTTGAGCCCGAATGCTTCCCGTGTGCGGGAGACCAACGATTGAACACTGCCCTCTCCCCGGATGACGCCTCCGGCGACGGTCGCGAGGAGTTCGGATTCCGCAGCGGCCCGGAATGCTGTTCGACTGCGCCGTGCCGCCTGGTCGACCACCAGACTGACGAGAGCGGCGATGACAATGAACAGTGCGAGGGCCAGCAGGTGCAACGGCTCGCTGATGGTGATCGTGTAGAGCGGCGCAACGAAGAAGAAGTCGAGCGTGATGCCGGACAATGCGGCCGCGAACAATGCCGGCCACAGACCGCCCACGAGGGCGACGAGAACCACGAGCAACTGATAGCTGAGTACGTCGCTCGTGATGGAGTCCGGGCTGCGGAATGAGGCGAGAAGTAGGGTCAGGAGCGGCCCGCCGACGAGCGCGATGATCAAGCCGAACATCTGTCGCCGTAGCGTGAGCCCACCGCCCAGTCGGGGGAGCGCGCCGCGACCGCCCGCCGCCGCGTGCGAGACGATGTGCACGTCGATGTCGCCGGATTCTCGGATCACGGTCGATCCAATGCCCGGCCCGGTCAGCAGAGCCGCGAGCCTGGTCCTGCGGGACACGCCGATCACCAGCTGCGTCGCATTGCTCGCCTTGGCGAAATCGACGAGCGCGCGGGGCACATCGTCGCCGACGACCTGGTGGTAGCTCCCGCCGAGCTGCTCGACGAGAGAGTGCTGGTTGACGAGTGCGCCTGGGTTGGGATCGCGCAGCCCGTCCTGGCTCGTGACGTGCACTGCCAGCAGATCCCCGCCGGATGCGCGCGCGGCGATCCGCGCCCCGCGCCGCACCAGTGTCTCACCCTCCGGCCCGCCGGTCAGCGCGACCACAACGCGCTCCCGCGCTTCCCACTTGCTGTCGATGCCGTGCTCGGATCGATAGCGCTGCAGTGACACGTCGACTTCGTCTGCCAGCCAGAGCAGTGCAAGTTCTCGGAGCGCGGTGAGATTGCCGAGGCGAAAGTAGTTGGACAGCGCCGCGTCGATTCGGCTGGCCGGATAGACCAGACCAGCACTGAGCCGATCGCGGAGCGCCTGCGGTGCCACATCGACAACTTCGATCTGGTCTGCGCTACGCAGCACGGCGTCGGGGATCGTCTCTTGTTGCGCGATTCCGGTGATCTGCTGCACAACGTCGTTGAGCGACTGAATGTGCTGAATATTCAGCGTGGAGATCACGTCGATCCCGGCGTCGAGCAGCGCATCGACATCCTGCCATCGCTTCTCGTGGGCGAGCCCCGGGGCGTTGGTGTGGGCGAGTTCGTCGACCAGAGCGATCTGCGGCGCGCGGGCGAGCACAGCCGCCAGATCCAACTCGGTCAGCTCTATTCCGCGATGTGTGATCGTGAGCCGAGGCAACACTTCGAGCCCGCTCAGCATGGCTGCCGTCGCGGCGCGTCCGTGGGTTTCAACGAACGCGACGACGACGTCTTTGCCCTCGTCGGCGAGGCGACGGCCTTCTTCGAGCATGGTGAAGGTCTTGCCGACACCGGGGGCAGCACCGAGCAGAACCCGCAAACGACCTCTGCTCACTCTGTCTGCCCCTTAGCCATTCCCATTCGGATCCAGCTGGGCCAGTGCCAGGTTCAGCTGCAGAACGTTGACGGTCGGTTCTCCGAGATACCCGAGTTCCCGTGGTTGAATCTTAGACTCGACGAGCTTCTTCACCACTGACTCGCTGAGGCCGCGCTTGGCCGCGACGGCATTCACCTGGAGCAAGGCGTACGCGGGCGAGATGTCCGGGTCAAGACCCGAACCGGATGCCGTGACCGCGTCGGCGGGGATTTGTGCGGCAGTGACTCCGTCCAGCTTCTCGATCACGGCCTTGCGTTGATTGATCGACTTGAGCAAGTCGGGATTGTTCGGCCCGAGGTTGCTGCCGGTCGACGCATTCGCGTCGTAGTTCGCAGCAGACGGCCGCGATTGGAACCACTGCGCGAGTGGGACACCCTTCGCCGTGGTGGATGACTGCCCGATCAGGCTCGAGCCGACCACAGCACCACCGTTGACGCCCGCTGCGGTGATACGTGAACCGTTCGCTTGTGCCGGCATCGTCAATTGGCCGACGCCGGTCATCACCAGCGGATAAATGATTCCAAGCGCGGCGGTCATCACGAGCATGGCGCGCAATGCCACCCAATATTGGCGCGACGTGCCGCGAATTGTGGCGTTCATGAACTGTTCTGTCCTTCGTTTGTGGTCGAGTTCGTCGCTAGAATCCGGGGATCAGGCCGACGATGAGGTCAATGAGTTTGATGCCGACGAACGGGGCGATGAGGCCGCCGATTCCATACAGCAGTAAGTTGCGGTTCAGCAGCCGAGAAGCCGAGGCCGGCCGGTAGCGCACCCCGCGCAGCGCCAGTGGGATCAACAGCACGATGATGATCGCGTTGAAAATGACCGCCGAGAGGATTGCCGATGCAGGTGAGTGCAACTGCATGATGTTCAGAGCCTGCAGTCCGGGAAACACTCCGACGAACATCGCGGGGATGATGGCGAAATACTTCGCCACGTCGTTGGCGATCGAGAACGTCGTGAGCGCGCCGCGCGTGATCAGCAATTGCTTGCCGATCCGAACGATGTCGATAAGCTTCGTCGGGTCCGAGTCGAGGTCGACCATGTTCCCGGCCTCTTTCGCGGCGGAGGTGCCCGTGTTCATGGCTACGCCGACATCGGCCTGGGCGAGCGCCGGCGCGTCGTTCGTGCCGTCTCCCGTCATTGCAACCAGGTTGCCGCCCTCCTGTTCCCGTCGAATTAGCGCCAGTTTTTCTTCCGGCGTCGCCTCGGCGAGAAAGTCGTCGACACCGGCCTCCGCAGCGATTGCCTTCGCTGTCAACGGGTTGTCACCGGTGACCATGACCGTGCGGATGCCCATTGTGCGCAGGTCGGCGAACCGTTCGGCCAAGCCGGTCTTGACGATGTCCTTCAGGTAGATGGCGCCGAGAAGGCGTGCGAAGCCATCCGCTGAACGTGTCGCCACGCCCAAAGGGGTGCCGCCGACGGTCGAGATCCGTTCAATCTGTTCGTCGAGTTGACGACGCGCGTCATCGTCGATTGGGGTGGTCGCCGCGACCCAGGCGATCACCGACGATGCCGCACCCTTGCGGATGCTGCTTCCGTCGCCGAAATCAACGCCGCTCATCCGTGTTTGGGCGGTGAACGGCACGATCTCGCCGGCCAAATCGCCCGTGTGCGTGTACCCAAGGCGTTCTGCCAATGCGACCACGGACGCACCCTCCGGAGTCGGGTCGCTGAGCGATGCAAGCGCGGCAGCACGGACGAGATCGGCCTGCTGCGTACCGCCGACCGGGATGAATTCGTCGGCCTGCCGGTTGCCGTAAGTGATCGTTCCGGTCTTGTCGAGAAGCAGTGTCGTCACGTCCCCTGCGGCTTCCACTGCGCGTCCCGACATCGCCAGCACGTTGCGCTGCACGAGCCGATCCATTCCGGCGATGCCGATCGCGGAGAGCAATGCCCCGATTGTCGTCGGAATCAGACAGACCAGAAGCGCGACAAGCACGGCGACGCTGGGTGCGGCGTTCGCGAACCCGGCGGTCGGGCCGACTGCGAGGATCACGACAACGAAGATGATCGTCAGGCTCGCCAGCAGGATGTTCAGGGCGATCTCGTTCGGTGTCTTCTGCCGCGAAGCGCCCTCCACCAGCTTGATCATGCGGTCGACAAAGGTCTCTCCCGGCTTGCTGGTGATCCGTACGACGACGCGGTCCGACAGAACGCGTGTTCCACCCGTGACGGCGCTTCGGTCACCGCCTGATTCGCGCACGACCGGAGCAGACTCGCCGGTGATCGCGGACTCATCGACGGATGCGATGCCCCAGATGATGTCGCCGTCGCCGGGGATCAAGTCCCCTGCGCTGACCACCACGATATCGCCGAGTCGTAGGTCGCCGGACAAGGCGGGAGTGACGATTGCCCGCTCCGCACCGGCATCCGCTTGTTCGTCGTAATCGGAGACGAGATTCGCGGTCGTGGTGGTGCGGGTCTTGCGCAGTGTCGCAGCTTGCGCCTTGCCGCGGCCTTCGGCCACAGATTCGGCGAGCGTAGCGAACAGCACGGTGAGCCACAGCCAGATCGCGATCGACCAGGTGAAAGCCAGCGTCGCCGCGCTGCCGCCGGGCTGTCGCCCGAGGAACGGCTGTGCGATGGCGATGACTGTGGTCAGAGCTGCGCCGAGCTCCACGATGAACATCACCGGGTTGTGCCAGAGTTCGCGCGGATCCAGCTTGCGGAACGCGCCCGGCAGCCCATTCACGAGTTGACCGAGGCTGAACGTCTTGACGGAGGATTTCGATGTCGACGGCAGTTGACTCGAGGTACTGATGGTGGTCATGATTCAGTGCAGCCCTTCCGCCAGGGGACCCAGCGCGAGAACGGGGAAGTAGGTGAGTGCGGTGACGATGACGATCGTGCCGACGAGCAAGCCGACGAACTGCGGCTTGTGTGTGGGCAACGTGCCCGACGTTGTCGGAACGATCTCTTGGCTGGCGAGGGAACCCGCCAGGGCGAGAACGAAGACGATCGGAATGAATCGGCTCAAGAACATGACGGCACCGAGCGCAGCATTCAGCCACGGAGTGTTCGCGCTGATCCCGGCGAACGCCGAGCCGTTGTTGTTGCCGGCGGAGGTGAACATGTACAGCACCTCGGAGAAGCCGTGCTGTCCCGGATTCAGGATGCTTGTCTTCTCGATGCTTTGACTGACGCCCGGTATCGCGAAGCTGAGCGCCGTGCCTGCCAAGACCAAGGTCGGTGTTGCGAGGATGTAGAGGCTCGCCATCTTGATCTCGCGGGAAGCGATCTTCTTTCCGAGATATTCGGGAGTGCGGCCGACCATCAGGCCGGCCAGGAAGACTGCGACGATCGCGATCATCAGTATCCCGTACAGGCCTGGGCCGATCCCGCCAGGAGCCACTTCACCGGTCATCATGTTGAGCATCGGCATCATTCCGCCAAGCGGCGTGAAGCTGTCGTGCATCGAATTGACGGCGCCGGTTGAGGTGAGCGTCGTGGAGGTGGCGAACAGCGTGGACCCGATGATGCCGAAACGCTGCTCCTTTCCTTCGAGCGCGCCGCCTGCAGCCTGAGTCGCCGTCCCTGCGCCCTGCAGTTCGAACAGGGTCAACGCGATCAGCGACGCGATGAAGATGACCGCCATTGCGGCGAGGATGGCGTATCCCTGGCGGATGTCGCCGATCATCCGCCCGAACGTGCGGGTGAGGCTGACGGGCAGTAAAAGCAGCATGAAGATCTCGAGCATGTCCGTCCACGGGGTCGGGTTCTCGAACGGATGCGCAGAGTTCGCGTTGAAGAATCCGCCTCCGTTGTTTCCGAGGAGCTTGATCGACTCCTGAGACGCGACCGGCCCGCCCGGCAGGTTCTGCGTCGCTCCGGTGAGGGTGGTGATGTGATCGATCGGGTTCAGGTTCTGGATGACACCGCCGGCGATCAGGATGATCGCGAACAGGACGGACAGAGGCAGCAGGATGCGAACGGTTGTGCGTGTCAGGTCAACCCAGAAGTTGCCGATGGTGCCCGTGCGGTGTGCAGCGAATCCGCGCACCAGCGCGACGGCCACGACGGCGCCGACGCCGGCAGATGCAAAGTTCTGCACCGCAAGGCCGGCGAACTGCACGGTGTAACCCAGTGTGGCTTCCGGAGAATACGACTGCCAGTTCGTGTTCGTCACGAAGGAGATCGCTGTGTTGAACGAAAGGCCCTCCGGCACGGCCGGAAGCCCCAGCGAATACGGCAGAATCGCCTGCATCCGCTGTAACGCGTAGACGAACAGCACGCCGATGATGGAAAACGCGAGTACGCCTCGCAGGTAGATCGGCCAACTTTGTTCGGAGGTCGGATCGACTCCGATGACACGGTAGAACGCGCGCTCGACGCCAAGGTCTTTGCGGGTCGTGTAGACACGCGCCATGTAGTCGCCGAGCGGCCGATAGCAGACCGCGAGCAGCAGAACGAGCGTGGCAAGGCTTGCCACGAAGAGCCAGAAAGTCATCTAAAACTTCTCCGGTTTCAGCAGGGCCCACACCAGGTAGACGATGGAACCCACAGCCAGCGCGGCGGCGAAGATGGTGAAGAAGATCACAGCTTCTCCACCCCCTTGCCGATCAGGGCGACGATGGCGCCGAGGGCGAGAATACCCGCAACGCAAATCACATCTAGCAACGTCAAACACTCCGTTCGGACGGTGTCGCGGCCCGGCAAGGCCGACGACAGTGACCGTCAAGTCACGGAATGATTCAACGTGCGAGTAAGCGGTTCGGGCCGCTCCCTAACGAATTTCTAACGGCGCTGCGACCGGATGCTAACGGTTCCCTTTCGCAGCGAGCGCCGCGGCCCCCAGAATGCCCGCGTTATTGCGATACTGCGCCGGAACGATCTTGGTGTCCAATTTCAAAAACGGGAAGAACTCCTGGTAGTGCTTTGAAACGCCGCCACCGACGACGAAAAGGTCGGGCGACATCAAGAACTCGACAGCTTCGTAGTAGCGCTGCAGTCGTTTCGACCACTGCTCCCACGAGAGGTCTTCGCGTTCTTTCGCCGAATACGCTGCTTTGCTCTCGGCGTCGTGTCCGTCGATCTCCAGGTGACCCAGTTCCGCGTTCGGCACGAGCACACCGTCGTAGATCAACGCACTGCCGATGCCCGTACCGAGTGTCGTGAGAATCACCAGGCCGGCAACTCCCTTCGCAGCACCGAATTGCGTCTCCGCATAACCGGCGGCATCCGCATCGTTCACGAAGTGAATATCGCGCTTCAGCGTCTTCTCGAAAAGTGCCTCTGCATCGAGGCCGATCCATTTCTTAGAGACGTTCGCGGCCGACATCGTGTGACCGTTCCGGATGATCGCCGGAAAGCAGACGCCGACCGGTGCATCGGGGTCTGTGTTCTCGAGTTGGGCCAGAACCTCGTTCGCCGTTTCGACAATGTCGTCGGGCTTGCCGCCGTCCGGAGTCGGAAGTTTGATGCGCTCGCTGAGAAGTTCACCTGTGGTGAGGTCGACGACACCCCCCTTGATGCCCGTTCCGCCGATGTCGATGCCGATTGCCGTCGTTGAGCTCATGACAGCAATCTACCGGGACCGGGACAGCAGCGCAGGACCTGGTGGTTCATCCGAGTTCGGTCTGGCACGCTGCTACGGCAACGTCAGAACCTCGGCGCCGCGCTCTGTGACCACCAAGGTGTGTTCGAATTGGGCGGTCACGCTCTTGTCCTTGGTGGTCACTGTCCAATCGTCGGCCCAGACATCCCAGTCGACCCCGCCCAGTGTCAGCATGGGTTCGATCGTGAACACCATGCCGACCTGCATCTCGGTGTCGTAGACGGGAGCAGAGTCGTAGTGGGGGATGATCAGTCCGGAGTGGAAGGCCGTGCCCACACCGTGACCGGTGTAGTCGCGCACGACTCCATACCCGAACCGTTTCGCGTACGACTCGATCGCTCGCCCGATCACGTTCACCTGGCGCCCGGGCGCGACTGCTTTGATTCCGCGGTTCAGCGCCTCTCGGGTGCGCTCGACGAGGAGCGTGACCTCTTCGGTTGCTCTCCCGACGATGAACGTCTGGTTGCTGTCGCCGTGCATTCGGTTTTTGTATGCGGTGATGTCGATGTTGACGATATCTCCGTGTTCGAGCACGGTGTCGTCGGGGATTCCGTGGCAGATCACCTCATTGACCGAGCTGCACAGCGATTTCGGAAAGCCGCGATAGCCGAGGGTCGACGGATACGCGCCCTCTGAGACCATGAAATCGTGGCCGATGATGTCGAGTTCCTCCGTGGTGACGCCGGGCTTCACATGCTGACCGACCAGCTCGATCGCTTCAGCGGCGATCCGGCCGGACTCGCGGATCAGCGCGATCTCCTCTGTGGAGTAGATGTCCGAACCGGTGTAGGTCGCCGGTCCGGGCCGCCCGACGTATTCAGGGCGCTCGATGTTCGCGGGCACCGTGCGGGGTGCGCTGATATGCCCGGGGATGAGGCGGCTGGCAGAGTCCTTTGGCATAGGATCAAGCTTATGGCGCAGATCGACGACGATAACAAGCACAAGTTTTGGTACAACATGAAGACCGGTGCTGTCGAGCAGGGCTTCGTGTCACCGGCGCCCGACCGCGTCGGTCCGTTCGACACCGCAGACGAGGCCGCGCACGCGCTCGAGAAGTTGCGCGAGAACAGCGCGAAATGGGCAGCGGAGGACGCAGCAGAGGACCGCTGAGCTCGGCACCTTCGAACAGCGAACGATGAGGGTGGTCTTGAAGGTGGTCTGGTGACAACGAGGTCGATCGAATCACTGGTTGATGCTTTGCCTCCCGGAATTGTGTTGAGAGATCCGGAGGCGCTGGCTCGTTATCGGCACGACGCCACGAGTGAAACGGCGGGGACGCCTTTGGCGGTGGTCTGCGCCGAAGACGCCGATCAGGTGCAACTTGTCATGCGCTGGGCGCACGAGAACGGCGTCGCCGTCATCCCCCGAGGGGCGGGCAGCGGCGTTTCCGGCGGATCATCGGCACTCGACGGTGCACTCACGCTCAGCCTCGAACGGATGCGGGCGATCGAGATCGATCCGGCCAGCAGGATCGCGATCGTGCAACCGGGTGCGTTCAACGCCGAGGTGAAGGCCGCTGCGGCCGAACACGGGCTCTGGTACCCGCCCGATCCGTCGTCGTTCGAGATCTGCTCGATCGGCGGCAATATCGCGACCAACGCTGGTGGACTGTGTTGCGTCAAATACGGTGTCACGACCGACTACGTGCTCGGTCTGGACGTCGTGTTGGCGGATGGCACGAAGGTGAGTCTCGGTGGGTCTCAGGTCAAGGATGTCGCCGGGCTTTCGCTCGTGAAACTATTCGTCGGCAGCGAGGGCACCCTGGGCATCGTCACGCGGGCGATTCTGCGGCTGATCCCTGCACAGCCCGAAAAAACGACGCTGATCGCGACATTCGACAGTGTCGAAGCGGCGGCTGAGTCGGTGGTGGAGATCGGCAGAACGCTCCGGCCGTCGATGATGGAATTGATGGACCGCGCATCCATCAGCGCAGTCGAGGATCATCTGCCGAGCGGGCTGGATCGCGACGCCGAGGCGATGCTGATCGCCCAGTCGGACGCTCCGGGGACTCTCGGGGAGGCTGAGGTCGCGGCGATGCTCACCGTGTTCGTCGAGCATGGAGCGCGAGAGACGATCTTGGCAACTGACCCGGTTGTCGCGGAACGTTACACGGCGGCCCGTCGCGCGGTGTTCCCCGCGCTGATGGCTCGCGGCAGACTCATGTACGGCGATGTCGGGGTGAAGATCCCGCTGCTACCTGAGCTGCTCGCGGGGATCACGGCCCTTGGCGAGCAGCATCAGATCGACGTTTCCGTGTGTGCGCACGCGGGGGACGGCAACACGCATCCGAATGTCGTGTTCGACCCGGACGTCCCTGGCATGGCTGAGAGGGCGCAGCTCGCGTTCACCGAGATCATGGACCTGGCGATCGCGCTCGGCGGCACGATCACCGGAGAGCACGGTGTCGGCCGTGCGAAGCGGCATCGCCTACCCGATCAGCTCGGCCCCGATGTGATGGCGCTCAACCGCGCGATCAAGCATGCACTGGACCCGACCGGCATCCTCAATCCCGGTGTGATGTTCTGACGGCCGGGAGGGACAATCAGTAGCTGTTTTCGGGGCCTGGGTACACCCCGGCTTCGACGTCGGCCTTGTAGCGTACGGCGGCGTCACTGAGCACACCCTTCAGGTCGGCATACTGTTTGACGAACTTCGGAATGCGGCCGGTCGTGAAGCCGGCCCAGTCCGTCCAGACCAGTAGCTGGCCGGTCACGTGCGGCCCCGCGCCGACTCCGATCGTTGGGATGCGCAACTCGGTTGTCACCCGCTCTGCCGCTTCTGCAGGCACCATCTCCAGCACGACAGCGAACGCCCCGGCTTCTTCAACAGCGTGGGCGTCGGCGAGCAGTTGCTCCGCTCCGGCGCCGCGGCCTTGGATGATGTGCCCGCCGAGACCGTGCTCGGACTGCGGGGTGTAACCGATGTGTGCCATCACCGGGATGCCGGCGTCGACGATGCGGCGGATCTGTTTGGCGCTGCGCATCCCGCCCTCCAGTTTCACCGCGTGCGCACCGGTTTCTTTCATGAATCGCACGGCCGTGTGCAGAGCGTCCTGGACATCCGTTTCGTAGGAGCCGAACGGCATGTCTGCGATGACGAACGCACGTTTGACCGCGCCGGCCACGGCGCGAGTCAGCGGGATCAGATCGTCCACCGTGACCGGCAGTGTCGTGTCGTAACCGAGCACGTTGTTGCCGGCCGAGTCGCCGACCAGGAGAAAGTCGATACCGGCCGCGTCGAAGATCTGCGCACTGAGCATGTCGTAACTGGTCAGCCCCGTGATCGAGAATCCGGAGTCTTTCGCGGCCTGAAAATGCCGCGTGCGGATCCGCTTCAAGTCCGGCTGCCCGCCACCGTATGGGCGGTCTTCGTGCGCTGCGTTGTCTGGGCCCGCTGTTTGGTCTGCCATGCCGCAAAGTCTAGTGATGCCCCTGCGCCCGGTGGGCGAATCAGACCTGCGAACCAGTAGCCTAGAGGATGGTACGAGAGGGGCAGAATGGACAAGCAGCGCGACTTCGTTCTACGCACGATTGAGGAACGCGGTATCAAGTTCGTTCGTCTCTGGTTCACAGACGTGGTCGGTTCGCTCAAGTCGGTCGCCATCGCCCCAGCCGAAGTGGAGGGCGCGTTCACGGAGGGCCTCGGGTTCGACGGTTCCGCGATCGAAGGCCTGACCCGGTTGTTCGAATCCGACCTGCTCGCGCACCCCGACCCGGCGACCTTCCAGATTCTGCCGTGGCGCGGCGAGATCGACCCGACCGCCAGAATGTTCTGCGACATCACAACACCAGACGGCCTTCCCGCGGTCGCGGACCCGCGCAACGTGCTCAAGCGCACGCTCGAGAAAGCCGCGGAGCGCGGGTTCACCTGCTACACGCATCCGGAGATCGAGTTCTACTTGCTCAAGTCGTCCAAGCTCGGCAAAGACGGTCAGCCGATACCGGTCGACTCCGCCGGCTACTTCGACAACGTTCCCGGCGGCACGGCGCACGACTTCCGGCGCCGCTCCGTTCGCATGCTCGAGGACCTCGGCATCTCCGTGGAGTTCAGTCACCACGAGGCCGGGCCAGGTCAAAACGAGATCGACCTGCGCTACGCGGATGCCCTCGCCACCGCAGACAACATCATGACGTTTCGCACCGTTGTCAAGGAGGTAGCGATCGAACAGGGTGTATACGCGACGTTCATGCCGAAGCCGATATCGGGGCAGCCGGGCAGTGGCATGCACACCCACATGTCGCTGTTCGAGGGTGACACGAACGCATTCTTCGAGGCCGGTGCACAGTATCAGCTTTCCAAGACCGGCCGGCAGTTCATTGCGGGCCTGCTCAAGCACGCTCCCGAAATCACGGCCGTCACGAACCAGTTCGTCAATTCGTACAAACGCCTCTGGGGTGGCGACGAGGCGCCGAGCTTCGTCTGCTGGGGTCACAACAACCGTTCTGCACTCGTGCGGGTGCCGCTGTACAAGCCCAGCAAGGGCCAGAGTTCCCGGGTCGAGTACCGCGGGATCGATTCGGCGGCCAACCCGTATCTTGCCTTCTCGCTGATGCTTGCTGCTGGGCTGAAGGGAATCGAAGAGGAGTACGAGCTTCCGGCCGAGGCCGAAGACAACGTGTGGGCGCTCAGCGACGCCGAGCGGCGCGCCCTCGGCTACAGCCAGTTGCCGGCGAGCCTTGACCACGCCATCCATCGCATGGAAGAGTCCGAGCTTGTCGCCGAGACACTGGGAGAACAGGTCTACAACTACTTCCTGCTCAACAAGCGGCAGGAATGGGAACAGTATCGCGCCCAGGTGACCCCGTACGAACTCAAGTCGAACCTTAGAATTCTCTGACGGTACCGGGGCGAAATCCGTGGTTCGTGATGCGCTGCCGCTGACAACGCTGGCGCGCGCCGGCTTCGTCGAACTGGGGGAGGCGCGGGCGCGTCTCGACGAGCTGCAGACGCTGAGTTCCGGGGGCTCAGCTAGCGCAGATCCGAACGATATGTTGGCGATATTGTCGCGCTGCGCCGATCCGGATGCAGCGTTGAACCGGCTGCTTCAGCTGCTGCGGCAGGCACCGGACGCCGTGTTACCGCTTCTGGACAATTCGGATGCCGCAGGACGGCTGCTGCGCGTATTAGGCGCCTCCGGGGGGCTGTGCGAATTCTTCCTCCGCCAGCCGGACCAGTTGGGCGTGTTCGCTCAGCCGATGACTGAGTTGCCGACGTCGGAGGCCATGCATGCCGCTCTGGCCGCAGCGGTGGCCGCCGACGGACTCAGCGAGGAGATCGCCTGGAGTGCGCTGCGCACCGGCTACCGGCGCGTGTTGGCACAGGTCGCGAGCTTCGATCTCGAACAGGTCGATGCTGTCGCCGGTGTCGACGTCGTCGCTGCCGCGTTGGCTGACCTTGCAGCAGCAGCGCTCGACGCGTCATTGGCCATCGCCCGCAGAGACGCCGTCGGCAGCGGGCCGGGCCGCTTTTCCGCTGCTGACGTCGCTGCAACGACTCTTGCCATCATCGGAATGGGCAAGTCCGGTGCACATGAACTGAACTATCTGAGCGACGTCGACGTGATCTTCGTGACTGAGGCGGACGAAGCGGCAGGGCTGAGCAGCACCCGCGCCGTGGACATCGCGACACGTCTCGCCGTACTGACCATTCGAGGAATCGATGCGCCGGCGCGCGAACCGGAACTGTGGGAGGTCGATGCCAACCTTCGGCCGGAGGGCAAGGACGGTGCCCTCGTGCGCACTCTCGATTCCCACCTGGCGTACTACCAACGCTGGGCGAAGTCCTGGGAGTTCCAGGCGCTTCTGAAGGCGACACCATTGGCTGGTGACCGTGCGCTCGGGCAGAGATATGTCGACGCGCTTTCACCGCAGGTGTGGGCGAGCTCCCTTCGTGAGAATTTCGTCGAATCGGTGCAGAGGATGCGTGAACGCGTCACCGACAACATCCCCGATGACGAGGTCGAGCGGCAACTGAAGCTCGGCCCCGGTGGCCTGCGCGACGTCGAATTCACGGTGCAACTACTGCAGTTGGTGCACGGAGTCGACGACGAAACGATTCGCGTGCCGGGAACACTGCCCGCACTGGCCGCACTGGCCGCGCAAGGGTACATCGGCCGGCCGGAGGCTGCCGAATTCGCGCAAGACTACCGCGTTCTGCGACTGATGGAGCATCGACTGCAGCTGGAAGGCCTGCGGCGCACGCACCTGATGCCGCGGGATGAGAACGACCTGCGGGTGCTGGCGCGAGCCACGACTCTTGCGCCAAGTGCACAGGCGCTGATCGAACGCTGGAGCGGCGTCAAACGGCGCGTGCGCGGGCTGCACGAGCGACTGTTCTACCGCCCGCTGCTCGCAGCCGTGGCGGCGCTGCCGAGCGATGAACGGGCACTCAGCAGCAATCAGGCGATCGCGCGCTTGGCCGCGATCGGCTTCCGCGACCCACGCGGAGCGCTTGCGCACATTGCCGCGCTGACCGCCGGGGTATCGCGACGCGCATCGATCCAGCGACATCTGCTGCCGGTGATGTTGCAATGGTTCGCCGACGGGGCAGACCCGGATTACGGGCTCCTGACCTTCCGCCGGCTCAGCGAGGGGCTCGGGTCGACGCACTGGTTTTTGCGGATGCTGCGCGATTCCTCCGGAGCGGCGGAGCGTCTGACCCGTGTGCTATCTGGTTCGCGTTTCGTTGGGGAGTTGGTGGGGCGCATCCCGGAGTCCGTTGCCTGGCTGGACTCTGAAGAGGAGTTGCGCCCGCGACCCAGGGCGGTGTTGCGCGAAGAGATGCTCGCGGTGCTCGCGCGGCACAAGAATGCTGACACGGCCGCTGCCGCGCTCCGCAGCGCGCGGAGGCGGGAGGTGTTACGGCACGCTTTCGCGAGTGTCCTCGGGCTGTGCACGATGCAGGAGCTGGCCGAGGGGCTCAGCGACATCACCGAGACGCTCCTGACGGGCGTGCTGGGCGCCATCCGCTCGTCCGACGACGAAATCGAGTTCGCCATTATCGGGATGGGCCGGTTCGGCGGCCGCGAGGTCGGCTTCGGGTCGGATGCCGACGTCATGTACGTTTTCCGCGACATCGGCGGCGAGCCGGATCGTGCGCACACGCGTGCGCTGAAGATCGTGTCGGAATTGGGCCGGCTGACCGAAGACAATCGTCTGCCGCTCGATCTGGACATCGGCTTGCGCCCCGAGGGAAAGAACGGCACGCCGGTGCGGTCGCTGACGTCGTACCGGGCGTACTACGAGCGCTGGTCGCTTACGTGGGAGGCGCAAGCACTCCTGCGCGCACGCGGTGTCGCAGGGGATGCGAACCTGTTGGCCGACTTCGAAGCCCTCGCCAACGAGGTCCGCTATCCGTCGTCGATCGCCGACCAGTCCGTCCGCGAGATCAAGCGGATTAAGGCCCGGGTCGAAAACGAGCGACTCCCGCAGGGCGCCGATCCATCGCGCCATCTCAAACTCGGCCGCGGGTCGCTGAGCGATGTCGAGTGGTTCGTGCAACTGATCCAATTGCAGCACGCGGCTGTGATCCCGCAACTGCGGACAACGTCGACGCTCGGCGCGTTGGATGCGTCCGTCGCTGCAGGGCTCGTCGGGGCGGCGGATGCGCAACTGCTGCGCGAAGCGTGGCTGTTCGCCTCGCGCGCCCGGTCGGCGATGACGCTGTGGACCAACAAGACATCGGACCTGCTGCCGGTCGACCGGCTGCAGTTGAACGGCGTCGCCCGACTGCTGGCCTACCCGCCCGGCTCGGCAACGCAGCTCGAGGAAGATTACCTGGCGGTCACCCGACGGTCGCGTGCCGTGTTCGAGCGTGCCTTCTATGGCCGGGGCGAGCCCGCCGAACCGACTACCGCGTGATCAGACTCCGAAGTAGAGTTCATACTCGAACGGATGCGGGCGCTGCGCGAGCGGCTTGATCTCCTTCTCGCGCTTGTAATCGATCCAGGTTTCGATCAATTCGGGCGTGAAGACATTGCCCGCCGTGAGGAAGTCGTGGTCGGCCTCCAGCGCCTCAAGGGCCTCACCGAGTGACCCGGGCAGCTGTGGGATATTCTTGGCCTCTTCCGGCGGCAACTCGTACAGGTCCTTGTCGACCGGCTCGTGCGGTTCGATGCGGTTCTTGATGCCATCGATGCCGGCCATCAGCTGTGCCGCAAACGCCAGATAGGGGTTTCCGGAGGCATCCGGAACACGGAACTCGATGCGCTTGGCCTTCGGATTCGTCCCCGTGATGGGGATGCGGATGCACGCAGAACGGTTGCCCGCCGAATAGACCAGGTTGACGGGCGCCTCGAAGCCGGGCACCAGGCGGTGGAATGAGTTGACGGACGGATTCGTGAAGGCCAGTACAGCAGGAGCGTGCTTGAGCAGCCCGCCGATGTACCACCGAGCGAGGTCGGACAGGCCGCCGTAACCGGTCTCATCGTAGAACAGCGGCTTGCCCTCGTTCCACAGGGACTGGTGGGTGTGCATGCCCGAGCCGTTATCGCCGAACAGGGGCTTCGGCATGAACGTCGCTGTCTTGCCCCACTCGCTCGCCGTGTTCTTGACGATGTATTTGAATTTTAGGAGGTCGTCTGCTGCGGCCACCATCGTGTCGAAACGGTAGTTGATCTCGGCCTGGCCGCCCGAACCGACCTCGTGGTGCGCACGCTCGAGAATGAGCCCGGCGTCGATCAGTTTGAGGCTGATGTCATCGCGCAGGTCCGCCTGCTTGTCGACCGGGCTGACCGGAAAGTAGCCGCCCTTGAACGGTGTCTTGTTGGCGAGGTTGCCGCCCTCTTCCTGACGGCCGGTGTTCCATGCGCCTTCCTCCGAGTCGACGCTGTAGAAGCTCGAGTTCTGCGTGACCGCGTAACGGACGTCGTCGAAGATGTAGAACTCCGCCTCCGGGGCGAAGAAGGCGGTGTCTGCGATTCCGGTCGATGCGAGGAACTTCTCCGCCTTCTTGGCAACCTGACGCGGATCCTTCGAGTAGATCTCGCCGTTGCGCGGGTTGTAGATGTCGAAGATCATCACCAGGGTGCGTTCGGCCCGGAACGGGTCGACGTAGGAGGTGGAGACATCCGGGATCAGCTGCATGTCCGACTCGTGGATCGACGCGAAGCCGCGGATCGACGATCCGTCGAACAGCTGGCCAACGGAGAAGAACTCCTCGTCTACGGTCGATGCCGGGATGTTGAAGTGCTGTTGCACACCCGGTAGATCGGTGAAACGGATGTCGAGGAACTTGACATCCGTTTCTTTGATGAAGGTGAGCACCTCGGATGAGTCGCTGAACATTGGGAAAGGCTCCAAAAGATTCGCTATTACATTGCAATCGCAATACGACTGTGACGTTAGCCCCGCGGAGTTTCTCTGCGGTATCGCGAATGTTTCCAGCATGTTACGCCCACGTGGGCAGCATAAACTCACAGCATGGCCTCATCCGACGCAAACCCGACTCCCGTCGGGCAACGCGCTCCCAGTCGATTTCCCGGTGAACGTCTCGGATTGCCGGAGTCGGGGTCGCACTCCGTCGGAAGGGCCGGCCGGCGGTTCGGCGGACTCGCGATCGACTGGGCGATTGCGGTCGTGTTCTCAGTAGCGTTCTTTCACTACGACGGATTCGCGACGATGATCGTGTTCGTGGTGCTGCAGATCGTGTTCATCCCGACCATCGGTGGAAGCATCGGGCATCGGCTCGTCGGCCTGCGCGTCGTGCCGGTAGCCGGGGGATGGGTCGGACCGTGGCGTCCGATCGTGCGCAGTGTGCTGCTGGCGATCGTGATCCCTGCCGTCATCTGGGATTCGGATCAGCGCGGCTTCCACGACAAGGTCGCCGGAACCGTGCTCATCCGGGGTTAGTGCACTCAGCGCGCGCGCTGTGGGCGCACCTTGAGCGGGTCGACGCCCTTGGGGATCGGCATCCGGGCACCACCGAGCGAGGTGAGCCTGTTGTCGATCGCCAGCACCTCTGCTTTGGTGAGTGCCGGCTTGATCTTGGCCAGCGCCCGGGACACCTTGTGCAACGGCAGTGAGTCCTTGTCCGGGCCGACGCTCAGCGCCGTGATCGGAACATTCGGCAGCACCTTCGCGACCGTGCGCTTCTCCTCATCGAGCATCTTGACCGTGCGAGTCTTCGGACCCTCGCTGATCAAAACGACTCCGCCGCGGCCGATGGCCCGATAGACGGCATCGTGGGTCTTGCCGTTGACGGCGACCGGCATTTCGCTGCCGCGCCAGCCGCGCTTCAACGAACTACGTAAGACCGCGCCGACGGCACCCGGCTGTCCTTCGATCTGCGAATAGGCAGCACGCTCGGCGCGCCGCCCCAGCACGATCATGCCAAGCAGCACGCCGGCGAGAACACCGGAGATGATCCACAACACCAAGGTGAATGTGCTGCCGTCAGAGAACAACAACGCCACAACGATCGAGATGACGATCGGCAGGGCGACCGCCCCGATGATGTACCCGAGCGCGCGCGAGTCGTAGCGGCGGGTCATATTGAAGACCTGCCACATCTGCTTCAAGCGGCCGGGTTCCTTTGTCGCCTTCGAGTCCTTACGTGCCATGCTCTCTAGGATACCGGCTTGCGAGCGCCCGATCGCGCGAAAAGCAGGCTAGGAGACCGCCTGCGCGAAGCCGAGCGAGGCATCCGCCAATTGCCGCAAGTGCGCCGGGATGTCGTGGCCCTTCGCCTGCATCGACTGAGCCCAGAGGCGGCCCGCGCGGTACGAGGAACGCACCAAGGGACCCGACAGCACACCGAGGAAGCCGATGCTTTCTGCCTCCTCTTTCAGCTCGACGAACTCCTCTGGGCGCACCCAGCGGTCTACGGGCAGATGACGAGGGCTCGGGCGCAGGTACTGGGTGATCGTGACGATGTCGGTTCCTGCTTCGTGCAGATCGCGCAGTGCCTGAGTGATCTCCGCGCGTTCCTCTCCCATGCCCAAGATGAGGTTTGACTTGGTGATCAGTCCGAAGGCGCGAGCCTGAGTGAGGACATCAAGGGATCGTGCGTAGCTGAAAGCCGGGCGAATCCGTTTGAAGATCCGCGGCACCGTTTCAACATTGTGGGCGAAGACCTCCGGTCGCGCGGAGAACACCTCGCCGAGCAGTTCCGGCCTTCCCGAGAAGTCTGGGACGAGGATCTCGACTCCGGTGCCCGTTGCCTGCCGGTGGATCTCGCGGATGGTCTCGGCGTACAGCCACGACCCTTCGTCGGGCAGATCGTCGCGCGTGACCCCGGTGACCGTTGCATAACGCAGACGCATCGAATTCACAGACTCCGCGACCCTCCGCGGTTCGTCTCGGTCGTAATCGACCGGCTTGCCGGTGTCGATCAGGCAGAAATCACAGCGGCGGGTGCAGCGTGACCCGCCGATCAGGAACGTCGCCTCGCGGTCTTCCCAGCACTCGTAGATGTTCGGGCAGCCGGCCTCCTGACAGACGGTGTGCAGCTGTTCGGTCTTGACCAGCTCCTGCAGTCGTCGATATTCGGGGCCCATTTTTGCCCGCGTCTTGATCCACTCGGGTTTGCGTTCGATCGGCGTCTGCGCATTGCGAACCTCGAGGCGCAACAGCTTGCGTCCCTGCGTGTCCGTGCTCATTCCGTCGGTGCTCATTCCGTTTGCGCTTATTCCCTCGGCGCTCACACTGTCACCGCCCAGGCGTCTGCAAAGCGTGCCTGCACGAGGGGAGCGACGTCGATCGGATCGACGCGCCGCCCGAGCTGTTCGCTGATCGTCGTGACGCCCGCGTCGGCAATGCCGCACGCAACGATTTTGTCGTAGGCGTCCAGGCTGTTCGAGCAGTTCAGCGCGAACCCGTGCATGGTCACTCGCTCGGCGACGCGGATGCCGATGGCCGCGATCTTCGCGTCTGGGCCGGCCGTGTGCACCCACACTCCGCTGCGACCACGCACACGGTGCGACGCGACGCCGAGCTCACCGAGGACATCGATCAGGATGCCCTCGAGCAGCCGCACGTACGCAACCACGTCGATAGGATCGCGCAGCCGCACGATCGGGTAGCCCACGAGCTGTCCGGGCCCGTGCCAGGTGATCTTGCCCCCTCGATCCACATCGATGACGGGAGTACCGTCTGCGGGACGCTCGGAGTCTTCGGTGCGCTTGCCAGCGGTGTACACCGACGGATGCTCGAGAAGAATGACGGTGTCGGGCGCCAGCCCAGCGACAACGGCCGCGTGCGTTGCACGCTGCTGCTCGAGGGCTTCAAGATACGGCACGGAATTGGCGCTTAGTCCCGTGGCGACGAAGTCGATCACCCGTCGAGTCTAGTGTCGCGTTTCTGAAGTTGGTTGATGGTTCGCTTTCTTGAGGATCTCGTCGGCGGTCTTGGTCCATACGAATGCATGTTTGCGGGTGTTCCAGC
>Ga0208357_1000830_pt1 | contig 23646 bp, 24 predicted proteins | sample NGESurdeep092012_6_FD_184487 | JGI IMG/M metagenome (GOLD analysis project Ga0208357, IMG submission 184487) | Arctic peat soil microbial communities from Barrow, Alaska - NGEE Surface sample F52-2 deep-092012 (SPAdes) | ecosystem: Environmental > Terrestrial > Soil > Wetlands > Peat ...
GCTGGGCTTGCCGGTCAGGCGAGACAGGCCCCCGCTGGTTTCTCCGAGAAGGCCCTCGCGAATGTTCGTGTCAAGAGCCGAGAGGAAACCCGCAGTTCCTTCGTCGAGACCCGCCGCGGTGAAGTATTCGAAGTGCTCAGCCTGGCTCAGGTTCCGGTAGGAGACTTGCCGGCCTGAGATTTCTCCGATTGCGGCGGCGAGTTCGTGGAAGTTCCACGCGAAATCTCCGGACAGCTCGAAGATCTGTCCGTTGTACGAGTCATCGAGGGCGACGGCGGCCGCAGCCTCGGCGTAGTCCTTGCGGCTGGCGCTGGAGACTCGGCCGTTAGCTGCGCTTCCGACGATTTCGCCGGTGGCGCCGCCCTGGGCGACTTGCGGAAGGTAGTTCTCGGTATACCAGCCGTTGCGGAGGATCGTGTTCGGGACGCCGGACGCGGCAAGGAACTCTTCGGTTGCCTTGTGTTCAGGTGCAAGGATCAACGCGGATGTTGTGGCCTTCGGCGCGGACGTGTAAATAATTCGCGCAGCTCCGGCCTCTTTCGCTGCGGCGATCACGGTCGAGTGCTGTGCGAAACGCTGGCCGACCGCGTCGCTGGAGACGAGTACCAGTGTGTCGCCGGGCTTGACCACAGCGGCGACAGTCTCCGGCTTCGTGTAGTCGAGTACGGCAGTGTTCACCTCCTTGTCGGCGAGAGATTCAAGCTTCGCGCTATCACGCCCGGTCGCGACGATGAGGCTCGGGTCGACGTTCAGCGCGAGCAACGAATCAACGATGTTGCCGCCGAGTTGCCCCGTAGCAGCGGTGACGATGTAGGACATGGGTTTCCTTCGGGAGGGACGGCCAGGATGCGCGTGGCCGGGAGAACCCGTCCGCGAGACGACACGTCATCGGCGCGTCGGAGGGCCCCAGCTCGTAGACGATGACGCCAGCGGAAATGTGAGATCAGCGGAAAAGGAATCTGTTGCGATCCCCCTGTATCTCACGTTCTGGCGGCGCGGGCCGTCTTCTTATTGAACGAATCAGATCTGCGGTACTACACGAAAGGAACGAAGTCATGACTACACGCCATGCAGTGATCGAAACGCCGATTGGCGAAGTTACACTCGTCGCAACCGGTGACGCCCTCACGGGCCTCTACTTCCCACACCATTGGTACATGCCGCCGATCAGCACCTTCGGTGCCAGGGTCGACGCGACGAATGATGGGCTGCTCTCCTCGGCGGCCTTGCAGCTCGAAGAGTACTTCCGCGGGGAACGCATCTCCTTCGCGCTGTCGACCGAAACGCATGGCGACCCCTTCCAGGAGCGGGTCTGGGCGTTGCTCAACGACATCCCGTTCGGAACTACGACCACCTATGGGGAGCTGGCCGAGCGCCTCGGCGACAAGTCGCTCGCGCAGCAGGTCGGCAAGGCAGTCGGGCAGAACCCGCTCTGCATTTTCGTTCCCTGCCACCGTGTCGTCGGTAAGAACGGAAAGCTGACGGGGTACGCCGGCGGGTTGAAGCGCAAGCAGTTCCTGCTGGAGCTGGAGGAGCCCGCGGAGGTTCAGGCCGAGAAGCTGTTTGCGACCTCCGGAACACTCTTCTAAACGGGATCTCACGTTGCGACCGCCGTGCACGTCTACTGAGTGATGGATATGAAAAAACCGTTCGAGAACGTTGTCGCCGAACACGGCCCCATGGTGCTGCGAGTGTGCAGGGCCGTCGTGGGGTTCGATGACGCCGATGATGCCTGGTCGGAGACGTTCATTTCCGCGATGAAGGCCTACCCGGCGCTGCCGGATGACGCCAACATCGAGGCGTGGCTAGTGACGATCGCACATAGAAAAGCGATCGACATCATCCGCGTTCAGAAACGAATCGCGATCCCCGTGGACGAAGTGCCAGACCGGCCCTCGTCCATCGGGGTACCTGGTTCAACAGATCACGAGGTATGGGACTACGTGAAGTTCCTACCGGAGAAACAACGGCAAGCTGTCGCCTATCACTTCCTGGGCGGCCTGCCATATGGAGAAATCGCCGAGACTCTCGGCGGAACAACGGCCGCGGCCCGACGGGCCGCGGCCGACGGGATAAAGAGTCTGCGGAAAACGTTCGCGGGCCAAGATTCGAAAGGAGCATCCCAGTGAACACCGACACAGACGGCGAACTGGAGATCTCCGACCTTCTCGCTAACACCGCCCTGCCTTCGGCAGAGACGATGGAGCGGCTGCATCGCAGGCTTGAGGAATCAGCCCAGCAGGCCGGAATCCTCGACATCGCCTACACGACCATGGATACCCCGGTCGGAACGTTGCTTCTGGCGGCGACCGAGAAGGGTCTCGTCCGCGTCGCCTACGAGAACGAAGATCTCGACAAGGTCCTCGACACGCTCGGAACCAAGATCAGCCGCCGCATCCTCAAAGCACCCAAGCGCCTGGATACCGCAGCGTTCGAGATCGATGAATACTTCGAGCGCAAGCGTAAAACCTTCGACTTGACACTCGACCTCTCGCTCTCCAGTGGCTTCCGCCAGCTCGTGCAGAAGCACCTCCCGCAGATCGGCTATGGGATGACCGAGAGCTACAAGCAGGTCGCCGCGATCGTCGGCAACCCGAAGGCCGTTCGCGCGGTCGGAAGCGCGTGCGCGACCAACCCCCTCCCGATTGTCGTCCCCTGCCATCGCGTGCTCCGCACCGATGGCACCCTCGGCGGCTACATCGGCGGCCTCGCGGCGAAGACCGCGCTTCTGAACATGGAGGCAGCAGTATGAGCACGAAGAACACCAAAGGCGACGTGTGGGAATCTCGCGTCGCGGCCGGCGGCTGGGACCAGATCACCGAGGAAATCAACGAATACGGCGGCGCGCTGCTGCCGCAACTGTTGACGCCCGAGGAGACCGTCGAGATCAGGGAGATGTACTCGGACGACGACGCTTTCCGCAGCACCGTCAACATGGGTCGGCACCGTTTCGGTGAAGGTGAGTATCGATACTTCAACACCCCGTATCCGGAACCGATCGAACGGCTGAAGCAGGCCCTCTACCCGCGGTTGCTCCCGATCGCCCGCGACTGGTACGACAAGCTCGGGCGCCCCGCGCCGTGGCCGGAAACACTCGATGAGTGGTTGGACATGTGCCACGAGGCCGGCCAGACGAAGTCCTCCGCCATCCTCCTGAAATATGGCGAGAAGGACTGGAATGCCCTTCACCGCGACCTCTACGGTGACCTGGTGTTCCCGATGCAGGTCGTCATCAACCTGAACGAGCCGGGCGTCGACCACACCGGCGGCGAATTCCTCCTACTCGAGCAGCGGCCGCGGGCACAATCTCGCGGTACCGCGACGCTCCTGCCGCACGGACACGGTTACTTGTTCACCACCCGCGATCGGCCCGTCGAGTCCAAGCGTGGCTGGTCAGCGGCCCCGGTACGACATGGGGTGTCAGCGATCCGTTCGGGCGAACGCCACACCCTCGCCCTCGTCTTCCACGACGCAGGCTGAGCATGGCTCGTACTGATGAGTCGGTCGGGGCCGAGAAGACATACACGTTTCTTGGCCCCGACCGGCGTCCCTATTCCTCACACGGCCCGGGCACGCTGGGCGGCCACCGTGGTTCGAAGATTTATGGGCGACTCAATTGTCCCGCGGCGCTACGTGCAATCGCGCGCGGTGGCTACGTGAAGCACCGCGTCTTCTTCGCCGATGAGCAGACCGCGATCGCCGCCGGGTTCCGCCCGTGCGGAACGTGCCTGCCGGAGAAATATCGCACTTGGAAAACCAATAAGGAGGCGCAGTGACGTTATCTCCCCGCCTCGACGATGCCCGCGTCGCCGCTATCGCCGGCTCCTACGATCAGCCGGAACCACACACCCTGGCAGAGATCGCCCAGATGATCCGCCTCGCCTCCTCCCGCGGTGCCGAGACCGTCACGATCGGGCACAGCGATGACCCGCACTCCGCTGCGGCCGCGAAGGCATTCGCTACCGCATGGATCGAACGGGGCGGTCATGTGCTCGGCACCGTGCAATGGCCGTCCGACGCCGCATCGTGGCTCCGAGAAGCGCGGAATCTGATCAGGTTCCACCCGGACCTGTACGTCCTCGGCGGAGCGCCGGCGGGGCTCGCGCAGATGATTCGACGGCTCGTGTGGTCCACGAACTGGACCGCCAGATCGACGATCGGTTTCGCGTCTGCTGCCGCACCTGCCATGCACCTGCTCGCCGGCGTCCAGTACCTCGACGGCCTGACCGGTGCGACGCGAGACGGCGACACCTGGCGCATTACCGACGCCGAGATCACCCTGAACCCACCGCAGGAACGGGCATGAGCACCTTATTCAGTGATAGCTTCCTCGACCGGCCAAGCCGCGAGCTCACACCCGGGGCGCATCTGGTACCTGGCTGGCTCACGCTTCCGCAGCAGAGCTGGATCGTCGACCAGTTCCGGCAATGGGTCGCAGGTCCCGTCCCGCTTCGCGCCGCGAAAGTCCGCGGCCACGAAATGTCGGTACGCACCGTATGCCTCGGCTGGCACTGGCAGCCCTACAAATACACCCGCCGCGCCACCGATGTGAACGGCAACCAGGTCCTCGACTTCCCCGACTGGATGGTGCGCCTCGGCCGGAAGGCGCTCGTCGCCGCAACTGGCGACCCGCACGCCGGCGACGACTACACCCCCGACACCGCGCTCGTGAATTACTACGACGAGAACGCCCACATGGGTATGCACCAGGACAAGGACGAACTCTCCGCCGCCCCCGTCGTCTCGCTCTCCATCGGGGACACCTGCCAGTTCCGATTCGGCAACACCGAAAACCGCACGATGCCGTACGAGGACATCGACCTCGCCTCCGGTGACCTGTTCGTCTTTGGCGGACCTTCACGGCTCGCCTATCACGGGATCACCAAGGTCTACCCGGGCACCGCAGCCGTCGGCAGCGGCCTCGAGCGGGGCCGGATCAACATCACCATGCGCGTCACAGGAATGAGCTGAATGCCCACCACAGAACCCACCATCCGACCCGTTCTCGGCACAGTCATCGGCCCCGACGGCCTCGCCCGCCCGGCATGGGCAGCTACCGACGATCTGCTCCGGGACTACTACGACCAGGAATGGGGCATGCCCGTCCGCGACGAGCACGGCGTCTACGAACGCATCAGCCTCGAAGCGTTCCAGGCCGGACTGTCCTGGGCGACGATCCTCCGCAAACGGCCCGCGTTCCGTGCCGCGTTCGACAACTTCACGCCCGATATCGTCGCCGACTACACCGACGAGGACGTCAACCGTTTACTCGCAGACGCCGGGATCGTTAGAAATCGGGCGAAGATCCTCGCTGCGATCGCTAACGCCAAGGCGACGGTGAAGCTTCGAGACGACGGCGGCCTCGTCGACCTCGTCTGGTCTTTCCAACCGGATGCCACACCCGAGCCGCGACACTTCGGCGAGGTCCCCACAAAGTCGCCCGCGTCGCTGGCCCTGTCAAAGGCACTGCGTGCGCGCGGGTTCGCATTCGTGGGGCCGACTACGATGTTCGCTCTGATGGAAGCCATCGGCATCATCGACACCCATCTGCTCGACAGCCACCGCCGCGGCAGCTCCGGCGTCTGGCCGAAACGATGACCCGGCTGCAACTCACACCCGCCCGCGGCACGATCGAAGCAGGCCAACGCTGTCCTGGCGAATTGGTCCCCTTGTGGTCCCCCCTTTGTCACAGAGGCGAACCCAGAGCGTAAAGCGGGAAGGCGGGCCGACCTTCTAGGGGACCAGAGGGGGATCGGAGATCTAGCCCCCAGAAAACGACAATGCCTGATGAAACTCGCGTCTCATCAGGACTTTTTGTCGGGCTGACAGGATTTGAACCTGCGACCCCCTGACCCCCAGTCAGGTGCGCTACCAAGCTGCGCTACAGCCCGATGTCTTCGTAGCAGCCGGACCCTTCGACAAGCTCAGGGACCGGTTAGAACAACGAAGACAACTCGATTATCTTAGCGTGTTGGGGTGCAGGTCTCGATACGCTCGTTCCTCGCTACTCGACCGGCGAGGGGGCGGAGGCAGTGCACTACCCTGAAGACCAGGTCGGCACTTCAGGAAGGCACACCGTGGACGCACCGCAGGGCAAGCTCCGTTTCGACCACGAGCATGTTGTCACTCAGGCCGAACTGACCGCGCAGGGCCGTGCCGCTCGCGGCGACATGCAACGCAGCGCACACGGCGTGTACGTGCCCGCTCAAGGGCGAGACGCACTTGGCATCCTCGCCCGGCAGCACGAGAGCCGACTACCGGAGCTGGTGCCTCTGCGCCTTGAACGGATGCTGCAGAACCCGTTCGCGTTCTATCGCGGCACTGCCGCAATTCAGGCGGCGGATCTCGCCCCCGAGGCAACGTCCGGCGTACAGGTCGCCTTGTGCGGGGATGCGCACATCGCGAATTTCGGCCTGTTCGCCTCCCCGCAGCGCACCATGGTGTTCGACCTCAACGACTTCGACGAGGCCGCATACGGGCCGTGGGAGTGGGACCTCAAACGCTTCGTCACAAGCATCGTCATCGCTGCGCAACACAAGGGCTTGAAATCCAGCCACGTTGACACCGCCGCGCTGCGCGCAGCAGCCGCCTACCGAATTGCCCTGCGCCAGATGTTCGAACTCGGTGCTGTCGATCGCTATTACGTGCGCGCCGATGTCAAAAAGGGGGACCCGCGATTCCATCCGTCGTCGCGGAAGGTCATCGATCAGGCGCTGAAATCGGCCACGCGACGCACCTCCGAACGCGTCATCGCGAAGATCACGCAAAAAGACGGTGACGGCAACATTGTCATCGTCGAAGACCCGCCGACCCTCACTCATGTGAGAAATCGCGACGAGCGGTGGGTGCTCGACCTGATCGAGCGTTATCGCGCCACCGTCCCGCCGGACATCTCCGTGCTGCTCTCGCAATACACGGTGACCGACCTCGCTCGCCGCGTTGTCGGAGTCGGCAGCGTCGGAACCCGCTGCTACATCGTGGTTCTCACCGGGTCAGGCGGAGAACCACTCGTGCTCCAAGTCAAGGAGGCGATGAAATCGGCGCTCGTCGAGTTCGGCGGCGCGACATCCGCTCTCGCGCCCGAGGTCGCGGCTCCCGTAGACCAGCACGGGTTCCGTGTTGTCGCGAATCAGCGCATCCTGCAGGCAGTATCCGACCCGTTCCTCGGCTACCTGGAAGACGATGAGCATGCGTACTACGTGCGACAATTCCGCGACCAGAACGTGTCGATCGATGCCGAGTTGCTGCAACCGCGCGGGTTCATCGACTACGTCGACGCCTGCGGCACCGCCCTCGCACGCGCACACTCGCAAAGCCCGCAGGCTGCGTTCATCGCCGGCTACCTGGGCAGCAACACCACGTTCGACGACGCCATCGTGCAGTGGGCGATGGCGTATGCCGACCAGTCGCGCGCCGACTACAAGGCTCTCAAGGCCGCCGTCAAAGCCGGCACCTTTGGCTAACGCTTGCGCTTCTCGCGCACCCGCATGTTGAGAACGATCGGGGTTCCCTCGAAGCCGTAGATCTCGCGCAGTCTGCGCTGGATATAGCGGCGGTATCCGGGGTCGAGGAACCCGGTGGTGAACAGCACGAACGTCGGCGGACGGCTCGACGCCTGCGTGCCGAACAGAATGCGCGGCTGTTTGCCTCCACGCACCGGGTGCGGGTGTTCGGCCGTGAGTTCGGCCAGGAAAGCGTTGAACTTGCCGGTCGCGATCCGCGTATCCCACGACTCGAGCGCGAGCTCGAGTGCGGGCACCAGCTTCTCCAGGTGCCGTCCGGTGCGTGCCGAGATGTTGACGCGCGGCGCCCAGGCGACGTGGGCGAGGTCCTGTTCGATCTCGCGCTCCAGCACCCGTCGACGCTCATCGTCGAGCAGGTCCCATTTGTTGAAGGCGAGCACAAGGGCTCGGCCGCTCTCCAGCACCAAGTCGATGATGCGCACGTCCTGCTCGCTCAACGGCTGGCTCACGTCGATGACGACGACGGCCACCTCCGCCTTCTCCAGCGCCGTGCTCGTGCGCAGCGACGCATAGAAGTCGGCCCCCTGCTGCAGGTGCACACGCCGACGGATGCCCGCGGTGTCGACGAAACGCCACACCTTTCCGGCGATCTCCACTTGTTCGTCGACCGGGTCTCGGGTCGTGCCAGCCAATTCGTTGACGACGACGCGCTCCTGCCCGGCCGCCTTGTTCAGCAGCGAGGACTTGCCGACGTTCGGACGCCCCACGATCGCGACGCGACGCGGCCCGCCGACCTCCTGCTTGGCAACAGCCGAAACCTCGGGCAGCACCTTCATCAATTCGTCGAGAAGGTCCGCGACCCCGCGACCGTGCAGAGCAGAAACCGGATGAGGCTCCCCCAACCCGAGCGACCAGAGCGCCGCAGAAGCCGGCTCCTGCCGCACGTCGTCGACCTTGTTGGCCGCGAGGAAGACCGGCTTCTTCGTCTTGCGCAGCATCCGCACGACATGTTCGTCCGTGGCGGTGGCACCGACATTCGAGTCGACGACGAACAACACGGCATCCGCCAGTTCGACCGCGATCTCCGCCTGCGCGGCAACGGATGCGTTGATCCCCTTCGCGTCGGGTTCCCAACCGCCCGTGTCAACCATGGTGAAGTGGCGCCCGTTCCACTCCCCCTGGTACGACACGCGGTCACGCGTCACGCCAGGTGTGTCCTCGACGACGGCCTCGCGGCGGCCCAGGATGCGATTGACCAACGCGGACTTGCCGACGTTCGGCCGACCGACGATCGCCAGCACCGGCAGTGCGGGAAGGTAGGTGATCGCATTCGGGTCTTCCGTGACGGTCTCGAGCACGTCGAGGTCTGCCTCGTCGAGCTCATAATCGTCCAAGCCGGCGCGCAGTGCGACTGCGCGCTGCGCCGCGTCATGCTCATCGAGGCCGGCCAGGTGCGCGGCCAAGTCGTCCGGGCCTTCCGGGAAGTCGTCGGTGTCAGTCATGGGAGTCTCTCTGGATGACGGCGATCACGGCATCCACGGTCTGGTCGAAGTCCAGCTCGGTCGAATCGACGGTTGTCACACCATCGGCGGCGTTCATGAAGTCCACAACGCGGGAATCCGCCTCGTCTCGGCGATGCAGTTGCTCCCCGACGACCTGCGCCGGATGCTCGGACAACTCGGCTGAACGCCTCGCTATTCTAGCCTGTTCAGTTGCGGTCAGCAGAATGCGCACGGCAGCGTCCGGCGCCACGACCGTGGTGATGTCGCGCCCTTCCGCAATAATTCCGGGCCGATCAGCGGATGCCATTGTCCGCCTGAACAGTTCGTTCAGCCACACTCGCGCCTGCGGAACACGCGCGATGTCGCTGACGACCGCGGAGACATCCGGTTCGCGAATGGCATCGGTCACGTCGTGTTCGCCGACGAGCACGCGGTAGCCGTCCGGATCGATGCCGATCCGATAGTCGAAGTCCGGCAGTGCGTCGATGACGACGCGAGGCTCGGTCGGGTCAAGCCCGCGCGACACGATGAACCAGGTCAGCGCACGGTAGGCCGCGCCGGTGTCGAGGAAACCGTAACCGAGTCGACGCGCAACAGCCTTGCTCACGCTGGACTTGCCGCTGCCCGCCGGCCCGTCGATCGCCACAACGATTGGAGTGGTGCGTGCACTCATCCGGCAATCCTCCAGCCACGTTCGATCAGATCGTCGATGGTGCGCTGCTGCGCTTCTGGCAGCACAGCGATCTCGGCGAGACCGATCTGCGCACCCGGAGAATGCTCCAGGCGCAAGTCTTCGATGTTGACGCCGATTTCGCCAAGCTCGGTGAACAGCCGTCCGAGCTCGCCTGGCGTGTCATCGACGAGCACGATGATGCTGGCGAAGCGGCGGTCTTGTCCGTGCTTGCCTGGGATGCGGGCAACTCCGGCATTGCCGCCAGCCAGTTCTTCGGCCAGAGACCGGCGCGCGCCGGGTGCGTCGACGTCGTCAAGCGCAACGATCACGCGGTCGAGATCCTCACGGTACGCGCGCAAGATTTCCACGACGGCCGGCGCGTTCGCCCCGAGAATTTGCACCCACAGCTCCGGGTTGCTCGCCGCGATGCGCGTGACGTCACGAAGGCCCTGCCCGGCCAATCCCAGTGCTGCTTCCGACGAACCAACCAGCCGCTTCGCCATGAGAGTCGCGACGAGTTGCGGCGCGTGGGAGACGAGTGCGACGGCGGCATCGTGCGCGACAGTGTTCATTTCGACCGGGATCGCGCCGAGATCCAGCGCGAGCGACTCGACGACGGTGATCCTGGCGCGAGAAAGTTCCGGCCGAGAGCACACCACCCACGGCCGAGCGATGAACAGGTCGGCGCGGCCCGCGATCGCACCGCCGCGCTCACGGCCTGCCAGCGGATGCGACCCGACGTAGCGACTCAGATCGACGCCCGCAGCCTCGAGTTCCTCGAACGGTGCAACCTTGACGCTCGCAACGTCGGTCACAACGGCATGGGGGAACGCGGCCAGTTCCGCCGCGACGACCGCGGCCGTCGAGTCCGGTGGCACGCTCACCACAATGAGGCTCGGCTGATCGTTCGGCTCGGCCGCTCGCCCGGCGCCGTAGTCGATCGCCAGGCGCAGGTTTGCCCGTGACGCATCGGCCAGCACCACGTCAACCCCGCGGGCGCGGAGGCTGAGCCCGACGCTAGCGCCCAACAGGCCAGCGCCGACGACACGAACGAGCCCTGTAGTTCGTGCGGCGCTGTCGTTCACGGTGTCTCTTTCGGTTTCGGCTTTGCCTCATCCCGGGAAATCGTGAGCAACCGGCCGAGTTCTACTTTAGTCAGGTCCCGCATCTCTCCTGCAGGCAGCGTACCCAGGTGCAACGGCCCGAACTGCCGACGCACCAGATCGATCACCGGATGGCCGACGGCGTCCAGCATCCGTCGTACGATGCGGTTGCGTCCCGAGTGCAGTGTCACCTCAACCAGGCTGGTGTTGGTTGCGCCGCTGCGCTCGAGCAGACGTGCTTTGTCCGCACGGATCGGTCCGTCCTCCAGGTCGATTCCCCGGGTTAGTTTCGAAACGGTCTGCGGTGCCATATGCCCGGACACGACCGCGATGTACGTCTTCGTCACACCGAACGACGGATGCGCCAGCACGTGCGCCAGCGCTCCATCGTTCGTGAGGAGCAGGAGCCCGCTCGTCTCGGCATCGAGGCGGCCCACGTTGAACAGGCGTTCGTCGTAGCGATCGGTGAAGATCCGCAGGTCCGGCCGGCCGTGCTCATCGCGCAGAGAGCTGACCACGCCAACGGGTTTGTTCAGCATGACGTAGCGCCGGCTTGGATCGACTTGCACCGCCTCACCGTCGACTGCCACTAGGTCGGTCTCCGGATCGATTCGCAGGCCGGGTTCCGTAACAATGTGCCCGTTGACGGATACGCGGCCGGCTGCGATCAAGTCCTCGGAGACCCTGCGCGACGCGACCCCTGCCGCGGCCATGACTTTCTGCAGGCGCTGACCGGTGCGGTCGCGCTCGGCGCCGTCCGGCTCGGCGCCGTCCGGCTCAGCGCCGTCCGGCTCAGCGCCGTCAGTATCGTCCGCGCCGCGGGTGCGATCATCGGACATCGTCGAATCCGTCCGCTCCGTCTGCGAGCAGCGGTGAGATGTGCGGCAGTTCGTCAATGGAGTTGATCGCGAGTTGGCTCAGCAGCAGGTCAGTGGTCTGGTAGTTGATCGCACCGGTTTCGGCATCCGTGAACGCTTCGGTGATCAGGCCGCGCCCGAGCAGAGTGCGCACGACGGAATCGACGTTGACAGCCCGGATCGACGCGATCGCACCGCGACTGATCGGTTGCTTGTACGCGATCACAGCCAGGGTCTCGAGTGCCGCCTGCGAGAGCTTGCTCGGATTTTGCGTCATCACGAAGTCGCCAACCAGGCCGTCATAGTCGCTTCGCACGTAGATCCGCCAACCGCCGCCGACCTCACGCAACTCGAACCCGCGGCGAACCGACGAGGTCAGGCCGTCGAAGTCTTCGACAAGCGAGTCGATGGCCTGACGCACGGCCGCGACCGGTGCGCCGACCGCGGTAGCCAGATTGACGAGGCTCTGCGGCTCATCCGCCACCATCAAGATGGCTTCGAGCGCACGATGGATGTCCACGGTCGGGGCCGCCCTGTCGCCGTGCGGCTCGTCCGCCTCGGTCTCGTCGATGAGTTCAACTGTCATAATCTGCCCCCAGATTGGCAAGGTTCTCTTCCGACCAGTTGTCCGCCGACCAGCGTACTGTCAATTCGCCAAGCGGCTCCAGCTGCTCGAACGACACGGCGGAGTGCCGGTACAACTCCAGGATCGCAAGAAATCGCGCGATCACCACGCCCTTCTGTTCTGCGCCGGCGATCAGCTGCCGAAACGTGTGGGTGTGGTCGGAGCGCAACATGGTTACGACATACGCGGCCTGTTCACGGATGCTCACGAGCGGTGCGTGCAGGTGGTCCAGCCCGACGAGCGGGATATCTTTCGGGGTGAGCGCCAACAGTGCAAGGGCGGCGAAGTCGTCGGCCGTAAGCGTCCACACCAATTCGGGAGTGACGTTACGGTACTTCTCCTCCAGCCTGACGGCGCGCGTGTGCCTGCTCGACTCCGCCTCGAGTTCATCGGCGAACCAAACGGATGCCTGCTTGAACGCGCGATATTGCAGCAGTCGCGCAAACAGGAGGTCGCGCGCCTCGAGCAGTGCGACGTCTTCGGCGTCGACGAGCTCGCCCTGCGGCAGGAGTCCGGCAACCTTCAGATCCAGCAACGTCGCCGCAATGACAAGGAATTCGCTGGCCTGGTCGAGATCATCCGTGGTGTCGATCCCGTGCAGATAGCTGATGAATTCGTCGGTGACCCTGCTGAGCGAGACCTCTGTGATGTCCAACTCGTGCCGCGAGATCAGCGACAGGAGCAGATCGAACGGTCCCTCGAACTCCCCGACGGCGACGCGAAACGCGCTCGAGGCATCCACGTCAACAACCGCAGGCCCGATGTCCGGTGACGACAGGCCCGGTGACGACAGGCTAGGCGACGGCGCCACGCGCAACCAGTTCCCGCGCGAGCTGGCGGTACGCCTCGGCAGCGGAACTGTCTGGCGCGAACTGTGTGATCGGGGCCGCGGCGACAGACGCATCCGGGAACTTGACGGTCCGCGAGATCACTGTCTCAAGCACTTGATGGCCGAACGCGTCGACAACTCGTTCGAGCACTTCGCGCGAGTGCAGCGTGCGCGAGTCGTACATGGTGGCGACGATCCCGTCGAGCTCGAGAGCAGGGTTGAGCCGCTCGCGCACCTTGTCGATGGTCTCGATCAACAGCGCGACGCCGCGCAGTGCGAAGAACTCGCACTCGAGCGGGATCAGAACTCCGTGGCTCGCGGTGAGCGCATTCACGGTCAGGATGCCGAGCGACGGTTGGCAGTCGATCAGAATGACGTCGTACTCGGCGCTCACGCGGCGCAGCACCCGGGCAAGGATCTGCTCACGGGCGACCTCGTTGACCAGGTGCACCTCCGCGGCGGACAGGTCGATGTTCGCCGGGATCACGTCGAGACCGGGCACACTCGTGTGCTGGATCGCCTCGATCGGGTCCTTGCTGCTGGACAGCAGCAGATCGTAGATTGTCGTGGACTCGTGCGTCGGCACACCGAGCCCGGCCGACAGCGCGCCCTGCGGGTCGAAATCGATCGCCAGAACACGTCGACCGCACTCGGCAAGCGCAGCGCCCAGGTTGATGCTCGAGGTGGTCTTGCCGACGCCACCCTTCTGGTTGCACAGCGCGATGACCCGAGCGGGGCCGTGCGTCTTCAACTTCTTCGGGTCAGGAAAGCGGCGAAGTGGGCGCCCGGTCGGGCCGAGCACCGGCCCCTCAGGTTGCGCATCGGCGAGAGTAGCGTTGTCCAGCCCCGGGAGCTCCTGCTCGTCGTTGTGTTTGCGCGCCACGAAAGACTCCTCGCTCACTGTCTTGGCCCCGGTACCTCTGGCATTCGAGTCTAGCGAGCCGACGGGCCGACTCCAGCATGGATCGCCGCTACGGTAGATGCAGTGGCGTCACAGCGGACGCCCGAGACTGTCATGCTGAAAGCAGTGCCGAACGAGCACGTAGTCAATGTCTGTTCCCTCGGCGGTGGGATTCGCCTGGCACTACGCGGATACAACGATCAGTATCGCCAACTCTCACTCGCCCTTCGACAAGCTCAGGGACCGATGCTCGGCGCTGGGGTCGCGCAATCGCTGGCGCGATTGCCTTAGCTCCACCGCGCTCTCGGATGCGCATTCGTGTACATGTCGCGCAATGTATCCGCAGTGACCATCGTGTAGATCTGAGTCGTCGAGACGGACGAGTGTCCGAGCAGTTCCTGCACAACGCGCACATCGGCGCCGCCCTCGAGCAGATGCGTCGCGAACGAGTGCCGCAGGGTGTGTGGCGAAACATGTGCGCTCAGGTCGGCGCGCTCCGCAGCCTGGCGGATGATCAGCCACGCGTTCTGGCGGGAGACCCGCTGGCCGCGCATGCCGAGAAACAGCGCCGGTGTGGACCTCCCGCGCACCGAGAAGATCGGCCGCGCCCGCACCAGGTACGCGTCGATCGCGGCACGCGCGAAGCTCCCAAGCGGAACAATACGCTGTTTGCTGCCCTTGCCTGTCAGCCGCACGATGTCGGTGTCGAAGACATCGTCCACATTTAGCCCGACTGCCTCGGAGACACGGGCACCCGTCGCGTACAGCAGCTCGAGCAGAGCCTTGTTGCGCAGGGACACCACATCGTCACCGTCTGTGGCAGCCAGCAGCGCCGCAACCTGGTCGACTGAGATCGCCTTCGGCAACCGTGACGGCAGTTTCGGCGGCGCAACCTCGTGGGCGACATCCGCCTGCACGATGTGCTCCTCAAGCAGAAAACGATGGAATCCGCGCACCGTCGAAAGCATCCGCGCGATCGACGAGGCCGTCAACGGCTTCTCCGACCGGGTGCCGAGATGGCGTGCGTACGCCGAGACATCCTGCGTGGTGATCGCGGCAGCATTGCTGAGCCCGGCATCCGTCAGCCAGTTCAGATAGACGGCGAGGTCGCGCCGATACGCTGCGGCGGTGTTCGAGGAGAGTCCGCGCTCGATCGAGACGTGCCGCAGATACGAATCCACCGCCGCCTCGAGCGTCATGACAGCGCCGCGATGCCGCTCTTCGGATGCCGCGGCCACGCCGCATCGCCGGCTCCGAGAGTGCGCCAGCCGCGCGCCCGCGCTGCGTGCGCGGCGAGCACGCCGATCGCCAGCGACGGATTCTGCACCCGGCGGGCGAGCACCGCGTCGACGGCATCATCGAGCGGCACCCAGCGCACCTCGATGTCGGCTTCCTCCTCCGTGCGTTCGAACGGCTGCGCCGTCGCGCTGAGGTCGCGGGCAAGATAGATCCGAATCGCTTCATCGCTGCCGCCGGGCGACGTGTAGAACTCGGCGAGAATGTCCCACTGTGCCGCGCTGAGGTCGGCCTCCTCGGCGAGTTCGCGCTGGGCTGCAAGCAGAGGCGGCTCTCCCGCAATATCGAGCAGCCCCGCCGGGATCTCCCAATCGCGGGTACGCACCGGATGCCGGTACTGTTTGATCAGCAGAACCCGGTCCTCTGCGTCCAGAGCCAGAATCGCGACCGCTCCGGTGTGATCGACGTATTCGCGCACGATCGTGCCGTCGTTGTAGGCGAATGCGTCCCTGCGAATATCCCAGACCACGCCCGGATACACAACATCACTGCGTTCGATGTCGACGGATGCCGGGTCGTCGCTCAGCACGTTGTCGCCTGGCAGGTCGGCCGGGCGCAGGTCAGGCGGGCGCGGGTCAGGCATCCTCTTTGACCTCGAACAAGCGGCTCGCCTGCTGGCGGTCCAGGGAGGCCGCGATCAGGCCGCGGAACAGAGGATGCGCGTGATTCGGCCGCGATCGCAGCTCCGGATGCGCCTGCGTTCCGACATAGAACGGGTGTGTCTCCCGAGGCAGTTCGACGTATTCGACGAGATGGCCGTCCGGGGACGTCCCGGAGAAATCGAGGCCCGCTGCGGCGATGCGGTCACGGTAGGTGTTGTTGACCTCGTAGCGATGACGGTGCCGCTCGGACGCCTGCGTCGAGCCGTACAGTTCGGCGACAATCGACCCAGGGGCGAGAGCCGCAGGGTACAGCCCAAGGCGCATGGTGCCGCCGAGGTCGCCGCCCGCGATGATCTCCACTTGCTCGGCCATGGTTGCGATCACGGGGTACTCCGTGTCCGGGTTGAACTCGCTCGACGACGCGCCGACGAGCCCCGTCTCGTTCCGGGCGTATTCGATCACCATGCACTGCAGGCCCAGGCACAGGCCGAGCACGGGGATCTTGTTCTCGCGGGCAAAGCGCAGGGCGCCGAGTTTTCCTTCGATGCCGCGGATGCCGAACCCGCCGGGCACGCAGATGCCGTCAACGTCGGAAAGCATCCGCGCAGCGCCCTCCGGAGAATCGCACTCATCAGATGGAATCCACCGCAGGTTGACCTTCGCGTGATTGGCGAATCCGCCGGCTCGCAGCGCCTCTGTCACGGACAGGTAGGCGTCGGGCAGATCGACGTATTTGCCGACGAGACCGATCGTGACCTCATGCTTCGGGTCGTGCACGACGTTCAGCAGTTCGTCCCAGCTGCTGCGGTCGAGCACGCCCTCATCGAGCCCAAGCTGGCTGATGATGTATTCGTCGAGGCCCTGCTCGTGCAACATCGTGGGGATGTCGTAAATGCTGGACACATCGACGGCGTTCACAACAGCCTGCTCGTCGACGTCGCACATGAGCGCGATCTTGCGCTTGTTGGCCTCGGACACCGGCCGGTCGCTGCGCAGAACGAGCGCATCTGGCTGAATGCCGAGTGAACGCAACGCGGCCACAGAGTGCTGCGTGGGCTTGGTCTTCTGTTCACCGGACGCGTTCATGTAGGGCAACAGCGACACGTGCACGAAGAAGCAATTGGCTCGGCCGAGTTCGTGGCGCACCTGACGCGCAGCTTCGATGAACGGCTGCGACTCGATGTCGCCGACGGTGCCGCCGATCTCTGTGATGATCACGTCGGGCTTCGGCGTGTCGTTCGCTTGCAGGCGCATCCGCCGCTTGATCTCATCCGTGATGTGCGGGATCACCTGAACCGTGTCGCCGAGGTACTCACCGCGGCGTTCTTTGGCGATCACCTGCGAGTAAATCTGACCGGTCGTCACGTTCGCGGCCTGCGACAGGTTGATGTCGAGAAAGCGTTCGTAGTGGCCGATGTCGAGGTCGGTCTCTGCGCCATCGTCCGTGACGAAGACTTCGCCATGTTGGAACGGATTCATGGTGCCCGGATCCACATTGAGATACGGATCCAGCTTTTGCATGACGACGCGGAGCCCGCGTGCCGTGAGCAGATTGCCCAGGCTGGCGGCCGTCAAACCCTTGCCCAACGAAGAAACGACACCGCCTGTCACGAAGATGTGCTTGGTTGTGCCGTTTGAAATGCCCGCGTTTAATTTATCCACCACGGGCTTTCATGCTATCACCGCAACCCGGATGCCCGCTGCGCGCGGCGCGCGCGCGGCCGGTTACCTGACCGGTCGTCTGGCCGATCAGCGGACGCGTCAGCGAGCGCGCGTGCCGGCAAGTTCGAGCAGCTCTCGCGCATGTTCGAGACCGCTCGCGGAGTCAGAAAGGCCGGAGAGCAACCGCGTCATCTCGGCGATGCGTTCGTCACCGGTCAGCTGCCTTACACTCGACGCGGTCACCGATCCGCTGCTGTCTTTCACAACGGACAGGTGGTTTGTGGCGAACGCTGCTACCTGCGCGAGGTGCGTCACGACGATCACCTGTGCACTTTCGGCAAGCTTGCCCAGCCTGCGGCCGATCTCGATCGCTGCCGCACCGCCAACACCCGCGTCGATCTCGTCGAACACGAACGTCGGCACAGGGTCGCTGCCCGCCAACACGACCTCGAGTGCGAGCATCACCCGGGAGAGCTCACCACCGGACGCTCCGCGACCGAGCGCGCGCGGCTCAGCTCCGGCGTGCGGTTGCAGCAGGATGGCGACGTGGTCGCGACCGGACAATGTGAATTCGTCGCGCTGCGCGACCTCGACAGTGATGCGCGCGTCGGGCATGGCCAATGCCCCGAGCTCAGCAGACACGGCGACGCCAAGCCGTTGCCCTGCCCCCTGCCGAGCGGCGCTCAGTGCAGCCGCAAGTTCGCTCAGTCGACCGCGGTCCGCGTCCACGGAAGCGGTCAACAGTTCGATACGCTCGGTGTCGCCGTCCAGCTCGAACAGCCGCGCGCTGCCGCTGTCGAGCCGCTCGATCACGTCGGCCAGAGTCGGCCCGTACTTGCGCAGCAACCCCGAGAGCTGCGCTCGGCGCTCCTGCACCGTCTCGAGTTCGCGTGCGCCGTCCGTGTCGAGCGTGGCCAGGTAACTCGACAACTGCGCCGCGATGTCGTTTACGAGGTAGCCGGCATCCGTCAACAGTGCAGCGATCGGGGTTAGCGCCGCGTCGTGGTCGGCGACGCGCTCGAGGGCACGCCGCGAGGATTCGATCAGGGATACTGCATCCGGCTGGTCCGACTCTTCCGCCGACATCTGCTCGCGTGCGCCAGCGGCAGCCTCGCGAAGTTCCTCGAGGTTCGTCAGACGTTCTGCGCGATCGCTCAGCGCATCATCTTCGCCCAGTTGCGGCGCCGCGGCCTCGATTTCGACCATCGCCTCGCGCAGCTCCGCGGCCTCAGCCTGGCGCCGATCACGATCGGCGATGAGCTCGTCGAGTTCCTCACCATTCGCGCGCCAGCGCTGAAACGTGTCCTGATATTCGGCCAACTCGGTGGCGAACGCCGCGCCGGCGAATCGATCAAGTGCCTCGCGTTGTGCCGTTGCAGACTTGAGCCGCACCTGGTCGGACTGACCGTGCACGACGACGAGCCTCTCGGCGAGTTCCCCGAGCACACTGACCGGCGCGCTGCGCCCGCCGATGATCGCCCTGCTGCGCCCTTCGCTGGACACCGACCGGCTGAGCACGAGTTCTGCCAATCCGGCGGAGTCAGCTTCATCGAGGTCGCCCCCTGCATCGCGCACCCGCTCCGCGACGTCTCCGTCCTCCTCGACCCGCCAGCGGCCCTCCACCCAGGTTTGGGCACTTCCTTGGCGCACGGCACCGGTGTCCGCGCGTTCACCGAGCAAGAGCCCCAACGCCGAGACGACCATGGTCTTGCCCGCACCGGTCTCCCCGGTCAAGGCCGTGAAACCGGCACCGAGCGGCAACACCGCATCGGCGATCACGCCGAGATTACGGATGGAGATTTCGTCAATCACGGCCAATCGGCCCTCTCCAGCCGCTGACCGGAAGATTGAATTTACGAACGAGCCGGTCGGTGAACGGCGCGTGGTGCAGCCGGGCAAGACGGACCGGAATGTCCGAGCGCCGGACGATCACGCGCGCGCCTGGCGGCAGGTCAAATGGCCGGCGGCCGTCGCACCAGAGGATTCCGGGCACGCCACCACGGGCGAGCAGTTCGACCGCCAATGAGGAATCAGGGCCGACGACAAGCGGTCGTGCGAAGAGAGCGTGGGCGCTGAGCGGCACCAGCAGCAACGCGTCCACGCCTGGCCAGACCACCGGGCCGCCCGCCGAGAATGAGTAGGCGGTTGAACCGGTTGGGGTGGCCATCACGACGCCATCGCAGCCGAAGCTGGACAGCGGACGACCGTCGACCTCGACGATCACCTCAATCATGCGCTCTCGGCTGGCCTTTTCAAGGCTGGCCTCGTTCAATGCCCAGCTTTGGTAGATGACCTGCGAATCGTGCTTGACCCGCACCTCGATCGTCATGCGTTCTTCGACCGTATAGTCGGCGGCTAGCGCGCGAGCGACGGCCTTCGCCAGATCGTCTCGCTCGCTTTCCGCCAGGAAGCCCACATGGCCGAGATTGACACCGAGCAATGGCGCTGCACAGCCGCGCACCATTTCAGCCGCGCGAAGGATTGTGCCGTCGCCCCCGAGCACGACGACGATCTCGAGGTCTTCAGCCTGCACGTCGTCACCCAACACCGCCACGGTGCCGAGTTCCGGCGCGTACGCGAGCAGGTCCTCACGTTCGTCTCTGCTGAGCACGGGAATCGCGCCGGCTTCGCTCAACTGGCCGCACACCTGCACGGCGGCTTCGAGCGAGTCGTCGCGCCCCGTGTGCGAGACGACGAGAATGTAGCGTGCCGGTGCAGCCATCCGCGTCACACTCCCACCATCGTTCTAATCTGCCGCAACCATTCTGTCGGATGTCGGCCCGCAGTTGCGCTCAACCAGACCAAATACTCGTGATTGCCGTGAGATCCGAGCATTGGGGAGGGAATGATGCCTGCCGTATTCAGCCCGCAGTCCCACGCCGACCACAGCACGCCGGTCACGGCGTCCTCTCGGCGGGCTGCTTCGTGCACGATCCCCTCCTTGATACGCGTTCGCCCGACTTCGAACTGCGGCTTGATCAGAAGCACGAAGTCGGCTCCGGACTCCGCTGTGGAGACCAGCGCCGGCAGCACCATTGTGAGGGAGATGAACGAAAGATCGCCGACGACGAGCGACGGGGCCCCGTGGATGCCGGTCGCCTCCGCGAGCGAAAGGGCCGTCAGATAGCGTACGTTGAGACCCTCAACGGACACCGCGCGAGGGTCCTCTGCAACGAGTGGCGCCAGTTGACCATGTCCCACATCAACGGCGATGACGCGCGCCGCGCCACGCTCGAGAAGCACCTGGCTGAATCCGCCGGTCGAGGCGCCAGCATCAAGCACCAACCGGCCCGCTACCGACAGCTCGAACGCGTCAAGCGCGGCGATGAGCTTGTGCGCGGCCCTGCTCACGTAGTGATCGGATGACGTCACCGCGATCACCTGCGTGTCCACCACCTTGGTCGCTGCCTTCAATACGGCCGTTCCGTCAACCGTGACCGCACCTTCTGCGATGAGCTTGGCCGCGTGCGTGCGCGACCGGGCGAGCCCATGAGCGGCTACCGCCGCATCCAGGCGAGACTCAGTCATGGGCGCGCTGGATGTCCCCGCCTTCGAGAACCTCACGCAGTTGGTCGTGCACGTGCGCGTACGCGTCGGCGCGCGTGTCGAGCGGCTGGTCTTCGATCACGCGCAGTCGCGACAGCAGCGCTTCGTCCTGATCTGGATTCTGGGTAGCCACCCCACCACGCTAGCGCGAAACGCGACCACTGGGCCATTCAGCCACTCAGACGTACAAACGCTCCGGCACATCAAGTGCGTAGAGGGGCGTTCCGGAGTTCCAGATGGCGGCACAGGCAGCCCGCAGCAGGTTCAGTTCGGATGCGCCGCCATCGAGGATTCGCACGTCGCCTCCCACCACGCGCACGAGTGCATCGCCGACTGTGACGGTCCCGTCCTTCGCGACCACAGGCTCAGGATAGGGCTCGTGGAGACCACGCAGATCGTCGAGAATATATCGCGGACGCGAGTCCGCATCAGCCGCGATCAGCTGCTTGGCATGGTCGACCCCGGTCAGTACGAGCACCGCATCGATGCCCGCGCGGTTCGATCCGAGGATGTCCGTATCGAGTCGATCCCCGATGAATAGCGGCCGCGTGGCTGAGAACCGCGTGATCGCTTCAGTGAAGATTGCGACCTCGGGTTTTCCGGCGACAACGGGCAACCGCCCGACCGCGCTGTGCACCGCAGAAACGAGTGTGCCGTTGCCGGGCGCGATGCCGCGCTCCACAGGCAGGGTCCAGTCCATGTTTGTCGCCACCCAGGGAATGCCGGCGTCGCCGCCGGCCAGCGCGATGGAGGCTTCCGCGAGATCGCGCCAGCCGAGATCGGGCGAAAAGCCCTGAATCACGGCCGCCGGCGCGTCGTCTGCGGAGTCGACGATGGCAAAGCCGGCGCGTCCTACCTCCGCCCGCAGCCCCTCCCCACCGATCACGAGCACCCGTGCCCGCGCCGGGATCAGGCCAACCAACAGCCTCACCGCCGCCTGCGGTGATGTGACGATATCGCTCGGCTGAACGGACAGCCCCAGGTGGATCAGCTGCTCAGCGACCGACGCGTCGGTGCGCGAAGCGTTGTTCGTGATGTAGCCGACTCGGGCCTGCGTTGCCGCGCGGTTCAAGCTCTCCACCGCGTGCGGAATCGCCCGCGCACCGGTGTACACGACGCCATCGAGGTCCGCCAGAACGACATCAACGCCCTCGAGAGGAAATGTCACGCTAGTCTTCCTGCGCTTGAACGCCATCGTCGCCCTGAATCCCCTCATCACTCACATCGAAACCTTCATCGCTGAGGTCGAACTCCTCTTCGACCACGTCGACGGTCTCGTCGCCCGCGTCGCCGGCCGCCGCAGCAAGCGCCGCATCAGCGCGGTCGGCACGTGACCGCCACTCTGCAGCCTCCTCGATTCGACCGAGTTCTTCGAGCACCTCGGCGTAGGCGAAGTACAGGTCTGGGCTGTATGAAAATGCACGATCGGGATCTAGTTGCGGGATCTCAAGCTCGACAAGCGCCGCCTGCGCGTCTCCTTGGTCGAGCCGCGCGCCGGACATCGCAATCGCCAGAGCGGCCTGCACGTCATTCGGCAGGGTCGACCGGTCGACGGATCGACCCAACTCAAGTGCCCGATCGGACCGGCCGACGCCGCGTTCGCTGTCGACCATGAGCGGCAGCTGATTGTTCGAACCGGAAATGCGCCGATAGGTGCGCAGTTCCCGCAGCGCCAGTGCGAAATCTCCGACGCCGTAGGCGGTGATGGCGAGGGTTTCACGCACCATCGCAATGCGCCCGGCACGACGAGCAGCGGAGACCGCGTGTTCGTGCGCCAACTCAGGATCCTCATCGATCAAACGCGCAGCCATGACCAGGTGTTTTGCAACGCCTTCCGCGTTGTCCTTACTCAAGGTCTTCAGTTCGTTGCGCGCGATCCGATCGAGTTGCTCGGCCGTCACATCGTCTGGGATCACCGGATCCTCGTGGCGCGGACGCACCGACTTCAGCTCGTAGTGCAGGCGCTCCTCCTCGGTAAGCTCCTGCTCACGGTGATGCGCGTCGCGATCGCCGCGCGCGGGAGCTCCGTCACGCGTCCACAGTTTCTTGTCGCCGCCACGGGAAGGGCCGGACGGCCGTCCGTCACGGTTCTCCCATGGCTTGCCGCCAGCAGGCTTGGCGGAATTCGGCCTGCCTGCGGCTGATCGACCACCGGATGCTCGACCACCAGATGCAGCTCCGTCGCGTTTCTCCCACGGCTTGCGGTCGGGCCTGGTAGCGTCGCGTTTCTCCCACGGCTTGCGGTCACCAGAACGGGCAGGCCGGCCTGACGTGTCACGCTTGCCGTGTGAGTCGCCACGGGCCTTCGAATGGTCCGGTTTCGAGTCGTCCGGTGTCGGATCGTCCACGGGTGGTCTCCCTCGTGCGGTTGGCGCTGTGTTGTTATCGGCACTGCTGTTATCGGCACTGCTGTTATCGATTATCGATAGTGCTGCTGTATGCAGGTTAACGTGGAATGGCCACCCTTGCGGGTGGCCATTCACGTAAATTAAGTCCGGCGGTGTCCTACTCTCCCACAAGGTCCCCCTTGCAGTACCATCGGCGCTGGGAGTCTTAGCTTCCGGGTTCGGAATGGGTCCGGGCGTTT
>Ga0208357_1000832_pt1 | contig 23638 bp, 23 predicted proteins | sample NGESurdeep092012_6_FD_184487 | JGI IMG/M metagenome (GOLD analysis project Ga0208357, IMG submission 184487) | Arctic peat soil microbial communities from Barrow, Alaska - NGEE Surface sample F52-2 deep-092012 (SPAdes) | ecosystem: Environmental > Terrestrial > Soil > Wetlands > Peat ...
CACACCGGCCGTGTCATCTCCACACCCTTCGCCGCGACATCGTCCACATACTTCACCGCCGTCAGCGTCGCCGGAGCCATACCCTTCTCCACCCAAGTCTCCAGCGCCGTAAACACATCGTTCCCGGCATCGCCGCGCGGCCCGGCACCATCCTGCCCAATCACCGTAGCCCCCGGCCCACCCCCGCAATGCAGCATCCCCGGAACCATGTAGAGCCGCAGCATCGCATCTGTCGCAGCCTGTCCCATCGTCCCCACGACGCCGTTGTAATACTCCACCGAGCTCAGCGCCGGAATCGCCGGATCATTCCACCCGTGATACATCACCAGCCTCCCACCCCGCGCCGCAAAACCCTTCAGGTTTGTGTCGGTAGCATTCAAATCGTGCCCTGTCTTTTCCGTCGCCAGCCGCTCATCCTTATCGAAGTCGAACGTCGCCAGGCTCCAGTCTTTGCGCTCAAACACGAAGTCGCGAAAGTACCCCAGCCCAAAGAACATCATCAGCGTCGGATCACCCTGCGCCTTGCCCACCACCCACGTTCCCCAGCTTCCCCGAGCGCTCTCCGCCCCCGGCAGATATCCCGGAAACACCAGCTTCCCCTGCGCATTCACCTTCGCCGCATACAGCGACTTCAGCGTCGCCACCTGCCCCGGCATCAGGCAGCTATCCGAGTCCGCGCCCTTGCAAGCCAGCGTCTCCGGATCAAACCTGCACGTCCGCGGATCACTCAGCACGCCATCCTTCAAACCATCCTGCGCATCGCAAGCCGCCAGCACCGCCGCGCTGATCGCCGGCAACTTGCTCGCCGGAAGATACGCCGCGGCACTCGCCATCAGCGTCTTGTCATCCTGCGCAGTAGCAGACACCAGCGCCGTCCAGTTATACGCTGGAGCACCGGCCAAAATACCGTCATAATCTGCCGGAAACCTCTCCGCCTCCATCAGCGCCTCGCGCCCTCCATCCGAGCACGCCGTAAAGTACGAGTGCTCCGGCTGCTTCCCATAAAACGCCGCTGCCAGCGTCTTCGCCTGCACCGTCATGTCATGCACCGCGCGCCACCCAAAGTCCTTCACCTTCTCCGGATGCCCCAGCGCAAACCCCGACTCGCCGCCCACATGTCCCGTATCCGTACCCGCCGTTGCGTACCCCTCGCTCACCGCCGCGGCCATCTCGCGATACGCAATCAGCCCCGCAAACCCGCCATTCCCCTGTCCGCGAAACCGCCCATTCCATCCCGTCGCGGGCAGCCAGACTTCGGTCTTGATGTCCGAATCACCCGACGGCATATCCGTCACCCTCACCCTGCAAAACGCCTTCAGCCGTTGCACCTGGTCGTCCGCCAGCTTCACGTCCGCAATCGCCGTCCCCGCCGCTTCCAGCGTAGCCGACGTCACGTGCGCCCCATCCAGCTTCACCGAAGCCAGACCCTCACACCGCGCAGCAACCTGCCCCATGGCAGCCTGAGCCGCAGCAGCCTGCCCCATTGCAGCCACGCCACACAACACCCATCCACCCAACACAGCAATCGTCAATTCACGCATAAAATGCACTATACGCGCCTCGTGCGTCCAAACGCGCCCGCCAGCGTCCAATAAAATACCGGCACTGCGCGAAGGAGAACTATGCGTCGCTCCGCATGGATATGGGCCGTCGGCTCCGCCGTCTGGACCTTCGACTGCATCGTCAACCTCTACTACCGAAGCCTCCCCCACGCCGAGCTCGCCTTCCTCGTAGCCGTCATGTTCGCCATCGCCTGGGCCTACTATCGCCAGCAGGCAAAATAATTCCCAGCAAGCAAAAGGCCCGAGCCAAAGCCCGAGACTCCGCCCTCTCTACCCTCGAAGACCAAAGCATCTCTCGCATAGGTTCGTACAAGCCCTGTCATCTCGACCGGAGCCAAACGGCTTCATCGTTTGGCGCAGCGGAGAGACCGCTGTATTTCCCCCGCAGCCGCAAGAAATTATACCCATCGTGGAAATGCTCTAGTGTTTGCCCTTCAGCAGCTGCTCCATCGCGTCGCCAATCTCCGCCGGCGACTTCACCACATGGATTCCCGCCGCAGACATCGCTGCCATCTTGCTCGCGGCCGTCCCCTCGCCGCCAGAGATGATCGCGCCCGCATGTCCCATCCGTCGTCCCGGAGGAGCCGTCTGCCCGGCAATAAATCCGACCACCGGCTTCTTCACATGCGCCTTGATGAACTCCGCCGCAGCCTCTTCCGCCGCTCCGCCAATCTCACCAATCATGATGATCGCCTCGGTGTCGGGATCATCATTCAGCAGTCGCAGCGCGTCGATATGCGTCGTCCCAATAATCGGGTCGCCGCCGATCCCAATCGCCGTCGACTGCCCAATCCCGCGCTGCGTCAACTGGTACACCGCCTCATACGTCAGCGTGCCCGACTTCGACACAATCCCCACCGAGCCCTCTTTATGAATCCGTCCCGGCATGATCCCGATCTTCGCCTTCCCCGGAGAAATCACGCCCGGGCAATTCGGCCCAATCAGCCGCGACCCGCTCTGCCGGATCACCTCCCACACCTTCACCATATCCAGCACCGGAATCCCCTCGGTGATGCACACGATCAGCGGCACGCCGGCAGCGGTCGCCTCCAGAATCCCATCCGCGGCGGCCGGTGGCGGAACAAAAATGACCGTAGCATTCGCGCCCGTCTCGCGCACCGCATCTTCGACGGTATTGAACACCGGCCAACCCTCATGCGTAGTCCCGCCCTTACCCGGCGTCACCCCACCCACAACGAGTTTGTTGCCAAACTGCCGCCCGTATTCATCGCAGCCCTTGGCATGGAACGTACCCTCACGCCCAGTAATCCCCTGCACAATCAACCGCGTATTTTTATCAACCAATACCGACATCAGCTTCTCCTTGCCGCTTGCTCTTGCTTTTCTTTCTGTCATTCCTGAAGGGAATCCGCTTCTGCTCTTGCTTTTCTGTCTGTCATCCCCGAAGGGAATCTGCTTCTGTTCTTGCTTTTCTTTCTGTCATTCCCGAAGGGAATCTGCTTCTGCTCTTGCTTTTCTGTCTGTCATCCCCGAAGGGAATATGCTTCTGTTCTTGCTTTTCTTTCTGTCATTCCCGAAGGGAATCTGCTTCTGTTCTTGCTTTTCTGTCTGTCATCCCGTAGGGATCTGCTTCTGTTCTTGCACTTGCCCTTGCTTCCAGGTAACCCGAGGCTTCAGCCTCGGGCCTCATAACGCGCCCCAGAATGCGGGCTTTAGCCCCTGGGGTATGCTCTCGTTCCATCATCCAAACTCTGTCATCCTGAACGAAGCAACTCGCGCACTTGCGATCTATTCAGTCGAAAACTCCCCGCGGTGCCTCCTCTGCGCATTCTTGTCATACGTCATCCAACAAGCTGCTAAGTGACTTAGCGGCCGGAGATCTCGCGGTACCTTCGTCGCCGAAATAGCCCGGCACGAGCAGTTCTTTATAAAAGCCCTTCTTTTTCTGGTTGATGACTTCCTCATTCAGAGTTAGGCATGAGCCGATAAGCATTGTTTCGAGACGCCCAACCGAAGGGAGATCGTCCTTGCCAGGCTTCCTGAAACTTCCCTTCGAAGATGTCACTCGCGCCAAGAAATATAGCTGCAAATCACCAATTGGAGCCCTGTCGGCCAAAGTAGCAAATAGCTTCCAATGTTGGTCTATACGTTTCCTAAATCCTCGATCCGTTTTGCCAACATACCAAGGCTTCGCATTTGAGCCGCGCGTCTTAGCGGCAATGATATAGACCCCTATTGCTTCTGCAAGCCCCTTTTCTTGTTCTTGCAATGAAGACCAGAACGCACGAAGATCGTCAGCGGCGACATGACCATTAATTCGTTTTATTGAGTAAGGTCCGAAAGTCTCGAAACGGTAAAACATACCACCTCCATTGGACTATCTTGCGGCGGCCACAGCGAGGTCAGCAGCCTCCTTCATCGTCGCGCCAATCTGAACCTTCAATCCCGACTCAGCAATAATCTCCCGGCCCTCTTCCACATTCGTACCCTCAAGCCGAAGAATAATCGGCAACTGCACATTCAACTTCCTCGCAGCAGCAACGACAGCAGTAGCCAAAACATCCACGCGAAGAATCCCGCCAAAAATATTAATAAAAATCGCCTTCACATGAGTATCCGAAAGCAGAATCCCAAATGCATTCTCAATCTGCTCCTGGTTCGCGCCGCCGCCCACATCCAGAAAATTCGCAGCAGCTCCGCCAGCGTATTGAATGATGTCCATCGTTGCCATTGCGAGCCCGGCGCCATTCACCATGCACGCAATATTTCCATCCAGCTTGATGTAATTCAGCGCAAACTTCGAAGCCTCAACCTCCAGCGGATCTTCCTCTGAAATGTCGCGCAGCTCCTTCAAATCCTTATGCCGGAACATCGCGTTATCGTCGAAGTTGATCTTGCAATCCAGCGCCGCCAGCTTGCCATCCTTCGTCGTAATAAACGGATTGATCTCCATCAGCGTCGAGTCGGTATCGATGAACGCCCTGTACAGCCCCATCATGAACCTCACCGCCTCGCCAATCTGCGACGGCAGCAGCCCCAGCTTGAACGCCAGCGCCCGAGCCTGGTAAGCCTGCAACCCAATCGCCGGGTCCACATACTCCTTGAAGATCTTCTCGGGCGTCTTGTGCGCGACTTCCTCAATCTCCATCCCGCCCGCCTGCGACGCCATGAACACCACCTTCGACGAAGCGCGATCCAGCACCAGTCCCAGGTAAAGTTCGCGATCGATCGCCGACCCTGCCTCCACCAGCAGCCGCCGAACCTTCTGCCCCTGCGGCCCCGTCTGGTGCGTCACCAGCTGCATCCCAAGAATCGCCCTCGCCGCCGTCGCCGCCTCTTCCAGCGTCTTCGCCAGCTTCACGCCGCCGCCCTTCCCGCGCCCACCCGCGTGGATCTGCGCCTTCACCACCACCACCGCATTGCCCGCAGAGAACAGCTGCTTGGCAGCCGTGTCCGCCTCCTCTATCGTCGTCGCCATCTCGCCATTCGGGACAGCCACTCCATACTTGCGGAGAATCTCTTTTGCCTGATACTCATGAATTTTCATGCACTCTCCAAAGCCTGCGATTCTTGCAGCGGGTAAAAGGTCAATACGTCCCACCGTCTACCCCGACATCGTAGTCACTCGCAGCAACAGCTAGCAAATGGTTTGATCGATAATCGACCGACGTGTGCGAAACTGCTCGCTCCTTCCGGCAAGTGAAGCCTCAAACTACCTTAAGTCACGCGATTTGCGTCCCGAAACCGCGCTGAGTACACCACTTTTTGGTACGCTCAGAGGGTCATGCCGATCCTGCACGAGCTTCGCCGTATCCTCGAACAGCGCGAAACCCTCACTTTTGAGGACGCCACTGCGCTCATGCAAAAGCTCCTCGCCAGCGAGGCCAGCGACGTCGAACTAGCCGGCCTGCTGGGAGCCCTCGCCGGTCGAGGCGAGTCTGCCGCCGAGATTGCCGGCTTCGCCACCTCTCTCCGCGCCGCCGCTAACGTCCTTCCCCTCAGTGACATGGAGCGACAGGAACTCGTCGACACCTGCGGCACGGGCGGCGACTCCAGCGGCAGCTTCAACATCTCCACTGCCGCTGCTCTCGTCGCCGCCGCCGCCGGAGCCAATGTAGCCAAGCACGGCAACCGCGCCGTCACCTCCCGCTGCGGCTCCGCCGACGTAATCGAAGCCCTCGGTATCCCCATCCAACTCTCCGCCGCCAACGCAGCCCAGGCCCTCCGAACACATCGCTTCTGTTTCCTCCTGGCGCCCGCGCATCACCCTCAATTAAAAGCAGTTATGCCCGTCCGCAGTGCCCTCGGAGTGCGCACAATTCTGCACGTTTTGGGCCCCCTCGTCAACCCCGCCGGAGCCCGCCGCCAGGTCATGGGCGTCTACCAGTCCCGACTCGTCCCCCTCGTCGCTAAAGCCATGCTGCTCTTGGATATACAACACGCCATGGTCGTCCATGGCGATGGTGGACTCGACGAGATTGCCCTCTCCGGCCCCACCGAAGTAGCCGAAGTCCGCAACGGCAAAGTCACCCAATACACCATCGCTCCCGAAGAATTCGGCCTCCAGCGAGACCCCCTGTCGGCGCTCGAAGGAGGAGACGCCGCCGCCAATGCGATGATTCTAAAGTCAATCTTCACGGGTGAACAGGGCCCCCGCCGCGACGTCGTCCTCTTGAACGCCGCCGCCGTCCTCGTCACCGCAGGCCTCGCAGCCGACATCCGGGCAGGCATCGCCCTCGCTGCGCAAGCCATCGACACAGGGGCCGTAACGATTCTGGTCGAATCGTTGCAACCCTGACGTACACTGATCTTTCCGGAGGTACACACGATGCCCTCGACGAATCAACCGCCTAAAGCTTCTTCCCAGCTCCCATTTCCAGAGTCGATGGTGACAACCGCGTTCGAACTGCCTGGCTACCGGATTGTTCAGAACTTTGGCGTGGTACGAGGCATCGTTGTGCGCTCGCGCTCGGTCTTCGGAACCATCGGCGCGAGCCTCCAGACCCTGGTGGGTGGAGACATCACACTGTACACCGACCTGTGCGAAAGAACCCGTGAAGATGCCTTCCAAAGGATGATTGTGCATGCCGGTGAGCATGGTGCAAACGCCATCATTGCAGCAAGATACGATGCCAACGACATCATGCAGGGCGTTACGGAAGTGTTGGCGTATGGCACCGCGGTGCGAGTTGAAAGGGATCAAATCTAATGGCAAGAGTTACTGGAATCGGCGGCGTCTTCCTACGTTCCAAGGATCCAAAAGCCTTGGCGAAGTGGTACTCCGAAAACCTCGGCATCATTCTCTCCGACTTCAACGGCACCGCCTTCCAATGGTCCGACGAAATCCCCGCTGGCACTGGCATGACCGCCTGGTCCGCCTTCCCGCAGGACACCAGCTACTTCGGAGACGGCCCGCAACCAGCCATGATCAACTACCGCGTCGACGACCTGGACGCTTTGCTTGCCACACTTAGCGCGGCTGGCGTATGGATTGACCCGAAGCGGGAGGACTACGCCTACGGCAAATTCGCGTGGATCAAGGACTGCGACGGCAACCGCCTCGAACTCTGGCAGCCCCTTGCGAGTGAAGGCTAGCCCCACTGCCGTACACTGTGGCGATGCGCCGCCATCCGCTATCAGATCCGCTACGAAGCGCGCCAATCTGGCTGATGGGTCTCTCGAACGCCACCATTGGCCTGGTGGGAGGCTTCATCGTGCTTCCGCTGCCCCAGATGCTCGCAGCCCAGGGCGTGCCCGAGCTAAAAATTGCAGCCGTCAGCGCCGCCTGCCTATCGCCCGGATTCTGGGTGTTCCTACTCGGCCCGCTGCTCGATATCCGCTTCAGCCGGCGCTGGTATGCGGCTGTCTTTGCGGCACTTGCAGGCATTTGCCTCACCTTCGCAGTGCTTCTCCGCGGCCATCTGCTCGTCCTCGAAATCGCCGTCATGATTGCCTACGCGACCTCCGTCTTAAGCTCCAACGCCCTCGGTGGCTGGCTCGCCGGCGTCATTCCGGACGTCGCCGAAGCCGAGCGCGATAATCCCAATCACGAAGGCGCAAAGCTAAGCGCCTGGACCCAGGTCGGTCTTTTTCTGGGCAACGGCCTCATGGCCGGGCTGGCGACCGAGGGCATCCGGCGCCTCCCGTTGACAGCAGTCGCCCCGCTTCTGGGTCTGCTCGTCTTCCTCCCTGCCGCCATCTTCCCCTGGATTCCGGTCCCTGACAGCCCGGTCCCCGACGCCTTCCAATCCGCCCGCAACCGTGCTCGCGAAGGCTTCCGCAATCTCTTTCTCGAGCTCCGCGCTCTCTTCAAGCGACGCGAAGTACTCCTTACGCTGCTATTGTTTACGGCTCCCACCGGGTCCTTCGCCCTGACCAACCAGCTAAGCGGCGTCGCCCACGACTTCCACGCGACGGACGCCTTCGTTGGCCGCATGGGAGGTGCCGTCCTCTCCCTTGCCGGAGCAATCGGGGCCCTCCTCCTGCCCGTCCTGTCACGTCGCCTCAAGGCTCTCCCGCTTTATTTACTGATAGGTACATCTGGCAGCCTGTTCACCCTCGGTCTCCTCCTGCTACCCAGAAATCCCGCGACGTTTGCGGTCGCCTTTCTTGGCGAAAACATCGTCCAGGCCCTGAGCTTCACCGCCGCGGTTGCGATCTGCTTTGCGACGATTGGCCGAAATAACCCTCTCGCCGCCACGCAGTTCAGCCTGCTCACCTCTGCCACCGTGCTTCCGATCCTCTATATGGGAGTCCTCGATGGCAGGACCTACGGTGGCCGCGGCCTCGACGGAATGTATCTTGTCGACGGCAGCCTCAGCCTCGCGGCCTGTATGCTGATGGCCGCCGTGATGTGGTGGTTTGCGCGGCGGTCAAGCATCTCGCAAACGGCATCGTAGACAGTTGACGAACCTCCACCGAACCATGCCACCGGACTTTGATTGAGCGATGATTCCAAGCACGTTAGCCCACATCCTGTTGCCTGCCATTGTCGCGATCAGCGTCCTGCTGATGCTGGTGCGGCCGCGAGGTATCGCCGAGTTCTGGTGGATCTCCGGCGGCGCGTTGCTGTTGATCGCGCTACGGCTCGTTCCTCTCAGGCTGGCAGGCCATGCCGTCGCCGAGGGCACCAATGTCTATCTGTTCCTGATCGGCATGATGCTGTTGTCCGGACTCGCGCGCGAGCAGGGTGTCTTCGACTGGCTATCATTTCTGGCGGTTCGCGGCGCACGGGGCTCTCGTTCGAGGCTATTTCTGCTGGTCTACCTGGTCGGAGCCGTCGTGACGATTTTCATGTCCAACGATGCCACCGCCGTCGTCCTGACGCCCGCCATCCTGGTCGTCGTGCGGAAGGCAAAAATCTCTCCGCTGCCGTATCTGTTTGTGTGCGCCATGATCGCGAACGCGGCGAGCTTTGTCTTGCCCATCTCGAACCCCGCGAACCTGGTCGTCTTCCGCACCGGAATGCCACCGTTGGGCCAGTGGCTACTGGCCTTTGGACTCCCCTCCGTGCTGTCGATTGCCGCCACCTACGCAGTGTTGCGAGTGTATTTTCGCAACGACCTGCGCAAGTCCATGGAGTCAGAAATGACGCCAGTAGCCCTCACCGCCGAAGGAAAAGTGGTGCTGGCAGGACTCGGCCTGATGCTTGCGATTCTGTTGGCTGCTTCGGCGATGGACAAAGCTCTGGGCCTGCCCACCTGCCTGGCCGCGCTGGCGATTACGGCTGCCGTGTCGGTACAGTCGAAGAGTAACCCACTCAAACTCTTCGGCGAAATCAGCTGGGGAACGCTGCTGCTGGTGGCGGGATTATTCATCCTGGTCGATGCCGCAGAGTCGCAGGGCGCACTCAGGTTCACGCACGAGTGGCTTGCCTGGGCGCAAACACAGACCCCAGCCGCCGCCGTCCTGGTTGTGGGATTTGGCGTTGGCATCGGAAACAACCTGGTCAACAATCTGCCGCTGGGGCTGATCGCCGGAGGGACAATTCAAGCAGCGAATGTCCACGGGCTGCTCGCGAATGCCACGATGATCGGCGTGGATCTCGGGCCGAATCTTTCGGTCACAGGCTCGCTCGCAACGATTCTTTGGCTCATCGCGCTGCGCAAGGAGAAGCTCGAAGTCAGCTTCTGGAAATTCCTGCAGGTGGGCGTGATCGCGATGCCGATTGCGCTGGCTGCGGCACTGGGCGGAGCGATCCTGATGGCGCGGTTTTAACTCTCGATGGCCGGCTCTAGCTCTCGCTGGGAGTGTCGAGCGCTGGCGTAAGCTCCAACTGCTCCGAGCCGTGGTCGTCCATAAATGGGTGAAAATGTGCGCGGCAGCGGGCCTCATAAAGACCAGCAGCGCCGACGACAACGAGTTCCTGACTCTGTCCCAGGCGCTGCGTGTGGATCGCCGCCGCCCCGCAGACCATGCACACAGCCGACAGCTTGCTGACCGTGTCCGCGATGGCCATCAGGTTGGGCACGGCCCCGAACGGCTCTGCGGCGAATGTCGTGTCGAGCCCGGCCATAATCACGCGCTTGCCCAGCGCAATCAACTCGACCGCGAGCGGAACGATCTCGGCATCGAAGAACTGACCCTCATCGATCCCAATGACCTCGACGTCGTCCAGTTGCGGATAGAGTGCCTCGCGCAGTCGTTCCACGTTCGCGACCGTGGTGGCCTCGTGGGTCTGTTCGCTGTGGCTGGCGATCGAGGTCCGGTGGTATCGAAGGTCGATATCCGGCTTGAAGCATGCGACTCGCTGGCGCGCGATGCGTGCCCGTTTGAGGCGGCGAATCAGCTCCTCAGACTTGCCCGAGAACATCGGGCCGGTAATCACTTCGAGGACGCCGGGTGTGAGGTTGGATGACATGGATTGCCTTATCCTAAATCGCACGCAGCGGTGGATAAGTGGCGTATCCTGTCGGTGCTGCATGGAGGGATCACAATGCGTTTTGGATGGTTGGCCGCAGGTGCAATCGCCGCGGCCTTGACGGCAGCGGTAGCGCAGAGTCCCGCTACCGATACAGCTCCAAAGCAGATCAAAGTGAAGATTCTCAACTCGGCTGGGAAGGATGCCGGGTTTGCGACCTTCAAGATGGTAAAAAAAGGCGTCAAGGTGAAGATTGAGCTGAAGGATCTGCCCTTTGGGCCTCACGCCGTCCACATTCACCAGAATGCGGTGTGCGATGCCCCGGACTTCAAGGGCGCGGGCGGCCACTTCAATCCCGACGACAAGCAGCACGGCTACATGAACCCCATGGGTCATCACAATGGAGATTTCCCCGCCAGTGTGTCGGTGGGCGAAGACCATACGGGCGAGGCGACCTTCGTGGTCAATTCGATCTCGCTGGATCCAGCCGCACCTAACTCGCTGTTTCTACACGGAGGAACGTCGATCGTCGTGCATGAGAAGGCTGACGACCAGAAGACGAATCCAAGTGGTGAATCGGGAAATCGGATTGCCTGCGGTGTGATCAAGCAGTAGGCGCATAAGGCACGAAAACAACTTACGGTTGACAGGAAAGCCGGGTAGGATTGGCTGGTACTGTCCGCCATTGATCCGGAAGGGCCTCAATGGAACTGCCTGCGTTGAGTTTGCGTATCTCTATCCATGGCAGCGGCGACCATTCCGGCGATGTTTGGGAGAGGTTCGAGAGCTCTGCTCCCCTTGTCGCCAGCCCGTCGCGGTTCTGCCGCACCACGGGCTAGCCTCACAACACCAGGCTTGCAGCAAACGCTGCCAAAGGAGATCGGCCTCCCTGAGGCGCACATGTCGCCTGAAGAGCCAAAGCCACAGCCGCAGGTGCAGGGCAACCGTACCGCGGTTCTCGCAGAGCAGAAAGCTCTCGCGGATCTGGCTGCGCGCTGCCTTACAGGAGACGCCCAGGCATGGGAGCAGTTGGCTCGCACCCAGCATCGAAAGATCTATGGGATCTGCTACCGGTTTACCGGATCGCAGAGCGATGCCGAGGATCTTACCCAGGAAGCCTTCCTCAAGATGTATCGCAACCTGGCCAGCTTCGATCCGGCCAAGGGAGGATTTACAACCTGGCTGACGACCTTGACGAGGAACCTGCTGGTCGACAACTACCGTCGCTCCCGGCTGGAGAGGGCAAGTGACTCACTCGACGAGAGTTACGATGGTGAGGAGGACGGTGCTACAAAGGCCGACCGGCTGGCCGATGGAGGCAAGAGCCAGGAGCAGCATGTGGCCGGCCTCGAGTTGAGGGCGCAGATTCAAGAGGCGCTGCAGCAGGTTTCACCGGATTTGCGGGAAGCCGTTATTTTGCGCGATCTTGAGGATTTGGATTACAAAGAGATTGCAGATATTCTGCAAGTTCCGCAGGGCACCGTGAAGAGCCGGATCAGCCGCGGGAGAAGTGAACTGGCAAGGCTTTTGAAACGTATAGAAGGGCAGGTGATGTAAGTGGCAAACATGAACCAATTCGACGAATTCAGAGGATTTGACGAGCGTCCGGCCGCCTGTGCCGTGTGCGAATCGATGCTTCCCGAGGCAGTCGATGGCCTGTTGAGCGGGGCCGAACTGCAGGTCTTCAACCAGCACGTGGCTGGTTGCGTGGAGTGCGCTCGTGAACTGTCCGAGGCACAGCGCGGCGCGGCGTGGCTGAGCTTGCTGAAGAGCCAGGCCCCGGAGCCGCCGGCCAGCTTGCTGGCGAAGATCCTGGCCGAGACCAGCGGTAGTGCGCAGCACCACTTGAGCCCCATTGCCACAGCGATCCCGGCGAATATTCCAGCGTGGCAGGTGGCACCCGCTGCCATCCAGCCGCGCCGTGCGTCGAGCAGCCCCTGGGCAGCATTTCGCAAGCAGTTAGGCGATGTGTTCTCCATCGAGACCGCTCGCGCAACCTTCCAGCCTCGCATGGCGATGACCGCAGCGATGGCCTTCTTTTCAATCGCCCTGACCCTCAACCTCACGGGAGTGCGGCTGCGTGATCTGCGCGCCTCAAACTTTACGCCGTCAGCCATCAAGCGGACGGTGGCCAATGTCGACGCCTCAGCAACACGGATGTTCCAGAACAATCGTGCGGTATATCAGGTGGAATCGCGGCTAAGCGAACTGCGGAACGATGACTCGACGGGTGATTCATCCCCGGCTGAGCGTCGGTAGGGAAGGACTTGGCAACGATGAGCGACGACACAACAAAATCGGACAACTGGAGTACCGCGGAAGCGTCCGGCGGCACCCCCTCGGGTGAGGGCAATCGCGTAAGCTTCTGCCAGGACTGCGGGAAGCCACTCACTGCGGCAACCGCCCGGACCGTTGGCACAGGCGTCTTCTGCGAACCCTGCCTGACCGCGCGCGTTGGTGCGACCACCCAGGCCTCCGGCTATGCGACGGTTCCACCCTATACGACTGTTCCACCGCCAGTTGCGGTCGCCAGCGATCCAAGTCCAATGATGGCAGCCATCCTTGGGTTCATCCCTGGCGTCGGCGCGATGTACAACGGCCAGTTCGCCAAGGGCATCGTCCATCTGGCCATCTTCGCCGTACTGGTCTCCCTCGCCGACAACGTAAACGGCATCTTTGGCCTGTTTGTGGCCGGATGGATCTTCTACATGGTGTTTGAGGCCTATCACACGGCAATTGCCCGCCGCGACGGCCTCCCACTGCCCAACGCCTTTGGCTTCAACGACATTGGCGAGCGCATGGGATTTGGGAGGAGCTGGGGAACGATGGGCCCGGCAAGGCCCGCAGGTACCGATGCGCCCCCACCTCCGGCCGCGTCCCCTGCCGCCGGTCCCGTCCCCACTTCTGCCTACGTCCCTGTCAACGCGCCCCCCATGGGTACAGCGCCGGACTGGGTCGGCTACGTTCCACCCACTGCTTTCGGTGGCCCTCCTCCAGTTCAACCGGCTGGGGCGTCTCAGCCCACCCCTGCGTGGGGGCATGCACCGTACACCTCGACTTACACTGGCGTACCACAGCCCCCCTACGGTAATTATGTGCCGCCAGGTACAGAATTACCCCTCGAACTGGAGTCACACCGGTTTCCTACCGGAGCACTCTGGCTGATCGGACTCGGCGTGGTGATTCTCGCCGCGAACCTGCTCCCGGACTGGAGATTCACCGGGAGATGGTGGCCTCCCGTACTCTTCGCAGGTCTTGCGGTCTGGGCGTTTTCTCGGCGGCTACGGTCAGGAGCCAGGCTGGCGTGCATCATGCGCTGGCCAGTGATCCTCATGGTCCTGGCGATCATGTCTGCCCTTCATGCGGCTTACTTTGCGATCACCTTCGGTCTGATCGCCTCGGTGCTCCTAATTGTGCTCGGTGGCTTGCTGCTGATGGAACGCACGATAGAGAGTTACTGGCCATCCCCTACTCCCTTCGCTGCAGGAGCCTATTCGGGGCCGGCCACGGGAGCCGCTACGCCAGTTGAAGACACTCATTCGCGTGCTGCATGGGATACCGCGCAAGCGGATGCCGCCAGCAGCCATCCTGAAAACCCGAAGGGGGAGCAGTAAGATGAGCTCCTCGCCCCCACCTTCAGGACAATACCCACCGGTATTCGACCGCAATACCCTCCGCACCCAACGGCAGATGTTCCGTGCCCAGATGAGAGCCCAGCAGGCGCAGCAGCGAGCCTATCGCCATCAACTCCGCGCGCAGCGGCGCATCCTGCGCCATGGCTCGATCGTTGGGCCGCTCATCATTCTCGCTCTGGGCGTAGTGTTTCTGCAGGCCCAGATGGGCAGAATCTCCTGGGGGCAGTCGCTCGAGTGGTACGGCCGCTGGTGGCCTGCGGTCCTGATTGCCGCCGGCATCGTTCTCCTGATCGAGTGGGCAATCGACCAGCGCCGAGGAGGTGCGACCGGCAATGTGCGAGTCGTAGGCGGCGGCGTGGTCTTTCTGCTGTGCCTGCTGGCGTTGGCCGGCTTATCCACGCGAGGAGTGGAATACGGTCTCGACTGGCGTGACCACACCTTCGGAGATAGGTACGCGAAACTCGGCTATATCTTTGGCGACCGTCACGATGCCGACAGCTCCGTCAGCTCGGCCATGCCAGCTTCGTCCACGCTGGTCATTCATAACCCCCACGGCGACGTGACGGTCTCCGGCTCCAGCAGCGATGGCCTGGTGCATGTGAATGTGCACTCCCAGACCTATGCGTGGAAAGACTCGGATGTCCAGCAAAAGGCGAAGCAACTTCAGCCGACGTTTTCCAGCGATGGCGGGGTATTGACCCTGAATGTAAATGACGTCGAAGGTGGCGAAGCCGACCTCACCGTCGAGATGCCACGCTCATCGCCGGTCACGATTCAGTCCAATCATGGCGATGTAACCGTCAATGAAATGTCGGCGCCCGTGACAATCTCCGCCAACCACGGCGATGTCGACGTGAGCGGCATCGCCGGCAACGTGACCCTGCACGTCAATAGCGATAATTCGACCGTCACGCTGCACAGCATCCAGGGGGTGGTCTCCGTCGAAGGGCACTGCGGTGACGTCGACGTCTCCGAGATCACTGGAGACCTGACCTTACAAGGAGATTTCTTCGGCTCGACAGATTTAGAGCACATCAACGGTGCCATCCATTTCAATACCAGCCGAACCCAGTTCAGTGCCATGCGATTGGACGATGAATTCAGCGTAGACAGAGACAGCCTGAACGCCAGCCAGTTGCTTGGCCCCGTGACCCTGAAGACCACCGACAAGAACATCACGCTGGACCGGGTTCAGGGTGCAGTGGATGTTTCCAATCGCAACGGTTCGGTGGAGTTGACCAATGCTGCTCCACTGGCTGCGGTCTCCATTCAAAATCACCATGGATCCGTAGACGTCGGGCTGCCCGGGAACGTTGGGTTTGAACTCGATGCGCAGACGAACAACGGGGACATCGAGAATGACTTTGGCTTGACGCCGCAGGGAAGCGACGGCGCGCATACGCTGCGAGGCCGTGTCGCCTCAGGTGGACCGACGGTGACCATCGTCACGACTGACGGAGACGTAACAATCAGGCGTAGCTCGGTCGCGCCTCTTCCTCCAGCGCCACCGGCTCCGCCGAAGATTATGCTGGCTCCCTCGGCACCAAATGCACCCAAGGCCCCCAGGACTCCTCACGTGGTTCCCCTGACCGCGCCCAAGCCACCGGTTGCTCCCAAGACCCCGCCGCCCCCGGCTGCGGATGGCACCTTCTAACCTGATCGTCGAACCTGCTTGCTCTGATCTGCACGGCCCCAAACGACGAGAGCCGACGAGCGCGCGGCTGCGGCGGTTACACTGGTAGAGCAGTCTACTAAAGGAGATTTACGTGTCACAGCGCACTTTCAGCATCATCAAGCCGGACGCCGTTCGCAAGGGCGACACCGGCGCCATTCTCGCCGAGATTCAGAAGGCGGGTTTCAAGATTGTTTCCCTGAAGAAGATTTCGATCTCGAAGGCACAGGCCGAAGGGTTTTATCACGTTCACGCGGCGCGGCCGTTCTTTGGAGAGCTTACGGAGTTCATGAGCTCTGGGCCGATCGTCCCGTTGGTTCTCGAGAAGGACAACGCCATTGCCGATCTGCGCAAGCTGATGGGAGCGACCGATCCGGCGAAGGCCGATGAGGGAACGATTCGCAAGATGTTCGCGGCGTCGATTGGCGAGAATGCCATTCACGGCTCGGATGCCGAGGAGACAGCGGCGTTTGAGATTGGCTACTTCTTCGCTGGGTACGAGTTGAAGTAAACGCAGCTTCTAAATCGAAATCAAAAAATAAGGGGCGGCGCGTTGAAAAGCCTGGAATGCAACGCGCCGCCCCTTTTCCCAGGGCCATACACACCCTTTATCGACTAGTTCCTGAAGAGCTTTAGGTCGATCGCATCGCCCATGGCTTTGTAGCCTGTGTCGTTGGGGTGGAGGTGGTCGCCGGAGTCGTCGGCTGGGGCGAAGACAGTGGGGTTGGCGGGGTCTTGGATGGCTTTGTCGAAGTCGATGACGCCGTCAAGTTCGGGCGTTGTGCGAATCCATTGGTTGACGGCCTGGCGGACGACTTCGCCGGCGGGTGAGGAGTAGCCGGCACCGACGTAGGGGGTGAGGGTGGCTCCGAAGACCTTGATGCCGTGGGTGTGGGCGCGGCCAGCGAGTTGCGAGAGGCCGGTGATGAGGTCGGCCGCGGTGACGACGTCGTAGGGCTTGGTGGGGTCGTAGGCGTGGCCGATGTCGTTGATTCCTTCGAGGAGGATGAGGTATTTGACGCTCGCCTGGGCGAGGACGTCGCGGTCGAAGCGAGCGAGGGCGTTGGGGCCGTAGTTGTCGTTCAGGATGCGATTGCCGCCGATGCCTTCGTTGAGGATGGCGAGGTTGCGGGTGGCGGGGTTGGCGTGGAGACGCTGGGCCAGGACGTCGGGCCAGCGAGCATTGGCATCAAGGGTGCTGTGGGCTCCGTCGGTGATACTGTCGCCGAAGGTGACGATGGAGGAGGCTTTGGGGGCGTCGACTTCGATGTCTTTGAGGAAGGGCCAGGAGGAGGCCTTTTGGGAGTCGGTGAAGGTGGGGGAGGTGAGTTGATTACCAGGGGCGGCGTAGTTGGTGCTGTCGGCGAAGGGGTGGGCGGTGAGAGTGGTGAGGGTTTGGGCGGGGATGAAGAGGGTGAGGATGAGGTCAGAGAGCGGCGGGAGATTGAGCGCGACGGGGTCGGAGACGACGACGGCTCCGGGGGGGATGATGATGGTGGGATGGCCGTTGAAGGTGAGAACGGTAGCGTTGGTGGTGGGGATGGCGGCGGTGGCTCCTCCGAGGGTGAGGGGCTCGGTGCCGAGCTCGTTGGTGAAGACGACGCGGATCGGAGAGCCACCGAGGGAGACGTGGACGGTCTCGCGGAGGGTGGTGTCGGTGGCGAAGGCCTTGTGGCTGTTGGCGACGGCAACGGGGGCGGTGGCCCAGGTGCCGACCCAGTGGGCGGGCGCAGCGGCGAAGGATGGCAGTGTGAAGACGAGGGTTGCGGCAACAAGCGTGAGGCGGTGGAACGAGCGCATGGAAAACTCCTGAGCGGTGAAAAGGATCGACTGCAGTGAAGGCCAGTTTACGCGTTGGCTGGATCAATGGGTTGGCGCATAGTAGCCGGAGCGGATGGTGGTGGTGGCGACGCGGTTCGGGGCTTCGAGGGTGATGCGGTGGAAAGAACCGTCGCGCTGCAGACTGGCGGGGCGGTAGACAAGGCGGTATTGATTGCGAAGGTTGGCTTCGATGGCGCGGAGGTCGGCGAAGATATCAGCGTCGGTGTCGGCGTCCCGGAAGACGCGGCCGCCGGTCTCGGAGGTGAGGCTGGCGAGCGTGGATGGCCCGGAGCCGAATCCGGATCCGGAGCGGAAGGCGTAGATTGCTGTGTTGCTGCGCTGGCACATGGAGACGGCTTCTTTGAGGGAGGAGAAGCTGGCGTTGTCTTCGCCGTCCGAGAAGAGCAGGACGAAGTTTCCTGTGGTGGCGTGGTGGGCTTCGTCGAACTGGTTGAAGCAGGCGCGCAGCAGGGCATCGTAGATGGCGGTGCCGGGCGAGGGGCCTGCGCCGCCGACAGAGATGGAGCGGACGGCGGAAGTGAGTGCGGCAGCATCGCTGGTCCAGGATTGGAGAGACTTGGCGATGCGGCCGAACTCGGTGACGAAGGCCTGGTCGGTGGACTGGCGGAGGAGTTGCCGGGCATAGGCAATGGCGATAGAGCGATCCCGAGGCAGATTCGTCTGCATGGATTCGCTGGTGTCGATGACGATGCCGGCGCGGAGCGGAGCGTCGTGGAGGAGTTGGAAGTCGAGGATCTTGCGCGGGGGCTGGTCGTTGTCGAGGAGGGTGAGCTCGGCGGGCTTGAGATCGTTGACGGGGAGGCCGTGTGCGTCGGCTGCGTGGAAGGTGAGGATGACTTCGTCGACGGACACGCTGAGGCTGTAGGCTGGGGGATTCTGGTCGGCGGTTTGCGCGAGGGCGGGTTGAGGGGAGAGCGCGAGCGGAAGCAGGACGCAGAGGATCTCGGGCGGTCGCATGGCGGGGTTCTCCGAAGTATACGACTGCGGAGGCCGGCATTCGTCACGAGTGGAACTCGCGGAGGCGCCCTAGGGTTGGATCGCGACGACCGGGGAAACTACGGGGGCGGCCGTTTGGGTAGCGACGATTCTCAGGTCTTGAGTGACTGCGGCCAGCGAGATCCCGAGAGAGAGCGCGATGACCTCCGGACTTTCGCCCGCGGTGCTCATCTGGTTGACTTTGGCTGTCTGAGAGAGCGTTACAGTATCGCTGGGAGGCGGTGGGGGAGGCGGAGGTGCTGGGCGGGCGGTTGGCGGAGCGGCGGACAGCGCAATCGACAATGGAGTCGAGGTAATGGCGGAGATGGGATCAGTCCCGTAGACGGAATCGGACATGGAGGGCCTCCTTGAGGCGTCCTTCTTATCGGCACGCCTGCCAAATTGCTTAAGGCCAATCTGCAAAATATTTTTGCTCAGGTACCTCTTTAATGATGACCGAACAGGAGGCTTGCTCACCGACGGAGTGGGTGCATAGGCGCGGACTTGGGGGTATTCTGAAAGTCTATGTTGAATGATGTTGCGAGCACGTCGGTACATAATGAGAAGTTTGGGACGCTGGTGGATGGTGGCGTCGTCGAGATGTTTACGCTGACGAGTTCGGCTGTGGAGTTGCGGCTGATCACGTATGGGGCGCGCGTGGTCTCGCTGCGGTCGAAGGACCGTGAGGGCCGGATGGCCGATGTGGCGCTGGGGTATGACACCCTGACGCCGTATGTCGAGAACAAGAATGCGTACCTGGGGACGATTGCGGGGCGGTTTGCGAACCGGATTGCTCGAGGGAGATTTGTGCTCGAGGGCGAGACTGTGCAGACGACCATCAATGATGGCGCGAACATGCTGCATGGTGGCGTGGTCGGGTTCGATCGCCACAACTGGAGCGCGGAGGTGGTGCCGGACGGCGTGGAGTTTACGCTGGTCAGCCCAGACGGCGACCAGGGTTTTCCCGGGACGCTCACCGCGCACGTCCGGTACACGCTGCAGGGAGAAACGGTGACGATTGCGTACTCGGCGACGACGGATAAGACGACCGTGGTGAACCTGACGAATCACACGTACTTTAATCTTGCGGGCGAGGGCAGTGGGACGATTCTGGACGAGGAGTTGACGCTGGAGGCGGACTTTTATACGCCGGTGCAGGATGCTGCGGCCATTCCCACGGGGGAGATCGCTGCGGTGGCGGGAACGCCGTTCGACTTTACCAAGGCCGCAGTGATTGGCGCGAGGATTGGCGAGGAGAACCAGCAGCTGAAGTTTGGCCGTGGTTATGACCACAATTGGGTAGTGCGAGGTAAGGCTGGCGAACTGAGGCCGGCGGCAAAAGTGGTTGAGCCGCGCCATGGGAGAGTGCTCCTCGTCGAGACCACAGAGCCGGCAGTCCAGTTTTATTCAGGCAATTTCCTGGATGGAACGCTGGTGGGCAAGTCGGGCGTGGCGTATGTGCAGCGCAGTGGATTTTGCCTGGAGACGCAGGGCTATCCGGATGCTCCGAATCATGCCGGGTTTCCGAGCACGGTGCTGAAGCCGGGTGAAGTCTATAACAGCGTGACGACGTGGAGATTGACGGTCGCAGAGTAGCGCGGCGGGCGATTTCCCTGGCTAGTGCAGCTTGGCGATCTGCTCATCGAGCCGTTGCAATTGCTCTGGGGCTAGCTCCTGGCGGACCTGGAGAAGCATGTGGACGTTCTCCTTCTCCAGATCACTGCGGGCCTGGGCGACGCGATCGATGGCGGCGAAGACCTTGGCTTCATCCTGGAGATCGCCGGGGGGAATGGAGGCGAGCAGCTCCTGCTGGTGCAGGAAGTTGGAATAGAGGGTAACGAGCGTCGGCCTGTTGGCCTCGAAGATGCTGTCCATTCGTTGCTGCTGGCTGGGGCTGAGATTGAGCTTCTTGACGACCTTGTGGTCATCCCACCAGCGGCCACCGAGGCCGAGTTGCAGCCCGGGGTGCGTGGTTCTCACCGGGGAGGCGAGAGACGAACCGAAGACGCGATCATGCGAGCCGTTATGGTTGCGGTCCAACATGCCGCCGGAGCCTTGATTCATGCCGCGGTTACCCTGGCCCATTCTGCTCTGCCGCTGGGCGACTGCAGGGAAACCTGCCGCGAGCGAGACGGCAAGGCACACTCCTGAGATGACCAGCAAGCGCGAGAGCGCGGCGACATCGTGGCGGGTTTTGAAGGGCAGGGTCAAGTGTCCTCTAATCCTGTACTGACAGGGTGGCCGGTGTCCAGTTCGCATGGTCGTTCGCAGAATCGAGACCGAGTGCCGCTGGGCTGTCTGCGGATGCGTCGAGTTCGTGGTCTACGGCCTTCAGCATCTGGTTGTCGGCAGAGATCTGCGCCTCGGGTGGAGTCGTTTTCACTGCGGCGCTTTCGGCCGGATCGAGGGCTGGCAGGTTGAGTTGGTGGGACGGGCGCATCAGCAGGGGCTGGGCACTGCTGGTCTTCAGCTCGACACGATGGCTGCTACTTGTAAAGGTCATCCCAATCCCAAGCGCGAGCGCGAAAGAGGTAGCGATCCACGCAGAGCGGCGTTGCCAGAGAGGCGTGCGCTGGGGAAGTTTGGGGATCGGAAGGGTGGCGGAGCGACGCTCGCTCCATGCCGCGGTCACGTCCTGGAAGCTCGTGATGAGAAACGACGCTTCGGCGAGGCGGTCGCTGCACAGGTCGCACGCGGCGAGGTGGGCAGAAGGTGCGGGGGCGAGGTCGCCGATGAGTTGGTCGTTGAACTCGTCGTCCGACAGATGCGCTAGCGTGTTGGGTGCTGGGTGAAAGTCCAGAATGGAGCTCATCGTTTTCCTCCGGCGATCTTGGCCCGGGTGGTGTTCGTTTCGGTGGTCTGCGTGTTGGGCATCCGGGTAGTGGAAGCGATTGCGGCCTGCGCGCTGCTGACCTGGGAGCGCACGGATTTGAGGGCCCGGTGAAGGTGAGTCTTTACCGTGTTGATCGGCATGCGGGTCACGGCGGCGATCTCTGCCAGATCCATCTCTTCGGTGAACCGCATGAGGAAGATCGTGCGCTGTTTGGGGGAGAGGTTCTGGAGTGCGGCGATCACCTGGGCAGCCTTTTCTTTGACGAGGACTCGGGACTCCGGCGAGGACTCGTGGCTGGCGAGGAAGTTGGCAGCGTCCGTGACATCGATGGCGGTAGCGCGGGCCTGACGCCAGAAGCGGAACTTCTGCAGGCGTTGCTGGTCCCGGATGAGATTGACGGCGATACTGGTAAGCCAGGTATTTACAGAGCATTCGCCGCGGAAGTTGGCGCGGCTGTTGTAGGCCTTGAGGAAGCAGTCCTGGGTAATGGATTCAGCGAGGTCGGGATCTCCGGTAGAGAAGGCGACGAAGCGGAGCAGACGCGGCCTGTAGGTCCGAACCAGCGAGTCGATGTCGTCCAATTCCGACTCAGTACGTTCGACAGCTTGAACATTCGGCATAGAGGCGTTAAGCGCTAGCTGCATATCTCTGGAGACGTGCTGCTGTTGGTTACAGATTACACTCAGGAGCGAGTTCTGGGTTGAATTTGCAGCCTAGAGGCTGATTTGGGTGGGGTTGGACTAGCTGGCCGCCCCCGTGACGCTTTCGGACGCCGCCCGGTTCGCCGCTTCGAGGGCGGCCTGCGCATCGGCATCCTTCTGGACCAGGTACTCGTCCGTTATAACAGCGATGAGGGCGGCGGTTGGAACCGCAACCAGAGCTCCCACCACGCCAGCGAGGGAAGCACCGACCAGCAGGGCAATGAGCACGGAAAGCCCCATGAGGTTGACCCGGCTGCGCATGATGCGGGGGGTGAGGAATCCATTTTCGATCTGGATGTAGATGGCATAGAAGATAAGGACGGCGGCCATCTTGGTCCAGGAGTCGGACGCCGCGACGGCGGCTGCGAGGAGGATGGTGACGACGCCTCCGGCCACCGGAATGATATTGAAGACGCCCATCAGGACGCCCAGAAGGAAGAAGTAGTGCACATGCAGGACGGCGAAGACGATGGTGCTGCAGACGCCAAGGATCAGCATCAGAGCGCACTGGCCGATCAACCAGCGGCTCATCCGGAGTTCGGCGATCACGAGCGTTTTGGCGAGGCGCTCGCGCGATTCGGCGGGGAAGAACGAGAGCATGTAGTAGTACACGAACTCGCCTTCGAGCATGAAGTAGATGCAAAGGAAGAAGGCGGTGAAGAGGTCGAAGACGCGAGCCAGCCACAGCGGAGCAGTTGCCAGCAGATACTGCGCCGTGGAGGAGATGACGCTTGCACCCTTTTCGGCGAGGGAGTCGAAGCCAAACTTATCTGCCATGGGCAGACGCTTGAGGTGCGCGATCGCGCCGGGGATGCGGCGGGGTAGATCCGCGGCAAAGTGCTGTACGTCGTGCATGACCGGCGGAATCCCGACGATGAGGAACAGTGCGAGAGCACCGAAGACAGAGAGGACCAGCGCCACGACAGCAATGGGACGCGACGGCGACCAGTTGCGTATTCGCAGCCTCATGATGTTTTGTACGATCGGCATCAGGACAACGGCGAAGAGAGCGCTGACATACACCAGTTCAAGGACCGAGCGCAGCCGCCAGGCGAGGGCGAGAGCGAGGGCAACGGCGAAGGTGAACAGAATGTAGCCGCGCACAGTTGAGGACTGCGCCGCCTTCTCTTCTACGGCGTTCGACTGATAGGGCTCGAGGGACAGCGGGCACACTCCTTAGCTCATTTTACGAATGCTCTCCTTTGGATGCGGGGAGAGGCAAATCGGCTGGTTCGTGTTAATCAGTAGTTGGATGCGATGGCGTGGAGGGAGGGACAAGTTTGATTTCGAAGATAGTAGGCCACTGCTTGCCGGTGACGAAGAGGCGGTCTTGCTGGGCGTCGTAGGCGATGCCGTTGAGGACGGCTTCGTCGCCGAGGTGGACTACGTCTGGGAGGAGGCCCGTGAGGTCGATCCAGGCGAGAACGTGGCCGTCGCGGGGAGAGATGCGGGCGATGCGGTTGGTGTGCCAGATGTTAGCGTAGATTTCGCCGCGGATGTACTCGAGCTCGTTGAGTTCTAGGACGGGAGAGCCCTGGTCGGTGATGGTGATGTTGCGGACTTCGTGAAAGTCTTTGGGGTCGCGGAAGCGGAGGGT
>Ga0208357_1000834_pt1 | contig 23625 bp, 20 predicted proteins | sample NGESurdeep092012_6_FD_184487 | JGI IMG/M metagenome (GOLD analysis project Ga0208357, IMG submission 184487) | Arctic peat soil microbial communities from Barrow, Alaska - NGEE Surface sample F52-2 deep-092012 (SPAdes) | ecosystem: Environmental > Terrestrial > Soil > Wetlands > Peat ...
TTCCGTTTTCGCTCGGCCCATCTTTGCGAAAGCAAAATTCCCGCCTCAATGGTTTTTCCCAAGCCGACTTCATCGGCGAGAATTGCTCCCTTGGAAAGCGGTGAGCGAAAAGCGAAAAGCGCAGCGTCAATTTGATGGGGATTCAGATCAACCTGGGCGTCAGCCAGAGACGCCGCGAGCTTCTGGACGCTGTCGGACGGACAGCGCCTCGTCAGCGCGTGTGCAAAGTATTTTGCATGGTAGCGGGTTATCGTCTCTTGGAACACGAAAGTAAATCTAACAACTCGATTCGCCAATTAAAACCAAAATGGCAATCGGCGTTTAGCGGCGCGAGCGCGGAAGCCGGACAGTTCCGACGGGCTTTGCGGTTTTGACGCCTTTGACTTTCAACATGGTTTGCGCAAGCAGCCGCATTTGGGCGTCGGCCACTTTCGGCGGGAGAATTTGCGCGAAACGGCCTTCCATCTTGTCCATGCCGGGGACGGTGGTTTCGCCAAGGTTAAAAAATCTTCCATTGCCGCTGCGGATGATGGGCAGGAATTTTTGTTTCTGGCCGCTGTGTGATTCGCCCATGAGGACGATGACTTCCTGACGGTCAAACGCCTCGGACGGCGGTTCGGTCATGTCCATTTTTTCGCCGGGCGTGGCGGACTTCATCCAGGCTTCAAGCGCCATAACGGAAACCGTGGCAGCATGGGCGATGCACACAAGCCGGGCGGTGGTGGCGAAGTCATCTTTCTCGTTGGCATCCACCAATGAAGCCGGGACAAACATGAGCGGCCCGTCCGCGCCAATCAGAAAAAGCGTGGGCGACATCTTCCCGCTGTTGCGCATACAAAACCCGGCGTAATGCTCGGCCTGTGCGAGCAAGTCGTCGAGGGTTTCGAGTTTGTTCGGTTGCACTGGCAATATGTTGATGCGAACGGAGTGAAAGGACAAGAATCGGTTCGGGCGGTGGGCATCACCCTACCGCAATAAATTCGCGTGCTGTTTCAGCCATCGCTCGGCCTGCAAATAATCAGGAAATAGCCGCTCCACTTCCTGCCAGAATTTTTCCGAGTGATTCATCTGCCGCCGATGCGCCAATTCATGCAGGATGATGTAGTCGCGCACAAAACCGGGTGACTGAATCAATCGCCAATTGAGCGAGATGGTTCCGCGCCGCGAACATGAACCCCAGCGAGATTTTTGATTCCTCACGGTGATGCGGGACATATTCACTCGATGCAGTGCCGCCAATTCCATGACGCGCAGCGGCAGTTCCTTGGACGCAAGAGCGCGAAGGTGTTTTTGGATCGCTGGCCGCAAGTCAGCGTGTGCATCGGAAACATTCATCCGTTCGGTGCTGAAACAGATTGAGCCGTCAGCGTCAGGTTCAATGCGAACCAACTCTCCACGAAAAAGAATCTCCGTTCCCAGATTCCAAGTGTCAGGAATTTTTGGCCGGGCTGCTAGACGTTGGAATTGTTGTTCAAGCCAACCGACATTTCGTGAGGCGAAATCTCTGGCTGCTCGAATGCTTCCGTTGCGTGGGATCGTCACCCGCGCTGTGCCATCAGGACGCAGGCGGAGCAAATAGCGACGCGCTCGCGGATGATGCACCATTAAAAGTGGCACAGTTCGCGAGCCGACCTGCATCGCATCGGTCTTCGGTTCTTCTAGCTTTTTGAAGCTGAAAAGTTTTTTTAGAATCACAAAATCATCAATCTCCCCACCAAGGTTTTTCAAACATATCACGGTCAATCTGCGCTGGCTCGATACAACGAGGATCATCTGTCTTCGGACTGTTGACGAGATTGCTGACCGGATAAATTTTCAACGGTTCTTGCAGCGGGCTGTTTAACGCCGATTGAAACAATTCACTGCCGGGTTTGTTCTCCAACCACCAACGATAATGCGCCGGTTCCACGATGACCGGCATTCGATGATGCAACGGGGCCATCACCTTGTTGGCTTGCGTCGTGATGATGGTGAAGGATTCGACGGTCTCGCTGGGCGGTGCTTCCTCCAAATCGGTGTCCGGTTGGCCTGGCGATGGCGCCCTAATCCACCGTTCCCACAACCCGGCAAAACAAAACGGTTCGCCACTTTTTAACATGATGCGGAAAGGCTGTCGTTTTCCCTCCCGTTCCTGCCACTCGAAAAAACTGTCAGCCGGAACCAGACAGCGGCGTTTTAGAAATGCCTGTTGAAATGCCTGACGTGTTTTAAGCGTTTCGGCGCGCGCATTGATGAGCGCATTCCCCGTGGTTTCATCCTTCGCCCAAGACGGAATCAATCCCCAACGCATCAATTTCACCGCTGGTTTTTTGTTTTCCATGAAGATCACCGGAGCCATCTGCGTCGGCGCGATGTTGTAACGCGGGCCAAAGAAAGCCACGCGCATGACGGAATCCACCAGCTTTATCAACTCGGACAAATCTTTCGCATTGGAATAACGACCGCACATAATTCACGCGATTAGTTTGAACGTAAGAACAAAGGCCGTCCAACCCGAAAAATTATCGCAATTCATCCGCAACCAACAGCGCAGCTTTACGCGAGGACGGTAGCAAAGTGAAAATCTGCTTTTAACGCCAATTCATTCAGCCAACGATATTACAAAAGTCCATTTATCGTCTTGAAAGCATCCTCGAATCGTTGAAGTGTATTTGGTGATAACTTCGTCGCGAGATTATCAGCGTGTTCGGCAAAAAAGCGGGCTGGCCGATAATGATTGAATTGTGCGCCTGCCTTCAACGGATTCCCTTCAAAATATTTTTCAAGCCGAACCAATACGCGGGGATGTTGTGGAAGGTCTGACTCGGTAATGGTCTTGGATAATTCTGTTTTATATTCGGAGTTAACCAATTCAATATAAAACGGCACATCAAACATATCCTCGACATCCGCCTCCACTGTTTTAGTAAAATTAGCGAATGTCAAAACTTGACGCTTCTGCAAAAGTTTCTTCTTGAATAGGTTTTCGATTTTCTGCTCGTCCTTCTTTTGAAGATCAATCAACGTCACAATGTTCAATCCTCTTTGTGAACGAAACAATGCAACGAACGTGGAAACTTTATCAGAGCCACCTACAGGCGAAAGCGTCCATTTTGTGTTGAGGCCGGTGCGACTGGCTCGTTCAAGCAGCAATGTCACGGTATCTATGTAAATCATATCAGATACACCTTCAACAATAAGCGTATTAGGCCCAATAAAAAGCGTTTGCGTTATATCATACGCCAGTGCTCCTTGTAAGGGAAAGAGGCTGCCCTCATCGGCCTCAAGAACATCGGACAATACCTTTGTTCCGGCTTGATCTGGCGGAAGCGGCCCATCTCCATCTTGAATCTCCATATTTTTGTCACGGACAATCCGCGCGCGCTCCCAGTGACGCGGGTCAATCATGAAGGGAGAATGAGTTGTATAAATGACCTGATGGTGCGGTTTTAATTCTTGTTCAATATATTTCAAAAGGTCGCCTTGCGCGCTCGCGTGGAGGAAGAGTCCAGGCTCATCCAAGAGAAGAATGAGCGGCTGCTGGCTCTTTCGGTGTTGTGAAAACCATGCAAGAAAAGAAAAAAACCAAATAAACCCACGCGACCGAGTGCCGAGACGGATTGTAACCTCATGCGCGGAATCAAATACGAAACCCCAGAGATTCATGCCGTCTCGCATATTTTCTGGATCGCCCGGCAGTCCGGGACGTATATCGAATTTTACAGAAATATGCTGATTCTGTGACCAATACTTGAATATCTGCTTTGATAAATAGTTTGATGCGCCTTCAAGTTTATTTATTAACGCTTGCGTATTCTGTGGCGACATTAGTTGATCCAAATTAAGTCTCGCTAGGTCAATCAAGCCAAGCAAGGGACGATCTGAATCAAGCACTTGGTTGTTTGCCTGTCGTATTTTAAGGCGCTGAATGTTAGCCTGCCCTTCCATTTGATAGTATTCGTCGAAATATAAAAATTTAGGAAAAGATTTGGATAAGTAAGTTCGCCAAAGATGAATGCCCAAACCACTTTCAATTAGGGGTGGAAGTTTGGCGCGTAACTGCTTTGCGGCTTGTGATTCGACCAACTTGTTTGCTTCATCAAGTGCCTTTGCTTTGGCTTGTGGGTCTGTGATGGCATTTGCGCTATTTTGTGCAGCAGTCTGTTGTGCTAGTTGCTCTTTCGCCCGTTGCTCAAGCAAAGCTAGTAATGCCTTTAGCGTTGGTTGATTGTTTGCAGCATCGGTTGGCAATCCCGCTTTTTCCACAAGCGTTTTTACGGCTATTTTTTCATCAAAATTGACAAGAACATAAAGACTATCGCCTCCGTAACTTCGGGATAACTCAATCAGATTTGTCGTGAAAACATTTTTACCAAATTCTTGCTCTGCGGGAGCCATTTCCTCACGCTCCAACGAAAAAAAAGCGGTAATCGGTGATGCGTGCGACCGCTTTTTCTGTTCGATTGCAACTTGGTATTCTTCCACCTCCGCACGAGGGAAGTCTTCTGTGACATCAAACTTGGCGTGTTCAGGAACGATTGGATTAAGTCTATACAAGGCTTGCAAAATGGCTGTTTTCCCCGCCTCATTTTTCCCGACCAAGGAGGTAACATTTCCAATCTCAAATTCGTTTGAATCGCGAACGGACTTAAATTCGCGGACATGGACTTTGGTGAGTTTCATAGAGAGTGTTTTTCGTTAATCACAATTATAAATAGTTAACTCATTTTCCTGAAATTTCACGAGTTCAAAAAACCAGCCGAAACAACATGGCATTTTGAAACCCGGACTTTCCGTTTTGCTTGCAGAATCCGCCCATTTTAGAGCCGAGTCGAGATTTTTCGGAAATTTCAATCCGTTTATTATACAGCGAAGACGCTGCTGCAAATGTTTCCAGCGTCGGTCACATTTATTGCCGGTGCGCTTGCCGAAGCGGTTGGGGATTCTGGCCGTGTTGATTATGTAATTCATTTTCATGCGCCGGAGCGTAACGGCGCAGGTAGGACATTGGCTGTCCATGTGAATAACTATTTTCAACTTGTTTGCTTGGGAAATGTGGCTGGCAAAATAAAGTTGGCGGTGCGACATGAAACCGGCCAACCGCATCCTGCACGTTGATGGCGACAGCTTTTTTGCAAGCTGCGAAATCGCCCTCAATCCGAAATTGCAGGAACGTCCGGTCTGGGTCGGTGGCGGACGCAAAGGCGATGGCATCGTCATTGCCGCCAATCGAATCGCCAAAAAATACGGCATTTCTACCGGCATGGCGTGTTTTGAAGCCAAACGCCGTTGTCCAACTGGCGTCCTGTGTCCGCCGCATTACGATGAATACCGGCGCTTGTCGCTGGCCATGTTCAAGATTCTGGAGGAATACGCGCCGGTCATCGTGCCGATGTCCATTGACGAGGGCTTTCTTGATTTGTCCACGATGAGCCAGCACGTCTGGCGGGACACGACCCCGTTGAATTACATGAAGGGCATTGGCGAACGAATCCGCAAGGAAGTCGGTTTGCCGGTGTCAGGCGGGCTGGCGAACTCCGCCAAGCTCGCCAAACTTTCTACTGACGTGGCCAAACCCGGATTCATGGAAGTTCCTCAAAGTCAGGAAAAGGAATTTCTGAAAGACCGCCCGGTGCGTGAACTTTCCGGCATTGGAAAAAACCGTCAACGGTCGCTGGCCGCCCTCGGTGCGCTCACATTCGATCACGTTGCAAAATTGCCGTCCATGCTGCTCCGCCAAAAGTTCGGCATCTGGGGACAGGAACTTTGGCTGTTTGCGAACGGCCAATGGAACGAGCCGTTGATTCTTGAAGTCAAAGACCGCACCACCATTTCGAGCAGCACCACATTGCCGCAAGACGAACACGATTACGAAGCCGCTTTGATGTTCACCTTGAGCGAGTCCATCCGTATCGTCGGTCAATTGCGGCGGGAGCAAATGCAGACCCGTGAAATCAGTTTGGCAGTCCGGTTCAATGATTTTACGGAAGTCGGCACGAGTCACCGGTATCAGCATCCGCAATTTCTGAACTCGGTCATTAACACCACACTGGAAGCCATGTTCCGGGATTGTATGCAGAACGCATTCCGACCAGTGCGCCAAATTCGGATTGCGATGTTTAATCTTGAGCGCCTCGACACGCAACCAACGCTCTGGGGCAAGACGGATGCAGAACGGTGGGGCGCGCTAGACGAAGCAGCAGCGCAATTGAACGAGCAACTTGGAAAAAATGTTTTGATGACGGGATCACAGTTGGCATTGCGGAAACGGGACGCGGCACAAATAACACCCAAGGCCAAATGTCCGTTCACGCCGCAGCGTGAGATGGTTTTGAATTTGTGGGGCGAAAACCCGCCTTAAACCAGAGAAGTTTTATTCAGATAAATTTTCTCCACCACGGAAACCATTTTGAAATTGTGCCGTCGGCTTCAATCGGCGGTAAAACCGTTTTGCAAAATCCTTTTTCACAGTGAACGAGGACGCATTGATGTTTTCTCAAGTTGCGTAATTCGTAGGGTTTGATTTTGTGTTCATCAACATTGGTGTATGAACGCGTGAGCATTCCGCCCGAATAGCCGGAGGTTCTTTGACGGACTTTCCGCTGTCCAAGAAAGTCCGCGCTTTCAACCGCGCCCGCTTCGTCCGCCCCTTTGAAAATCATCCGGTTGCGAAGATTTAGCGTCAACACTTGCGCCTTTTCTTCGCCGAGCGGCGGGATAAAGGACGTTGACGACTGCGCGGCGGCAACCAGCGTCGCCTTCGCTTCGCGCATCACGTCAATGCAGTTGTAATCGCTCATGCCGTCTTCGCTGGCCGTGACAAAGCGTTGCGCTTCGTCTGCCCACAGGATGAGCAAATTATCGGTGGCTCGTTCTTCTTTTGGCCGGTCAAAACGGCGCAAGACGTGCGTGTAAAAAAGCATTTTGAGAAACGTGTTTATGTAGCGACGCTCCATCTGAAATTTCTGCGGCATCGCCACACAGATTATTTTGCCACGATCAATTTCCTTGAAGTCGAAACTGTTTTTGCCGTCGCCAAAAACCTCGATGACATCGGGCGTCAAAAAGAATTGGAGATAATTGGCGATGGTCTCTTTCACGCCGCCCATCTGCTCGGCTGGCTGACCCCGATAGCGTTCGGAAAAATGTTTGATGAGGGCTTTGTCGCGGTCAGTGGGATAATCTGTCTTCATTTCCCTCAACACCGAATCCATTGTCGTGTCATCGAGAAGAAAATCACGGACATTGAACAGGGTCGCTTCCATCCCCAATCGCGTCAACAGTTCCAGCGCCAGACCGATATGCGTTTGGGCCTGGCTCTTGAAAAAGGATTGCTCGGCGCGCTGTCCCAAACTCGTCACCGTATCCACGACAAACTTTGCGTAGGTGGACGGCGGAATTGTCCGGTCGGAAAGCAGATTGAAGGTGTATGCCGGTTTCCATTTCTCCGGCGGGTTGTCCGGCCTGACTTGCAACAGAATCAAATCGTCTTGACGATTAAACTTCGCCGCCATTTCTACGAGTGTTTCCCAATAGACGCCTTTGTCATCAATGCACAGGCCGCCCCAATTGGGATCGTTTTGAAAAACCTGAAAGAGCAATTGATTGATGCCGGAGCGGGTTTTGCCAGAGCCGGTGTCGCCAGTGATGAGCCAGCCACGGCAAAAATCCTCGCGCGTCCACGCAAAGCCCTTCAACCGGACGATAAATTTGCTTTTTGCAATTTTACCACCCTTCGCCGTGGCCGCGTAAGCAGCAATGCCAGCGAAGATCGCCGCCACAATCCACGAGGCCGGCGCGGGCAGGAAAAAAAGTGCGCCGGTCGCCATCAGCAAAGAGAGGCCGGTTGTGATGTAATTTATCCAGCGCATAATCAGAGTAAAAATTTCCCAATCAGGATTCCGGCCAGGAGCGCAGCGATTGCCACGCAGAAAAAAGCCACGGCACGACCGGCGGAAAGCTGCTGGGTGATTTGGGGGACGCTCCGAATTTCCTGTTTCAACTCCCGCGCCTCCTTTGAAAACTCCTTGGTCAATTGGGTCAGCGTTTGGAGCGAGACGCGAACCGTCACCAACTGGATTGAATCCATGTCGGGCGGAATTTCAATTTTGACGTTTTGAAAAAAGATTTTCAGCAATTCCAGCATCTGCAAAACGGAGTCGTCGTCCCGAATCCCGTGCTTGCGCCGCCATTCAGCGACGGCGGCATTAAAGCTGTGCTTTTCCTCGTTCACAAAAGGGAGTCGCCGGATTTCGTTTCCTTTTTCGGCTTTTGAATTTTCGGCGGCGGTGGCAGCAACATCCCGCGCACAGATTCCAGTTGGCTATAAAGCAGGTGCTGCCAGTTTAGCAGCCGTTGCCGGTTGAAGAAATCGAAGGCAGGATTATTGATGCCAGCGGAAACGGTCAGGTCATGCCGGTTCAAATCGGCCACGATCCAATCGTAAAGTTTCGGCATGATGATTTCTTTGGCGTCCAGTTCCTCCATCAGTCGTGTCCGCGTGGCGCTGCGCTCGTAGTTGTCGAACCGTTCCGACAATGCCTCATTTTTAACAACCAGGTATCGGGCATTGTGATTGAGCCGGTCGGTGATGTTGCGAATCTGCTCCAAGCTGTCGGTCTCGTGATTCACCGGCATGATGAGATTCAAGGATGCGCCAACCTGTTTGAGCAAATCGAAGATTCGCACTTCGTCAAAATAATCGAGGAAAATGTCGGTCGAGGCGGCGCGGCAATCCATGACGACCAAATCCGTCTTGTCCAGCATGGCGAAAACCGAATCAATTTCGGTCGGGTCTGCGATATTGAGAAACATGGCTTCGGGATGGAAACGCTTCAGTGTTGAATTTTCGTTGTCGGTATCAACGGCAATATGGGCAACGTCATTGTCTTTAAGATACTGGACGAAATTGACGGCGAAGAAACTTTTACCGACGCCGCCCTTGCCGTTGATGACGGCATTGAATTGTTTTTGCATATTGGTTTTTGGTTAAAGGTTTTTTGAATCGGCGATGCGTGGTCCCGGCTTGCGCCGCGACCACGGGCCGGGAAAACGCTCCCGCTGTTCCCGCAATGTCGCCCCAATTTTTTCAGGTGGCGGCAGCACCGGAATAGCTTTTGACGGTGAATTTTTGGGCGGGCGTGATTTATGAGGGCGGTCGGATTCCTCGCCGATCACGTCGCGGCAAAATCGGTAAATGGTGTTAAGAGAAACAACGATATTCACATCTGCCAGAATCAGCCGGATGTCGTCGTAGGCGGCATTGCGCGCGCGAAGCTCTTTAATTTGGGATTTGAAAGGAAGCAACAACGCCCGTTTGGGTGACAACTTGGGGTAGCCACAAACCACTCCCGCCAGTCGAGTTTTTATTTCGTCGGATGGACTTTGCTCGCTCATAAAACCTCCGAAAAAACGTCGAAAGAAGCTGGTAAATTGTTGGCAAGAACTTGGCAAATAAATCGAAAATCTTTGGCAAAAAGGCGATAAGCAAAACCTCTAACGAAGGTTAGACGTAAGGCGTGCCATGAAAAAAGCCACTTCAGCATTGAACTCATGCCTCCATGTAAACCGATTTCCGGCAATCAGGTTGTGATGGTATCATCACAACTTTTGTGGCCGGGATGAGCTAAAAAGTGGGTGTGCTTTCAACCAAGACACAATGCAACCTGAACAATGCCGAAAAATACTTCAAAGAACATCTTCAACTCGGCGATTATTACAGTCAGGAAAATATCGTGTCCGGCGAATGGACTGGAATCGGGGCTGAAACGCTTGGGCTTGCAGGCAGGGTGAAACAGGATCAATTCCTGAAACTCTGCCACAACCAGAATCCGAACACCGGCGACTTGCTGACGCAACGGATGAAAACCACACGTTGGGATTCGGACAGAATGGCAGAAGTTGCCAATCGCCGGATTTTCTACGACTTCACATTTTCACCGCCAAAATCAGTTTCCATTCAGGCTTTGATTGCCAATGACAAGCGGCTCTTGGAATCACACAGTCGAGCGGTGCGAATCGCGGTGAAAGAATTACAGCACTTTGCCGGGACACAGGTGCATCGTGGAATGGACAAATCGGAGCGGCTTACCGGAAACGTCGTCTGCGCCACATTCCGCCATGACACCTCCCGCGCGCTTGATCCCCACTTGCACACGCACTGCGTCATGTTCAACGCCACGTTTGATGCAACCGAAAATCGTTGGAAGGCGTTATCTAATTACGAAATGCTTCAGGTGCGGAAGTTTGCCGAAAATGTCTATTACCACGAATTCGCCCGCGACTTGCGGCAATTCGGCTATGAGATTGAAAACAACCCTCGTGGCGATTTTGAAATCAAGGGCGTGTCCAGTGAACTGCAATCACGTTTCTCCAAACGCCACAAAGAAATTGATGCCAGCATCGAACAGATGCTGAAAGAGAAGCCGGAACTGGCAAATGGCAATTTGAAGGAACTGCGCTCACAAATCGCCCAAGCGGAGCGCAGCCGGAAAATTGAGGGAATCGCTTTGCCCGAACTTCAACGCCTCTGGGACAGCCAGCTTACGGGCGAAGAAAGGCAATCCCTGCGCGCGCTGGCTCGCCAGTCAAAGGCGGCGATTCAATCGCCGTCAGTCACGGCGCAAGCCGCAGTCCAGTGGGCGGAAGACCACTTGTTTGACCGCCGCTCGGTCGTCCGCGAACACGAAGTATGGAGCGCGGCTTTGGAGCGCGGGCGCGGGTTGGAATTGACGGTTCAGAGCATCAAGACGGCAGGGCAGGAACGTGATTACATTCGCAACGAACACGCGCCGTCAAAAATCACGACGCGCGAGATTTTAAGCTGCGAATGGGAAATCGTCTGCCTCGCCCGCGATGGGCGCGGAAAGTTCGCGGAGTTCAATCCACGTTACAACATTGCCGCCGACCTCATGCCGGATCAACGCGCCGCCGCCGAATTGATTTTGGGGTCGCGTGATTTCGTCACGCTGTTCTGTGGCGGCGCGGGAACGGGGAAAAGCCACACGCTGCGGGAAATCGGCAACGGCTTGAAAGCTGCCGGTCAGGTTTCTTACGTCATCGCGCCGCAGCGCCAGCAAGCTCTCGACTTGAAAAAGAGTTTTGCCAACACCCAAACCGTTTCTGAATTTCTGGCGAAACGGCAGATGATGCCTGGCGCGGTGGTGATTGTGGATGAAGCCGGACAAATCGGCGGAAAGCAGATGCACGAACTTTTGAGTTTCGTGCAAGCGAATGGTGGTCGCGTCATTCTGTCCGGCGACACGCGCCAGCATGGGGCGGTCGAAGCTTCGGACGCCCTGCGCGCCATCGAGCGGTATGCCGGTCTGGAAGCGGCGCGGCTGACAAAGATTCGTCGGCAAAATCCAAAGGCGGGAGAAACGAAGTCCGAACGGAAACGCATCAAGCAATACCGCGCAGCGGTTCGCAAGGCACAGTCCGGCCAATACGCTGAATCATTCGACCGTTTGGATCGGCTCGGCGCAATCGTCGAATGTCAGACAACTGACGAGCAACGCGAGCGGCTGGTCGCCGATTATCTGATGCTGGCGGAACGAAAAAAGTCCACCGTGATTGTTTCGCAGACTTGGGCGGAGATTCGGGAAATCAATGAGCGGATTCGGATTGGGCTGCGAAGGACGGGGCTGATTGATAAGGCCGATTTGACAGTGACGGCTCACGAGCGATTGGATTTGACGGATGCTCAAAAACGCGACCTGCGGTTTTATCCGGCCAATGCGGTGATTGTGTTCAACCGCGAGACGGGGGATTTCGCCAAAGGCGAAGTCGGCAAACTATTGGTCGCAACGCCCACACATTTGTTGGTCAAGGGGGAAAAGAAAGAGCAGAAAATTCCCTTCAAGCTGTTGAACCGGCTCACAGTCTGCCAGCCGGTTGAAATGCCGCTCGCCAAGGGCGATCAATTGCAACTCAAGGCCAATGCGCCGTCGCTTGACGGCAAAGAATTAATTAACGGAGAACTGGTGACAGTCAAAGCCGTCAATTCAAACGGGCGCATTGAATTGAAAGACGGGCGAGTCCTGCCCGAAAAATATCGGGAGTTCGTCCGTGGTTACGCGATTACATCCTACGGGTCGCAAGGCAAAACCGTCGAACACGTTCTGTTTTCTGATTCGTCGGTGAAGGCCGCGACGAATAATCAGCAATGGCTCGTCACGATTTCGCGGGGAACACGGGCGGTCAAAATCTTCACCCAGGACAAAGCGCAGTTGCGCGAAAATGTCGGTCGCTTGGGCGACCGCGAACTGGCGATTGAATTTGCGAAGCAAGATTCGGCGCAGGCGCAGCGTGTGCCGCCGCCGGTTCGCAAATATATCGCCGGAATGATTCAAAGTCGTCGCCCTCAAACTGCCCAACCAAAAATTGAAAAGATTGATTTATGGAAACACAGACAAACCCCTCGAATGACGCCGCAACGGACGCACGGACGAAGAATCTGACGTGCTGGCGCACGGCCACAAGCCCGCAATGCTTGCGGGTGGAAACCACCAACGAGGTTCACCTGTTTCCATACGGCTATTTTCAGCACGCAAAATTCATCCGGCAAAGCGGCAAGGACGTTGTGCAAATCCAGTTTCAAGACCGAATCATTACGGTCAAAGGAAAGGGTTTGGAGCCGCTATGCGATGCGCTGGAACGGCTCGCTGTGGAACGAATCAAGGTGCGGCCTGAAAAATATGAGGGGCTTGGCAAAAGCGAAAGCGTCATAAACGAAATTGAAATAATCGAACGCCAGCAAAAAGTTCTCTCGCCAGATGTTTGAAAATCTTTAACTGAATTATTACCGTAATTCACGCCACGACATTTCGGAAAGATTAACCCGTCACAAACGTCACGTCCATTTCACTGTGCCACGATGCGGCTTGGCAAAAAACCGGGAGCGAGTATTCTGCTTAAAATTTGTGCTCCCATAGCTCAAATGGATAGAGCAGCGGATTTCTAATCCGCGTATCCCGGTTCGATTCCGGGTGGGAGCGCCACTTCTTTGTTTCGCAGGACGTTTCTATACTTTTTTCTATACTGAGGGCTGTTTTTTAGGCAAATGCTTGTAAATGGCTGCAAAAGCTGAAACCTCATAAAACCATTATGGACATTGCAGAATTTACGATTGAGAATCCAAATCAGCGATAGCAAAAGGTGCGTTTTTTATTTAGAAGGCGGATGCTCTATCCAACTGAGCTACGGGCGCGGCCAGCAAGACATTAGTCGGCGCGGCGCGCGGGCGCAAGCGCGGTTGCAAGTTGGATTTAGTTTGGTTGAAAATTCCGGCGGCTTCAGGCAGGCTGGATTCGTGAAACCGACAAAATTTCTCTTGCTGCTGCTGGCGGCAACCTTGCTGGCCGGCTGCAAAAAAACCGAAACCGCCGCGCCGCCGTCGAAAGCATGGGAGCCCACGCAGGCGCAGCCGAAATTGCCCACGATGAAAATTTATCTTGGCGCGGAAACTTTGGACTCCGAACTGGCGCTGACCGGACGCGAGGAAATGACCGGCATGATGTTCCGCACGAACATCCAGGACACGGACTCGATGCTTTTTGTTTTGCCGGTTCCGCAGCGCGCGTCGTTCTGGATGAAAAATTGTTCCGAATCCATTTCCGCCGCCTACATTTCACCCGACGGCATGATCCAGGAAATCCATCATCTGGAAAAGAACGACACCAATGGCGTGGTCGCCACGACGGACAATATCCAGTTCGTCTTGGAAACCAGCGACGGCTGGTTCACACGGCACAACGTCGGCGTTGGCATGGTCATCCGCACGGAACGCGGTTCGCTGGCGGATACATTTTTGCGGAGATGATTTTCAGTGTCTCCGAAAAGATCAAACCAAGTTCACTGCTTTGCCGGTTTTCGCGGCTTCGTAAATCGCCATCATGATTTTGAGGTCGCGCAATCCTTCCTCGCCGGGAACTTTTGTGGGCTGGTTGTTCAAAATACATTGGGCGAAGTCGTCCATTTCCGCCGCGAACTGGTCCAGGGGCTGGAAGACCGGCCATTTGCCGTTGCTGCGCCGGCCCTGAATGCCGCCGTAGCCATAGGCCGGAGCTAGTTCAAACCAGCCCTTGTCTGCAAACGCCCGAAGCCGGTCGAACCCGTTAAAATTGTAAGTGGTGTTGCAACTGGCGATGGCGCCGCCGGGAAACTTTAATTCCCAGGCGATGGATTCCTCGATGTCCTTGAACTTCACCGGGTCGTTGTTGGTTTGCACCGCCGAGACGAGCACCGGTTCTTCGCCGGTGACGTAGCGCGTGGCTTGGAGCGCGTAAATGCCCACGTCCATCAACGGCCCGCCGCCCGACAACGCGCGGTTGAGCCGCCATTGCGTCGGGTCGCCGATCCGAAAACCATATTCCGCCTGGATCAAATTAAGATTGCCAAAAACTTTTTCGCGTGCGAGCCGGACGCATTCGAGATTGTTCGGCTCAAAATGCAGCCGGTAGCCGATGGCCAGCAGCCGGTTCGCCGCCTTGCACGCGTCAATCATCTGCTGGCATTTTTCCGGCGACACTTCCATCGGCTTTTCGCACAGCACATGCTTGCCCGCCTTCGCCGCTTTGATCGTGTGCTCGGCGTGAAGACCGTTGGGCGTGACGACATAGACGACATCAATGTCGGGATTGTCCGCCATCGTTTCCATGTTGTCGTAATTGTAAATGTTCTTGTCCGGAATGTTGTATTGCGCCTTCCAACGGCTGGCCTTGGCGGGATGGCCGGTGACAAGGCCGGTGAGTTTGCAAAATTTTGTCTTTTGCAGCGCGGGCGCGATCTGATGCGTGCTCAAGCTGCCCAGGCCGGCAAGCGCGAAGCCGATTTTACGTTCCGGCGCGGCGGTTTGCGCGCGCAAATTCAAAGCGCCGACGAATGGCAGGCTCGCGGCAGCGAGGGCGGAAACTTTAAGAAATTCGCGGCGCGTATGAAATTGGGATTGCATGGTATCAATTATATTCACAACCAAATTTCGAGCAACTCGGAAAATTACTCGCTGCTCCAGTCGTCTGCGGGTTAAATTGCGGCGATGAAACGGAAGTTGTCCGAAAAACTTTTCGCCGAGGCGTTGAAATACATTCCCGGCGGCGTGAATTCGCCCGTGCGCGCGTTCCGCGCCGTCGGCGGCAATCCGTTTTTTGTCAATCGCGCGGCGGGTTGCAAAATCTGGGACGTGGACGGAAATGAACTGATTGATTACGTCGGCACCTGGGGCCCGGCGATTCTCGGCCATGCACATCCCAAAATCATTGCCGCCGTCACGGCCGCCGCCAATCACGGCACGAGCTTCGGCATTCCCAATCCGTTTGAAGTCACAATGGCGAAGCTGATTTGCGAACTGGTTCCGGGCATCCAAAAAGTCCGCATGACGAATTCCGGCACGGAGGCGTGCATGAGCGCCATCCGGCTGGCGCGCGGATTCACGAAGCGCGACAAAATCATCAAGTTCGACGGCTGCTATCACGGCCATGTGGATTCGCTGCTGGTCAAGGCCGGTTCTGGCGCGTTGACGTTTGGAAATCCCGACAGCGCGGGAATCCCGGCGGCGTTCACGCAACACACGATTGTCGCACCCTTCAACGATGTTAAAGCGGTGAAAAATATTTTCGCGGCGAACAAAAATCAAATCGCCGGAATCATCGTCGAGCCGGTTCCGGGCAACGCGGGTTTGTATCTGCCGAAGCCGGGCTACTTGGAATTTCTCCGCGAAATCACAAAAGCAAACGGCGCGCTTTTGATTTTCGACGAGGTGATGACGGGTTTTCGCCTCGCGCGCGGCGGTGCGCAGGAGCGGTTTGGCATCATGCCGGATTTGACGTGCCTCGGCAAAATCATCGGTGGCGGATTGCCGGTCGGCGCGTTTGGCGGACGCGCGGAAATCATGGATTTGCTCGCGCCGCTCGGCCCGGTTTATCAGGCGGGAACATTGAGCGGCAATCCGCTGGCGATGGCGGCGGGGATCGCGGCGCTGCAAGAATTGAGTAGCAGCCGATGTGAGTCGGCTCATTCTAAAAAAACTGATCAGAGCGGACTCACGTCCGCTGCTACCAAGAAAATAAATTCCTACGCATCGCTCGAAAAACTTGGCGCGCAACTCGCAGCCGGAATGCGCGCCGCCGCGAAGTCGGCGAGAATTCCCGTGCAGTTCAATCAATGCGGCTCGATGTTCTGCGCATATTTCACGAGCGAGCCGGTTCACAATCTGGCCGACGCGATGAAGAGCGACCGCGAGCATTTTGCAAAATTTTTCCACGGAATGCTGGACGCGAGCATTTATCTCGCGCCGTCGCAATTCGAGGCCGGATTCATTTCCACCGCGCACACGGCGGCGGACATCGAGCAGACGGTCAAGGCGGCGGCAAAAGTTTTGCGCGGGTTGTAACTTTCTTCCGCGCTTTCATGTCGTCGTTTTATTTTCCGGCTCGAGATTCTAATTGAGCAAAATCCCGTGTGCGCGTAACGTGTCTCCGCCCGCGCGTGTAGCTCAATTGGATAGAGCGTCAGCCTCCGAAGCTGAAGGTTGTGGGTTCGACTCCCGCCACGCGCACCAGCCTTCGCTCGCAGCGAAGCCTGCCGCGCCGACTCGTCACGCCGAAGTCAGACGTAGACGGAAGTGAAACGTGGCGGGCGCACGCATAATTCCGCAAAGAGCTACGGCCCGGCAAGCCGGTTTAACTTTTCATCTTTCGATGACGAACGCTATTGCGGCGAAATAGAGGTTTTGGCAAACGGCAATTCTTCATCTGCATGAATTCGATTTCCTGCCGGATCAAGAAGCGCGGTCGTAATAAAAACGAGCAGCCGATTTTTTCCATCGGATTTTTGAGAGCCGAGCAGGATTGTTTGACCGTCCCAAATGTTTGCCTGCGCGGTCAGGGTTTCCGGCGCGCTGACGATTGCCTTCATTTTCACTGTATAATTATCAGCAAATACTGTTGGGATTAAATCCACAATTGGATAATCCTCAATTGAAATGCCAGCGCGCATTTGGCATTGCCGTCCACTGGTTGTAGTGGCTTCCGGTTCGCCCAAAGTCTCCGCGCCGCCAAGCGATTTAAGTTCGCGTAACGCCAGCGTTGCTTGATTGGCGGTCATCACTTCGACTACGTTCCCGCCTGCGCTGTTTATGGCTGTGCCTGTTTTCAGAATTTGTTCAACATCAATTTCGGGCGCTTCGATAAAATAAACCTTGATGTGAACTTGTGGTGTCACTTTGTTCAATTGCTGAATAATTTTTTCGACTGTATTCATATCAGATGCCGTTGCTCTTACAAATAAGAGATCAAGCTGGTCGTTAAAAACAATTGACTTGGGCGGATTTAGATTGATGCCTTTGGAGGCAAAAAAATCGGCAACATCTTTTGTGGCCGAAGCCGGTAGGGCTGGTTTTGTCGCCATTCCGGCAAAGAATATATTCGGATCAACCCTCGTAAAAGTGCGCTCTTCCAATCTCGGTGTCGGACGATTGTCTTTCATCACTTTGATGACAATCGTGGTTGTCGTCGAAGCTAAAAGAATTGCCGCGCTTGCCGCGATCACCGTCTTCATTTTTGTCCATGCCATAATTTTCAATGCTCCTTTGATGAGGGTTAATGTTGAGGCGCTCACTGCCGCGCCTTTTGCCGCCGCCGTGACCGTCGCCGCCAAGCCAACCGGCGCGGCCTGGACGGAATTTGCCGAGACCGCGCCCGCAATCGCCGCCGCCGTTAGCGTGACGCCGCGCTTCGCGAAAAATTTCCGCAGCTTTTCCACCGCGCGCGTCACGCGCTTCTGCGCCGCCGGTTCGTCCACGCGCAACGCCGCCGCCATTTCTCGCGCGGATTTGTTTTCAAAATAGCGGAGCAAAATCGCGTTGCGGTCGCGCTCGCCGAGCTTGGAAATGGCGTCGTCGAGCAGCGGCGCGATCTGTGTCCATGTTTCCGTTTCGCTCAAAGATGATTGCATAAATGCCTCCTGTTCGCGGTTCCGGCGGCGGATTTCCGTGCGCAGAAAATTCGCCGCCGTCAGCCGCGTGGTCTGGTGAAGCCAGCCGGTCATAACGGTTTTGCGGGAAAAACTTTTCGCCTTGCGCGCCAGAATGATGAAGACGGCCTGCGTGATTTCTTCCGCTGAATGCGGATTGCCAACGCGCCGCAGCGCGACGGAATAAACGAGGTGGACGTGCCGCGCGGCGAGCGCGGCAAACGCGGCCTCGGAATTTTCCACGGCGTATTGCCGCAGGAGTTCGATGTCGTCCGTTCCGGTCATTCACTAATAAATGTCCGCCGGTGCGTGTTTGGGACAGATTATTTTTCAGTTTTGAAAATTACAACTGGTGGGGCGAGCGTCCTCGCGGGCCGAAAATGAAAAGTTCCGAGCTGACGATGGCTCGCGGGGACGCTCGCCCCACCTCATTTGGTGTTTGACTGTCGTTTCGGAAAGGAGCAAAAAGACTGCAAGCCGTGAACACAAAAAGCTGGTTTCTTCGGTTGCTGGTCGTGGCGTTCCTCGCCAGCGTGATCCTGCTTTTTCTGGCGAACAGCCAGAAAAACGCGGCGCTCGTCTCTCTCAACGAGTCGAAACAGCGGGCGGACGATTTGCAGACGCAACTGGACCAGCTCAAAAGTTCCATTGCCGCCGCGCAGAGCGCGGAGCTTTCCAAGCTGCGCGCGGACAACCTGGATTTGCCGCGGCTGCGCAACGAAGTCACGCTGATGCAGGCGACGAACGTGCAATTGCGGGCGGCGAACCAGAAATTGACGCAGCAATTGCAGGCCAACCTTTCCACCGCGAAGGAGCAGCAGACGGAACTGGAAAAGCTGGCGGCGGAAAACCAGCAGGCGCGCGAGGCGGTCAGGCAGGCGGGTGCGGCGATCCAGCAGGCTGACGAGGAAGCAGCGCGAAAAACCTGCATCAACAATCTCCGCCAGATTGACGCGGCGAAAAACATGTGGCAATTGGAAAATAACAAACCAGACGGTGCTGTGCCAACTGAACAGGACGTTGTGCAGTATTTGAAAAACAATGTCTTGCCGACTTGTCCCTCTGGCGGCACTTACACGCTCAACGCGGTTGGCGTTCCGCCGACCTGCTCGATTCCCGGCCACGTCGTGCCGTGACATTCGCGTTACGCGCGATTTTCATTCTTGGCTTTCGCAATTTTCCGGCTAGACTCTGCGTTCCATGATTGAAACTGACATCGAACTTTTGAAGGGAATCGCAAACCAACTGCGCATTCATTCCATCGAAGCCACGACTGCGGCGGGCAGCGGCCATCCGACTTCCTGCTGCTCGGCGGCGGACATTGTGGCCACGCTGTTTTTCAGCCAGATGCGCTACGACGCGAAAAATCCGCGCCATTACAACAACGACCGTTTCATTTTGTCGAAAGGCCACGCCGCGCCGCTGCTTTACGCCGCGTGGGCGGAAAACGGCTTCATTCCAATTCCCGAACTGCTGACGCTCCGGCAGTTCACCAGCGAACTCGAAGGCCATCCCACGCCGCGCCTTGCGTTTGTGGACGTGACGACGGGTTCGCTCGGCCAGGGCTTGAGTGTCGGCGTCGGCATGGCGCTTGCCGCGCGTTTGGACAGTCTGGATTACAACACCTATGTCCTGCTCGGCGACGGTGAAATCGCCGAAGGCGCGGTTTGGGAAGCGGCGTCGCTCGCGGGCGTGAACAAGTTGAATAATCTGATCGCGATTGTTGACGCGAACCGTCTCGGCCAGAGCGAAGCCACGGCGTTCGGCCATCACATTGAAATTTATCGCGACCGTTTTGAAGCGTTCGGCTGGCGCGTCGAAGACATTGACGGCCACGACATCGAGGAGATCGCCGAAGTGCTGCAAGGCGTCGGCCTCGACGACAAGCCGCTCGCCATCATCGCCAAAACTTACAAGGGCGCGGGCATTTCATTTTTGCAGGACAAGGACGGCTGGCACGGCAAGCCGTTGAACAAGGAAGAAGCCGCGCGCGCCGTCGCCGAGCTTCAGCCGAGCGCAAAATCCGGCCTCGGCGTCGCGATTCCGGCTCCGGCGAAATTGCCCGCGCCGGTCAACGCCGTTCCCGCGAGCTATCCGCCGGTCAATTACAATCTCGGTGACAAGATCGCCACGCGCGAAGCTTACGGCATCGCGCTCGCCCGCCTCGGCGAAGTGGATTTGCGCATCGTCGCCGTGGATGGCGACACGAAAAATTCCACGTTCGCAGACAAATTTTTCAAAAAATTTCCGGAGCGTTCCACCGAAGGTTACATCGCCGAGCAAAACATGGTCGGCGTCGCCACCGGTTTTGGCGCGCGCGGCAAAGTGCCGTTCGCCTCGACGTTCGCCGCGTTTTTCACGCGCGCTTATGACCAGATTCGCGTCGCCGGCATTTCGCAGTCGAACATCAAACTCGTCGGTTCGCACGTCGGCGTGAGCATCGGCGAGGACGGCCCGTCGCAGATGGCGCTCGAAGACCTGGCGATGATGCGCGCGGTTGTCGGCAGCACGGTTTTGTATCCGGGCGACGCCGTCAGCACGGAAAAATTGCTGGAGCAAATGGCGTTGAACAAAGGCGTTTGTTTCCTGCGCACCTCGCGCCCGAAAACGCCGGTCATTTACGGCAACGATGAAAAATTCCCCATCGGCGGCGCGAAAGTTCTGCGCGAAGGCGACAAGGTCACGATTGTCTCGGCAGGCGTCACTTTGTTTGAAGCGCTGAAAGCTGCGGATCAATTGAAGTCCGACGGCGTCAACGTCACGGTCATTGACGCTTACAGCATCAAGCCGCTCGGCAAAAAAGAAATTCTCGCCGCCGCGCAGAAGACGAACAACACCGTCATAACCGTCGAGGATCATTATGCCGAGGGCGGTTTGGGCGACGCGGTCGCGGGCGAATTGAGCGCGGACGGAATCAAAGTCCACAAGCTCGCCGTGGTCGGAATGCCGCACTCGGGCAAGGCGGAGGAACTGCTCGCGAAATTTGGGATTGACGCGGCGGGAATTGTGAAGAAGGTCAAATCGCTTGGTTGAAACCAGAAGCGGAAATTGGCCAGTCCCGGCGCGTTTGTGAAATTTGCCGCCGCAAGTTGCGCCGGCAACCGTCGTGGCCTGACTTTTCTTGAACCAAATCCGGTTCATTCGACTCAAAGTAAAGAGCCGATTAAAACTGCCAAAACGGACGGCAAAAGCCCGGCTGGCGGAATTTTTTCGTTCCGTTGCAGGACGAAAGCTGTAAATTTGCCCAACCCATGATGCCCGCTGAACCAAATCCGCAAACGCAAACCGGAAATAAAAAATCCGCCGAAGTCGTCGTGTCCGTGCGCGGGCTTGCCGGTGCGGGGAGTTGTAGTTAGCTTGATGCCATGAGTGCCACTGAAATCATGCAGCAAATCGAAGAACTGCCCGACAAGGAGCAACAGGAACTTTTTGTTCTGCTCACGAAGAAAGTTGTCGGCGGCAAAAACGGGACCGCAAATCCGTGGCTCGGCAAAAAACTTTCGTTTGAGGAAGCCTGCGACGTCGTCTTCCGCGAGAACCGTGAACTTTTGAGCGCGCTGGCCAAGTGAACGAGCCGATTTTCCTGACGCTTGATGAAGTCCACCGCATCCACGCCCGAAGCCTGGCCGAGCATGGCGGCAGCGATGATGTGCGCGATCCGGGCCTGGTTGAATCGGCGCTGGCCTCGGCAAAGAATACTTTTTACTACGCAAACGGGGATTTGTTCGACGTGGCGGCGAGTTATGCCTTTCACATGGCAGAATCACAGGCATTCATTGACGGCAACAAACGCACGGCTGTCACAGCCGCGATGGTTTTTCTCGCAATGAATGGTGTTTATGTGCAACCGCCAACGTGGAAACTTTATTTGGCAATGATTGACGTGGCCGAGAAAACGAAGACGAAGGCTGACTTGGCGGAAATTTTCCGTCAGTGCGCCAAAGAATAAAATTCAGACACATGACCGCGCTTGAACCAAATCGCAAATCGGAGATCGCAAATCAAAAATCCGCCGAAGTCGTCGTGTCCGTGCGCGGGCTGACGAAGGTGTTCAAGGATTTCTGGAACCGCCCCAAGGCGCGCGCGGTGGACAACGTGGATTTTGAAGTCCGGCGCGGCGAGGTTTTTGGCCTGCTCGGACCGAACGGTTCGGGAAAATCCACGACCGTCAAACTTTTGCTCGGCTTGCTGAATCCCACGAAGGGACACATTGAGGTCTTCGGCCATTCGCCGCGCCATGTGCAGACGAAATCGCGCATCGGTTATCTGCCGGAGGAATCTTATCTGTATCGCTACCTCAACTCGCGCGAGACGCTGGATTTTTTTGGCAGCCTTTTTCAGTTGAGCAAAGGCGAACGGAACAATCGCACGGAGCAATTGCTCGAAATGGTCGGCCTTGGAAAAACACAGATGCGCGCCGTCGGCGAATTTTCAAAAGGAATGCAGCGGCGCATCGGCCTGGCGCAGGCGCTCATCAACGATCCCGATTTGGTGATCCTCGACGAGCCGACCGCCGGACTCGACCCGATTGGCTGCCGCGAGGTGAAGGATTTGATCATCGCACTGGCGCGTCGCGGCAAGACGGTGATCTTGAGCAGCCACCTTTTGTCCGACGTCGAAGACGTTTGCGACCGCGTGGTGATTTATTACGGCGGAAAAATCCAGGCCGCCGGCACGCTGAAGGAACTGCTTGCGACGCCGGACACGCTGCAAATCACCACTCCAATTTTGCCGCGAGAAACTTTGGAGCGCGTTTTGGAAATCATCCGCAAGAACGTTTCGAGCGGCGAAGTGCGCGTGGACAATCCGACGCAGAATCTGGAGAGCTATTTTCTCGACGTGGTGCAAAAGGCGCGCGCGGCGGCGCATGAAACGAGCGGCGCGCAGTCCGGCGCAACGGTCGCAGCCTATTTGCGGGCCGGCGGGGCAGAAAAACCCGCAACGGACAAAGTTCTGGAAAAATTGTCGTTACCGCAGGCGGCGCAAACTGTTTCCGAGACAAAAGCTCTCGCGCCCGTGTTGGAAAAGAAATTGGGCGACAAAAAACTGGACGCATTGACGCAACCGGCGGAAACAAAAATTTCTGAAGCCAAGCCCGTGCCGGAAACGAACCCGGCGGACTTGTCCAAGGCGAATGAGAAATTGTCGTCGCTGCTGGGAAATAAAAAATAACTCTGGCCATAGATTTTCACAGATGAAACACAGATGGGGAAAAGCTATCGAACCAAATTTTTATCTGTGTGAATCTGTGTCCATCAGTGGCCTCTGAATAAATGCAAAGAATTCTCGCCATCGCAGGATTGACGTGGAAGGCCGCGCTACGGTTCAAGCTGTTTATCGTCATCGCTGCGCTGCTGATCCTGGCGGTCGTCGGCCTGCCGCTGGTCATCAAGTCCGACGGCACGGCGCAAGGGTTCACGCAGATCATCCTGACCTACACGTTGAGCGCAATCACGGTCCTGCTGGGTCTTTCGACGTTGTGGCTCTCGTGCGGCACGCTGGCGCGCGACATCGAGGAATGTCAAATCCAGGTCGTCGCGACAAAGCCGGTTGCGCGCTGGCAAATCTGGATCGGGAAATGGCTCGGCATCATTTCGCTCAACGCCGCGCTGCTGGCGATTTCCGGCGGGTGCGTTTATGGCACGTTGCAATGGCGCGCAACGAAGCTGCCAGCGTCGG
>Ga0208357_1000835_pt1 | contig 23617 bp, 25 predicted proteins | sample NGESurdeep092012_6_FD_184487 | JGI IMG/M metagenome (GOLD analysis project Ga0208357, IMG submission 184487) | Arctic peat soil microbial communities from Barrow, Alaska - NGEE Surface sample F52-2 deep-092012 (SPAdes) | ecosystem: Environmental > Terrestrial > Soil > Wetlands > Peat ...
TCGCGTCAACTGCCCCCAGGGCCAGAACTGCTTCGCCGAATTGGCGAAGGACCGCGCCGCCGAGTCGTCGATCCTCATCGTCAACACCCACCTCTACGCGTCACACCTCGCGTCGGGTTCGACGATCTTGCCCGCGCACGAGTTCGTGGTCTTCGACGAGGCGCACGAGATCGTCGATATCTTCGCCTCCCTGCTGGGCACGTCGCTCAACGCCACTCGACTTCGCGCATTGGCCGGCGTCGCTCGACCCCTGCTCGGCGCCGAGTTCCTGGAACGCTGTCTCGACTTGGTGAGCGTGGCCGACCGTTTTGCCGCGTCGTTGCAGATCCAATACGACCGCAACGAACTGACCGGCCTGGACGAAGACTGTGCTCGCGAACTGCGTCGCGCCAACGAACTCGTCGTGGCCCTCGTGGAAGGACTGCGCTCCACGACGACCAGTGGCGCCGACGCCGAAGCGAGAAAGATCCGGGCCCTCGGACCGGCCATCCATGTAGCCAACGACCTGGCTCGCGTGAACAACGTCCGCACCGGCGAACTTTTGTTCATCTCCAAACGCGACCGCGAAGTCGACGTCGAAATCTCGCTCGTCGACGTCGGTCCCCGGTTGGCCGACGACCTGTGGGGCAACGTCACCGCGATTCTCACCAGCGCGACGATTCCCGACACCTTGCCCAAGAGCCTCGGTCTCGTCGGCACGGCGATCGAGCACTTCGACAGTCCTTTCGACTACGCCGCGAACTCGCTGTTGTACGTGCCCGAGAACTTCCCCGCTCGCAACGACGCGGGCGCCGAAGAAGCCATCATCGAAGAACTCGTCGGACTCATCGGAGCGGCCGGCGGACGCACACTGGCGCTCTTCACGAATCGCGCGGTGATGAAGCGCGTCGCTGACGCCGTGGCCCCCCGACTAGAGACTGAGGTCCTCGTCCAAGGGACGCGCTCGCGTCAGCGCATCATCGAAGAGTTTCGCGACAACGCCGAAGCGAGCCTGTTCGCCGTGGCGAGTTTCTGGCAGGGCATCGACGTGCCGGGCCACTCACTCAGCCTCGTCACCATCGATCGACTGCCCTTCGCCGTGCCGAACGATCCGCTGGCCGAAGCTCGCCGGGCCAACTCCGAGCGACCCTTCTACGAAGTCGACCTGCCGCGAGCGACGATGCTGCTCGCCCAGGGGGTCGGCCGCCTGATTCGCAACAACACCGACCGCGGCGTCGTCGCCGTGCTCGATACGCGACTGGCCCAGTCCAGCTATCGCTCGGCGATGTTCCGCAAACTCCCGCCCATGAAGCGCACTCGCGACCGCGCTCAGGTCCTCGGTTTTCTGCGAGAGTTGCGCGGATAGCCCATCACGAAAGGGCTCTTCGCGCATCCGGGCACGAGCGACGGTTAGGTAATAAACTACTAATTCACTCGAAAATGTAGACCAGGAGTCGCGTCGTGCACATTGACATCTATCTCGTCATGGGTAGTGCCGTCGTCGGACTCCTCGTCGGGCTGACCGGCATGGGCGGCGGTGCACTGATGACGCCGATGCTGGTTCTCCTCTTCGGCGTCACGCCCTCGGCCGCCATTGCTTCGGACCTCATGGCGGCGCTCTTCATGAGACCGGCCGGAGTCGCGATCCACTGGCGTCGCAAGACCGTCAACACCGGCGTCGTGCGCTATCTCTGTTACGGGTCGGTACCCGCGGCGTTTTTCGGGACCTACGTGATGCATCTACTCGGCCAGAGTGCCGTCGCCGAACATCGACTCGAGATCCTGCTCGGCACGGCATTGATAATCGGCTCGGTCGCGATCTTCTCTCGCTCGGTCTTCGTTGAGGCCCCGGCGTCGAGCGACGAGCACGTCAAGGTGCGACGACTGCCGACGATAGTCATCGGCGTCGTCGGTGGCTTCATGGTGGGACTCACGTCCGTGGGCGCCGGGTCGCTGATCTTGGTGCTGCTGGTGATCGTCTATCCGACCTTGAGCAACAAGCAACTGGTCGGCACCGATCTGGCCCAGTCACTGCCCCTCACGTTCTCCGCGACGCTCGGCACGTTGCTGTTCGGTCACGTGGAACTGGGCCTCACGAGCTCGATCGTCATCGGCAGCGTGCCCGCGGTCGTCGTCGGATCGCTCCTGTCCTCGCGCTCGAACGGCTACTTGCTCCGTCGAGTCATCACCGGCGTCGTTCTCCTCAGTGGTCTTAAGTACGTCGGGGTGCCCACGGACTGGTTGGGCGTCGTCGGCGGTCTCGAAGTCGTGCTCATCACGTTGCTCACGATTCGACATTGGCAGCGAACTCGCGACGAGCTCGCCGATTCAGTACCCGAAACGGTCAAGGGTGTCATCACGCTTCTGCCATCCTGGCTCGACGGAGACTTTTAGTTCCAGGAAGCACCCTTCGGGGAGTTGGCGTCGCGCGGCGATGCCCACGTCCTTCAGAAGGGCCCCGCCCTTGCCGATCACCATCCCCTTTTGAGACTCGCGTTCCACGAGAATCTCCACCGTGATGTGGGGCCACTCGAACTCGGTCACGCGCGTATGGATCGAGTGCGGGAGTTCTTGCTTGGTTTTGCGCACGAGTTGCTCTCGTACCAATTCAGCGACCCACATGGCTTCGGGTACGTCAGAGACTTCGTCTTCGGGGAACAAGAACGGTGACTCGGGCATCGCCTTACGCACGTAGGCGATGAGTTCAGCCGTACCTTCACCGGTCTTGGCCGACACCGGGAAGAACTCCACTCGCTCGACGACGTCGCCCAGGTCCATCTCCTCGGCGATCTCTTCGACGGCCTTGGTCGCGGCCACGAGTTGCGCGACGACCGTCTCGCGACCCGACTTGTCCATCTTGTTCACCACGACACACGGCAGTGGCGCGTGGCGACCTCGGGCGTTGCGCAGCATCGTCGCCAGGACGTTGCGATCGCCGGGACCGATGGCGGCGCCCGCTTCGATCACCGCGAGAATCACGTCGACGCCGTCGGCCGCGGCGCGCGCGGTGTCGTTGAGTCGACCGCCGAGGGTCGTGCGAGGTCGATGGATACCGGGGGTGTCGACGAAGATGATCTGCGTGTCACCTTCGGTGAGCATGCCGCGAATCGCCTGACGGGTCGTGTTGGGTGAGGCCGCGGTGATCGAGACCTTCGTGCCCACCACCTGATTCAGCAGCGTCGACTTTCCGACGTTGGGTCGGCCGATGATGGCCGCGAAGCCGGAACGGGTCATTCGACTTCCACGAGCGGCTGGACCAGGACTTCTTCGACTCGACGACCTTCGAGTCGCAGGACCGTCAAGCGGTAATGCTTCGTCGAATAGACGTCGCCCACGTCGGGCACTCCCCCCGCGAGGTCCATGACCAGTCCCCCGATGGTGTCCCACCCCTCTTTCGGCAGGGCCAGTCCGTACTCCACGTTGGCGTCGTCGATGTTCAGACGGCCGCTCAGTTCGAGGCCCCGTTCGATCGACTGTTCGTCGTCGCCGTCCTCTTCGACCGGATCGGACTCGTCGGTGATCTCTCCGACGAGCTCTTCGAGCACGTCTTCGAGGGTGACCAAACCGGCGGTGCCGCCGTATTCGTCGACCACCACGAAGAGGTGACTCTTGGCCCGTCGGAACTCGGCGAGCAACGCCGCCACCCGCTTGGTCTCGGGCACGAAGTGGGCCACCCCCATGTGGTCGCGCAGCAACTCGTGTCCGCGGTCGTTGGCGACGAGGTCGGCCAGGTGGCGCAAGTTCACGATGCCCACGACGTCATCGACCCCCTCGCCCAGGACGGGCAGTCGAGATCGTCCCGATTGGACCGACAGATCGAGCGCCTCGCGAATCGTCGCTGAGTCGGCGATGTCGACCATGTCGATGCGCGGCACCATCACCTCGCGCACGATGGTGTCGCCGAATTCGATGACCGAATGTATGAAGTTGCGCTCCTCGGACTCGATCGCCTCGTCTTCGTGCGCGACGTCGGCCATGGCGAGCACTTCGGATTCGGTCACGCGCGACGTGCGTCCGGTCGGTCCGAACCAACCGATCACCGTGTCGGCAATCGCCAACAAAAAGTGTGAGACCCATTTGATCGGCCAGAACTTCAGAATCCGGCGCACGACCGGCGCCGCGGTGAGGGCCGCGGAGTCGGGGTGTTGCACCGCGTAGTTCTTCGGGATCGCCTCGAAGACGACGAAGATGACCATCACCTCGCCGACGGTGGCGATGAAGAGTCCCGCGGCACCGAAGAGTCGACCGGCGAGCACGCCGACCATCGTCGCCGAGACCAGTTGGCAGATCAGCACCAGCAACAAGATGGTGTTGAGGAACTTCTCCGGCGATTCCGACAACTCGACGAGGGCCTTGGCCCCGTGGCGGCCCTGGTCGCGCAGCGAGCGCGCCCGTGACTTGTTCATGCGCACGAGCGACGTCTCGGCGACGGCGAAGAACCCCGATAGGACCAAGAGCACCGCGACGGTGATGCCGAGATAGGTGTCGCTCATTGACCAGGTGGCGGCGATCATTTCGTGACCTTCTTATAGTGACGCGCCAACAACTCGCGTTCACGGGCCTCCATCCGCTCCGCCTCATCGTCTTCGGCGTGGTCCCAGCCGAGCAGGTGCAAGACGCCGTGCACGACCAAGAGCGCCAGCTCGTCGTCGAGGGGACACTCGTGTTCGACGGCGTTGCGCGCGGCCACGGCCGGACAGATCACGATGTCGCCGACGAGCTGCGGTATCTCCGGGAGTGGTGGTTCGCCGGGTCCGCTGCCGCCAGAGTCGGGGACGCGACCCGTTGGTTCGGGCTCGTTGTCGATCGGGAAGCTCAGGACGTCGGTGGGACCCTCTTTTCCCATGAACTGTTGGTTGAGCGCCGCGATCGCCGGCTCGTCGAGAAAGATCAAGGAGACCTCGGCCAGACCGCGCACCCCCTCGTCGGTCAACGCACCGTTGGCGAGCGCCACCCAGGCTTCGAGGTCGATGGTCTCGTCGTGCTGCTCGTCGGCAGCGTAGATATCGATGCTCATGACGTCTGTTGGTCGTAGGCGGCGACGATATCGGCGACGATGCGGTGTCGCACGACGTCCTTCGCGCTGAGGTGGATGAAACTGATCCCCTCGATGTTCCACAGGATCTTCTCGATCGTCGCGAGTCCGCTGTGGCGTCCGTTGAGGTCGACCTGGGTCACGTCACCGGTGATGACCGCCTTGGAGTTGAAGCCGATGCGCGTCAGGAACATCTTCATCTGTTCCGGCGTCGTGTTCTGCGCCTCATCCAAGATGATGAACGAGTCGTTCAGGGTTCGCCCTCGCATGAAGGCCAGCGGCGCGACTTCGATGGTGCCATTGGAGATGAGTCGCTGCGCGCCCTCGGGGCCGACCATGTCGTAGAGGGCGTCGTAGAGCGGTCGCAGGTACGGGTCGACCTTGGCCATGAGGTCACCGGGCAAGAAGCCGAGGTGCTCGCCCGCCTCGACGGCCGGGCGCGTCAGCACGATGCGCTGCACCTGGCGTCGGTGGAGCGCCTGCACGGCCTGGGCGACCGCGAGGTAGCTCTTGCCGGTGCCGGCCGGGCCGATCCCGAAGGTGATGATCGAGGCGTCGATGGCGTCGGTGTAGCGCTTTTGGCCGGCCGTCGAGGGACGTACGGCCTTGCCCTTGGCGCCGCGCACGACCTCGTGGCGCAGCACCTCACTCGGTCGAAGGTCGTCGTCGACCATGTCGATGGTTCGCGCGATCTTGGTGGTGTCGAGTGCTTGGCCGCTCTCCAAGACCAGCACCAACTCGTCGAACAGGCGCAGTATTTTGGCGGCGTCCGGTCCCGTCACCGCGATCTGGTTGCCCTGCACGCGAATCTTGGACTTCGGGAACGAGCTCTCGATGATGCGCAAGTGCTCGTCGCGGGGTCCGAGCAGACCCGACATCAAATGCGTATTCGGTACGAAGGTGGTCGCCGTGAGGGCCTCTTGGGCCGTGGCATCGAAGGTCATCCCGGTGGCCACTCCATCCGACGTCCCCCGAGGACGTGCATGTGCAGGTGCGGCACCGTCATCTGGCCGTCATTGCCGACGTTGAAGACGAGGCGATAGCCGCTCTCGCGGATGCCCTCGAGCTCGACGACCTCTTGGGCCAACAAGATCATGTCGTCGACGATCCCGCCGTGGCTGCTCGCGATCTCGTCGGCACTCGTGATGTGTTCCTTGGAGACGACGAGGACGTGGACCGGTGCCTGCGGTGCGATGTCGTAGAACGCGTAGACCCGCTCACTCTGGGCTGCGGGCTTCGACGGGATATCCCCGGCGACGATTTTGCAAAACAGGCAATCACTCATGTGTTGTTCTCATCATTACCGAGTTTTCTCGCCGGTGAGGGTAAATCCCCATCCACCAGCGCCGAAGGCGAGCAGTGACGCCGCGACCACGCCCGCGGTCTCCGCGCGCAGCACGGTCGGACCGAGCGAGATCCGTGGATGTTCGCCCCACTCCCCTTCTTCCCAGCCACCTTCGGGGCCCACGCACACACTGTGCACGCCGTTCCAGTCACCGGCGCCGTCGAAATGCGTGAACGCCACGTTCACCGGGACTTCACGAACGTGCAACGGTTCGTCGATGATCACGTCGTAGGTCCGGCGGCTCTGGCCGTTGGCCTCATTGGCCACCCGGCGCCAGCGCGCGACGATCTTGTCGCGCACGTCGCCGCGAAACTTGACGGTCACGCGCGAACTCATCAACGGCACGATGCGATGGATACCGAGTTCGGTGGCCTTGACGACGGTCCATTCGCTGCGGTCACCCTTGAGCGGCGTGAGGTACAGCGTCGTCGACGGCGACGGTGGATCGATGTGCACCGGTGTCACGCGATGCAGCGCGAGGTCGCCCACTTCACACAGCGACCACGAGCCCGCACCGTCACTCACGACGAGCTCTTCGCCGCTTCTCGCTCGCAACACGGTGCGCAAGTGGTGTTCGTCAGTGGCGCTCAACGTCGGCTGGCTGGGATCGTCGACGTGAAACTGGGCGATCGCCGCGACTCGACGCGGCCACTCGAGGAGGCTCACTTCTTCGCTTTTCGTCGATGGAAGAGTCCCCCGCTCTCCTCGAGCACCGGCTCGTGGCGATGTTCGGCCAATTGACGAAGCAGGATTTCGGTGGTGTCGTCGAGTTCCGTGGGCACGTCGACGACGAGGTGCACGTACAGATCCCCGCGTCCTCGTCCGTGGAGGTGTTCGATGCCCTGATGTCGCAGGCGGTGCACGGTGCCGTTGGCGCTGCCCGCGATTACCTCGACCGTCACAGTGTCGCGCAGCGTCGGCACCTCGATGGTCGCACCGAGCACCGCCTGGGTGAAGGCGATGTGCGCCTCGTGATGCAGGTCGTCGCCGTTGCGCACGAATCGACTGTCGTCCTGGACCCGCAAGTGCACGAAGAGTCTCCCGTTGGCGCCGCCGCGAACCCCGGCCGGACCACGGTCGCTCAGTCGCATCGTCGATCCGTCTTCGACACCGGCCGGCACCTGGACCGTCAAGGTCGTCGTCTCGTTACGACGACCTTCGCCGCGACAGTCGGCGCACGGCGTGTCGATGCGTGATCCCAATCCGTTGCAGCGGGTACACGGCGTGGTGGTCACCATTTGGCCGAGGATGGAATTGCGGACGCGCTGAACGACGCCCACGCCCGCACATTCAACGCACGTAACAGGTGAGGTGCCGGGCGCGCAACCCGAGCCGTCGCAGGTGGTGCAGCGATGTGGGAGCGTCACCGTGACCTCTTTGGTCGCGCCGAAGGCGGCGTCATCCAACGTGATATCGAGTGAGATCTCGGCGTCCGGTCCGGGCTGGGGGCCGCGACGTTGCTGGGCCTGTCCGCCCAGTCCCCCGAAGAACATGTCGAAGATGTCCTGCACCGACCCAGCACCGAAGGGACTACCGCCCGCACCGACGTCGGATCCGAATCGGTCGTAGTTCGCGCGACGTTCCGGGTCCGAGAGGATCTCGTAGGCCTGGGAGACCTCTTTGAATCGAGCCTCCGCGCCGGGATCGTCGTTCGTGTCGGGATGGTACTGACGCGCGAGTCGCCGATACGACTTCTTCAGCTCTTCTTCGGTCGCGTTGTGATCGACCTCGAGCACGGCGTAGAGATCGGTATTAGTCACTGTCGTCGGCTCCAGCGAAGTGGCGTGTCAGTTGCGCCGACACGGCCTCGGCGGCGGCCATTGCCTCGCGGTACTTCATGCGCGTTGGACCGAGTAGTCCTACGGCCCCGGCCGGTACGCCGTCGATTGTCACCGGCGCGACGATGAGTGCACACGTCGACAGCGGTTCAAAGCCGTGTTCGGAACCGATCGCGACCGAGAGACCCTGGTCGAGGATGTCCTGGACGAGGCTGACCACTAACAGCTCTTGTTCCAAGATCGCCAACACCTTGCGCACGGTCTCGACGCCGTCGAAGACTTCGGCGACTCTGGAAGATCCGCCGATGAAGACCTGCTCGCCTTCCATGACCGGCTGTTGCGCGTGAAGAGTGCTCACCGCTTCGCGCACGAGGTTGGCGACATTGTCGCGGCGAGAGGGCACCTGCACGCGCGATTCAAGTGACGTATTCAGGAGTAGCGCGTTGAGCTGTCGCGACGCCTCCATCACTTCCTTGGGCGTCGCCTCGAAGCTCGGCGTCAGACTGTGCTTGACAACAGATCCGTCGGAAAATACCGAAACCAGAAGATGATGGTGGGCGTCCAAATTCACCAATTGAACACTCAAGATCGTGGCGTGCGCGTGACTGGCACTCATGACGACCGAGGTATAACTCGTCATCTGGCTCAGCAATGTCGAGGTCTGTTCCAGCACCTCTTCGACCTCGCCGCGCACGCCGGCGAAGAACTCCTTCACCTGTTGCTGTTGGACCGAGCCGAGAACTCCCGACTGCAGATGATCCACGAAGTAGCGATAGCCCTTGTCGGTTGGAATTCTTCCGGCCGACGTGTGGGGCTGGGCGAGATAGCCCTCACGCTCAAGAGCGACCATCTCGGAGCGTACGGTCGCCGAGGAGACGTCGAGATCGGCGCTGGCCGCCACCGCCGAGGAGCCGACCGGTTGCGCCGTTTCGATGTGCTCGACCACGACCGCCTTGAGGATGGTGGCCTTTCGATCGTCAAGGTCCACGACGACCTTCGTGGGTTTGCGCACTACGCGACGGGCCATGCCTCTCCTTGTTAGCAGTCAATTCTACCGAGTGCCAATAGCGGTGCGCCGGTTGGGTAGGGTCGACCCATGGAGGAAATCCCCCGATTCGTACGACCGAAGCCGCTTTTGTCAGGCGGCGAACGAGACCAACTGGTGTCGTGGCTCGCCTTCTACCGAGCGACACTGCTGAAGAAGTGTTCGGGGCTCACCTTCGAGAATCTCTGTCGGCGTCCCGTCGCGACCTCGTCGATGTCGCTCCTCGGCATGGTGCGCCACATGACGTTCGTGGAACAGATCTGGTTCGACGCACGCTTCGCCGGGAACGACGTCACCGAGTACTACAAACAACCTGACAATCGCGAAGCCGAATGGACCGAGCTCGCAAGTGCGACGCTGGATCAGGTCGTCGCCGACTTCGAGCACGCGTGTGAGACGTCAGATGAACTAGCCCGGGGTCACAACCTCGACGAGCCCGTACGACAACCGGGCGCCAACCGTGAACCGGTCGATCTTCGCTGGATATATATCCACATGATCGAAGAGTACGCGCGACACTGTGGTCACGCCGACATCATCCGCGAACTGATCGATGGCACGACCGGGTACTAACGCCTTTGCGTTACCGAATTGCCCCCTTCGATCTCCGACAGCGTCGACACACTCCATTGGTGCGAGCGTGCAAAGTGTCTGTCAGCGCTTCCCGTATGTGGCGACGAAATTTCTGAGGATCACCTTGCAAAGTGACTTGTCGGTGGCTGGAAGTACACACGTCTCGGTCCAACTTCCATCACTTTTGATGTCATCGAAATAGGTCATCACCCCCATCGCCGGATATTCGCCACCGGAGGGAGTGGCGTCGCCGTGGACTCCTGGCGGGTCGGTGAATTCGGCGAGGTGAATCGTGCGCACTGTCTGAACCTCAGATGACGGCCGCGTGCTCGGACACACGTGCTGAAATGCGCGTTGGTAATCGTTCGCCGCGCTGTCGAACAAGGGGCACGCGAGAAATTCACGACAGCCAACGCAGGCACTTGTCTGTGATGCACTGATCACCTGGTCTGTGGAACCAGCACTGAGCGACCCGCTCGACACGACACTTTGACCCGACGGTGATACTTGCACCGAACTGGAGCCGTTCGCGCCGATGGCCGCTGTACACGTCCAACCTGTTGGGGCCAAGAGTGTCGTTAGGCCCTCGTTGTCCGAATAGAAAGCCAGAGTGGTCGAGTCGACCTTGTTGATTTCAACGTGGACCGTCGAAGGCAGGATCGTGGGCGTCTCACTCGAGACTCCCACTGACGTCGGGCACACGTTCAGCGGAAGTTGCACGGAGACGAGGTTGTTCGAATGTATGTAGATGTGGACATTCCTGAGCGCAAACGTGAGGCCGACGGCGACGACAAGAATGACCGCAACGAATCCCCCCGCCATGACCATGACTCGTCGTTGACGCTCCGGGTTCGCAGTTACCGATTCCGCGCTCTGAGAGGGCGCGGTCGCAACGGGAGGACTGTCCATCTCCGGAAGGCGCCGTCCGCAGTGGGCGCAGTAGACGGCGTCGTCCGAGTTCTCCGCCTGACATTCACATGTCCTCACACGCAGTCCTCTCTCGCCGGGAAGAGATTGATGTCTCAGTCCTCGAGCTTCAGTGCGGCGACGAACGCTTCCTGGGGGACTTCGACGCGACCGAGACTCTTCATCCGCTTCTTACCCTCTTTTTGTTTCTCGAGGAGCTTGCGCTTTCGCGTGATGTCGCCGCCGTAACACTTGGCGAGGACGTCCTTGCGGCGGGCCTTCACGGTCTCGCGACTGATGATCCGACCGCCGACCGCCGCCTGGATCGGCACGTCGAACATCTGGCGCGGGATGAGTTCCTTCAACCGCTCAGCCATCCGTCGCCCGTAGTAGTCGGCGTTGGACTTGTGCACGATGGTCGAGAACGCGTCGACCGGTTCGTGGTTGATCAAGAGGTCGACGCGAACCAGTTGGGACGTGATGTAGCCGCTCGGCTCGTAGTCGAGGCTCGCGTAACCCTTCGTGCGACTCTTCAGCGCGTCGAAGAAATCGATGACGACTTCGGCGAGCGGGATCGTGTAACGAAGTTCGACCCGGTCGGTCGACATGTAGTCCATCTTGATCATCTCGCCGCGACGACTCTGGCATAGGTCCATCACGGCTCCCAGATACTCCGAGGGCGTCAGGATCGTGATCGCGAGCATCGGTTCGTCGATGTGATCCAGACGACTGAGATCGGGCAGTTCGGTCGGATTGTCGACCAGCAACTCGGTGCCGTCGGTGAGGAAGGCCCGGTAGACGACCGACGGCGCGGTCGCGATAATGCCCAGGTCGAACTCGCGATCGAGTCGCTCGCGCACGATCTCCATGTGGAGCAGGCCGAGAAATCCACAGCGAAATCCGAAGCCCAGCGCCTTGGAGGACTCCGGTTCGTACGTGATCGACGCGTCGTTCAGTTTCAACTTGTCGAGGGCGTCGCGCAGGTCCGGCAAGTCGTCACCGTCGATTGGGTAGATCCCACAAAAGACCATCGGCTTGGGATCGAGGTATCCGCTCAAGGGGGCCGCGGGGCGGGCGGTCTCGGTGATCGTCTCGCCGGATCGAGCGCCGCCGACGTCCTTGATGCCCGCGACGATGTAACCGACCTCACCGGGACCGAGTTGGGCGACGCGGATCATGTCCGGTGTGCGGATGCCGATCTCTTCGATCTCGTGGTTCTCGCCGGCCTGCAGCATCCGCACGCGCGCGTCGCCGCGAAGCGTCCCGTCGACGATGCGGATCGAACTGATGACCCCGCGGTACTGGTCGTAGTAGGAGTCGAAGATCAATGCCTGGAGCGCGGCGTCCGGGTCACCCTTGGGCGCCGGGATCCGCTCGATGACCGCGTGCAACAGTTCCGGCACACCCTGACCGGTCTTGGCCGAGATCTGGAGGATCTGGTCGCCCGGGAGTCCGAGGACCCGCTCCAACTCTTCGATGCAGCGTTCGGGGTCGGCGGCCGGAAGGTCAATCTTGTTGAGCACCGCGATGATCTCGAGGTTGTGCTCGATCGCCTGGTAACAGTTGGCCAGTGTCTGGGCCTGAATCCCCTGACTGGCGTCGACGAGCAACACGGCTCCCTCGCAGGCGGCCAGGGACCTCGACACTTCGTAACCGAAATCGACGTGACCGGGCGTGTCAATCAGTTGGATGATGTGGCCGCCGTAGTTGACCCGGACGTTCTGGGCCTTGATCGTGATGCCGCGCTCTCGCTCGATATCCATGGAGTCGAGGTACTGCGCGCGCATGAGGCGCGGATCGACGGCGCCCGTGATCTCCAGTATCCGGTCCGACAGCGTCGATTTGCCGTGATCGATGTGCGCGATGATGCTGATGGTGCGAATTTTCGCGGGATCGACGGTCGCTGAGGTAGTTGCCACGGTCCATCAAGGCTATAGGGCCTCGCCAGCAATCCTTTGCCGATAGCCGCGAAGAGACGACCTGCTATTCTTAACAAGCCCACTGGACGCAAAGTCCGTGCACTAGAACGAGGAATTTCGTGGCCAACATCAAGAGCCAGATCAAACGCAACAAGCAGAACGTGGTCGACCGCGAGCGCAATAAGAAGGTCAAGTCCGAGGTGCGCACCCGCGTGAAGAACGCCGTGGCCGCGGTCGGTACCGAGGACGAAGAGAGCGCCCTTCGCATGGCCATCAAGCGCATCGACAAGGCCGCCACCAAGAAGATCATCCACAAGAACCAGGCCGCCAACAAGAAGAGCGGCCTGATGAAGCGAATCGCCGCGCTGAAAGAGAATGCCTAGTACTGCAAGATGACCTAGCGGCGGCGCGCGCCCTGGGTCATCTTGGCCAAACGGGCCACCAGTATCTCCACGACGGTCAGATCCGTCACGTCCATATCGGTATTGAGGTCCTTGCCGCCGTAACTGACGCCGCCTTTTAGGGCGACGTCGGCGTCGGCGATCCAGTGCACGGCCGTTGCGATTCGTTCGGTCCCCAGTCGCTGGGACATCTGGAGCGCCTTGGTCGCCGGAAATCCCTTCACGCCTAAGAGCGTGCCCGCCTCGTCGGCCGAACGCACGCCGCTTCCTTCGAGCTTGGCCATTCGCAGATAGTGACGCTGCAGGATGTTCACGATCTGAAGTCCCGCGCGACCCTTGGAGTCGAGCATTCGACGCGCGACGACGATCGCCTTCGTCGCGTCGCCGCCATCGATCGCGTCGGTCAGGTCCCACTCGGGAACGTCCCCGGCGTCGCCGAGATACGGCTCGACGTGATTGAAGTTGAGCGGCGCCGTTCCGTAGATCGTCTGAAGCGTCCGCGCGAGCGCGTCGACGCGGGCCACGTCGTCGCCCAACCGGTCGGTGATCTTGATCGCCGTGTCGTGATCGACGTGCACGCGGTATTCGGCCAACTTGGCTTCGACGAAGGTGACGCGGTCGGCGGTTCGCGAGCCGACGTTGACTTCGACGACTGAGCTCGCCCCCTTCACGAGTCTGTGGGCCTTGGTTCCCACCACCGCGAGGACCAAGACCACGTCGGGTGCCGGATCGCTCATCCACGCCAGGACGTCAGCGACCTCTTCAGCGACCAGCGACTGCGCGTCGCGGACGACGACCACGCGTCGTTCGACGAGGAATGGCGGCGTGTTCAGTGCTTCGAGCACCAGTGGTGTCACCGGCTGTCCCCCGGATGACGTGACGTCCTTCGCCGTGAAATCCTGGAGCGCGAAAGAGGGATCGAGTTCACCCAGGGCCTCGACGATCACGTTGTGCACGGCGTCGTAGACCATGGTCGCGTCCGTTCCCACGACACAGACGCTCGAATTCACGATCGCTCTTCTTCGATGAGTCGCGCGATCACGTCGCGCACCCGAACCGATCCACGGACGTCATGGACCCGAACGATACGACACCCCGCGGCGAGGCCGAGTGCCGTCGCCGCCAGCGACGGCTCGCGACGATCGCTCACGGGTAGGTCGAAGAGCACACCCAGGAAGGTCTTATTCGAGGCCGAGAGCAGGAGTGGCGCGCCGAGTCCGGCCAGTCGGTCGGAGTCTCGAAGCAGCTGCAACGACTGGGCGGCCGTCTTGCCGAGGTCGAGTCCGGCGTCGACCACGATGCGGTCGGCGCTCACGCCCGCGTCGAGTGCGCGTTGACGTCGCCCGATCAGAAAATCGGTCACCGTCGCGGTGACGTCGTCGTAGTGCGGCGTGGGGTCAGCGACGCGGGGCTTAAGGCGGATATGCGTCGCGACGACGGTGGCCCCCGCCTTGGCGGCGACCGGCAGATACTCGTCATCGCCGAAGCCACTGATGTCGTTGCCGATACACGCCCCCTGGGCGAACGCCGCATGAGCGACCGACGCGCGCCACGTGTCAATGCTTATCGGCACGTCGAATCGACGCACGAGTTCCGTGATGACTGGCACCACTCGTTCCAGCTCTTCGGCCTCGCCGACGTCATCACCGGGACCGGCCTTCACTCCACCAACGTCCAAGATGTCGGCGCCATCGGCGACGAGACTCTCCGCACGATGAAACAGCGTATCGAGGTCGAAGGTGGCGGCCGGTTCGTAGAACGAGTCCCTGGTCCGATTGAGAATCCCCATCACCAACGCGCGCGACGTGAGATCGAACGTCGTCGCACCGAGCCTCAGCGATATCGGCGTCGGCGGTCGATAGACCCGCACTAGTAGAGACGGCTGGCGAGTTTTCGCCGGTACGACACGTAGCGCGGGTCCTCGGGTCCCAGTGCGTCGAGGATCTCCAGCAGCGAATCTTTCGCGCTGTTCTCGCTCGAGGACTGCTCCAACAGGTGTTCGAGCGTCAGGTCCAGGTCGCCGTCGAGAGAGACGCCACTGCGCTGAAGTCGTATTCGAGCGAGCACGGTCTTGGCGGCCAGGACGTCCTCAAAAGGCTTGAGGACTGCGTCGGCCTCGTCGAATCGATCGGCGCGACGCAAGAGATCACCGAGCGCGACCGCGGCGTCGACGTTGGTGGCGTCGAGTTCCAGCGCCGCGCGAAGCGACGTTTCGTCACCTTCGCTCACCAGTCGGTCGACCTTCGAGGCCCCGGGTGCGAGTTTCTCTATGAACTCACGCACCGTTGACTCCGGCACGGCCCCCACGAAGGAGTCCACGATCTTGCCCTCGTGAATCGCGAACACCGCGGGTATCGACTGGACGTTGAACGCCTGGGCGACCTGTGGGTTCGTGTCGACGTCGACCTTGGCCAGTTCGACGGCGCCGCCGGTCTCGGCAATGACCTTTTCGATGATCGGTCCGAGCGTCTTGCACGGCCCGCACCACTCGGCCCAGAGGTCCACGACGACCGGTACGGTCATCGAACGCTCCATCACGGCGGTTCCAAATGTCGCGTCAGTAACGTCAGTCACGTCGGTCAGCATAACGGCGTGTTCGCGTGACTGAAAGCGTCACGAAGCTTTGTTAGCCTCGCCGAATATGAACAGTGTCGTCGTCGGGATAGACGAAGTCAACGTCTCGGCGTGGATGAGCGAGAACCTCGGCGCCGTCGCTCCCATGACCTTCGACCTCATCGCCGGCGGCCGTTCGAATCTGACCTATCGAGTCGTCGATGCCAACGGTTCGGCGTTCGCGCTTCGCCGACCACCGACCAGTCACGTCCTCCCGACGGCCCACGACATGGTGCGCGAACACACCGTGATCTCGGCCCTCTATCCACTGGGCGTACCGGTCGCCCAGCCACTAGGACTCTGCGTCGACGAAGAGGTCAACGATCGGCCCTTCTACGTCATGGAGTTCGTCGACGGCGCGATTCTGCGCGACCGCGCCCAAGCCGAGGCGACCTTCGACGAGGCCATCCGGGGCGTCATCGGCGATCACCTTGCCGCAACCCTCTCTCAACTCCACGACGTCGACGTCGAAAGCGCCGGACTCGGGGACCTGGCGCGCCACGACGGCTATATCGAGCGCCAGTTGCGACGCTGGCGCACCCAGTACGAGCAGATGTACGTCGAGGGGGTCGATCACGGCGGTCTCATCGAAGCCGTCGGCGATGAATTGAGTGCACAAATCCCGCACCAGCAGCGCGTGTCGGTCGTCCACGGCGACTATCGCCTCGACAACACGGTCCTTGACGAAAGCGGTCGGGTGCGCGCGATCCTCGACTGGGAGATCTGCACGCTGGGCGACCCGGTCGCCGACCTCGGACTTTTGATGGTCTATTGGGCCGAGCCGTCGGACCCGACGGCGTCGTTGCTCGGTGTTGCTCCGACGACCGCGAAGGGATTCGCCAGTCGTGATCAGGTTCTCAAGGCGTACGCGTCGCATTCATCGCTCGATCTCAGTCACGTCGCTTACTATCAGGCGTTCGGTTACTGGAAGTTGGCCTGCATCATGCAAGGCGTATTCGCTCGTTACAGCGCCGGCGCGGCCGGTGGTGACCAGGGCAGCGTCATGGAATACCCACAGCATATTTTGATGCTCGCGCAAAGTGCGAAGATGACGTTGGAGGTGAACTGATGGACGACGAGATCTACGACCACATCATCTTCCTCGCCGACCCCGATCTCAACGAGCCCGTCCTCGTCATCGCGCTCGAGGGATGGATTGACGCCGGTCTCGGCGCGAGCAACGCCATCGGCACCATGCTCGACACCATCTACACCGAGGTGCTCGCCACGTTCGACACCGAATACTTCATTGACCAGCGCGCTCGCCGACCGATCGCGCGCATCATTGATGGCGTCACCACCGAACTGACCTGGCCCGAGATCCAACTGCGCTTCGGTCGCGACGGCGACGGCGCGGACATTCTCTTTCTCGTCGGGCCGGAGCCGGACTTCCACTGGAGCGACTTCGTGGACGTGGTCACTGACGCGGCCGGTCGATTCGACGTGCGCCTCGTGGTCGGACTTGGCGCGTTCCCCGCGCCGACCCCGCATACCCGACCAGTGCGAATCATCGGTACCGCCCCGGTCACGAGTGCCAATCTGTTGTCGCGAGTGGGGACCGTTTCCGGTGAACTCGAAGTTCCCGCGGGGATCAGCTCCGCGCTCGAGCTGGGTTTCTCAGAGGTCGACATGGAAATCGTCACACTCTGGGCCCGGGTGCCCCACTACGTGGCCTCAATGCCCTATCCCCAAGCGTCGGCGGCGTTGATCGACGGCCTGGCGAGCATCGCCGGTTTGACCCTCGACGCGGGCAGCCTACGAGCATCGGCCGAAGAGGCCCGCCAACGAGTTGACGACCTCATCACGAACAATCCCGATCACACCACGATGGTCGCGCAGCTCGAAGAGGCCGCCGACGAAGTCGAAGGGATATCGCTCAGTGACGAATTGCCGAGCGGCGACGAACTGGCCGCTGAACTCGAGAAATTCCTTCGAGGCGAAGCCAACTGAGGTCCTCTACAAAGCAGTGAGGACTCGCCTAGTCATCCGCATTGACGTCGACGTCACCCTCTTCGATGCGAAGTCCGAGTCCCAACGCGTAACCCTCGAGAAACAGACCGCTCTCGCCTTGGCGTTCGAAGCGATCGGCGATCTCATTGAATCGAGCCGTGTGTCCGACCTCTTGGAGGTGAGCCAGTTCGTGGACGAGCACCGCGTCGATGACCCATTCGGGGCACTGACGAAGGCGATTGGAGAGTCGGATCTCTTTGGACGCCGGCGAACACGACGCCCAACGAGCCTGTTGGTTCTTCACCCAGCGGACTGAACTCGGCACGACGCCGTCGTTGTAGCGCTCGGCGAGTTCCTTGGCGCGGTCCTCCAGGGACGCGTCGCCGGTGGAGTTCTGGGGTCGCTGGGTCATGAGGCGCTCCACGAGATCATCGACGAAGCTCGTTCGTTCGCGGCCCTTGATCCGCGCCGGGATCAGCACGACGATGCGACTCCCCGACCAGTGCGCCGTGCCAGTTTTCTTGCGCCTCGTCGAGGCACGAATCTCGACCTCGGGACGGTCGAAACGAGGCGGCTCGATCGTGATCGTCGTGTCGGAATCCTTTTCGGAGTGTTTACCCATCAGACGATGATGTTCACCAGTCGAGGTGGTCGAGAGACGATCCTTTCGGGCGTCACGCCAGCCAACTCCGCGCTGATCGCCGCGTTCTCGAGGGCCTCGGTAGCCGCGTCCGCCATCGAGATGTCCGGCGGCACTTCGAGACGCGCGCGAACCTTTCCGTTGACTTGCACGACCATCGTGACCTTCGCGCGCTTCACCAACTCGGGATCGGCGACGGGCCACGTCTGGTGGTGCACGCTCTTTTCACCGGGATGTCGCTCCTCCCAGATCTCGGCCGTCACGTGTGGTGCCATAGGAGCCAACAGCATCACGAGTACGTCGATCGCCTCATCGAAGGTAGCGCGCTCGGCCCCGTGATCGCTTCGCGCCCACTTGGAAATCGCGTTAAGTAGCTCCATGAGCGCGGCAACCGCGGTGTTGTGACTCCAGTGCTCGAGATCGTTCGTGACCTTCTCGATGGTTCGGTGCACGGCGCGTCGGACCTCTTCGTCGCTGTCGTCGATTCCTTCGTGGAGGTTCACCTCGTGGTACTGGCTCAGTCGATAGACGCGGTCCAGGAATCGTCCGCAGCCGTCAATGACTTCGTCGGTCTGGTCGGTCCAGTCGCTGTCGTCAGCCGGTGGGCCCACGAAAAGATGGAAGAGTCGAAGTGCGTCGGCACCGACGGTGTCGAAATACTCTTCGGGCGTCACGAGATTGCCCTTGGACTTCGACATCTTCGAACCCGAGAGTCGGATCATGCCTTGGGAGAACTGACGTTTGAAAGGTTCGCGTGGAAGTCCCGGCGCCAGGCCGATATCGACCATGGCCTTCATATAGAAGCGCGCGTAGAGCAGGTGCAGAATCGCGTGCTCGATACCGCCGATGTACTGATCGACCGGCATCCACTTCGCCGCCTCTTTAGGATCGAACGCCATGTTCGGCGTCCAGGGATCGGTGTAGCGCAAGAAGTACCACGACGAGTCACAGAACGTGTCCATCGTGTCGGCTTCGCGAAAGGCTGGCGCGCCACAGACCGGGCAGGTCGTATTGTGAAACTCCGCGTGAGTCGCGAGCGGCGATTGTCCGGTCTTATCCATCGTGACGTCATCGGGCGCGAGCACGGGCAACTGGTCGTCCGGTACCGGCACGATGCCGCAGTTCGAGCAGTAGATGACCGGGATCGGAGTGCCCCAGAAACGCTGACGCGAGATCAACCAGTCACGGAGGCGGTAGTTCACCTTGACGTCGCCGTGGGCGTGCTCGGCGAGGAACTCGGTCGCGCGAAGCTTCGCTTCGCCGATATCGAGCCCGTTCAAGAATCCGGAGTCGATCTTCTCGCCTTCGCCGTTGTACGCACCACCGTCAAATCCCTCGGGCACTTGTGTGGTGTGCACGATCGGCAGTCCGTAGGCCAGCGCGAAGGCGTGGTCGCGTTCGTCCTCTCCGGGCACGGCCATGATCGCGCCCGTGCCGTAGGTGCCGAGCACGTAGTCGGCCACGTACACCGGCACCGATTCTCCGTTGAGCGGATTGAGCACGTAGCTGCCGGTGAACGCGCCTCGCTTCTCGAGTGCGGCCCCACCCTCGGAGGACGCCGTGCGCACCACCTCGCTCTCCTTCGACGCGCGTTCGACGAGCGCGGTGACGCTGGCGCGCTGGTCGTCGGTCGTCAGTTCCTCGAGCAACGGGTGCTCGGGTGCGACGACGGCGTAGGTGATCCCAAAGGCCGTATCGGGTCGCGTCGTGAAGACGCGAATGGCCTTTTCGGGATCGCCAGCGAACGCCAGGTCGAACTCGACGCCTTCGCTGCGCCCGATCCAATTACGCTGCATCGCCTTCACGCGTTCGGGCCACTCGAGCGTGTCGAGGTCGTTCAACAACTCCTCGGCGTAATCGGTGATCTTGAAGAACCACTGTTCGAGATTCCTTCGCTCGACGAGGTCACCGGAGCGTTCGCACGTTCCGTCGGGCAGGACCTGTTCGTTGGCGAGTACCGTGCCGCACCCGGGGCACCAGTTGACCGGCGCCTCCGCGCGGTACGCGAGGCCGGCCTTCAAGAACGCGAGGAAGATCGCCTGCGACCAGCGAATGTAGGACGGATCGTGGCTGCGGACCTCTCGTCGCCAGTCGTAGACCGCGCCGAGTCGGATGAGCGAAGATTTGAGCTCGATGATTCGCGCCTCGGTGAAGACCCGGGGGTGTGTACCGGCCTTGATGGCGGCGTTCTCGGCCGGCAGGCCAAAGGAGTCGAACCCGAATGGCGACAGCACCGCCTTGCCCAACATGGTGCGGTAGCGCACGTTGACGTCGCCGAAGGTGTAGATCCGCACGTGTCCCTGGTGGGCCGAACCTGACGGGTAGGGGTACATGGTCAGCGCGTAGTAGCGCTCGCGAAGATCGTCGTTGTCGACCTCGTACGTGCCGTCTTCGAGCCAGCGGTCTTGCCACTTCTTCTCGATTTTCGTAACGTCAAAAGGCCGCGCCATCTAGACATTCTAGGGTTTGGCAGTCACTCCCCTGGTCGAGAAAGATGGCATCGTGACCTCTCCGACGTACATCCTCGTACACGGCGCGTGGGGCGGCGCGTGGTGCTGGCGCGACGTCGCCACAGAATTCGATCGTCGAGGCGTCACGTGGAAAGCCGTCGACCTGCCAAGTTCGAGGAACGGTGCCGATCCAAAGACGGGTCTCGCCGAGGACGCAGCGGCCGTGGCGGCGTTGGCCAACGACGACGTCCCGTACGTGCTCGTCGCCCACAGTTACGGAGGCGCCGTGGTATCGGAGGTCGCGGCACGTATTCCGAATCTCCAGCGTTGTATCTATGTGGCCGCCCTGGTGCCGAGCCCCGGTGAGAGCTCCTCCGACGCGAACAGACGAATTCGAGTTCGGACATTGCTCGACGACGCCATTGAAGTTGACGGAGAGATTGTTCGGTTGAATCCTGACCAGGCAACTGGCGCCCTTTACGGCGAATGCACGCCCGACCTGGCAACGTGGGCGGTCGGCCAACTTTCGACTCAGACATTGGCAAGTTTTCGAAGCCAACGAGAGTCCGATAATGCGAGAACTGAGACTATCTATATTCGGTGCTCGAACGATCGTGCGGTGGATCCGCAGATCCAGCAGTTGATGTCGGAAGAGTGCGACTTCGCAATGAGTTTGGAGAGTGATCATTCACCATTCCTCTCACACCCCTCTCAGTTTTGCGACGTCATCTTGAATTAAGGAACAGTTGGCGATCGCGCGGTGGTGCAGGAACTGCGCTGAGCGTGTATCACATAATGCGATACAATCGAGAAATCGAAAATACCGCGTCACTCTTGATCTCGATTCGCTTGGACGTTGAGGCGCAACGATCCTTGCGCGTACTTGAAGCGTCCGGGCTAACTCGTTCCGAGGCTATTCGCAAGGGTCTGTCGATTGCCGCCGACCAACTCCGACGCATGGACGTAATTCGCCAAGAAGCTGAAATGGTGGCTTCGGACCAACAGGATCGTCAAGAGATGCTTGAAATCGCTGCCTTTATGGAGAGCCTCCGTGCCGAGGGGTGACATCGTGCGATTGACTCCACCAACGAGTGACGGACGAGAACAGCAGGGCTCGCGTTACGGCGTCATTGTGCAATCCGACGCGCTCGCACCACTCTCGACGGTACTCGTGGCCCCCACTTCACAAAGCGCGCTCCAGACTCACTTCCGCCCCCCGATCACACTGGGGCGTGAATCGACGAAGGTGTTGGTCGAGCAGCTGGCCGCTATCGACGTACGCCGTGCGAGTGAGGTCGTGGGACGGGTTTCGGTCGAGGAGATGTGGGCCATTGACGACGCTCTGACTCTTGTCGTGGGACTCCATTGAGTTTCCTCATCCGACTACGTCCGAAAAACGAACGACTTCCGATTTGTTCACCCGTCACTTCCCTTTTCTCGACAATCGGGAGTCGCCAAGGTGCGAGACTTTGCGGATGAGTGAAAGCCTATGGACCACTGTCGACGAGTACGTAGTCAAACTTTTCTTGCCCTCGGATAGTGCGCTTGAAGAGACCCTTCAACAGAGTTCAGCGGCGGATCTCCCACCCATAAGCGTTGCTCCCAATCAAGGGAAGTTTCTAGAACTTCTCGCGCGGATGCAGCGATCTCGGCGAATTCTGGAGATTGGAACTCTCGGGGGCTACAGCACGATCTGGTTGGCTCGCGCACTTCCCAGTGACGGCAGCCTCGTAACACTGGAACTGGAGTCAGTGCACGCCGAAGTGGCGCGAAAGAATATCGACCGGGCGGGACTTGGGCCATTGGTTGACATTCGAATTGGACCGGCGGCGACGTCGTTGCAGGACCTGATCGACGAAGATACGAATACCTTCGATTTCATCTTCATTGACGCGGACAAAGAGACTTATCCGCGTTACTTGGAACTTTCACTTCAGTTGTCACGACCGGGTACGGTCATCGTCGCCGACAATGTCGTACGCGACGGTGAAGTCGCCAATTCAAAGAGCTCGGACGAGCGAGTCAGGGGCGTCCGTGAGTTTCTGGAGATGGCGGCGGCGAATGACCGCATCGAAGGAACAGTGGTCCAAACTGTCGGGAGCAAGGGCTACGACGGCTTCGCACTGCTCGTCGTCGCTCGCTAGGTCGTCGAGATGAGAATCCGTCGGGCGGTCTCCGAGGACCTGCCCACCATCCACCAACTCATTCGAGACCTCGCCCTCTACGAGCGAGCTCTGGAAATGGCGAGAGCCACGCCCGAACAACTCCGCGAGAGTTTCTTCTCCGACGCCCCCAGCGTCTTCTGTGATTTGGTGGAGACCGATCAGCGAGAGGTGGCTGGTTTCGCGGTGTGGTTCCTCAACTACTCCACCTGGACCGGAACGCACGGCATCTTCCTCGAGGACCTCTTCATCAAGCCAGAGTTCCGCGGTCGCGGCTACGGCACGTCCCTTCTGGTCCACCTCGCGCAGGAATGTGTTGCGAAGGGTTATCACCGTCTCAAATGGTCAGTGCTCGACTGGAATCAACCGTCGATCGACTTCTATCGTTCCCTCGGTGCCGAGTCGTTGGATGAATGGACAGAGTTTCGTCTCACTGACGAAGCTCTCTCTGCGCTCGCCGAACCTTCCAATGATCGCTGAATAAATGTCTGACGCTGACGTCCTATTACTCTGAAGCAATCGCGAAACTTCAGGGACGCAACTGACTCAAAGAAAGTGCCTTCTCACGATCCGCTGCTCGGGCACGATGTCGCGAAACTCCGAGTCGTAGGTGTAGACCAGCCCGCCCGGAGGTCCTCCCCGATTGATCTCATGTCCCCCGACTCGAAAGTCCAGTTCGTATCCCGCACCCAGTGCATCAGCGGAGCCGGCGAACCAACGAGCTTTAACCTGGATCCACCGTCACGGTGCTGGTTTGAAGGGCCGAGCATACGCGAAAAAGGCGTCCCCATCAGGTAGAATTGGAGTCTCTACACTACCAA
>Ga0208357_1000836_pt1 | contig 23614 bp, 18 predicted proteins | sample NGESurdeep092012_6_FD_184487 | JGI IMG/M metagenome (GOLD analysis project Ga0208357, IMG submission 184487) | Arctic peat soil microbial communities from Barrow, Alaska - NGEE Surface sample F52-2 deep-092012 (SPAdes) | ecosystem: Environmental > Terrestrial > Soil > Wetlands > Peat ...
GACGAAGCTGTTCACCGTCTTGGGGGCGGCCAGGGGGTCCAGGGCGATGACCATGGTCCCGTGCGACGTCACCATGGTGGCCACGTAGCGCTTGGCCGGGTCGATCACCATGGGTGGCTCCTGGTCGAACTTCCGCTGTTGCGGGCTCGATCCGTCGGCGGCGGGTGGGTCGGGAATGGCCATGGCTATACGTCCTTTATGACTCGTGGATGGTGACAGAGAGGATGCGCTGGGTGACGGCGGGCGGCGTGCCGTTGGACGACGCGCTGGCGTTGCCCTGGGCGTTGATGGTCTGGACCACGTCCAAGCCCGAGGTCACGGTGCCGAACAAGGCATACGTATTGGGCAACGACTGGCCTTCGGCCCCGGTCACGATGAAGAACTGGCTGCCCCCCGAGTTGGGCGCACCGGTGTTGGCCATGGCCACCGAGCCAATGGGGTACTGGTCAGCGGGGTTGGCCGCCTTGCCCGGGTCCTCGGACTTGATGGTGTAACCCGGACCGCCGGTGCCCGTGCCGGTGGGATCGCCCGTCTGGTCCATGAAGTTGGGGATGACCCGGTGGAAGATCACGCAGTGGTAGTAGCCCTTGTTGGCCAAGAAGACGAAGTTGTTCACCGTGACCGGTGTGGTCTTCGCATTCAGCGCCATGGTGAAGGTCCCGGCCGTGGTCACCACGGTGGCCGTGTAGTTCTTGGTCGGATCGATGGTCATGGCCGGCGCCGCGGTGTACTTCTGCGTGTTCACGGTGGTGCTGGGACTGTTCGGGCATCCGGCCTTCACCGCCACCGTGTTGGCCGCGGCCTGGGCCGCTGCGTTGGCGGACGAGGTGGTGCTGGTGGGCGTCGTGCTGCTGGTCGTGGTCGACGAGGTCGCCGCGGCGTTGCCGGGCTTTTTCTTGTTGTTTCCCGAGACCAGGGCCACGATGCCGATGATGACCGCCGCCGCGACCACCACGATGATGACGTTGCGCGTCGTCTTGCGTCGCTTGTCGTGCTTGGCCTGCGCGGCCAGACGGGCTTCCCGGCCGGCCCGCTGACGGGCCCTCTTCTCGCTCGGCATGGCCCGAGACCCTATCTGGCCCGCGGCAACCTTTTGGATCGGGTCCGGGATGGCGCAGACCCGGGGAGGGCGGTTCAGGCCATTAGCGTTGAGGGATGCCGTTGGTCGTCCAGAAATTCGGCGGGACCTCGGTCGGCGACGCCGACCGCATCCGAGCCGTCGCCGATCACATCGCCCGGACCCGACGCGAGGGCAGTGACGTGGTGGCCGTGGTCAGTGCCATGGGCCGGACGACCGACGATTTGATCCGCCTGGCCGATTCGGTGAGCTCGGAGCAACCCCCTCGAGAGTACGACATGCTGGTCAGCGCCGGTGAGCGCATCACCGCGCCCGCACTCTGCATGGCCCTCTTCGGGCTGGGCGTCGACGCCACGTCGTTCACGGGGAGCCAAGCCGGGATCATCACCGACACCGACCACACCCGGGCCAAGATCCTGGAGATCCGTCCTGACCGTCTGCGCGAGGCACTGGCCGCCGGCATCGTCCCGGTGGTGGCCGGATTCCAGGGCATGTCGACGGAGCGAGATGTCACCACGCTCGGTCGGGGCGGGTCGGACACCACCGCCGTCGCTCTGGCCGCCGTGCTGGGGGCGGATGCCTGCGAGATCTACACCGACGTGACCGGGGTGTTCACCGCCGACCCCAGGGTGGTGCCGACGGCGCACCGGATCAATCGGATCTCCTTCGAAGAGATGCTCGAGATCGCGGCCACCGGGGGCCGCGTCCTGAACCTGCGCTCGGTGGAGTTCGCCCGCAATCACAACGTGCCGCTGCACGTCCGCAGCAGCTTCACCTGGGAACCTGGGACCTGGGTGGTCGAGGAGGAGGCCGACATGGAAGCAGCCGTCGTCACTGCCGTGACTCATGACACGTCGGAGGCCAAGGTCACCGTCAGTGGTGTGCCCGACCGGCCGGGCGTCGCAGCCCAATTGTTCCGGGCCCTGGCCGATCGGTCGATCAACGTCGACATGATCGTCCAGAACACCTCGGCCCACGGCACCACCGACATCTCCTTCACCGTGCCCAAGACCGACCTGGCCACATCGGTCGAGACCGCGCAATCCCACTCCGACGAACTGGGCGCCTCCGGCGTGAGCTCGGACCGCGACGTGTCGCGCGTCTCGCTCATCGGCGCCGGCATGAAGTCCCACCCGGGCATCGCCGCCACCATGTTCGAGACCCTGGCCCATGAGAAGATCAACATCGACATGATCTCGACGTCGACCATCCGGACCTCGTGCATCGTGCGCACCGACGACGTCGAGCGGGCCGTGCGGTGCCTCCACGCCGCCTTCGCCCTGGACTGATGCCACCCAAGTACCGCTACCTCTGGCTGCTCAGGCACGCCAAGACGGTGACCGATCCGCCCGACGGCGGCACGGACTTCGATCGCGTCCTGTCCCCGCGGGGCCGGCGCGATGCTTCGGCCCTGGGACACCTGTTCAAGACCGACCGGGCCCGGTTTGGCCCGAAGAGAGACCCCTTCCCCCAGGTGGCGCTGGTCTCTCCGGCCGCCCGGACGGCGGCGACGGCCGAGCTGGTGCTGCACGACCTGGACGAACCGCCGGCCCAGGTCATCGTGGCTGACTTCTACGGCGCCGAGCCCGACGACGTGCTCGAGCACCTCCGCACGCTGAGCGACGACCTCCGATCGGTCATGGTGGTGGGGCACAACCCGACCGCCCACGCACTGGCCAGTGGGCTCATCGGCACCGCCGACAAGAAGGGGCGCGAGCTCGTGGCCCGACGGGGCTTTCCCACCTGCGCGCTCGGAATCTACCGGCTCACCATCGACCACTGGACCGAGATGGCCGGCGGGACGGCCCGCTTGATGGGGCTCTTTACCCCACCCTTCCACCAGAAGTGACGGGGGCCCCTACCAGGCCCACCTCGAGGGGCTGTTCACACCCCCGTTCGAGAAGTCCTGACGAATGCGTGGGCCGGAACCCACATTGACCCAGGTGGGTTGAACCACCCCGGACGGTGGCTCGGGTGCGTGATCAACCCAACCAACTTGTCCGCAGGAGCGGTGGAAGCAGGCCCACCAGAGCTGGTGGTCAGCCCGAGCCGGGGGACCACACACTCCTCACATCTGTGCCCGATGATGTGAACGACGAGGCTTCGTCGGTGGAGCACGGAAGGATGGCCTCAGGGTGAGATTCAGTCGATCCACGGGAGTCAGGTTTGTGGTTCTCGGCGCGCTTGTCGTGACGTTGGCCAGTGGCGCCTCGAGTTTCTCTGACGCCGCGCCCGCCTCTGTAACCCCCCCACCGGCGCCGCGACCGGCACCCCCCGGCCCGGTCCCTGCCCAATACTCCAACATGTATGCAGGGCTCAACACCCAGCTCGACAGCTACCAGGCAGCTGTCAACGCCATGCCCGACTACCGAGTGAGTAGTCATTCGACGCCACCCTTCGTGGCCGCCGCGGAACTCCTCGACGCCAACGGCAATCGGCAGGACGAACTTCTCCAGGCCGGGGCGTTGAACGAAGTGGGGCAGGAACTCGATGCCTTGAAGCGGTTGGGTGTAAGGGGCGTGACCATCGGCATAAAGCTGCCCCTCCTCCTCCAGCAGTACACGCCTCAGGCGGCGAAGTACGCCGACTTCTATGCCGCCGTCGCCAAGCAGGCTCGGGTCCGGGGATTCACCATCGATGTGGAACTCGGCGGTCTCTTCTGTGGCACCGTCTTCTCGACCTGCACCTACGCGTACCCTCACACGGTTTCTGGATGGGCGCGCCTGACCGCCGAACAGGCCAAGATCGTCATCGCTCGCGTGCATCCCCAGTACCTCGACATACTCTCTGAGCCCAACACCGAGGCCGAACTGACATCGATTCGGGCTCTCGAGACTCTCAACGGCGTGGTTCAGTTTGTTACAACGACCCTGCAGCAGATGGGACGGCGCGGGACGACGAAGATCGGGGCAGGCGCCGCATCGTGGTTCCCCATCTCGTTCGATCGGGCCATAGCCAGGACGTCTGTCGATGTGCTGATCGACCACATTTACCCTCTCACTTCGAACATCATCCAAACAGTCAGGGCGACGGCTGCACTGGCCCACCAGACACATAAACCACTCGTCGCGGACGAAGTCTGGCTCTACAAGAGCACTCCAAGCTTGAATGGCGGTGTTACCGCGTCGGGTTCCGAGGCGAAGATGGATGCGTTCTCCTTCTTCGAGCCACTCGATGAACGCTTCCTATCGATCACCCGCGAGTGGTCGATGAAGGCCGACGTCGCCTTCACCTCGCCGTTCTGGTCCCAACAGCTCTTCAGCTATACGACGTGGACTCCACAACTCGAAGCTGGGTCGACCACCCACACCCTTGCCCTTTTGGATCAAGAGGCCGCGGCCGCAATGGCCAATGGTGCTTTCAGTGCCTCCGGCCTGGCCTGGGCTCGGTCGCCTTGATCGCGCAACGTTAGGCGACGGAACCGTGACTCAACTCTGCTCCGGGGCGGTTCTGACAAACGCTCTTCCGCTGGATCAGGAGAACACGCTGAGAATGGCCGCGTCGCCCTGGCCGCCCCCGCCGCACAGGGCGACGGCCGCGGTCGCCGCGCCGCGCCGACGCAACTCCAGCAGCGCCGTGAGGGCCAGCCGGGTGCCCGACATCCCCACCGGGTGGCCCAGGGCAATGGCTCCGCCGTTGACGTTGATCTTGCCCTCGGACAGTCCCAGCTCGTCGGCCGAGGCCAATCCAACCGCCGCAAAGGCCTCGTTGATCTCGAAGAGGTCGATCGAATCCACCGCGATGCCGGCCTTCTGCGCCGCCGTGGCGATGGCCCGCGAGGGCTGGGTCAGCAATGAGGTGTCCGGTCCCGCCACCATGCCGTAACTGACGATCCGCCCCAGGGGTGCGATGCCGAGCTCCTTCGCCTTCTCCACCGACATCACGACGACGGCCGCGCCACCGTCGGAGATCTGCGAGGCGTTGCCGGCAGTGATGGTCCCGTTCTTGTCGAAGGCGGGTCGCAGCTTGCCGAGCGACTCCGCCGTCGTTTCTGGCCGTACCCCTTCGTCGGTATCGACCAGGAGTGGGTCGCCCTTGCGCTGGGGCACGCGCACCGCGACGATCTCCTCGGCCAGGCGTCCGTCCTTGGCCGCCGTGGCGGCCTTCTCGTGGCTGGCGGCGGCAAAGGCATCCTGGCGCTCCCGCGAGATGCCCACCTTCGCGTTGTACTGCTCGGTGGACAGGCCCATGGCAATCTGGTCGAAGGCATCGGTCAATCCGTCCAACATCATCGAGTCGACCAGCGTCCCGTCGCCGATGCGATACCCGGCCCGGGCTCCGGGCAGCAGGTAGGGCGCCTGGGTCATCGACTCCATCCCGCCGGCCACCACGATCTCGGCGTCGCCTGAGCGGATCATCTGGTCAGCCAGGTAGATGGTGTTGAGGCCGGAGAGGCACACCTTGTTGATGGTGTTGGCCGGGACCGTCATGGGAATGCCGCCGTGCACGGCGGCCTGCCGGGCGGTGATCTGCCCCTGCCCGGCCTGGAGGACCTGGCCCATCAGCACGTAGTCGACCTGGTCGGGGGCCACGCCGGCCCGGGCCAGCGCCTCGGCGATGGCGAAGCCGCCCAACTCCATGGCGGAGAAGCTGGCCAGCGCTCCGGAGAGCTTTCCAATCGGGGTTCGTGCCCCAGCGACGATGACGGCCTCAGCCATGACCACAACCTCCGAGTCTCTACCGGCCAAGTTACCGGTCGGAAACCACATCCTATGGGCCAACTATCGTCGGGGGCCATGAGCGACATTCTGAGTGCTGTTCTCGCTGGTGCAACGGCCGATGAGCTGGCTGCGCTGCCCCTCCCCGATGTCTATCGGGCCGCCGTGGTGCGCCGCGACGAGGTGGCCATGTTCGACGGCATGGAGTCCTCCGAGAAGGACCCCCGCAAGTCCCTGCACGTGCAGGAGGTCCCGCTGCCCGAGCTGGCCCCCGACGAGGCCTACCTCGCCGTCATGGCTTCCTCCATCAACTTCAACACCGTGTGGACCTCCATCTTCGAGCCCCTCCCCACCTTCGGCTTCTTGGACCGGCTGGCCAAGGAGGGCCCGTGGGCGGCGCGGCATGCGCTCGACTACCACGTGGTCGGCTCGGACGCCGCCGGCGTCGTGCTCCGGACCGGCTCGGCCGTGCGCAACTGGAAGGTGGGCGACAAGGTCACCGTCCACTGCAACTACGTGGACGACCAGGACCCGTCGGCCCACGACGACTCCATGCTGGCGTCCAACCAGCGCATCTGGGGCTTCGAGTCCAACTTCGGTGGCCTGGCTGATGTGGCCGTGGTCAAGGCCAACCAGCTCATGCCGAAGCCGGCCCACCTCACGTGGGAGGAAGCGGCCATCAACGCGCTGTGCAACTCCACCGCCTACCGCATGCTGGTGTCGCACAATGGGGCCCGCATGACCCAGGGTGACAAGGTGCTGGTCTGGGGGGCCAGCGGCGGCCTGGGCAGCTTCGCCGTGCAGCACGTCCTCAACGGCGGCGGCACCCCCATCGGCGTCGTGTCGTCGCCCGAGAAGGTGGCCCTGCTCAACGATCTCGGCGTCGAGGCGGTCATCGACCGCCGGGCCGCCGGCTACAAATTCTGGAAGGACGAGCACACCCAGGACGAGTCGGAATGGCGCCGCCTCGGCAAGGACATCCGTGGCCTGGTCGGCGGTGAGCCCGAGATCGTCTTCGAGCATCCCGGCCGCCAGACGATGGGGGCATCGGTCTTCGCCTGCAAGCGGGCCGGCACCATCGTGACCTGCGCCGCCACCTCGGGCTTCATGATCGAGTACGACAATCGCCATCTCTGGATGAAGCTCAAGACCATCAAGGGTTCCCACTTCGCCAACTACCGCGAGGCCTGGGACGCCAATCAACTGGTCTGCGACGGCAAGGTGCTCCCGCCGCTCTCCGCCGTCTACACGCTGGAGAATGTGGGCGAAGCGGCCTACCAGGTGCACCACAACCTCCACGAGGGAAAGATCGGCGTGCTCTGCCTGGCGCCGGAGGAGGGCCTGGGCATCGACGACCACGCCCTGCGCCAGCGGGTCGGCGAAGACCGCATCACGCTCTTCCGGCGGCACGGGGTATGAGCCCGACCGGCATGTTCACCGAGATCGATCACGTGGCCATCGCCGTCAACGATCTCGAGGCGGCCATCGCCTGGTACGGGGACGTCTTCGGGGCCACGGTCGCGCATCGCGAGCGGGTCGAGTCCGACGGGGTCGAGGAAGCCCTGCTCGCCGTGGCCGACTCGTTCATCCAGCTGCTCACTCCGACCAGGGACGACTCGCCCGTGGCGAAGTACCTGGCCAACAAGGGCGAGGGCCTGCACCATGTCGGCTACCGGGTGGCTGACTGCGCCCAGGCGCTCCAGTCGGTCAAAGATGCCGGCGGACGGGTGATCGACGAGGCTCCCCGGCCCGGATCCCGCGGCACGACGGTTGCCTTTGTGCACCCCAAGACGTCGTTCGGCACGCTCATCGAGCTGGTGCAGGAGTAGCGCGGTCACCGCCTAACCAGCGTCCGTAAAGACTTAAGAAGGTACTTGACTGTAATACGCCCAGGTCCCTACACTCAAGTACATGCTTGACCAAACGATCGACCTGGATCGGACCTTCCAGGCGCTGGCCGACAAGAGCCGGCGCACCATGGTGGAACGACTCACCTTGGGACCCGCCTCGGTCAGTGAACTGGCAGAACCCCTGGCCATGTCCCTGGCCGCTGTCCTCCAGCACGTCCAGGTCCTCGAGTCGTGCGGGCTCGTCAAGACCGAGAAGGTCGGGAGGACGCGCAGGTGCCGGATCGAACGCGCGGCGATGACCGCTGCCGAGGAGTGGATCACCGACCGACGCCGGGCCTGGGAAGCCCGCCTGGACAGACTGGGCGACATCCTGAACGAAGGAGCCCCCACCGAGGAGAACCCATGACCCTGTCCACCGTTGCCCATGACATGTTCGTCATCGAGCGGATCTACCCCGTTCCGGTCACGCAGGTCTTCGGGGCCTGGGCGGACCCCATGCTCAAGGCCCGCTGGTTCGCCGGCTCCGCTGATGCACTCGGAGCCGGCTACGACCTCGACTTCCGGGTCGGAGGCCGTGAGGTCAATCGGGCTGGGCCTCCGGGCGGGCCCGTCTATACCTACCAGTCGGAGTTCCACGACATCGTTCCCGAGCAGCGGATCATCTACACGTACGAGATGTACGCCGACGAGACTCGCATCTCTGTGTCCGTCGCCACGGTCCAATTCCGCAGCCGAGATGCAACGACGCAACTGGTCCTGACGGAGCAGGGGGTGTTCCTCGATGGCCACGACACCGCAGCCCAGAGAGAAGAGGGAACCCGGATCCTTCTGGACTCGCTGGCCGCCATCTTGAACGGAGGCGGATCGTGAAGAAGCTGTGTCCGCTGTTTCTGCGGCGCCTCGTTTCGGTGGACGGCGACGTCGATGGGTCCAGCACGGGGAGGAACAACCGATGAGAACCCTGGCCTCATTCATCATCACCAGCCTGGACGGCTTCTACGAAGGCCCGAACGGCGAGCTCGACTGGTCGATCGTGGACGAGGAGTTCAAGGACTTCGTCATTCGCCAGCTCGACGAGGCGGACACCCTTGGCTTCGGGCGGGCGACCTACGAACACATGGCCGCCTACTGGCCGACCGACCAGGCCCAGGCCAACGACCCCGCCATCACTTCTCGGATGAACACCAAACCCAAGCTGGTCTTCTCGTCCGCGCTCGAACGTGCCAGCTGGTCCAGCAGCACCATCATCGATGGCGAGGCCGTCGAGCGGATTGAAGCGATCAAGGCGGCCCCCGGCGGCGAGCTGCTCGTGATCGGCAGCGCCCACCTCACCGCCTCCTTCGCTGCCGCGGGCGTCCTCGACGAGCTGCGGATCATGGTCTGCCCGATCGCCCTTGGTCAGGGCCGATCCCTCTTCGGGGATCTGAAGGACCGGGTCGCGCTCAGGTTGGCCCACGTGAGGCAGTTCGACTCCGGCAACGTCCTGCTTACCTACCGCCCGTCGCCCCAGGGATAGTTGATTCCTACGCGACCGGATCGAGCGACTCCCGAGACTCTCGGGCGGGCATCGTCGCCCCTTGGGCTTGGTCACCTTGGCCGGCCGAGGTCCGCGGTTAGCTAGAGATCCACCCTGGATGATCCGGCGCAGGCGATGCAGTGCACGGCGGCAGGCCGCGCCGCCAGACGTTCGGGTGCAATCTCGTCCCCACACCGTTGGCACACCCAGTAGGTGCCGCCAGACAGGCGAGCCAGGGCTTCATCGAGCGCTTCGAGATAGGCGCGTGCTGATGCGAGGAGGGCGGAGACCTGTGCCCGCTCGAAAGCGATGGTCGACCCTTCGGGATCGTGCTCATCATCGGAGTTGGCACCGTCGGTATTCGAGACGATGTCGGACAATGAACCGGCCAAGGTCTGCACCCGCCCGAGGGTGGCCGCTCGTTCCTCAGTGAGAAGGTCGCGGGCGGTCGACTCGTCCATCGTTCAATTCGTACACCTCCGGCCGGGACCAGGTGTCGGGACGGCCCCGCTGGCGGCCGAGCCCGGCTCCGGCCCTTCAGGTCGCGCAACCTCGGGGATCACGAATACCTCCGTCCTCGATGTCGATCTGGCCCTGTTGCTTTCGTAGACAGCTGTAGAGGGTCGGTACAGTGCCGATCACTCGGGAGAGGAGAATCCCATGAAGCAATACCTGTTGTCAGTGCATCTGGTCGACGGCGAGGCCCCGCCGGCTCCCGAGGTGATGGAGCAGATGTACGCCGACGTCAACACGTTCAACGTGGAGCTCCAGGCCAAGGGGGCCTGGGTCTTTGCCGGCGGGCTGTACCCGGTGGACACCGCCACGGTGGTGCGCGTCACCGACGGCGAGGTCGTCACCACCGACGGTCCGTTCGCCGAGACCAAGGAGCACCTGGGCGGGGTCTGGATCATCGAGGCCAGTGACCTCGACGCGGCCCTGGCCTGGGCGGCCAAGGGGTCCGCGGCCTGCCGGGGAGCCGTCGAAGTCCGACCGTTCCAGGAGCTACCCGAGGACTAGCGAGGACTCGTTGTGGCTCAACCCACACCTGTGGCGCTCGTTGAACAGACGTTCCGGCTGGAGTTCGGCCGGGCCGTGGCCACCTTGATCCGCCTCTTCGGTGACATCGACCTCGCCGAAGAGGCGGTGCAGCAGGCCTTCGTCGTCGCCCTCGAGCGCTGGCCCGTGACCGGTGTGCCGCCGAATCCGGGCGGTTGGATCGTCACGACCGCTCGCAACAAGGCCATCGACCGGCTCCGGCGGGAGTCGTCACGCCACGACCGCCAGGCGCAAGCGGCCCTCATCCACCATCGTGACCAGCCGACAGAGGAGGGACCTGTGCCGGACGACCGCCTCCGCCTCATCTTCACCTGTTGCCATCCCGCCCTTCGGCCCAGCGCGCAGGTGGCCCTAACTCTCCGCCTCCTGGGCGGGCTCACCACCGACGAGATCGCTCGTTCCTTCCTCGTACCCGAGGCGACCATGGCCCAGCGCCTCGTACGGGCCAAACGCAAGATCGCCGCGGCCGGCATTCCCTACCGGGTGCCCGACGAGGCGGAACTGCCCGACCGCCTCCGTCCGGTGCTCTCCGTCGTCTACCTGGTCTTCAACGAGGGCTACACCGCCACCAGCGGCGGCGACCTGTTACGGGCCGATTTGAGCGCCGAAGCAATTCGATTGGCCAGCATGCTGGTCCGGTTGATGCCCGACGAGCCCGAGGTGCAGGGGCTCCTGGCGCTCCTCCTGTTGATCGAGGCCCGCCGGGCGGCGCGCACGGATGGCGACGGTTCGCTTGTCCTGCTGGCCGATCAGGACCGAAGCCGATGGGATGCGGAGATGATCGCCCAGGGCCACGCCATGGTCACCAGCCTCATCCGCCGCAACCAGCCCGGTCCCTACCAACTCCAGGCCGCCATCAATGCGGTGCATACCGACGCGCCGTCAGCGGTCGACACCGACTGGAAACAGATCCTGCAGCTCTACGACCAGCTCCTCGCCCTGGCGCCGACCCCGATCGTCGCCCTCAATCGAGCCGTGGCGCTGGCCGAAGTGCAGGGCGCGTCGAACGGCCTCGCGGCGGTCGACGGCCTCGACCTCGACGACTACTTCCTCTTCCATTCCACCCGGGCCGAACTCCTCCGCCGGCTCGGTCGCGACGCCGAGGCCGCCGACGCGTACGACCGGGCCCTGGGCCTCGTCGGCAACGCGGCAGAGAGCCGCTTCTTGGAGCAGCGCCGGCAGTCCCTGACCTGAGCGCCGGCGGCGTCGCGGCACTGCTCGCCGTTACGGCACCGACGTGCTAGGAAGCCGCCGTGGGAACGCAGACCGAAGCGGTGTTCACCGAACTCCTGGCGGAGCTTTCCGCCCAACAGCGCCGATTGGTCGACCAGCTGTCAGGGCCCGGCGACGAGCAAAGCCTTCTTGAAGCGCACAAGTGGCTGCTGACGATCCTGCAGGTGGCCACCGACACGCAGGTATGGGCGGACACGGCGCGCCCCCGCTTCACCGAGATCGTCGGGCCCTACAAGAAATGGGGCGGGGACAACGCGGACGCCTTCTATCTCTTCGCCCCGGTCGACCCGGCGCGGACGTACCGCGTGCGGGTCACGCGCGGCGACGCCGTCTACCTCTCCTTGTCCGTCTACGGCGGTCCCGACGACGGCCGTTACTCCGAGCGCATCGTCGGGAGCCGCAACGACCGTCAGGCGCCCCCCGATCCCGACGGGGTGATCGACATGGTCCTCTCGCCCGACGACCCCGGTGACGGATCCCCCTGGATCAGGCTCGAACCGGACGCCGTCGCCGTCATCACGCGCGATTACCTGGCCGACCCGGTCCACGACGTCAGGGCGATCTGGGAGATCTCCGCCGACGACCCGCCGACGACCTACCGGGAGGACGACGCCGAGCTGGCCCGCCGTTTTCGCGCTGCGCTGACCTGGGTGCGGGACCAGGCGGCCATGGTGCCCCTGGCCATGGGCGAGCCGAACCAGGTGGATCCCCCCTACCCGGTGCCGACCACGACCTTCGGGTGGGCCGCCGGGGACGCCGCCTACGCCATGGGTAGCTACCTCCTCGACGATGACCAGGCGCTCGTCCTGCGGGGCCGCTCGCCCGACTGCGCCTTTTGGAACCTGTGCCTGTGGAACCCCTTCCTCCACACCTACAACTACGACTACGAGCGCGTCACCATCAACGGGGCGCAGGTGCAGTACGAAGCGGACGGTTCATGGGAGATCTGGGTCGCCCCGCACGACCCCGGACATCCGAACTGGGTCTCCACGGCCGGCCACCACAAGGGCCGGATCTGGTTCCGCTGGTTCCTGCCCGAGCGCACGCCCGAGCCCATCGAAGCCGACGTGGTGTCACGCCCGGTCCCGGCATGAGCGCGCCGGTCCGACCACCACCGATCGCCCTCGACGACCTGGCCCGACCCCGCTTCTCCGACGAGGCCCGGAGCATCCTCGACATGATGTCCGAGGCGGGTGCCGCCGCGTCGCTCGAACCGGACGCGCTGATGGGTGCGGCGGTGGCCGAGACCGGATTGGGCGACTTCGGGCCCGACGACTTCGTCCCCCGCCTCCATGTCCTGTGTCGCTCGTTGCGAGAAGAGGCCAGGCTCAACGACGCCGGCGTGCTGGCGCAAGCCGTGCTGGTGACCGGCCTGTTGCGCAACCGCCTTCTCCTGGAGGACCTGGTGGGTCGACATCCCGAGATCCTGGACGAGCGGGTCGAGAAACCCATCGTCATCTGCGGGCTGCCCCGCACCGGCTCCACGCATCTGCACAACCTGATGTCCTCGGACCCCGCGCTCCGGTCCCTGCCCTATTGGGAGAGCATGGAGCCGGTCCTGGCCGAACGGGAACGCCCGGCGGCGGGCGACCCGGACCCCAGGTGGGAACGAACGGAGATGGCTCTGTCCTTTCTGGACGTGGCCATGCCCGAGTTCAAGCGCATGCACGAGATGACGGTGGACCATGTCCACGAGGAGATCCAGCTCCTGGCCATCGACTTCTCCACCATGCTGTTCGAGACGATCGCCCCCATCCCGTCCTGGCGCGACGACTACCTTGCCCGCGACCAGCGCCCCAGCTACCACTACTTGAAGGAGATCCTGCAGGCCCTGCAGTGGCTGCGGGGCGGGACGCGCTGGGTCCTCAAGTCACCCCAGCACCTCGAGCAGTTCCCGGCCCTGCGCGACACCTTCCCCGACGCAACCTTCGTGGTCACCCACCGTGACCCGGTGTCGGTGACGGCCTCGATGCTCACCATGCTCGCCTACTCCCTCCGGCTGGGGCACGACCAGGTCGATCTGCACTGGGTCGGCGACTACTGGAGTGAGCGGCTGCGACGCATGCTGCAGGCCTGCGTGGACGCACGCGACGTGCTGCCGGCCACCCGCACCATCGACGTGCATTTCGACGAGTTCATGGCGGACGACCTGGCCATGGTGCGTCGCATCTACGAGCTGGCCGATCAGCCCTACACCGACGACGCCCACGCGGCGATGACGTGGTTCATGGACCACAATCCCCGGGGCCGTCACGGAGCGGTGCTTTACGACCTCGGCCAATTCGGGCTCGATCGGGCTCGGCTACGGGAGGCGCTGAGCTTCTACGTTGATCACTTCGGCGTCTCGCAGGAGGGCGGCTGAGGACGCCTCCGGTGCCTCGAACGGTCTCCCGTCCTCAGGTGGGGCGCCCGGTGACCAGCGAGATGACCAGGCCCGCCTGTTCGGCCACCGTGCCCGCCGACGGCGTGAGGACCAGTTCGGCCCGCTCGGGTGCTTCGTACGGGGCATCGATGCCGGTGAAGCCCGGAAGCTGTCCGGCCCGGGCCCGGGCGTAGAGACCCTTGACGTCCCGGCGCTCGCACTCGGCCAGGGGCGTGTCGAGGAACACCTCGAAAAAGGGCAGCCCGGCCTCTTCGTGCAGCGCGCGGATGAGGAGACGGTCGGCTGCGCACGGGCTGATCAGCGAAATCAGGGCCACGCAGCCCGACTCGGCGAACATCTTGGCCACCTCTCCGGCCCGCCGCACGTTCTCGGTCCGATCCTTGTCGGAGAAGCCCAGGTCACCGTTGATGCCGTGGCGCAGATTGTCGCCGTCGAGCATGAAGGCCGGTTGGCCCCGGTTGACCAGCTCCTCTTCCACGGCGGCGGCGATGGTCGACTTCCCCGAGCCCGAGAGCCCGGTGAGGAGGATCGTGGCCCCGGCCGTGCCGAGCGCGGCGTAGCGGCGGTCCCGCGTGAGCTTGCCCACCTGGATGACCACGTTGGGGCTGGCGTGCGTGGCGGCGATGACGCGGATCACGCCGGCCCCAACCGTCCCGTTGGTCACCGGGTCGATCAGGATGAAGCTCCCGGTCGATCGGTTCGTGCCGTAGTCGTCGACCGAGAGGGGCTCGGTGCAACGGAGGCGGATCCGTCCCACTTCGTTGAGGGCGAGCGTCTCGGCGGCGTCGTCTCGGTGGAGACCGTTGATGTCGAGTCGGTACTGCAGACTGTCGACCAGGGCCCGGACCGTCCGGGTGGTGTGCTTGACCAGGTAGGAACCGCCGACGTTCAAGCTCGATCGCTCGTCCATCCAGCACACCGTGGCCTCGAGGTCGGTCGTGACGTTCGGCCGGTTGTTCGGACGGCAGAGTACATCGCCCCGGGACACCGCCACATCGTCGGCCAGGGTGATGACCACGGCCATGGGCGGGAACGCTTCGGTCACCTCGCCGTCGGCCGTGGCGATCGACGCGATGTGCGTGGTCGTGCCCGACGGCAGGACCAGGACCTCGTCGCCCGGGCGCAACACACCGCTGGCCACCGTGCCGGCATAGCCCCGAAAATCCGGGTTCTCCGCATTTTGCGGACGGATCACGTACTGGACCGGGAAGCGGGGGTCGATGAGGTTCTCGTCGCTGCCGATGTAGACCGATTCGAGATGCGACAGCAGCGGGGAGCCGTCGTACCACCACAGATTCTCGGAACGGTGCACCACGTTGTCGCCCTTGAGGGCGGAGACGGGGATGAACGAAATGTCCTGGACGCTGAGACGGGCGGCGAACTCCATGAAGTCGGCCTTGATCGCTTCGAAGCGGGCCTCGTCCCAATCGACCAGATCCATTTTGTTGACGCAGACCACCATGTGCGGAATGCCCAACATGGAGGAGAGGAAGGCGTGACGACGGGTCTGCTCGACCACGCCGTTGCGGGCGTCGACCAGGATCAGGGCCAGGTGCGCGCTGGAGGCTCCGGTGACCATGTTGCGGGTGTACTCGGTGTGCCCCGGGGTGTCGGCGATGATGAACCTGCGCTTGGGCGTGGCGAAATAGCGGTAGGCCACATCGATGGTGATGCCCTGCTCGCGCTCGGCCCGCAGCCCGTCGGTCAGGAGCGCCAGGTCGGTCTCGGGATTGCCCCGCTGCTCGCTGGTCAGCCGGATGGCTTCGAGCTGGTCCTCGAAGATGGCCTTGGCGTCATAGAGCAGGCGGCCGATGAGGGTCGATTTGCCGTCATCGACCGAGCCGGCGGTGGCCAGGCGGAGCAGTTCGGCCACGTTAGAAGTACCCCTCGCGCTTCCGATCCTCCATCCCGGCCTCTGATATCCGATCGTCGGCTCGGGTGGCGCCACGCTCGGTCAGCCTGGTCACCGCCACTTCGTTGATGATGGCGGCCACCGAGTCGGCGGTCGATTCGACGCATCCGGTGCAGTCGGCATCACCGACCGTGCGAAAGCGCACCAACGCCTCGAAGATCTCCTCGCCCGCCCGGGGCGAGAGGTGCTCGGTGACCGCCATGAGCATGGCGTCACGCTGGAACACGGGGCGGCGGTGGGAGAAGTAGATGGACGGGACCTCGATGCTCTCGGCGGCGATGTACTGCCACACATCGAGTTCGGTCCAGTTCGAGAGGGGGAAGACCCGGATGTGCTCGCCCGCATGATGTCGCCCGTTGTAGAGGTTCCACAGTTCCGGCCGCTGTTTCTTGGGGTCCCACTGGCCGAACTCATCGCGGAAGCTGAAGATGCGTTCCTTGGCCCGCGCCTTCTCCTCGTCCCGGCGCGCCCCGCCGAAGACCGCATCGAACTTCCCGGCGGCGATGGCCCGCAGGAGGGTCGGCGTCTGCAGGCGATTGCGGGTGGCCTGCGTCCCGGACGCCTCGGTGGTGCGGCCGGCGTCGATGTCCTCCTGGACGCTGGCGACCAGCAGCTTGACCCCCAGATCGGCCACGTGCCGGTCCCTGAACTCCAACACCTCGGCGAAGTTCCGCCCGGTGTCGATGTGGAGGACCGGGAAGGGGATCGGGCCGGGCCAGAAGGCCTTCTTGGCCACATGGAGCATCACGGCGGAGTCCTTGCCACCAGAGAAGAGCAGGACCGGCCGTGCGAACTCGGCCGCCACCTCGCGGAAGATGTGGATGGCTTGGGCCTCGAGTGCACGCAGATGCGAGAGCCGGTAGGCGCCCGATGCCCGCGGTGCTGCCCCCGCTGCGGGGCCAGCCACGGCTTCGGGTGCGCTCATCGGACCCCTCCCTCCCAAGAGTGACGCACCAGGCTACGTCCCGCCGCGGTCGGCGGACAACATCCATGCGGACAACACCCAAGCGGGCACGCCTCGATGGACGGGCCCGCATGGGTGGCGGAGCAGAGGGTTAGGCCCCCGCCCCGGCCGCGCCTTCGGGCGGGTCGGTGGTGGTCTCGACCACCGGATTGCCGAACGCATCCTCGGCCGTCGGGGTGGCGCCGAGCCAGCTGGCGTCGATGGACGGGTCGAACGGGTCGTCGCCCACGCTCTCCCCGCTCATGTCACGCAGCCAGGCCGCCAGGTCCTCGGTGTCCGAATCGCCGGAGCCGAGCGCCCAGAACGGCATGGCCTCGGCGTCGGGCATCTCCAGCTTGATGTGGCGGTAGTGCTCCATGCCCGACCCGGCCGGGATGAGCTTGCCGATGATGATGTTCTCCTTGAGGCCGAAGAGCTGGTCGCTCTTGCCCTCGATGGCCGCCTCGGTCAGCACCCGCGTCGTCTCCTGGAAGGAGGCGGCGGACAGCCAGCTCTCGGTGGCCAGCGAGGCCTTGGTGATCCCCATCAATTCGGGGCGGCCCTCGGCGGGAACTTGTCCCTCCTCGACCAGCGTGCGGTTGACCTCGGCGTAGATCTGATTGTCGACGCGCTCACCGGGCAGGAACGGTGCGTCCCCCGGCTCGGCCACCAGCACCCGTCGGAGCATCTGGCGCACGATCAGCTCGATGTGCTTGTCGTGAATCGACACTCCCTGGTCGCGGTAGACCTTCTGCACCTCTTCGACCAGGTACTGCTGGGTCTCCCGGATGCCCTTGACCTCGAGGAGCTCCTTGGGGTCCTTGGGGCCTTCGACCAGGGCATCGCCCGCCGACACCTCCTGGCCGTCGACGACTTCGAGGTGGGCCCGGGGGGCCACGATGGTCGAGACTTCCTCGCCGTCGTCGGCGACCACGGTGACGTGGCGACCGGTCTCGTCGTCGGCGATACGGACGACACCACCGTGATGGGCCAGCACGGCTGCACCCTTGGGGGTGCGAGCCTCGAACAGCTCGACCACGCGGGGCAGGCCGTGCGTGATGTCCTCTCCGACCACACCACCGGTGTGGAAGGTACGCATCGTCAGCTGCGTGCCCGGCTCACCGATGGACTGGGCGGCAATGACACCCACCGCTTCGCCCAGTTCGATCATGATGCCGGTGGCCAACGACAGTCCGTAGCACGAGGCGCACACCCCGTGCGGTGACTCGCAGGTCAGCACCGAGCGGGTCCGGATGCGGTCGATCTTGGGGTCGTCGCGCATCTGGGCGATGTTCACATCGTCCAGCAGCGTGCCGGAATCGAAGGTGGTGCCGTCGACCAGGGTGACTGATTCGGTCAACAGGCGTCCGAAGGCGCGCGTCTCGAGGTAGTTGCGATGGCCGGGGCCATCGGGTGCGACGCCCTCGATCCAGATGCCGCGGGTCGAGCCGCAGTCGTCGATCCGGATGATGAGCTCCTGGGCCACGTCGACCAGTCGCCGGGTCAGGTAGCCCGAGTCGGCTGTCCGCAGGGCGGTGTCGGCCAGACCCTTGCGGGCGCCGTGGGTGGAGATGAAGTACTCCAGCACCGACAGGCCCTCACGGAACGATGACTTGATGGGTCGGGGGATCATCTCGCCGCGGGGATTGGACACCAATCCCTTCATGCCGGCGATCTGCCGGATCTGCTGGGAGTTACCCCGGGCACCCGAGTCCACCATCATGTCCAACGGGTTGAAGGCAATGGTGGCCAACTGCGACTCCATGGCCCGTCCCACTTCGGAGTTGGCCGAGGTCCAGATCTCAATTTCCTTCTGGCGGCGCTCGTCGTCGGTGATGATGCCCCGCTTGAACTGGGTCTCGGCCTTCTCCGCTTCCTTCTCATAGCGGTCGAGGATGGCCTGCTTGTCCGGCGGGGTCTGGACGTCGTTGATGGAGATGGTCAACCCGGACTGGGCCGCGAAGCGGAAGCCCAGGGCCTTGATGCGGTCCAGGCTGGCGGCCACGATGTGCTTGGGGTAGCTGGCGGCCAGTTCCTCGACGATGGTGCCGATCGGGATGTGCTTCTTGCCCACCACCTCATTGACGTAGGCGAAGCCCACCGGGAGCGCCTCGTTGAAGAAGAGGCGTCCGGCCGTCGTGGTGAACGTCAGCGCCTCTCCCTCGGCCGCGGTCACGCCGGCCGCAGCCAGTCGCCCGGCCAGGGTGGAGTGAAGCCCGGGACGCAGCACGATCGGGACCTGGAGATCCAGGTCGCCGGCATCGAAGGCGGCCTCGACTTCGTGTATGTGCCGGAAGGCACGGCCCCCGCCCTTGCCACCCTCCACCAGCAAGGTGAGGTAGTAGGCGCCGAACACCATGTCCTGGGTCGGCACCGTGATGGGACGACCGGTGGCCGGGGACAAGATGTTGTTGGCCGAGAGCATGAGGACGCGCGCCTCGGCCTGGGCCTCCGCCGACAGGGGGAGGTGGACGGCCATCTGGTCGCCGTCGAAGTCGGCGTTGAACGCGGTGCAGACCAGGGGATGGACCTGGATGGCCTTGCCTTCGACCAGGACCGGCTCGAACGCCTGGATACCCAGACGGTGGAGCGTGGGCGCACGGTTCAACAGCACCGGGTGCTCACGGATCACGCCTTCGAGGACGTCCCACACCTGGGGACGGCGACGCTCGACCATGCGCTTGGCCGACTTGATGTTCTGGGCCAGCTCGGCGTCGACCAACCGCTTCATGACGAAGGGCTTGAAGAGCTCGAGCGCCATCAACTTGGGCAGGCCGCACTGGTGCAGCTTGAGGTTCGGCCCGATCACGATGACCGAACGGCCCGAGTAGTCGACTCGCTTGCCCAGCAGGTTCTGACGGAACCGGCCCTGCTTCCCCTTCAACATGTCGGAGAGCGACTTGAGCGGGCGGTTGCCCGGACCGGTCACCGGACGGCCACGACGCCCGTTGTCGAAGAGGGCGTCGACGGCCTCTTGGAGCATCCGCTTCTCGTTGTTGATGATGATCTCGGGCGCGCCGAGGTCCAGCAGGCGCTTCAGCCGGTTGTTCCGGTTGATGACCCGGCGGTACAGGTCATTGAGGTCAGACGTGGCGAACCGACCACCGTCGAGCTGCACCATGGGGCGCAGGTCGGGGGGGATGACCGGGACGGCTTCGAGGATCATGGCCCGGGGGTCGTTGATCCGGCGGCCGTGGTCGTCGCGGCGGTTGAAGGCCGTGACGATCTTCAGACGCTTGATGGTCTTCTGGCGCCGCTGGGCCGACAGGGGACGGCGGCCGTCCTTGGCGTCGATCATGTCGCGCAGCTTGATCTCTTCCGCGTCGAGGTCGATGCGGTCGATCAACTTGAGGATGTACTCGGCCCCCATGCCGCCTTCGAAGTACTCGTCGTAGCGCAGGCGCAGCTCACGCCACAGCATCTCGTCTTCGATGATCTTGCGACCGTGGAGGTTGCGGAACTCGTCCAGCGACCGCTGGGCGATCTCGGCGTCGTCCTGGGCCCGCTCGCGAACCGAGGCGATCTCCTTTTCGACCACCCTCTGGCGCGCCTTGATCTCGGCGTCCTTGGCCTTGTCGGTCTCGAGCTGCTTCAGGTCCTCCTCGAGGGCCTTGAATCGACGGTCGATGTCGAGGTCGCGCCTCTTCTCAATGTCGCTGATCTCCTCGGCCATCTCGGCTTCGAGCGTGGGCAGGTCCTGGTGGCGCTTGTCGTCGTCGACCCAGGTGACCAGGTTGGCGGCGAAGTAGATGACCTTCTCCAGCTGCTTGGCCTTGAGCTCTTCCCTGGGCTCGGTGCCCATGAGCAGGTAGGCCAGCCAACTGCGGGTCCCACGGAGGTACCAGATGTGCACGACGGGCGCGGCCAGCTCGATGTGGCCCATGCGGTCACGGCGGACCTTGGACCGGGTGACCTCGACGCCGCAGCGCTCGCAAATGATGCCCTTGAAGCGAACCCGCTTGTACTTCCCGCAGTAGCACTCCCAGTCCTTGGTCGGACCGAAGATCTTCTCGCAGAACAGGCCGTCCTTCTCGGGGCGGAGCGTCCGGTAGTTGATGGTCTCGGGCTTCTTGACCTCGCCATTGGACCAACCCCGGATGGAGTCGCCGGTGGCCAGGCCGATCCGAAGCTGATCGAAGGTATTCACGTCGAGAGCCATTAGGAGAAGCTCCTCTCTGCGGCACGCCGCTCATCCTCTTCATCAGAACCACGCTCGTTTCGACTGATGTCGATACCGAGTTCCTCCGCCGTGCGGAACACGTCCTCATCGAGTTCGTGCATTTCGATTTCACGGCCGTCAACGGCCAGCACTTCCACGTCCAGGCAGAGTGACTGCATTTCCTTGATCAGCACCTTGAAGCTCTCGGGAATTCCCGGTTCGGGAATGTTCTCGCCCTTGACGATGGCCTCATAGACCTTGACCCGACCCAGGACGTCGTCCGACTTGATGGTGAGCAGCTCCTGCAGCGCGTAGGCCGCACCGAAGGCTTCGAGCGCCCACACTTCCATCTCGCCGAAACGCTGGCCACCGAACTGCGCCTTCCCGCCCAGCGGCTGCTGGGTGATCATGGAGTACGGGCCGGTCGACCGGGCGTGGATCTTGTCGTCCACCAGGTGGGCCAGTTTCAGGATGTAGACGAAGCCGACGGAGATCGGGTTGTCGTACACATCGCCGGTCCGGCCGTTGTAGAGCGTGACCTTCCCATCCGACTGCATCTGTACGCCGCCGTTGGCCGAGTCCGAGTTCAGGGTCCCGAAGATCTTTTGGATCGTCGGGTGCTTTCCGGCATCGTCGATCTCGTCCCAGTGGGCACCGTCGAAGACGGGCGTGGCCACCCAGGCGGCCGGCTCGGTGCGAGGTCGCGTCTTGCGCACCGCTCCGTCGCCCTTGGCGCTGGTCCCCACCTCGTCGTTGACCGTGACGCCTTCCCAGCCGTGGCGGGCGGCGTAGCCCAGGTGTGATTCGAGCACCTGGCCCACGTTCATCCGGCTGGGCACGCCCAGCGGGTTCAAGATGATGTCGACGGGCGTTCCATCGGACATGAACGGCATGTCCTCGACCGGGAGGATCTTCGAGATGACGCCCTTGTTGCCGTGTCGTCCGGCCAGCTTGTCGCCCTCGGAGATCTTGCGCTTCTGGGCCACGTAGACCCGCACCAGCTGGTTGACCCCGGGGGGCAGCTCGTGCGACTCCTCTCGGGAGAAGACACGGACATCGATCACCTTGCCGTACTCACCATGGGGCACCTTGAGGCTGGTGTCACGCACCTCGCGGGCCTTCTCACCGAAGATGGCCCGCAGCAACCGCTCTTCGGGCGTCTGCTCGGTCTCACCCTTGGGTGTGACCTTGCCGACCAGGACGTCACCGGGCGCCACTTCGGCGCCGACGCGGATGATGCCGCGGTCGTCGAGGTCGGCCAGGATCTCCTCGGACAGGTTGGGGATGTCCCGGGTGATCTCCTCGGCTCCGAGCTTGGTGTCACGGGCGTCGACTTCGTGCTCTTCGATGTGGATGGAGGTCAGCACGTCATCGCGCACGAGGCGCTCCGAGAGGATGATGGCGTCCTCGTAGTTGTAGCCCTCCCACGGCATGAAGGCCACGAGGAGGTTCTTGCCCAGGGCCAGCTCACCGTTGTGGGTGGAAGGGCCGTCGGCGATGAGATCGCCGGCGACCACTTTCTGCCCCTCTTCCACCAGGGTGCGGTGGTTGATGCAGGTGTTCTGGTTGGAGCGGCGGAACTTGGACAGGCGGTAGGCCTTGCGTCCCAGGGTCGTGCCGAGACGGTCCTTCTGGCCGGCCCGGTATTCGACCGTGACGGTGTCGCCGCTGATCTCGGTGACGGTGCCCTCGCCTTCGGCGATCAACACATCACCGGCGTCGCGGGCGGCGCGGGCTTCGACGCCGGTGCCGATGTAGGGAGCTTCGGGCACCACCAGGGGCACCGCCTGCTTCTGCATGTTGGCGCCCATGAGGGCACGGTTGGCGTCGTCGTGCTCGACGAAGGGGATCAGGGCGGTCGAGACCGACACGATCTGCTTCGGGGAGACGTCCATCAGGTCGACCTCTGAGGGTGGGACGAAGTCGATCTCACTGGTCGTGCCGTAGGAGGTGTTGACCGCGCCCATGCGCACGCCGGTGCCTTGTGGGCCCCTTCGCACAAGCACGCGATCCTCGCTGAGGTTGCCCCGGTCGTCCACGGCCGCGTTGGCCTGGGCGATGACGTGCTCCTCCTCCTCGTCGGCCGCCAGGTAGCTGACCTCGGCGGTCACCTTCCCGTCGACCACGGTGCGGTAGGGCGTCTCGATGAAGCCGTACTCGTTGACCCGGGCGTAGGTGGCCAGGGCACCGATCAGACCGATGTTCGGGCCCTCGGGGGTCTCGATCGGGCACATGCGGCCGTAGTGGGACGTGTGGACGTCCCGCACCTCGAAGCCGGCGCGCTCACGGGACAGACCGCCCGGTCCGAGGGCCGAGAGGCGGCGCTTATGCGCCAGGCCCGACAGCGGGTTGTTCTGGTCCATGAACTGGCTGAGCTGGCTGGTGCCGAAGAATTCCTTGACGGCGGCGACCACCGGACGGATGTTGATGAGGGTCTGGGGCGTGATGGCCTCGACGTCCTGGGTGGTCATGCGCTCGCGCACGACCCGCTCCATCCGGGAGAGCCCGACCCGGACCTGGTTCTGGATCAATTCTCCGACCGAACGGATCCGACGGTTGGCGAAGTGGTCCTGGTCGTCAATGCGGTAGGTGGACTCCCCGTCGGCCATGTGCAGGGCCAGGTGGAGCATGTAGGTGGCCGAGGCCAGGATCTCGGACGGGCTGAGCACGCTCTGGTTGGGGGCGGGCTTCTCAATCTCGACGCCGAAGAGATCCGAGAGACGGTCGATTTCCGGTCCGAGCTTGCGGTTCAACTTGTAACGCCCGACCCGGGTCAGGTCGTAGCGCTTGGGGTTGAAGAAGGCATTCTCGAAGTACACCCGAGCG
>Ga0208357_1000837_pt1 | contig 23599 bp, 21 predicted proteins | sample NGESurdeep092012_6_FD_184487 | JGI IMG/M metagenome (GOLD analysis project Ga0208357, IMG submission 184487) | Arctic peat soil microbial communities from Barrow, Alaska - NGEE Surface sample F52-2 deep-092012 (SPAdes) | ecosystem: Environmental > Terrestrial > Soil > Wetlands > Peat ...
CCATCGACCGGGCCATCAAACAACTCACCAAACTCGGACTCAACGTGAGCATCACACCCACAGCAGCTGCATAAGCCAACGTCATTTTCCTAGGAGACCTGACGGGCCGCATGACACGGTCTCGATACGGGTCTCCGATACGCTCGTTCCTCGCTACTCGACCACCGGAGTTACTCGACCAGCGGCGGGCGGCCAGCACGCGCCTTCAGTGCAGCCTCGTAGAGGTCGCGCTTGGAGAGGCCGGTCGCCTCGGCGACGGATGCGGACGCATCCTTCAGTCGCTCCCCCGCGTTCGTGAGGAGCATCACCTCGCTCACCCCTTCCGCAAGGTCGATCGTTCGCGCCGGTGCACCGTCGACGACGATGCAGATCTCACCCCGCACACCCTCCGCTGCCCACTCGGCCAGCTCGGCGGCGGTGCCGCGACGCACCTCCTCGTGCAGTTTGGTCAGTTCACGGCACACGACGACGCGTCGCTCGGCACCGAGCGCGGCAGCCAGGTCGACCAACGACGCGGCCAATCGGTTCGGCGACTCGAAGAAGACCATCGTTCGTCGCTCGCCGGCGAGACCGCGGAGGGTGGACATCCGCTCGCCTTGCTTGCGCGGCAAGAAGCCCTCGAAGCTGAACCGATCGGTCGGCAGTCCGGCCACGGCGAGCGCCGCGAGCACTGCAGACGGCCCCGGCAGCACCGTGACAGTGACACCGGCAGCTGCCGCCGCCTCGACGAGATGGAAGCCGGGGTCGGAAACCGTGGGCATCCCGGCGTCGCTGAGCACGAGCACTTCGTTGTCGCGCGCGAGTTCAACCAGTTCGGCCGCCCTGCTGCGCTCGTTGAAGTCGTGCATGCTGATCAGCCGCGGTCGCGCGTCGATGTGCAGTCCGGCGAGCAGCCGCTGGGTCACCCTCGTGTCTTCGGATGCCACGATCGGCACCGTACGCAGTGCCTGAACCAGGCGCGCGGATGCGTCGCCGAGATTGCCGATCGGAGTAGCGGCCAGGATGATCATGGCTCCAGTCTGCCTGGTTGCGCGGCGCGGCGCCGTTCGCTCCGGCTGGAGCGATGCCTACACCGCGACGGAGAGCTCGTACACTTGCTCGGTCGGATGGCCGGCCTTCTCGTGGACGCGCATAACCGCTTCCTTTGATGGCCCGGTCGACAGGCAGAAGACCTTGCCCGATTCAGGGTCGAGCCAGGCTCGCTCGAAGTGGACGCCTTCTTCGCCTTCGACCGCCAGATCGGCGGCATGGGCTTCAGCCAGTTGATCCTTCGTGACTCCGACGAACCCGTCGTGCACGTCCATGAATTGTGCCATCACGGCACCTCATTTCTTCACTCTTGCCTGTGTTGACCGTGTGCTCAGCGACCGCCGAAAAGCTTGACGTCGTGTAATTCTCCTCCTGGATTCCGCCCACCGAAAGAGTCGTTTTATCGGCTCCGGTGCGTCACAGTGGGGGTATGGCAGCGATCAAGATCAGCGTGCAGGCCGAACCGCACGACCTCGACTCGTGGCTTGCGCTCGCGCGACGGCTCGAGTCCAACGGGTTCCATGCGCTCCTGGTCAGTGACCACCCGGGCAACGGGGCGTCTCCGTGGCCGGCACTCGGCGCCGCCGCCGCGGTCACGCACACGCTGCGACTCGGTACCTACGTGCTGCAGGCCGGCGTCAGGGACCCCGTCCAGGCTGCTGCGGATGCGGCCACACTCGACATTCTCGCGCCGGGACGGGTGCTCTTCGGGCTCGGCGCCGGGCACACCTTTCGGGAGTGGGAGGTGACGGGACAGCAGCGGCCTGCGCCCGCCGATCGTGCAGGTCGGTTAGTCGAGTTTGTCGACGCGGTCGCGCGTCTGCTCGCGGGCGAGTCGGTCACTGTCGAAAGCCGCTACCTGCGGTTGGTTATCGCTCGACTCGAGGACCTTCCGGTCGGTGGCGGCCGCGTCAGGCTCGTCGTCGGCGGCGGCCATCCTGAGATCTTGCGCGTTGCCGCGGAACGAGCGGATGTCGTGGCGCTCAGTGGGCTCGGGCGCACGAAGCCCGACGGTCATCGACACGAGGTGCGATGGTCGCCCGCTGACCTGCACGCTCAACTCGACCTGATCCGCGAGGTCAGCGACCGCAGCGGCACCACACCAGAAATCGAGGCGCTCATTCAAGTTGTGACAGAGACCGATGATCGGTCGAACGCCCTTTCAGAGCTGGGCAAAGACCTGACGAATGCGACCGCAGCCGACATCGCTTCGACCCCATTCCTGCTCGTGGGCACCATTCAGGAAATGGCCGACCAACTAACGCGTCAAGCCGAGCAGCTCGGAATCACCCGCTATGTGGTGCGCGAGCCCGCGGTGCCGACGATGGAGCGCGTCCTGCCGCTGCTGGCACGCGGATCAGCCGGGCAAGGGCGGGCGCGTTCATAGGGTTGCGACGCATCAACCCCCTAACATGGGCAGGTGACCGATCGACCCGCCGCGCACGCATCGCGTGCTCGTGCGGCCCAGGAGCCCGACGATGACGAACCGACCGGCAGTCGACTCGACGACTGGTGGCTGCGGCTGATCAGCACCCCGTTGCGGCGCAAGGTCTGGTTCTGGGGCGGACCGCTGGCCGTCACGATCATCGCTGCCGTGCTTCGGCTGTGGGACCTCGGCAACCCGCACTCGCTGGTGTTCGATGAGACCTTCTACGTGAAGGACTCCTGGACGATCATGCATCTCGGCTACGAAGGGTCCTGGCCCACCGGCGCCGACACGCACTTCAACGCCGGCGACGTCAACATCTACACGAGCGACCCGGAGTTCGTCGCGCATCCGCCGCTGGGCAAGTGGATCATCTCGCTCGGCCTGACCGTCTACGGCGCTCAGAACAGTTTCGGCTGGAGGGTGAGCACGGCGGTCGTCGGCATCCTCGCGGTGGTCCTCGTGATGTTGCTGACCCGCAAGCTGTTCCGGTCGACCCTGATCGCAGTGATCGCCGGCTTCCTGATGGCGATCGACGGCAACGCGATCGTGATGAGTCGCGTCGCAATCCTCGACAACTCGGTCATGTTCGTGGCGCTGCTCGGCTTCGGCTGCATCCTGTTCGACCGTGACTGGCAGGAGAAGCGGTTGGCCGCGTGGATGGCGCGAGCACGCGCATCCGGAGTCAAGCCGAGCTGGGGGCCGACGTTATGGTGGCGGCCGTGGCTGATCGGCGCAGGAATCCTGTTCGGTCTGGACGCCGGCGTCAAATGGTCCGGCTTCTACTTTCTGGCGTTCTTCGCCGTCTACGTCGTCGTGACGGATGCGCTGGCTCGCCGCCGCGCCGGAATCCCGTTCTGGATCAGCGCGAGCGTGCTCAAGCAGGGGCCCGCGACGTTCGTGCTGATGGTTCCGATCGCGCTGGCCAGTTACATCGCCACCTGGTCTGGCTGGCTGCTGACCAGCGGCGGTTACTATCGCAACTTCGTCGAAGCCAGCGGCAACGAGTGGAAGGGCGCGTTCGCCTGGATGCCACACTGGGTGCAGAACCTGTGGCAGTACCAGGCTGCAATGTACAACTACAGCATCAATCTGCACGTCTCGCATCCCTATCAGTCGAACCCGCTGACCTGGCTGTTCATGACGCGGCCGACAAGCATGTATTACGTCGGGTCCACCCTGGGTAAGCAGGGTTGCACGTCGAGCTCCTGCTCATCCGCGATCACGGACCTGGCGAACCCGCTGATCTGGTGGGCAGCGGCCGCAGCCGTGTTCTATCTCGTCTACCGGCTGATCCGCTATCGCGAGTGGCGTGTCGGACTGATTCTGACCGGCCTTGCCGCGGGCTACCTGCCGTGGATGTTGTACATCAACCGCACGATTTTCACCTTCTATTCGATCGCGTTCGAACCGTACACGATCATGGCCCTCGCGCTCGTGATCGGGCTGATCCTGGGTAAAAGTACCGATCCGCGCTGGCGCAGAGTGCGCGGGATCGCCCTCGTCGCTGTCTTCCTCGGAGTCGCCACGCTTGTCAGCGTGTTCTTCTACCCGATCTGGAGCGGCCAGCAGATTCCGTTCTGGTATTGGCAGGCGCACATGTGGTTGCCCAGCTGGGTCTGACACGAGCTGGGTTTAACGCGCGCTGGGTCTGACGTGGCCGTCGGAATTCGGACGCAATGTCGCTACTCCGTGCTACTCCTGAAGAATGAGCAAACAATATCCTGACCGCACGCCGCTGCCGGGCAGCGAGCGGATGCCGGCCCCGCACACCGTCTCGATCGAACCGCCCGCCGGGGTTCGCGACGTTGAAATCACTCTGATCCTGCGCCGGAAGGCACCCGTGCCGGAGTCGGCGCTGGCTGAGCACCTGACACCGTCAGAGTTCGCGGAGCGCTACGGCGCCGATCCGGAGGACGCCCGCGCGGTCGAAGATGCCGCTCGCGCGATCGGAGCGCGCATCGTGTCAAGCGACTTGCCGTCGAGGCGCATCCGAATCGGCGGCCCGGCCGATGTCCTCGCAGAAGCGTTCGGCACGTCCCTCTCCTGGGTGTCGAGTCTCGACCACACCGGCACGGCCATCGCGCACCGCGAACGCAGCGGCCCATTACATGTGCCGAGCGCGATGTCCGATCGGGTGACCGCTGTGCTCGGCCTCGACGACCGCCCGCAAGCTAGGACGAACTTTCGGATCGCATCCGCCCAGGCCGTCGTGACCAGTTACACGCCGCCGCAGCTCGGCGGGATCTACGCCTTCCCGACCGGCACGGACGGAGTCGGCCACACGGTCGCGATCATCGAGTTGGGCGGCGGATTCGCGGCATCCGATCTCGATGCGTACTTCGGCGAGCTGGGCATCGCGACGCCGTCTGTCACGGCGGTCGGCGTCGACGGAGCCGTCAACGTTCCCGGCGGTGACCCGAACGGCGCAGATGGCGAAGTGTTGCTGGACATCGAGGTCGTCGGCGCGCTGACTCCCGCCGCGAAGATCGTGGTCTACTTCGCCCCGAACACTGATGCGGGATTCCTGGATGCCGTCGCAACGGCCGCGCATGCCACGCCGACGCCGACCGCGATCAGCATCAGTTGGGGTCAGAGCGAAGACACCTGGACCGCCCAAGCGCGCACCGCACTCGACCAGGCATTCGTCGACGCCGTGGCGCTCGGTGCCACTGTGACCGTAGCCGCAGGCGATGACGGCAGCACCGACCGCGTGCCTGGCGGCGGTGCACACGTGGATTTTCCCGCGTCGAGCCCGCATGCGCTGGCGTGCGGCGGTACGCAATTGCACGCAGATCCGACGACGGACAGTGTGACGAGCGAGACGGTATGGAACAACGGGGTCGGCCGGGGCGCCACCGGCGGCGGCGTCAGCGATGCGTTCCCCCTTCCGAGTTGGCAGGCGGATGCCGGTGTGCCGTCGCGCGCCGCCGGTGGCGGTCGCGGAGTCCCCGACGTTGCCGCTAATGCGGATCCGCAGACCGGCTACCGTGTGCGCGTGGACGGCACCGACCTGGTGATCGGCGGCACCAGCGCTGTCGCACCGCTGTGGGCAGCGCTGGTTACACGGATCGCACAGGCTGCCGGCAAACCGCTCGGGCTGCTCCAGCCCGCGCTGTACGGCACCGTGCCGCCCGGCGCCGTCGCGCCTGGATTTCGCGATGTGACGCAGGGCAATAACGGCGCCTTCGCCGCCGGACCCGGCTGGGATGCCTGCACCGGCCTCGGTGTGCCGATCGGCACTGCGCTGCTGCCGGTTTTTGGCTCAGGGGCGTGAGCGCGGCTTGACGCAAGACCGGAGATTTTACGGTAGCCCGGACCCGCAACCGGTTGCCGGTCCGGGCTACCGCAAAATCCCCGGGTTTACGTGAAGCGCCGACGCCGATCAGTCGACGAACTTGAGGCCGATCACGCAGCCGACCAATCCGAGGATCAGCAGGATCTTGATGACCGACAGCGGTTCGCCGCCGAAAATCATGGCGTACAGCACCGTCAGCGACGCACCGATGCCGACCCAGACCGCGTAGGCGGTTCCCGTCGAGATCTCGCGCATCGCGAGCGCGAGGCCGCCCATACTGATCAGAAGCGCCACGCCGAAGACGACGGATGGCCAGAGCTTGGTGAAGCCTTCCGCCTTGCCGAGCGCGGTCGCCCAGACCGCTTCGAGCACGCCGGAGGCAATGAGGATGATCCACGACACGTTCAGTCACTCCCGTGGCCAGTCTTGTCTCGTTCCGGGTACTGATCCCTCGTCCGGGGCCGCCTCACGCGGCCTGTTGCCAGGCTACAAGAGTCTCCTGATCAGGCACTAAGCACGGCGCACGGCCTCGGTTAACTCGACTTCGGCTGCAGTAGCCCGCGATTGAATCCCTGCGCAACGGCTGCCGCTCGGTCGCCGACGCCGAGTTTGGCGTAGATGTTCAGCAGGTAGGTCTTGATCGTCGCCTCACTGACGAAGAGTTTTGCGGCGGCCTCGCGGTTGGTGTTCCCGGCCGCGACGAGCCCCAGCACTTGGAGTTCGCGGTCGCTGAGCAGTTGCCTGCCAGGGCTGCGGACGCGGTCGATGAGACGAGACGTCGCCTGAGCTGACAGCGCGGGCCGACCCTGGGCGACCGCTCGAACGGCATCCAGGAGCGCGGCGCGCGGCGTGTCTTTGAGCAGGTAACCCGTCGCGCCCGCGTCGATCGCGGAGATGATGTCGGTGTCCGTTTCATACGTGGTCAGCACCAGTATTCGTGCCGGGTTGTTTCGCCGAGTCAGTTCGGCGATCGCATCGACGCCGCTCATGCCGGGCATCCGCAGGTCCATGAGGATCACGTCGGGATGCAGCTCGGTCGCGAGTCGAATTGCGTTGTTTCCGTCTTCTGCTTGCCCGACGATCTCGATCTCCGGTGAGGAGGTGAACATGCCCGACAGTCCGTCGCGGACGACGGGGTGGTCGTCGACCAGCAACAGCCTGATCGGCGCGGCCAGACTCGGTTCACTCATTCTGTTCCCACCCGTCTCGCGTTTTTTGACCGGCAAGCGGGATGCGAGCGGAGATCGCAGTGCCTTCACTGGGCGCGGATTCGATATTGAGTTCGCCGGCGAGTTCTTCCACGCGGTCACGCATGGCGCTCAGGCCGAACCCTCCGCCGGCATAAAGGCTGCGTTCAGATGTCGCAATCGAGTCTGCTCCAGCGGGCGGATGATCGGGATCGAATCCGATGCCGTCATCCCGAATGTCGAGCATGACTTCGTGATCGAGATACGACAGCGTCAGACCGATCCTGGATGCGTGGGCGTGCTTGGCGACGTTGGCCAGCGCTTCCTGCGCCGTGCGCAACAACGCAGTCTCGGTACTCGGAGTGAGTGGTGTCGCCGTACCGGTGATCGTCAGTTCGACGGGCGTCAGCTGCAACTCGGACCATTGTTCACAAACTTCTCCAAGCGCAGCATCCAAATGTTGCGCTCGAAGCGGTTCGGGCAGGAGTGCCTGTACCGAGCGTCGCGCGTCGGTCAGGCTCTCCCTCGCCAGCCGGTCCGCCGCATCGAGATGCTTGCGCCTCACCACCGCATCTGAGCCGGCTTGTTCTGCAGCCTGGAGTTGAGTAATGATCCCAATCAGCCCTTGTGCGAGCGTGTCATGGATCTCGCGCGCCATCCGTTGGCGCTCCCCCAGCACACCGGCCTGCCGGGCGTGTTCGACCAGCTGGTCGTGCAACACAGCGTTCTCGGCGAGCGCGACTTCCAGACGCCGGTTCGACTCGCGCACGCTTGCGAGCATGAGCTGGCGCTGATGACCCTGCGCCTGGTTGCCCCAGTTGATCCAGGAGAACCCCGCCATGACCACGACGTTGACGACGATCACCGCAAGGTAGGCAAGCAGCCCTTGGCCCGTGTTCTTGTCGATGCCGCTCGTTTGCGCCGTGGCGCCGACAACCCCCAACGCCACGATCGCGATGAGCTGCCACGGCCAGCGAATGAGTGCGAAAACGTAAAGATATCCGGCAATCACAAGGAATCCGAACCATGGGGCCTGGAGCACGAGAGCCGCCATGATCAGAATCAAGCCAGCCACGAACACACCCATCACGACCGGACGATCCTGCCAACGAGGCCGGAGCGTGAACATCCCAAGCATCCAGGCCGCGGCCAGCGCGCAGGTGGCCAGTTGGGTGATCACTGTGGCGCCGACGGCGTGTGGGCTCAAGAGCGTATACGCAACCACCGCGGCCAGAATCACATACGGACCGACTGCGAGCAGTGGATACAGGTCCGACCCGCGGGCCAGCCGCGATCGCGGCCGTGACGCCACGATCGCGGACCCTGTCTCCTCTGCGCTCACCGGAAAACGCACACCGTCTATTGTGCGCTTGCTGCGTCGAGAGCGCGGAATGCCGACCGCAGGGTTTTGCTGTTCGCGAGGATGACAATTCCGAGGAGTATGAGGCCACACAGCGCCTGCTCAAGCCTCATCCACAGTGGAAAAGGCAACGGAATGATCAGGATTGCTACGATCGCAACCAGCACGATCGCCGAGACAATCCGGGTACGAAGCAGCCCCCGTGGGCTCCCCGACCGGGCCTGCAGCGTGTAAATCAGCAGCAGCACGGATGTCGCCGCCACGATCGTGCCACGAATCCAGACCGCCGTGTTCACGACCGACGCATCATTGCGCATGAGAACGATCGCAACAAATGTCACGACGCTCACTGCGACGTACCCCCACGCGAGCGTGAGAATCCAGCCCAACGTGCTGGCCGCGCCCGACCGGTTCAAGTGCCCGCGTGCGACTTTTCGAGTGTTCATAGTTGACCTGCCATCCTCCCGTGTCGATGGAGTTGACGCACGGCCGCCGGATAATACGACCGGGCGAACCTCGCGCGATACGTTCCGATTACGCGAGGTCCTGGTTAGGATCGCAGCCGACACAACGTGAGCGCATCGACCGATCAGCTATACCCGAGGCACCGTTCGGCTAAACCGATGACCGCATGCTCACGGCAAGCAGCGAGAGAGTTGCGCCGGCACTCACCATCGCCCGGAGATTTTGCGGTAACCCGGACTGGCAACCGGCTGCCAGTCCGATTTAGCGCACAAAGTCCGGGCTTGCGTGACGGGTGGGGACACCGCGGGCACCCGACGCCCCGGCTCAGCCACGTTGCGGTGTGTTACGCGGGCGCCCGAGGCCCGCCACGCCCTCGGGTACGGTTGCACGCATGGCAGATCGCGAATACGGCTTCCGCACGCGTGCAATTCACGCGGGTAACATCCCGGACCAGGTCACCGGCGCACGGGCGCTGCCGATCTATCAGAGCACCGCCTTCGTGTTCGACGACACCGCGGATGCCGCTGCTCGCTTCGCCCTGCAGAAGTACGGCAACATCTACTCGCGTCTCGCCAACCCCACAGTTGCGAGCTTCGAAGAGCGCATCGCCAGCCTCGAGGGCGGGCTCGGTGCGGTCGCAACGTCCTCCGGACTGAGCGCCCAATACATCACGTTCGCATCGCTGGCCGGTGCAGGCGACCACATCGTGGCATCCGCAAATCTGTACGGCGGGTCGATCACCCAGCTGGATGTCACGCTGCGCCGCTTCGGCATCGAGACCACTTTCGTGCACAGCGCAGACCCGGAAGACTACGCGGCGGCGATCACCGATAAGACCAAACTGATCTTCGCCGAGATCATCGGCAACCCGAGCGGCGAGATCGCCGACATTGAAGGCCTCGCCGCTGTCGCACACGCCGCCGGTTTGCCGTTGATCATCGACTCGACGCTGGCGACGCCGTTCCTGAACCGGCCGTTCGAATGGGGAGCGGATGTCGTCATCCACTCCGCAACGAAGTTCCTCGGCGGGCACGGCACCACCATGGGCGGCGTCGTCGTGGAAAGCGGTCGATTCGAATGGCACAGCGAGAAGTTCCCGCTGTTCTCCGAGCCGGTGCACACCTACGGCAACCTGCGCTGGTCAGACAACTTCGGCGAGTACGCATTCCTCACCCGACTACGCGCTGAGCAGTTGCGCGATATCGGGCCCACGCTGGCACCGCACTCTGCTTTCCTGCTCGCGCAGGGCGTCGAGACGCTGCCGTTCCGCATGAAGGCGCACGTCGAAAACGCGCGCACCGTCGCAGAATGGCTGGATGCCGACCCGCGCATCGACCACGTGTTCTGGGCCGGCCTGCCTGCGCACCCGCACCACGATCGGGCCCAGAAGTATCTGCCGGGCGGGGCCGGTTCCGTCTTCAGCTTCACGGTCACAGGCGGCCGGGATGCCGGTCGCCGCTTCATCGAGTCGCTCAACCTGGCCAGCCACCTGGCGAACATCGGCGACACGAAGACGCTCGTCATCCACCCGGCGTCAACCACACACGGACAACTCACTGAGCAGCAGCTGGAAGACGCCGGCGTTCTGCCAGGCCTCGTGCGTGTCAGCGTGGGCATCGAGGATGTTGACGACATCATCTATGATCTGGATCAGGCACTCACCCAGGCAGTGGAGGCAACAGCATGACAGACACGAGCACGGGTACGACCGACGCTGATTCCGCAACCATCCAGTTGGCCAACGGTCTGAGCTGCGAAGTGCCCGCCGATTCACCGCTGGCGAAGCTGCTTCGCTCCCAGCGCACCTGGGTAGGCCCGGATGCGAAGGCCCGGCTCAAGCTGCTACGGGCCGCGAAGTCGGTGGCGATTGTCGGCGCATCCGCCAATTTCTCGCGCGCGAGCTACTTCGTCGAGACCTATCTGCAGCAATCCAGCGACTACCGGCTGTATTTCGTCAATCCCAATGCCGATACGATCCTCGGCCAGAAGGCCTACCCGAGCCTGGCCGCGCTGCCGGAGGTGCCCGACATCGTCGACGTGTTCCGCCGCGGCAGCGACATCCCGAGCGTGATCGACGAGGTCGTCGCGGTCGGGTCGCCGACGATCTGGGTGCAGTTGGGCATCTGGAATCAGGATGCCGCGTACTACGGTGAATCCAAGGGTCTCACCGTGGTGATGGACCGTTGCATCAAGATCGAGCACGCGCGCTTCAACGGCGGATTGCACCTGCTCGGCTTCGACACCGGTCAGATCACGGCGCGCAAGACCATCCGCTGACTGAAGGAACATCCAATGGGCGAGGCCCGCACCGAACGCGATCTCGTCTCCCTGTTCGTCAAGGCGCTCCGACGTCTCGGCGACGCCGGTCAGCCGCAGGAGGCCGCGCGGCTCGGCGGTCAGGCCTGGTGGCTGCTCAAGAACGACGACCCGCAAGCCGCCGAGCATGTCAACGGCGTCATGCACTATCTCGCGCGTCTGGAAGCGCAGTCGGCAGCTCTCCCACCGGCAGCGGATGCCGCGGTGCGGGATTCGCAGCATCTGGATTCGCAGCAGCCGGGTGCGTGACCGCGCCGGCGCGCGGCATCCGTAGTGCGTAGGCGGATGCCACGAGCATGAGCGCGGCCGCAACGCCGAACGCGGCGGAGAATGACCATACGTCGACGAGCCAACCGGCCACGATCGGGCCGATGATGGCGCCGAAGTCCGAAAACATCGAGAAGACTGCTACCGGGGTGCCCCCGCGTGCACCTGCGGCGTCGCCGACGGATGCCGCGGGTGCGGTACCCATGAACGCCGCGGCGACCCCGTAGACGCACAGGAGCCCGATCAGCAGCCACATGTTCCCGGCGAACGGTACCGCGAACAGGGCGACCGCGCCCACCGAGAACGCGCCGATGATCGCCGGTTTGCGGCCGACCTTGTCGACGAACGTTCCGGCGGGGCCGAGCGCAAGCGTTTGGGCGACCGCAGCGATCGCGAACGCGATGCCGGTCCAGGTCGGCGTGTAGTGCAGCGCTTCGACGATGAGCACGGGGACGAGCGCGCTGCGCACACCGAGCGCGGCCCAGCCCTGCGCGAAGTTGGCCAGACACGCGGCGCGGTAGCGGCGATCGCGCAGCACCTCACGGAAGGGTTTCGGTGGTTCGGCGGCGGCATCCGCTGCGGTCTTGGACGCGGGCTTCAGCAGGAACAGCCCGATCAGGCCGGCGACGGCCAGGGTGCCAGCGTAGAAAAAGAACGGCGCCCGCAACGACACCAGTGCCAGAAGACCACCGAGCGCGGGGCCGGCCATGCCGCCGATCAGAAACCCGCCCTGGTAGAAGCCGACCGCGCGGCCCCGGATCTCCGGGGCGGTCGATCCGAGCAAGAGTGTCATCGCCGACACCGAGAACATGGCGGAGCCGATCCCGCCCGCACCGCGCAGGATCAGCACTTGCGGGTAGTTCTGCGCGACTCCGACCAGCGCACTGGAGACCGCGACGATGCCGATCCCGATCGCCAACACGGTGCGCTCGCCACCTTTGTTGATCAGCCAACCGCAGAACGGACTCGACACGAGCCGCATCAGCGCGAAAGCGGAGACCACGGCGCCGATCTCAAGGTAACCGACGCCGAAACTGCGCACGAAGACCGGCAGCACCGGCACGACCACCCCGAATCCGACCATCACGAAAAACGCGACGATGCCGAGCACGATCACGTCGCGCCCGAGGCGCGGCTTGATCGGGGATGGAGTGCTCACCCCTCCAGGCTATGCGGTGCGCGGAGGGCGCCGGGCCGATCGTCGAGAAACCCTTGCACGCCCCCCAAACACGGGTATACGGTCAACTTGCCTGTTCTGCGCGATGGTCGATTGCGAAAGGCGGAGCCAGACCCGACCGCGCCGACGAGTCACAACGACTGTGATGCCAGCCCGCACAGCCTTTGCGTATCGATAGTTGAACGAACGTCAGTGAGGTTGTCAATCATGAAGTATGTCAATAAGCGATTCATAGCTGGAGCGGCGATACTCGCGGTGGGCCTCACCGTTGCATCCGCCACAACCGCAGTCGGCGAGTCGGCGAGCCCACCACGGCAGGCGCCGAACGCGCAAAGCAGCGTCCAGCATTTGAACCACGTGTTCATCATCATGGAAGAGAATCACGCGGCCGACGGGACCATCGGTGACAGGGCGAGCATGCCGTTCCTCAACTCGCTTGCGGATACCTACAACACCGCGACGAACTACTACGGTGTGACGCACACCAGCGAGCCCAACTACATCGCGGCGACCAGTGGAAGCAACTGGGGCGTCAACAACGACAACGGCTGGAACGCCGGCAGCACGGAGAACGGGGTCACGCTGTCCGCCAACCAGTACAACCACACGAACATCGTGGACCAGCTCGAGGCGAACCAGATTCCGTGGGCCGCGTACATGGACTCGATGCCCTCGGCGGGCTACCTGCCCGACAAGTCCCCCGATGGTCTCTACGTCAGCAAGCACAACCCATTCATCCTCTACCAGGATGTGCGGCTCGACCCGTCGAGGACCGCGAACATCAAACCGTATACCGACATGGCGGCTGACCTCAACGGCAAGAACGTTCCGCAGTACGTGTGGATCAGCCCCAACCTGTGCAATGACATGCACGGCGGCATCTACGGGGCGGTCGCCGGTCAGCCTGAGACGCCGTGTCCATACTCGAACACCATCGGAGACGCAAACGACCAAGCGCTCAAGTTGAAGGCCGACACGTTCTTGAAGACCGCCGTGCAGACCATCATGAGCAGCAAAGCCTGGACCGGCAACAGCGTCATCTTCGTCACGGCCGATGAGAACGACTACGACGCGGCCAACCCGTCGATCGGCAGCTACGCGAGCGCGGCCGGATGCTGCGACTCACCGTTCCTTCCGGCCGGCGATCCCGAGATCAGCCCGAACTGGCCGGGCGGGATCTACGGCGGCGGGCTTGTGCCGATGATCGTCATCAATAGGAACGGACCGACGCACGTCACTGATGCCACCGCCTACAACCACTACTCGATGCTGTTGACCATCGAACAGGGCCTCGGACTTGGCATGCTCGGCTTCACGAGTGACGCAGCGCAGGTCAAGCCGATGTGGCCCCTGATTTCAAGTAAGCACTGATCTCACGCAAGCACTGATCTCACGCAAGCACTGAGCTCACGCAAGCACTGAGCTCACGCAAGCACTGAGCTCACGCAAGCACTGAGCTCAAAGCAAGCACTGAGCTCACCGACCCGACACACGTGCCGCTTGGGGCAGCCTGTCCAGGCTGCCCCAAGCAGCACCCCACCTCAGTAGGAAAGACCCCTCAGTAGGAAAGAAGATTTGTCATGTACAGCTTCGCGCGAAAATTGACGACAGGCGTGGCCGCGATCGCAGCCGTAGTCGGCGGAATGGCGATGATCGGCCCACCGGCGAATGCCGCGCCCGAGCATCCGATTGTGAGTAACTCGGGCGGTGCCCAGACGTCGAACAGCTGCAAGCTTTCGAACGGTATCACGCACGTGATCAACCTGCAGTTCGACAACGTGCACCTCACCAGGGATGCCGCCGGCGTGCCCAGCGATCTGGAGCAAATGCCCAACCTGTACAACTTCTTGCAGCAGAACGGCGTGGTGATGTCGAACGCTCACGATGTGCTGGTGCACACCGCGACGAACTTCATCTCCAACCAGACCGGCTTGTATCCGGATCGCACGGCCGTCACACAGTCGAACTCGTTCAATTACTATGATTCGGCAGGCAAGACGCATCCCGGTGTTTCATTCGCGTATTGGACCGCCCCGGTCTACGACTACACGGGTGCGAACGCCGATACGAACTACAACCTTCAATACACGGCGAACCGTGCCGACGTGCCCAACTCGTCCAACATCAACGTGCCTGCTCCGTGGGTCCCGTACACTCGGGCCGGTTGTAATGTCGGCGAGATCGGCATGAGCAACACCGTCCTTGAGAACATCGCCACAGACATCCCGACGGTGTTCGGTGCCGGTTCACCACAACAGGCGGAGGCCACTGCCAACCCGGCCAAGGCGACAGCCGATTTCGTCGGGTACGCGGTGCACTGTTCCGCGACGTCGTCGTCGTGCGGGAACGGTCAAACCGATGCACTTCCAGACGAGCCCGGCGGTTACAACGGCTATAAGGCTCTGTTCGGAAATGCCGAGATTCAGCCTCAGATCAGTCCGTCAGGGCCGGTCACAGCGCTGAACGGCACGCCGATCGCCGACCCGAAAGGCAACATCGGGTTCCCCGGCTTCGACTCGGAGACGGCGACCAATTCGCTCGGTTACGCGGCGCAGATGCTCGAAAACGGCGTGCAGGTTGCCAACGTGTACCTGTCCGACCTGCACAGCGATCACACGGCCGCGAACACCGGTGACCTCGGGCCTGGATCGCAGGTCTACGAGCAGCAGTTGAGCGACTACAACACCGCGTTCGGTCAATTCCTGACCCGGCTCGCCAAGGACGGCATCACGCCGAAGAACACATTGTTCGCAGTGACGACCGACGAGGGCGACCACTTCTCGGGCAGCGCCGCCACGCCGGCGCCCTGCACCGGACTGAACGGCAACTACTGCAGCTACACCACCCGGTCGGAGGTGAACGTCAACCTGCGCGGGCTGCTGGCCACACAAAAGGCCAACACCACCGCGTACGCAATCCACTCCGATCCTGCCCCCGCCCTGTGGCTGCAGGGCAACCCGCCTCCGGCCGATCCAGCGGTGCGCACGCTCGCTCGCGACATCAGCGGGCTGTCCATCACCAATCCGCTCACCGGCGCGACAGACAAGGTTGCGACGTTCATGGCTGACCCCGTTGAGGAGAAGATCCTGCACTTCGTCAGCTCGGACGCCGCCAGAACACCGACACTGACACTGTTCTCCGGCGAGGACGAGTACGTCACCAGTAGCGCGTCGAACTGCAACTCCTCGTGCGTGTACACGTCGAACGGCTTCGCGTGGAACCACGGCGGGATCTGGCCGGACATGCAGAACATCTGGGCCGGCTATGTGGGTCCGGGCATCTCCGCGCGCGGCATCAATAGCAGCGTATGGACCGACCAGGTCGACGTTCGGCCGACGACGCTCGCACTGACCGGACTGCGCGACGACTACGCAGACGACGGCCGTGTGTTGGTGGAGATCGCATCACCGGCGGCACTACCGCAGGCACTCCGCGCGCATCACAACTCGGTGCTGCAGCTCGGCCAGGTGTACAAGCAACTCCTCGGCTCCGCCGGGCAGTTCGCAGAGGACACGCTGGCCGTGTCGACGAAGGGTTTAGAGAGCGGCAGCAGTGCCGGTGACAGTCAATATCAGGCGACAGAGGCAACGCTGACCGCGCTGAACACGCAGCGTGACCAGCTGGCGGATCAGATCGGCGGCCAGCTGCTCGGCGCAGCGTTCGGCGGACAACAGATCAACGAAGGGCTCGCCAGCGCTCAGATCGCGCAGGCGCATCAGCTGCTCCAGACGGCACACGCGCTGGCGTCCAACGGCTGAGGCGGACCGCGTTCCCGGGTTCAGATCGAGGGGGCCACCCGCTCGCTAAGATCGAGCAGGTGGCACCCTTCCCCGATCAGGACCTGGATCAACGCGACGGTCAGCGTCTGAGCGTGGCCGTTCTGGGTCCTGTGTTGGTGTCGGGGCGCGGGGAGGGCCTCGTCGAACCGCCCGGCGCGCTCGGCAAAAGCCTGATCGTGGCGCTTGCCCTCGCACGTGGATTCACGCTGTCCGTGGGCGGACTCGTCGATGACCTCTGGGGCGAGAATCCTCCGCGTAACGAAAAGGCGGCGCTTCAAACCCTGGTGTCTCGCGTGCGTGCTGTCAGTGCGGGCGACCTCCTCGTCTCCACGCCGAACGGGTACGGCCTGAACGCCGCCCCCGAGCAAATCGACTTGACGCTCGCCTCCGCGTATCGTGATCGTGTCCGTGCCGCCCACCGTCACGGCGACTATCCGGCCGTCGAACGCGCTGCCGACGACGGGCTCGCCCTGTGGCGCGGCGAGGTGGCCGCCGAGTTGGGCAACGCGGAGCTGGCTGCGCGATTCGCTGCCGTCGCTTCTGCGGTGCGCGGGGAACTTCTCCGCTTGCGCGCAACAGCCCTGATCGATGGTGGCGATCCCACCGGCGCCACGGACGATCTTGAGGTGCTGGTCGCCGGTTCCCCCTACGACGACGAGCTGCAACTCCTTCGGATGCGCGCGCTCGCGGCATCCGGACGACACAACGATGCGATTCGCGCGTTCGCGGATTTCCGTGAACGGGTCCGCGAAAACCTGGGAACCGATCCGACACCTGAACTGGTGGAATTCAACGCGCACCTGCTCCGCGGCGAGCCGGATATCACTCTCTCGCCGGAACACGTTCGAATCGGGTTGCGGGTAGCGCCGAATGAGCTTGTGGGCCGCGAGGCGGACGTCGAAAGCGTCTGTCGGCTCCTCGATGAGACTCGACTGGTCACCATACTCGGGGCCGGCGGGCTCGGGAAGACCAGGCTCGCCCAAGAGGTCGCCCGCCGTGCGGCGTCCGGCGCCGCAAGCGTCATCGTCGTCGAACTGGCAAGCGTGCGAACTGGCGACGATGTGCCGCTTGCTCTTGCGTCGACGCTCGGCATCGGGGAAGCATCCGGAACGCGTCTGCGTTTGACCGATCCCAGCATGAGGCTCGATGTGCGCAGCCGGATTCTCGCAGCGCTCACCGAACGGCCGACACTGCTCGTGATCGATAACTGCGAGCACATCGCGGATGCCGCGGCCGCGTGGATCGCGGACGTCCTCGAGTCCACTACGGCAGTGCGCGTGCTGACGACGAGCCGCGCACCGCTGATGATCGCCGCCGAGCACGTCTACCCGCTCGACGCGCTTTCGAGCACAATAGACGCGGGCGGACTGCCGCCCGCCGTGGTGCTTTTCATGGACCGTGCACGGGCGGCACGGCCGTCGGCCGCTCTTCCGCTGGACACGATCGCGCGACTGTGCGAACGTCTGGACGGCTTGCCGCTAGCGATCGAGCTGGCGGCCGCGCGCATCCGGTCGATGTCGGTCGAAGAGATCGAGCGACGCCTGGGCAATCGGTTCGCTCTGCTGACCGGCGGCGACCGCACGGCGCCCGAGCGCCATCGCACACTTCTGGCGGTCATCGACTGGAGTTGGAATCTGCTCAGCGACTCCCAACAGCGGATGCTGCGCCGGCTCTCCCGCTTGCCTGACGGATTCGGCGCGGAGGCCGCACGCATCGTCGCAGCAGCTGCTGCCCCGGCAGATGCTGCCCCCGCGAATGTTGCGCCGGCAGATGCTGCCCCGGCGAACGGCGACGATGCCGTCGACGACCTGGAGTCGCTCGTGAATCAGTCGCTCGTCTCGGTGAACGAATCGTCGCGAACAGGTTCGGTGCGCTACCGCATGTTGGAGACGGTGCGCGAGTTCGGCGAAATGGCTCTCGTCGGCGCGGGCGAAGACACCCAGGTGACCGAAGCTATGTATCGCTGGGCATCCGCATTCGCTGTGGAGTCCTGGCACACCACCTACGGCGCCGAACAGATTGCGACGTTCGCCCGCGTCAATGAGGAGCAGGACAACCTCGTCTCGATCCTGCGAACCGCCGTCGACGAGCGATGCGGCGACGTCATCGTCTTGGTTTTCATTACCCTGGCCTTCCACTGGTCAATTCGCGGCGCGCACAGCGAGGTCATGTCATTCTGCGCGTCGGTTGCCGAGGCGATCTCCGACTATCATCCGGACGCAGAACACACCGAGGCAGCGATCGGCACGTGGGGCGTGATCGCCGGAACATCCATGTTCGCCAGCTCTCGGCAGGGTCTTCGCGCCCTCGTTCGTCTGAGGCGACTGGCACGCGATCACCGGTTCGAAAATGCTCAGCTTGCCATGTTGACTCGATTGCTGCTGAGTATCAACGACCTGGATACGGCACAGCACGTGCTGGCCGAATCCCGAGCATCCGACGATCCGCTCGTCGCCGGGTTTGCCCACGTGATGAGCGCACAGTTCAACGAGAACGACGGCCTGGTCGAGCGCGCAGCACGGTACGCGCTGACCGCATACGAGAACGCCACGCGTTCGGGAGACTCTTGGCTCACCGGCATGGCCGCGCAAACTCTCGCCCAGTTATACAGCCAGCGCGCGCGACCGGTCGAGGCGCTCCAGTGGGCACGCAAAGCGGAACCACCCTTGCGTGCGCTCGAGGCCGAAGACGATCTGCGCCAACTAGGTTGGCTGATCGCATTGAATGAAATCTCGTTGGGGAATTCCGATGTCGCTCAGCCGACCCTCGAGCGCCTTGCGGCGGTGGATGCCGAGTCGGCCGGCTTCGACTTCGCCGATCTGCGGTCGATCGGCTTCTCCGGGCTGGCCGAAATAGCAGCGGCGGTCGGCGACATCGACGGGGCCAGACGGTTGTACGCTCGCGCTCGCGACGTGTATCGGGAGATCAAGCAGCGCGGTGCGCCGTGGTCGCTCACCGTGGCGTCCGCATATCTCGCCGTCTCCTTGCGAGCCGGAGCGACGAACGATGAAGTGACGCGTGAGGAGGCACACAGGTTGCGCACTCAGATTCTCGTTGCGCACCGCATTCGCCCCACGTTCTCGGACCGGCCGGTGCTCGGCTCCGCAGTGCTCGGTATCGCCCTCTGGCTCCTGGCACCGGATCGCACCGACACGACCGATTCGGGGCGTGCTGCCGGCAGCGAACTGCTGGTGCTCTCGCACGCACTGCACGGCCGTGAAGACCTGCCATCACTGAACTGGCAGCGTGCGCGGGACGACGTGGCGGCCGCCTATCCCGAGGTCGACACGGATGCGCTGCTTGCCCAGGCAGACACGCTCAGCATGGCCGAGCGCACGGCACGAGCGATCGCGCTGCTCAGAGATAGTCGAGTGCGGGCAACATTCGCAGCGCCTGGGCCAGTGCGTTCCAGTCATCCCACGTCTCTGAATTTTTCTCGTCGACCTGGCGACCGCTGACTGCTTCGATCAACGGCCGGGCCCGGTCATACATTCAACGTCCGATGCCCCGTGAGGTGCGGACTTTAGTCGCTATGCCGTGCAGCAATGCGACCAAAGTCCGCACCTCAGCGGGGGCGAGCGGTGCTACGGTGCTACGCCTTGCGCATGTACGCCCGCACCGTGAGCGGTGCGAAGATCGCGACGATGACGGCAGCGCCGAGCAGCGAGATCCAGAGGTCACCGGTGACGGCGGAATTGTTGACGAGTTCCCGCACGGCCGTGACCAGATGCGAGATCGGGTTGATGTTCACGAACCACTGCAGAACTTGCGGCAGGCTCTTCACCGGCACGAACGCGTTGGACAGGAACGTCAACGGGAATAGGACGATCATCGAGATGCCCTGCACGCTCGAGGCGGTGCGGGCGATCACGCCGAAGAAGGCGAAGATCCAGCTGATTGCCCAGGAGCAGGCGATCACGAGGATGCTGGCCAGCACGACGAACCCGATCCCGCCAGCGGGGTGGAAACCCATCACGAACCCCATCACGAAGGTGAGGGTGGTCGCAATCGCGTACCGCAGCGTGTCGGCGAGCAGCGCCCCGGCAAGCGGAGCGATACGCGCGATCGGTAGCGACTTGAACCGGTCGAACACGCCTTTGTCCATGTCTTCCCGCAATTGTGTGCCCGTGACGACGGAAGTCGTGATCACGGTCTGCACGAGAATGCCAGGGATCAGCGTGGGCAGGTAATCCTGCACGTTGCCGGCGATCGCACCGCCGAAGAGGTAGCCGAACATCAGCGTGAAGATGATCGGCTGGAGCGTCACATCGAACAGCTGTTCCGGCGTGCGCTTGATCTTGAGCAGGCCGCGATAGGCCATGGTGAGCGAGTTGCGCACCGTCTGGCCGAAGCTCGTGTAGTTCTTGAGTTTGCGTTGCGCGCCCGGCACGATGCGCTCGGGAGTGCGCGTGTCTGGCGCAAGGATTGTCGTGCTCATGCGCTGATCCTTTCGTTCTGGCTCGGGTCGGTGCCGATGCCGGTGCTGGAGGGGCCGTCCGGCGACTTCTCGTCGTCGACGCCGTGCCCGGTGATGGTGAGAAAGACTTCGTCGAGCGTCGGCTTCTGCACGCTCATCTCGGTCAGATGCACGCCTGCTTCGCGCAGCGTGATCAAGAGGTCGGTGACCCGATCGGCATCCGCCATCGGCACCGTGATCCGCGCTGCCTCCGGCGACACCGTTCCCTGAACGCCGAGCACCGAACTGATGGCGCGAAGCGCGTCGTCCGTGTCCGCCGTGTCTTCCAGCCGCAGCTGCAGGGATGAGGTTCCGACGGATGCCTTCAGCTCGTCGGCCGTGCCCTCCGCAACCACGCGTCCCCGGTCGATCACCGCGATGCGATCGGCGAGCTGGTCGGCTTCGTCGAGCATCTGGGTGGTGAGCAGGATGGTCGATCCGCTGGCGACGAGTCGACGCACGGTGTCCCACATCTGGGCGCGGGTGCGCGGGTCAAGGCCCGTGGTCGGCTCGTCCAAGAAGATCAGTGGAGGCTGCGCGATCAGGCTAGCCGCGAGGTCGAGCCGCCGGCGCATACCGCCGGAGAACTTCGCCAAGGGTCGCTTCGCGGCCTCGGTGAGATTGAATTCTTCGAGCAGGTCCGTCGTCTTCTTGCGCGCTTCGACGCGGCCGAGGCCGAGCAGGCGGGCGAAGATCACCAGGTTCTCGGTGGCGCTCAGTTTCTCGTCGACCGACGCGAACTGCGCGGTCACGCCGATAAGTTGGCGCACGATCTGCGCCTCCTTGACGACGTCGTGACCGAAGACGCGGGCGCTGCCGCCATCCGGGCGCAACAGCGTCGCGAGCATGCTGATCGTTGTCGTCTTGCCTGCTCCGTTCGGCCCGAGCACGCCGTAAACCGTGCCGGTGCGAACGCCGAGGTCGACGCCGTCGACCGCGCGGTTGTCACCGAAGGTCTTCACGAGGCCGTGCGCCTCGATGGCCCAGTCCCCCGGCCCATCGGGGCCAGGTGTGAGTGTTTCGCTGTCCATAATGTTCCCTTCGCGGCCGCGAACGACCGCCGGTTGAGTAGTGAGGTTGGGTAGTGAGTACGAGTTCTGAGTACATGTTCGCCGTGGCCGCTTACGAGCGGCTTTCACGGCTCTTACAGTCGCTACAGCCGCTGTAAGCGGTCGATGAGTGCGCTGCGATCGACGCCGGCAAAGACGAGTGCTCGCGGCACGGTGCCGAGCTCGGCTCGCAGGATGCCGACGAGAATGTCGACCTCGGCCATCCGACGTCGTCGATCGTGGCCGCCGGAGCCGTGACCGGATGCCCCGTGCCCGGTTGCGTTTCTCTGCGCACCCGCGTGGCCGCGCCGCAGTGCTTCTCGAGCGGATGCGCCCCAATTGGGGCGGTTCCGGCGCGGCGTTGATGTCAGCTGCGTCGCATCCGGTGCGCTCACACCGGCGATGGCAAGGCTGCGCACACGCTCCCCGCGCAACGCGGCATCGAGCGTGTCGTAGCTCGACCCGCTTTCGGCAAGGGCTGCCGCCACGGTTCCATGGCCATCCACGGTGAGTGCGAGCAAGAGATGCTCGGCCTCGACTGTGGCCGAGCCACGGCTTGTCGCCTCGTCGACCGCTCGGATGAATACCGGGTGCAGACGGCGGAGCAGCTGCGCCTCAACTGCATCGCCGCCATTTGCGCGATCGTCTTCGCGCCTGTTTTTCGGTGTTTCAGCGTTCGGTGTTTCAGCGTTCTGGTCATCACGCACGGCGTCTCCTGAGTTCAATTCCTGCGTCGACCAGGCGACGCAAATGCTTCTTGTGTACGGCCTGACGGGTCACGCCCAGCGCTTGTGCAACCTCGCCCCAGCTCCAGCCGGCGCGCATGGCACGCTCGACTTCTGCGTCTTCCATGCGGTCGGCGAGTTCGCGTAGGGCCACGACGGCGGCGAGGCCGTCTGCGGCGCCTCCTGTCGGCGGTGGTGTGATCGGAGTCATGTAAGCAACATAAGTTGCTTATCGCAATTTGTCAACCCAAGTTGCTTACTTGAGGTCAGATGATCCATTCACACCAGGGGCGGGCATCCGTCACACGGCCAATGCGTCGGCGAGTCGCTCCACTCCGAATTCGAAGGCGCGGTCAACGTCGCCGCCCAACTGGAACCCATTCGCCAGCTCCATGCTGACAAATCCGGATGCCCACGCGGTCAACGTGCGCGCTGCGTCGAGCGCGTCACCCGGCCCGGCCAGTTCTGCCGTGACGCGTAACAGCGGCACGGCAGCGCGCGCGAGCAGTTCCGGATCGGGCCTCGTGGCATCCGAGCCGGCGAAGATCAAGCGATAGCTTTGCGGGTTCGCGTGCGCGAAGGCGCGAAAGGCGTGCGCCAATTCGCGCACCTGCGCACGGGCATCCTCGGTGTGCGACACGACCGCGTCGAGTTGTTCGCCGAGATCATCGACGGACGCCGCCGCGATCAGACCGATCAGGGCCTGACGATTCTTGACGCGCTTGTAAAGCGACGGCGCGCGCACCCCCACGCGCTCGGCGACGGCTTGCATCGTCACGCGCGCCAAGCCGCCGGCCTCGAGGAGCTCGCGACCGGCCCGGATGATGGCCTGAAGAGACGTGCGATCGGGCGTCGGCATTCTGGTCAGCTCCGTTCACGATATTCTCTTAACTATAGCTATTGATGTTAGCCATGATAGCTATGTACCATTGCCATCAATTCAACCATGACAAATCGGAAAGGCCACCTAGTGCGTGGCCGGTTAGCTCAGGTAGCTTCGCTGCGTGACCGTGGACCGTGCTGGATGATCTGCTGGTAGGTGGTCGGTGCTTGCTGGCTGCCGAG
>Ga0208357_1000839_pt1 | contig 23556 bp, 21 predicted proteins | sample NGESurdeep092012_6_FD_184487 | JGI IMG/M metagenome (GOLD analysis project Ga0208357, IMG submission 184487) | Arctic peat soil microbial communities from Barrow, Alaska - NGEE Surface sample F52-2 deep-092012 (SPAdes) | ecosystem: Environmental > Terrestrial > Soil > Wetlands > Peat ...
GGTCGTCGACGCATACAGAGCGACGCCGCCGACCAAAGCCGCCACCACGGCCAAGGACACGACCAGAGCGACCCGCCGTCCGCCCGTCATCGCATTGCGCCCGTCACATGCGCGACACTAACGAACGACGAATTACCAGGGTTGGGAGCGCGATGGAGTTCGACGTCACGATCGAGATCCCCAAGGGTCATCGCAACAAGTACGAGTTCGATCACGAGACCGGGCGGATTCGACTCGACCGGATGCTGTTCACGGCAACGCGCTATCCGTCCGACTACGGATTCATCGACGACACCCTCGGCAACGATGGTGACCCGCTCGACGCACTCGTGCTCGTCGACGAGCCGACCTTTCCGGGCTGCCTCATCAAATGTCGCGCGATCGGCATGTTCCGGATGACGGATGAAAAAGGCGGCGATGACAAGGTCCTCTGCGTGCCCGCGACCGACCCGCGGCATGGTCACCTGCGCGACATCACCGACGTCCCGCCGTTCGACCGGCTAGAAATCCAACACTTCTTCGAGGTCTACAAAGACCTCGAACCAGGAAAGTCGGTCGAGGGTGCGACGTGGGCCGACCGAGCCGAAGCAGAGATCGAGATTCTCGCGTCGCGTGCGCGCTGGAAGAACCTTCAGCACTGACCGTTCTTACAGCCGGACCGCGCCGATGTAGTCGGGGCGGAACGCATTGTGGATGCCGATCTGCTCGCCTGTTGCTGGCGCGTCGACCATCTGACCGTTGCCGATGTAGATGCCCACGTGGTGAATCGTGCTCGGGTCATTGGTGTTGGTCGCGAAGAAGACGAGGTCGCCGGGCTGCAGTTGAGCTTGGGACACGTGCAGTCCCTCGTCCCACTGCGCGCCGGTGTAGTGGGCGAGGGAAATACCGACCGCCGCAAAGGCCTGCATAGTGAGCCCGGAGCAGTCGTAGCCAGGCACCTTCTGAACGCCGGTCGATGTCACGGTCGGACCAACTTCGCCGGCGCCAGCCCAGCGGTACCAGACGCCGATCTGCGACTCGGCGAACGCGATGGCGCCCTGCCGCTGGGCTGACGTCGAAATCGATTGACCACCAGGCGGCACAATTCCGGCGCCATTGTTCGTATAGCCACTGCTGCTGCTGCCGGCGTCACTGCTGCCGCTGCTGCTGCCTTGGCGCGCCGCGGCTGCAGCTTCCTGCTGCTGAGCCAGAGCTGCTGCTCTCTTCTGCGCGACGAGCGCGGCTGCTGCCGCTGCGGCTCTTGCTGCTGCGGCCCGTGCTGCCGCTGCCTTTGCGGCTGCGGCGGCCGCAGCAGCTTCTTCCGCCTGCCGCTTGAGGCCGTCGGCGCGCGCGGTTGCGAGGTCCTTTGCGGTCCCGCGCAGGACGGCGAGCTGTGCGTTGAGGTTCAGCTGGTTGGCGTTGATCGCGGCGATCTGGCCTGCTTGGGCATTGACCGCGGCGATGGCGGCGTCTTTTGCTTTCGCGGCGGCCTGCAACTGCACCTGCTGATCAGCGAGCGCCGCGTTCGCTGCGTTCTGCGCTGCGGCTTGCGCATCCTGTGACGAGGTCATCAACGAGATGACGGACTGTTCGTGGCGCGCCAACGCCGACAGTGTCGATGCGCGAGTGAGGAACGCGCCGGGTGAATCCGATGTCATGAGCGCGCTGAGCCGGTCGAGTCCGCCTGCGCCGCGGTAGCTCGCAGCAGCAAACTGGTTCATCTGTATTTGCGCGTCGTCGCGCGCCTTGTTTGCAGCCGCCAGGTTGCTCTGCGCCGTCGCGAGTTGTTGCTGTGCGGCGTCGACCTTCGCCATTGCACCGTCGTACGCCTCGACGACCGCCTCGACCTGGTTGTTGAGCTTGTCCAAGCTGGCATTGGCCGCAGCAAGTTGCGCTTCGGTCTGGCCGATCTGCGACGCCTTGGCCTGGGCCGCTGCATTCGCCTTGTCGACCTGCGATTGGCTTGGGATTACCGGCTTCTTGGCCGCAGCCGCTGGCAACGCGGTACTGCCGATCGCGCCCGCAACAATGGCGAGTGTTGTGGTCACCAAGGCTGCACGGCGCAAGTAACGGCTCGTGCGTACGTGGAGGCGGTGCACCTAACCTCCACAACTCGGACGTCTCAAGAAGGCGGATGCGCGAACGCCGAATGCGCTGCACGTTCCTGGGCGACCATAGCTTTCTGAGTCCCACCAGTAACAGGCGTAACAACAGACATTTCGCGCGCACGACGGAGTTCACGCTGAATAACACGGTTGTAATTTCACTCGAGGCACCGTAAGGCAACTCTCGTCACACCGCACTAAGTGATTCGGCCATTCGGCCCAGCAACCTAAGCCCATTCGCCCGGCGAGCCCCGGACACCCGGACACCCGGACACCCGGACATCATTGAAGTCGAGCGCACGTAAGAACGAGCGCTGGGCTTCAACACGCGTGTGGCGCGGGGACGAGGATTTGGACGGCGGTCGGTGCTACATCAGTCGGGCGGCCAGCTCCGCGACGGGCGAGCGCTCGCCCCTGGTCAACCGGATGTGGCCGAAGCACGCTTGTCCGCTAAATGCCGACACCACGGCGGTCAGCGCGTTCGTCTGCTCTGACAGGAACGGCGCATCGATCTGCGAGGTGTCGCCGGTCAGCACGATCTTGGAGTCGGCGCCGATGCGCGTCAGGAGTGTCTTGCCGACCTGGGGCGAAAGGTTCATCGCTTCGTCGACCAGCACGAAGGTCGAGTGCAACGTGCGGCCACGAAGGTGGGTAACCGACTCCATCGTGAGCAGGCCTTGCGCCTTGATGTAGTCGAGCGAATCTTGCGCAACCTTCCCGCGGCCACCGTCTTGCCGGCGACGACTCGCGGCCGCGCCATCGCCCGACAACGCGGCGACGGCATCAGTGATCGCGGCCATCCATGGATCGATCTTTTCGTCCAACGTGCCCGGCAGGTATCCAAGGTCCGCGTGACCGACCGGGATGACCGGCCGGTACACCGACAACCGCTCGAACCTGTGTTGTTCGACAACCATATGCAAGGCAGCCGCGACAGCACACAGTGTCTTTCCGGTGCCCGCAGGACCATCGAGCACGATGACTTTGACTTCGTCGTCCAACAGCAAGTCGAGAGCGAAGCGTTGCTCTTTGTTCGCTGCCTTAAGACCCCACACGGGCGCAAGGCTCTCGAGCAGATGCAGCTCCCCGGCACGCACCCGCGCCAGCGCCGAACTGGTGCCCGATCGCAGCACCGCGAACGTGTTCTCAGCGAGGTCGCTTGCACCCACGACGCTGTCGACGGATACCTGATGAGAGTCGAACAGCGCGTCAACAACCGCGACCTCAGCATCGAGCGCGATCCACCCATCAGGGCGCGCGAGTGCCGGCGCAAGGTCGAGCGGGTTGTGCTCGACGGCGGCAAGCCCAACTGCGGCGGCCGTCAGGCGCAACGCGGTGTCGTTGGAAACAACGAGCACCGGCCCGGCGTCCGGCGAGGCCATCGCAAGGCCGAGCGCGGTACCAACAATCTTGTTGTCGGGGGTGTCGATCGACAGGCCGTGCTCGCGCAGCAGCGCCGTCTGGATGCCGTTCACCTGCATGCGGACGGTGCCGCCGTAAGGGCGTTCCAGCGGCTTGCGTAGATCGCCACCGGCCTCGAGTCGCAGCCCTTCAATACGACGCAGAACGTCGCGGGCCGCCCCTCCTGCTGGGTCGAGGCGCTTCTTCAGCCCGTCAAGCTCTTGGACGACCGTGAGCGGGATGACCATGTCAGCACCTGGGAACGCCTCGAAAATGCCTTCGGGGTCTGACATCAATGCCGAGGTGTCCAGTACGACGATCTTCGCGATGGTGACCTCCCTGTTACCAGGATGCGCCTGTGCCGGCAGTTCGGCCGGCAGTTCGGCAGGGAGATCGGCTCCGACGTCGGCTGCAGCGAGGCTCATAACGATCCCGTCGTCACGGCCACCGCCCTTTGACGGCGCCTGGAGACGGCCGCCGCAGGGCAGCGGAGCGGCCGCTCCGCCGATCGTGCCGCGAGCCCGACGATGGTGGGGGGACGCGAGCCGACCGTCCAAGATCGTGTCGCCGCGGCGTGAACCTGGGTGGCATAAAACGCAAAGGGCGGGGGTAGGACCGTCAGCACCGAAAAGAGACACCCACGATGAAGCACCTCGTAGTTGAGGCAGCAGAGGAGGAGTACCAATGGGTACCACCGACAAGGTGAAGAACACCGCGCAGACCGCGAAGGGCAGCGTCAAGGAAGCTGCGGGGCGGGCAACGAACAACCGTGACTTGGAAGCCGAAGGCACTGTGGACAAGGCCGCCGGCAACCTGAAGCAAGCGGGCGAAAAGGTGAAGGACGCCTTCAAGTAACCGAACCCGACATGTGGGAGGGCCAGCCGTGCTGGCCCTCCCGCATGTCGTTCTCCAATCTCGCGTGACCGCGTCGAAGACAGTGGTGAAATGGCATCCATGCGAGTCGCACGCCGATGACCGGTGGTCCAATCCTCGGCCGATACACACATCACTCGGACCAGACGGATCTGCGCACAGTCCGACTGCTCGGGCTGCCCGTCGCGTTGTTCCTGCGAGCGCGCGAGCATCACGACGAACTCATCAGAGAATTCACTCTGATGGCCATCCGCTCCAACGGCACATCCGCGAACGGCGTAGCACTGCCACCCCGGCTTCGTGAACTCGTCGACATCCTCGGCCGCCGGTTCGGGGCAAGCACGTCGCGCGCCGACATGGAGCGTGATGCCGCAATCGAGCGGGGCGACGCGACGGTCGACCTGACCTATCAGGTACCCGCGAGTCTCGGCGACGACCTCAAGATGCTGACCCAACTCATGGACGACGCGGATGACTTCTGTCGCATGGAGACGCTGCTAACGCTGCCGCGCGACGCGAGCATGGTGGCCCTCGGCCATTGGTACAACAACGAGTTCCTACGCCAGATCGACGGTCTGCCGCCGACCCCATGGAACGGTCCGCTCGAATAATTCGCTCAGGATGCGGTCGCGACCGACGGCGCGGTAGACACAAAGACGTGCGACGTAACGGCGTCACCGAACGCGACCGCGTCGCCCTCGCGACCGACGAACAGTTCGCCGCCAACACGTGAGATGCGCACCGGCATGTTCGGCCGGATGCCTGCACGACGCAACCGAACCAACAATGCGGTGTCGGACTGCAGCGGTTCACCGATGCGCCGCACGATGACGTTGTGCGTGCTTTCAGGCACCGCACTCAATGCAACAAGGCCTTCGCGGAACTCGACGTCGTCGGTGCCTTCGCCGAGCTCGGCGAGACCGGGAATCGGGTTGCCGTAGGGCGACTCCTGCGGGTGACCGAGCACGTCGAGGAGCCGGCGCTCGACCGCCTCACTCATGACGTGCTCCCAGCGGCATGCCTCTTCGTGCACGAGCTCCCATTCGAGGCCAATCACGTCGACCAGCAAGCACTCCGCGAGACGGTGCTTGCGCATCACCCGAGTCGCGATGGCGCGGCCAGCTGGGGTGAGCTCGAGACGACGGTCGCCGTCGATCGTGACGAGACCGTCTCGCTCCATCCGGGCCACCGTCTGCGACACCGTAGGGACGCTCTGCAAGAGCCGTTCGGCGATCCGCGCGCGCAGCGGGACCGCGCCTTCTTCCTCGAGCTCGAAGATGGTCCGCAGGTACATCTCGATCGTGTCGATGAGATCGTGCTCGTGGTTCACGCCATCGATTGTGTCGCACTTTGCTCACCGGTGCGTAGACCGCCGGTTAGCCTGAACCCGTGGCAGCCATCGAGCGCAAAACAGCATCAAGGCGGACGGCGCTGCCCGCGGCAGTAATGATCATTGGCCTAATGGCGGCCGGCTGCACCAGCAATCACAGCAGTGCGAGCGATACGGCGGCAAGCAGCACCGCTGGGAGCGCAGCCGGGTCGCTTTCTCCGGCCGCCGGCTCAGGAGTCTCCAGCCCAGCAGCACCCGCGTCATCGCCAGCCTCGGCGATCGCGTCTTCCCAACCGGGGGCGCCCGTCGCCTCGAGCCCAGCAGCGGCGAGCCCAACTCCAACCGCGAGCACCAGCCCGTCGGCGAGCCCTTCGCCGAGCAAGAGCCCATCCGCCCGGCCCAAGGCACCGAGCCGGCCCACGGCGTCCCCACCAACGGCGATCGGCCACCCCGTTCCCGCGCCGTCTCCGACTAGCCAAGCTGCCGCCGTCCCGGATGTGTTCGTTGCGACTGCCACGCCCGTCACTGCGGCGCAGCTCGGCAAGAGCTGGCACGCAGGGGCTCCGACCTGCCCGGTCGGTCCGGCGCAGCTGCGCAACCTGACGATGACCTACTGGGGCTTCGATGCGAAGCCGCACATGGGCACGCTGGTAATCGCGGCGTCGGTGGTGCCGGCGATCACCCAGGTGTTCCGCACGCTGTATGCGGAGCACTTCCCAATCCGCACGATGATCCCCGTCTCTGCATTCGGCGGAAGCGACTCGGCGTCGACGGCCGCGGATAACACCGCTGCGTTCAACTGTCGCTACGCCGTCGCGAACGGACCACCGAAATGGTCGGCCCACGCATACGGCGAAGCCATCGATGTGAACACCGTCGAGAATCCTTACGTGTTCAACGGCCAGGTGTTGCCGTCGCCGCAAGCTGCGGCCTATGGCAAGCGGACGCCGTATCGCCCGGGCATGGCGGTGCCCGGCGGACAACTCGTCAACGCATTCGCAGCGGTGGGCTGGAAGTGGGGCGGCGTCTGGGCCGACCCCGACTACCAGCACTTCTCCTTGACCGGCAACTAACGGTCAGTTCGCGTCGGCGGGCTGCAGCTCGGCGTCCCGTTCATCGATCGGACGTCGGGTGGGTTGGCGTCGGCGCAGCACTATCCATCGCGAAAACACCTGTATAACAAGGGAGATTTCGAGCAACGCGACGGCGACTACCCCGTCGAGCCAGAAGTGATTCGCTGTCACGACGACGAAGTACACGGTCGCGATTGTGTGCAGGAGGATGAGCCACCGCCACCGGCTGCGAGTAGCGCCGATCACGGCGATCGCAACCAGAAACGCCCAGGCCACATGCACGGACGGCATTGCCGAGTATTGATCGGCGCCAAGCTGGCCGGTCGCCGCGTACACCGACTGCCCATAAGCCGCCGCGGTATCGACCATGCCGACGTGGATGAGACGCGGCGGCGAGACGGGAATCAGCGCTACAAGCAGGCACGCAGTTGTCGTCAGCACGACCAACGTGCGGGTGCGGCGGTACGCGTCGCGATGGCGGATAAACAGCCATAGCAGGACGGCGAGCAGCATCCCGAAGTGCATGGTCGCGTAGTAGATGTTGGCTACCTGCACCAACAACGGGTGTCCGAGGATCGGCCGCTGCAGCGCAGCCTCACTCGGAAAGTGCCACGCGCGCTCGTGAGCCCAAATCCACTGCCCGCGCTTCACGGCCTCATCGGTGTGCCCTAGCGAATAGCCACCGGCGATCTGCCAGAGCGCGTAGAGGCCGAAGATGATGCCGATCTCCCGGCCGAACGGCGCGATCGCGAAGATGACCCGAGAAGCCCTGCCTCGATCGCCGTTACCTGTGGCTGCGCCGTCCGCGTCGCGCGCGACCCGCTCGGCCACCGTCGCCACCGCGAAGCAGGCAACCCCGATCAGCGCGGCGGCCTGCCAACTCAACATGACATTGGGCACGGGACATCATCGCGCACGGGACATCGTCGTGCGCACGAGACCGGTCACCGCAGCTTCAGGATCACCTTGCCGGTCACCTTGCGACCGGCAACCAGCGCGAACGCCTCCCCGACCTCGTCGAGGCCGAGCTCAGCGCCGATGTGGATCCGCAGCTTCCCGTCGGCGATCGCCCGCAGAGTTCCAGCAATGCCTTCGCGCCGCTCGGATGCGGAGACGCCAAGGCTGCCGAAACCGAGTATCCGCTGGTACTTGCGGTACAGCGGCTGCAACTGGATCGTGACCTCGGGCCCCGCGCTCGTGCCGAAGACCACCAACCGACCGCGAGGCACCAGCGCGGCCAGCGCGGCGGGCGTGAACTCCCCGCCGAGCGAGTCGAGCACGGCGGTCGGCTCGAAAGCCTGGATAGCGGCCGTCAGACCGGCCGCATCGGAGACGACCGCCTGCGCTGCACCCATCGCGACGATGGCGTCGGCCTTGTCGGCGTTCGTCGTCTGCCCCCACACCTGCGCGCCTTTCGAGGCCGCGTAGGAGATCGCGGACAGACCCACCGAGCCGCTCCCGGCCAACACGAGAACCCGATCAGCCGGCCCGATCTCGGCGAGCTCGACGACGCTGAAGGCCGTGAGACCGACGATCCCGACCGCCGCCGCGTCACGCAAATCGACGCCGTTGGGCACTTCCACGAGGGCGTCGCGGGGAACCACCACCGCCTCGGCAAACACGCCATCACGGGTAGAGCCGAGGCCGTGGCCGGCCACGATGACCGGCACGCCGTCGACGTGACCGACTGCCTCCGCGCCCAAGGTGCGCGGCAGTGGACCGTCGGGATTCACCTTGCCGGCCGCGTTGTAGCCGTCGACCGGATTCACGCCGCCGTATGCCAACTCGACCAACACCTCGTCGTCCGCCGGTGTTGGAAGTTCTACCTGCTGCACCTCGAGCGGCTTGCCGTGCTCGATCAAGCGGGCCGCACGCACCTTCATGCGGCATCCAGCAAGGCGACTTCTTCGACGGTGAGCTCAATGTCAGCCGCGGCCGCGGATGCAACCGCCGTTTCGGGCCGGCTCGAACCTGGGATCGGGATCACGTTTTGCCCCTTCGCCAGCATCCAGGCAAGGGTGGCCTGTTGCGCGCTGATACCGCGGGCCGCTGCGACCTTGACGAACGCTGGGTAGCGTCGCTCGATGCCGCTTGCGTTGCCGATACCACCGAGCGGACTCCATGGCAGGAAGGCAATTCCGTTGTCGCGGCAGTAGTTCAACTCACTCTCAGACGAACGGAAGTTCGGCGCGAACTGGTTCTGCACGACCGCGAGACGCTCATCGAGAATGCGATCCGCGAGGGCGATCTGAGTGACGTTCGCGTTCGAAATGCCGGCGAGCACGATCTTGCCTTCGTCGAGCAACTCGCTGATCGCGCCGATGCTGTCGGCGTAAGGCACCCGCGGGTCTGGACGGTGGAACTGATAGAGGCCGATGGCCGGCACGCCGAGTGCTTTCAGCGACTGCTCGGCCGCCCGCTTGATGTACTCGGGTCGCCCGTCGACGCTCCACGAGCCGTCGGGACCGCGCGTATGCCCGCCCTTGGTGGCCACCAGAATGCCGGTCGTGTCAGATTTGTAGGACTCCAGCGCGGCTGCGACCAGCCGCTCGCCATGGCCGACGTCGCCAGCGTTCAGGCAGTAGGCATCAGCCGTGTCGATGAAGGTCATGCCTGCGTCGAGTGCGGCGTGGATGGTGTTGATCGCCTGCGCCCGGTCGGGTCGCCCGGCAACCGACAGCGGCATCTCACCAAGACCGATCGCGCTCACTCTGAACTTGTAGGCGCCGCGCCCGATCTTGCGATAGCGCATCTTTGGATGTCCCGTCTCGATCGATGGTGCGTGCTAGCCACCTTCAACGTATCCAACACCCCGACATTCCGGAGATTCAGATGCGGCCACCCGCGCCGCCTTCGGACAGCCGCTGGGCGAGGTAGACCGGAATGATGAACAGGACGACGAGCGCGGCCGCGACCGCGTTGACGATCGGCGCCTGGTTGGGCCGGAACAGATTGTTGAAGATCCACTGCGGCAGCGTTTGGATGCCGGGGCCAGCGGTGAACGACGTGACAACGATCTCGTCGAAGGAGAGCGCAAACGAGAGCAGGGCGCCAGCTACAAGCGCCGACCGGACGGCGGGCAGCGTGACGAAGCGGAAGGTCTGCCAGGTCGATGCGCCAAGGTCCATCGATGCCTCTTGTAGCGTTTGGCCGGTACGCCGCAGCCGGGCCGCGATGTTGTTGAACACGACGACTATGCAGAACGTGGCATGCCCGAGGACGACGGTGAAGAGCCCAAACGAAATGCCGAGCGGCACGAGCACGGTGCGAAAGGCCGAGTTGAGCGCGATGCCGGTCACGATTCCCGGCAGGGCAATCGGCAGGATCACCACGAGGCTCAATGCTTCGCGGCCGAACCAGTGGTAGCGCACGACAGCCGCGGCAAACATCGAGCCGAGCACAAGGGCGATCGCCGTGGCGCCGAGGCCGGCCTTGACGCTGGTCAGCACCGCTTCGCGGACGCCTTGGTTCACTAGCGCCTTGTTCCACCATGACAGTGTGAAGCTGCGCGGAGGCCACGAAAAAACTTTCGAGACGTTGAAAGAGTTTACGAGGACGACGATCAGCGGCGCGTAGATGAAGGCCAACGCTATTGCGGCGATGCAGCCGAACATCACCCTCGCACGCCTGCTGAAAGTCATGGTCGCACCACCTAGAGGTTCTCGAGTGCGCCGGTACGACGGACAGCGAACAGGTAAGCCACGACGACGACGATCGGGAACACCGCGGCGGCCGCTGCGAACGGCAAGTTGCCTGCGACGCCCACATTGTCGTAGACGATGTTGGCGAACATCTGCGTCGTGCCACCGACGATCTTCACCATGATGTAGTCGCCGAGCGTCAGTGAGAACGTGAAGATAGAACCCGCGGCGATCGACGGAATCAGCAAGGGCAGCACGACGGATCGCAGCGTTCGCGTCGTGGTCGCGCCAAGGTCAGCAGATGCCTCAAGCAGCGAGGCCGGCAGTCGCTCGAGACCGGCGTACACGGGCAACACCATGTAGGGCAGCCACAAGTAGGCAAGCGCCACGACCGTTGCCGTAAGGCCGAGACCGGGCCCGTGCAGGCCAAGTGGCGACAGCACCCAGTCGATGACACCGCCCTTGTCGAACATGATGCGCCAGGCGTAGCCCTTGACGAGATACGAAGCCCACAGCGGCATCGTCACCATGATGAGCAACGCGTACCGCACGCGACGGCTCCGCACGACCTTGGAAATGAACAGCGCCAGCGGCAGGGCGAGTAAGAGGTCGATGACGGTGACGCCGAGTGCGATGCCCACGGTGCGTAGCGCGACTGTGCGATACACGCTCTGCGTGAAGAGGATGTGGTAGTTCGCGAACGACGTCTTCTTCACCAGATCGCCGGTGAAACTGTCGACGCTCCACAGCGAACTCACCAGCATGACGCCGAGCGATCCGAGATAGAGCACGACGAGCCACAGCACCGGCGGGGTGAGCAGACCCGCTAGCCGCAACCGTTCGTGACGGTAGAGGAACGCCGACCGCCGCCTGGCTGTCGGCGTCCCCTCCGTCCGTGTAGAAGGAGCAGTCACCCCTTGATCGTCGTCCAGGCTTGGGTCCACTGCGCGTAGTCGACGCAGATGTTGCCGCGACCGTCGAGGCATTGCGTCGTCGGCGTCGTCCAGTACGAGATCTTCGACGCGTAGGCGGCGTCAAGGGCGTGGAACTGGTCGCAGAAGCCGGCTGCTGCGATCGCGCATGCCTTGGTCTGCGCCGGTGCTTCACCAAACCATTGAGCAACAGCTGCGTTGGTCTCGGCTGAGGTGATCCAGTTCATCCACTCATACATGCAGTTCGGATGCTTCGCCTTCGACGAGACCATCCAGGTGTCGGACCACCCGGTCGCCCCTTCGGTCGGCACCGTCGTGTCGACGGTCACCTTCTTGTCACCGTTGATCAGGTTCGCGTTGATCTGCCACGCCGTACCAATCGCGGTCGCGCCACTCTCGAAGTCTTCGACCTCGTCGGTGTAGGCCGACCATGGCCGGCTCCAGTTCGCCTTCATCGCCTTGAGCACCGCAATCGCTGCATTGAACTGGGTCTGGTCGAGCGCGTACGGGTTGGTGATTTTCAGGTTCGGCTGGGTCTTCTCCAGGTAGAGAGCAGCGTCAGCGATGTAGATGGGCGAGTCATAGGCGGTGATCTTGCCCTTGTACGGCGAGCTCGGGTCGAAGACCGAACTCCACGACGTCGGGGCCGTTGTCACGACCTTCGGATTCCACATCAAGACGTTGGCTCCCCAACCGTGCGGGATGCCGTACATCTGGCCGTTCACCGAGTTCCACGGCTGGTCCTTCAAGAAGGTCGAGATCGTCGCGTAGTTCGGCACCAACGCGGTGTTCACCGGCGCGACGTCTCCGCCATAGATGAGCCGCAGCGTGGCGTCACCCGATGCAGAGACACCGTCGTACTGGCCCGTCTTCATCAACGTGACCATCTCGTCGGAGGTGTTGCCGACTTTTGCATTCACCTTGCAACTGGTCGCCTGCTCGAAGGGGTGCACCCAGTCGACCGTCTTGTCATCGGAACCGTCTTCGGCGTACCCGGCCCAGACGATGATGTTCAGCGCACCCTCACCCTTGCCGAGCGCTTTCAGCATCGACTCCTTGGGCGGAGCTGCCCGCGAGCCACTCGCGGTCGCAGACGAGCTTGACTTCGACGCACTGCAGGAGCTGATGAGCAACACGGCACTCGCCGCGATGGCGGTGAGGCCGAACACTCTCGTGTGCCGCATGGGTACTCCTTCGACTTAAACGCCGCCCGCGGGCGGGCTGCCCGCGGCACTCACCACTGCGAACTCGTGATCAGGTCGCCATGCCAGAACCACTCGCCGTCCCCTAAAAGCAAGGACATCGGACGACGAGGTCTCAAGGTTTTGCTGCAGCGCCACCAGTTCGCCGCCGGCGTCGAGCTCGACGACGAACCTGGTGACATCGCCGACGTAGACGACCTCCCTGACCACTCCGGACGTCGAGCGGATGCCTGGGACGGCGGGTGTCTCCGGGTCGAGGACCCGGATCTTCTCCGGCCGCACACTCCAGACCCCGTCGCGCCCGAGGATTCGCCGGGCGACTTCGCCGCGCAGCAGATTGGAGGTGCCGACGAAGCCCGCAACGAACTCCGATTGCGGCCGCTCGTAGACCTCCGCGGGTGGACCGACCTGCTCGAGACGGCCGGCGTGGAAGACGGCGATGCGATCCGACATCGTGAGCGCTTCCTGCTGGTCGTGCGTCACGAAAATAAAGGTGATGCCGACCTCGCGCTGGATGCCCTTGAGCTCGACCTGCATCTGTTCGCGCAGCTTCAGGTCGAGTGCGCCGAGTGGCTCGTCGAGCAACAACACCTTGGGGCTGTTGACCAGAGCACGCGCGAGGGCGACTCGTTGTCGCTGGCCACCGGAAAGTTCGCTGGGTCGGCGATTGCCGTAACCACCGAGCCGGACGCTCTCGAGCGCCAGCTCTGCACGATTGCGACGCTCCCGGCGATCGACCTTGCGAACCCGCAGCCCATACTCGACGTTTTCTTGCACGGACATGTGGGGGAACAGCGCGTAGTCCTGGAAGACGGTGTTGACATCACGGTCGAACGGCGGCCGGTTGGTGACGTCGACCCCGCCGAGTTCGACCCGGCCGGCGGTCGGTAGTTCGAAGCCGGCAATCATCCGCAGGACGGTGGTTTTGCCTGATCCCGAAGGCCCGAGGAGCGTGAGGAACTCGCCGTCGTAGACATCGAGGTCGACGTAATCGACGGCCACGACCGAGCCGAAGGTCTTGCGAAGCTCGCGCAGGCGAACGGCCGGGCGACCATGTTGGGTCTTCGTCCCGGGCGACACTGCAGCCATCGCCACCTCGCAGGATCCTCCGCGCTCGCAGTGCGACCAGGGACGCACGATAGCGCGGAATCAGTTGCGCGTGTGGACTCCGAGCGCCGGATTTCGGCGCGGCGGTCGCCGATTGCCAACGGATCCGTTCCCACCGCGAAAACTCGGTCGCCGGTTCCACCTGCTGCCTGCTAGAGACGGTGCATGAGAACGAGAGGCGACGTAGCGCACGAGCGAGGGCGCGAAGCGGCCGGCGAGCTCGTCATCGAGCAAGTGACCAGCCGCGAAGCGGCTGACCGATGGCACCAGATCGCGCAGGAGTACTTCGAGGCCGACTACAACGAGCTGCCGGCCGATCCGGTGCAGGAGATCTACGGGCGGATCGAGTCAACCCGAAGCGACGATCGCTACGAGTTGTGGCTCGGCTACCTCCGCACGGACGCGGGCGGCGCGGACACGCCTGTGGTGCTGGGTGAGGTGCGCCTGCCCCTACTCGACAACGTCGACAACGCCGTAGTCAACGTGGCCACTCGCCCCGCGTACCGGCGGCACGGTTACGGCACCGCCATGCTGCGTCACCTCACCGCACGCGCGCGAGCACACGGCCGGACGCGTTTGATCGGCGACGTCGGTGAGCCCATGCCGCTTACCGAGCCAACGCCCGTTACAGAGCCCACGCCGCCTACCGAGGCCGCCGCTGCCTCCCCCGCCCCGCCGCCGGGTGTGCTTTTCGCGACCCGGGCCGGCGCACGGCCGGTCACGTCGGAGGTACGGCGACTGTTGCGAATCGGCGATATCGACGACGTCCACCTGTCCCACCTGAACGAGGATGCCACTGCACACTCGGCGGAGTACTCACTCATCCAGTGGGAGGGTCCGGCGCCCGCAGAAATCCTGGACGACCTCGTCGTACTGCATTCGCGCATGACGATCGATGCACCACTCGAGGACCTTGATTGGGAGCCGGAGAACTGGACGCCGCAGCGGTACCGCGAGCGAGAGCAGCGAGTGGTCGCGAGTGGACAAGTGTGCTTGAGTACCGCCGCGCGCCACGATCCATCAGGACAGATCGTGGCGCTGACCGACATTGGCCTGACCACCGAACTTCCGGAGATCGCGTATCAGTGGGCAACCATCGTGCTGCCGTCCCACCGCGGACACCGATTGGGCATGTTGGTGAAGCTTGCCAATCTCGCATACTTGCGAACCAGCCGACCACGAGTGCGGACGCTGAACACATGGAACGCAGCCATCAACGACCACATGGTTGGCATCAACGATGCTATCGGCTTTCGACCCGTCGAAAGCTGGCGTGAATGGCAGCTCGAACTCTCGAGCCCGACGAAGTAGTCCCGACGACTTCAGTCGAGTTGGCGTGGTGGGTCGGAGACGAACTCGCGTCTGCCTGGTGATGTCCACAGGCAGCTGCCGTCGGGTTTGAGTTCCACGGTCCAGCCGCCGAAGGTTTTGAGCCGGTGGTGTCGCCGACACAAACAGCAGCAGTTCTTCGCGGACGTATCACCGCGTGGGGCGGGGATGTTGTGGTCGATGTCGCAGACGGTGGCGCGAGTGTTGCAGCCGGGGAAGCGGCAGCGACGGTCGCGGGCCATCAGGTAGTCCTTCAGTTCCGCCGGTGGCCGATAAATGACGGTGCCGTAGTCGAGTAGCAGGCCGGTCACCGGCTCGACAATCAGGCGCCGCCAGTCCGCGTCGGCGGCCCGGTCGCGCACCAGCGCAGATGGGAGCGGGCCGTAGCCGAGCAGGTCGGCGGGGTTATCGGCCAGCCCGAGCAGGGACGGCAGGTCGGTGACGAACTGCACTTGTTGACGGCGGCCCTGCCGGCGCGGTGCGTTCGGATCAGCCAGCGCACTGTTCGCCCACACGACGAGCGCATCAGAGCGGTACGCGTCGATCCCCTCATCGGGCAGCCCGGCCGCTTTGGCGGCGGCCTGCAACTGCAGCGCGGTCGCGTCCAGCCCCAGCCACACCGTTTGTGCGTCAATGGACGACATGGTCACCCGGAACTCGCTCATCACGGCATCCAGCAGGTCGAACTTGTCCACCCGGCGGTGCCGCATCGCCTCCGTGTGCTCCGCCAACACCACATCAGGGTTCGCCGCCAACACCGCGCGGCGCAGCGTACGGCGAAACGCCGCCCAACTCTGCCCCTTGATCCGGGAGGCGACCCGGGCATCCACTGCGGCGATTCCGGCCCGGTCAAGACCGGCTTCGCGCACGGCTTGGGCGACGACCCGCGCGTGCCAATACCCCATCAACCCGGCTGCCATCGCCAGTTGACACTTCGGCAGCGTCTCGGTGATCGCCCGAGCCGCATCGACCCGGGACTGGGCGCCACCGCTGGTCATCCCCAACGTCGCCGCCACCAGATTCACCCCGACGTCGACCGGCTCGCAACCCACCGGATCGAACTCATCAGGATCAGGTGGCGGCGGCGTCGGGCCAGCGACCCGCGCAGTCACCCGCACCACCAACTCCGCCAGCCATGCCTGCTGGCGTTCCAGCAACTCCAACGCTACTGATGCGGATTCTTCATCAAGGCCGTCCACATCGAGCAACGACAAATACCCGACCATCACGCGGCCCGGCTCGAACGCCAGCAGATCCTCGTTCGACCACCCAGGGCCAGCATCGGGCAACAACGACGCCGCAGTCGCGCGGTCGCAGACATCGACATACTCATCGACATCGGCCTCGGCGATCAACATGCAACGAAGCTATCCGTGACCACCGACACTTTCCGCCAACCCGCAGACACCCTCGAATCTGTGCACGAACTCGCAAGCCTGTGCACAACACGAATGAAGCGATCCGTGCGTGTATGCGAGCTAAGTACCGGACTTCCACGTTGCGGTGACGAGCGCTACTCCTGGTCGATAGGCGAGGTGCACGTAGGACGGCGCTGCAATCACCGCGAAGTCAGCTCGCTTACCCACAGACAAAACACCGATGTCGTCGCGACGCAACGCGCGTGCACCACCGGCGGTCGCCGCCCACAACGCCTCGGCCGGCGTCAGATGCATGTCACGAACCGCGACGGCAATGCAAAACGGCATGCTCGTCGTATACGAAGACCCGGGGTTGCAATCCGTCGCCAAAGCCACCACCACACCGGCATCGATCATTCGCCGCGCATCTGCATACACACTGCGAGTCGAAAAGTCGGCGCCCGGCAACACCGTCGCGACGGTCGCAGATCCCGCGAGCGCTTCGACGTCCGCTTCGCTCATGTAATTGCAGTGGTCAACCGAAGCCGCATCAAGCTCGACGCCGAGTTGCACCGCGCCCGTTCTCTCCAACTGATGTGCGTGCAGGCGCGGCAACAGTCCATCCGCAATCCCCGCCTGCAGAATCGTCCGCGCCTCGTCGACGGAAAACGCACCCCGATCGCAGAACACGTCGACCCACCGCGTACCAGGGGCGCACGCATCGAGCATCGGACCAGCGACGAGTGACACGTAATCGTCGCGGCGGCCCTGGTATTCGATTGGTACGACGTGGGCGCCCAGGAACGTTGACTCAGCTGTCAGCGACTGCGCGATCGCGAGACCGCGCACCTCGTCATCCGTCGTGAGTCCGTATCCGCTCTTGATCTCGACAGTCGTCGTGCCGGACGAAACCATCTCGGCAAGCAGCCGCGAAGCGTTGGAGCGGAGCGTCTCATCGCTCGCCTCACGAGTAGCAATCAAGGTCGCCGCGATACCGCCCGCGGCGTAAGGGGTTCCAGCCATTCGCGAGGCGAACTCGTCGGCGCGGTCGGAGGCGAAGATCAGATGACTATGGCTGTCGACGAAGCCCGGCACCACCGTCTGTCGATCTAGGTCAACACGTGTATCCGCAGAGGGAGCCTGAGCCCGGCGGCCGACCCACACCACGCGATCGGCTTCGATAACCATCGCGGCATCACGCACGATGCCAAGCGCCGAGCCATCACCATCGCCTGGGTCGTTGGTGACGAGTAACCCGATGTTGTCGACGAGCGTTGTTGTCATCGAATCACCGCATCGATCGCAGACTGCAGCGCTGCACCGATGTCACCCAGACGAACATGCTCACGGTCCTTCACGACAACGTTTCCGTCGATGACGACGTCTGTTACGTCCGACGCCGTGGCAGCGAAGACGACCGACTCTGCCGTAGCCCCGCCGCCCGCAGTACGTCGCGACGCCAGATCAACCGCTACCAGGTCAGCACGCTCGCCAACGGCCAGTTGGCCGGCGTCCGGCCAGCCCAATGCGCGATGCCCAGCGACCGTCATCGAATCGAGCAGCGCGCCGGCCGTGAAGGTCCCGCGCGAGTAAGTAGCCGACCGCTCATCAAGCTCGATCCCCCGAGCCTCCTCGAACAGGTCAATGACTGACTGCCCGTCGGAACCAACCGACAGCGCCACACCAGCTGCCGCCAACGCACCCGCCGGACCGATTCCATCGGCGAGATCGCGTTCGGTCGTCGGGCACAGACATACGCCTGTCGAACTCGACGCAAGTAACGCAACGTCGTCGGCGGTCAGATGCGTTGCATGCACGGCCGTCGCTGCCGCACCCAACGCACCCAAGTCGGCGAGCAGCTGAGTAGGAGTGACGCCATACCGCTCGATGCACGCGTCATTTTCGGCACGCTGTTCAGATAAATGGAAATGAAGCGGGACGGCGCGTGCGCGCGCCCAGTCAGCAACCTCGCCAAGTTGATCCGCTGGCACCGCGCGCACCGAGTGGATCGCCGCGCCGATGCGCACGTGTGGTGCGCTGCCATGAAGCGAGCTCACCCGAGCAGCCCATCCAGCGGCGTCGCCGTCACTAAAGCGCTCTTGTACGGGCAACAGCGGTTCGCCTACTCCGCCTGCCAAGTAACAGGTATCAAGCAACGTCAACCGGACGCCGACTTGTGCCGCCGCTTCGATCAGCGCGGCGCCCATGGCGTTTGGGTCGGAGTACGGAACGCCGCCAGGCTGATGGTGCGCGTAGTGGAACTCGCCGACGCACGTAATGCCGGCCAACGCCATCTCGGCGTAAGTGGCCCGGGCGAGCGCCAAGTAGTTCTCCGGATCGAGCCGATTCGCCACGGCGTACATCTGTTCGCGCCACGTCCAGAAGTCACCGCGCCCCGCCTGCGTTCGGCCACGTAGCGCGCGATGGAATGCGTGCGAGTGCACATTCGCAAGACCCGGAATCACCAATCCGGTCAATCGCTGCGCAGTTGGCGGAGGGTCGACGCCTTCCTCGATACCGATGATGCGGCCGTCGGTCACGGTGACGAGAACGCGAGGCGCTACCCGACCCGGAGGCAGCCATGCGTTCTCACACCACCACGATGGCATTGTCAGCTCGCCTCGACCGGCGGAGTGCTGACCCAATCGGCCATCACAGCCGCAAGCGCCTCGACACCTACAAGGCAGTCGGCACGTTCGGCGAACTCTGTCGGCGAGTGTGAGACACCGGTCGGATTACGCACGAAGAGCATCGCCGTGGGGACCATGGACGACAGCACACCGGCATCGTGTCCGGCACCCGTCCCGAGGTCCGGTACCCGACCGACACCAACCACGGGACCGACACCGGCCACCGAGTCGAGCACCCGATGTAACCGTGCATTCGCGTCAGCTCCGAACTCGACGACCGCTGAGACCGACTCACCTGCCACGGCGAGCTCCACCCGCTCGGCAGCCGCGCGCGCGTGGGCGTTCGCCGAGACGCCACTGACGATCGCGTCCAGAACCGCCTGATCTGGCCCGCGCGCATCGAGCCACGCCGTCACCGTCGACGGGATTGCGTTCGTGCCGTTCGGCTCGACGTGCACGCGACCGAACGTTGCGACGCCACCGTGTTTGCTGGCGAGGATCCGAGCTGCAAGAACTGCGGCGGCAAACGGCTGCATCGGGTCGCGTCGGTCAGTCATTCGCGTCGTACCAGCGTGGTTTGCTTCGCCCTCAAAGGAGAACCGCCATCGGCCGTGTGGCCAGATACCCATGCCGATCCCTAGTGGTGCGTCGAGATCAATCAGCGCTTGTCCTTGCTCGATATGCAGCTCCACGAAGATGCCGACCCTGCGCAGAGTCTCGTCGTCGCGGCCCAGCTGCGTGGTGTCGACACCAGCGCGTCGCATTGCCTGGTGGAGGCTCACGCCGTCGACATCGGTGAGCGCCCGCGCCGCCGAAGGTTCCAGCGCACCCGTCGCCAGCCGAGACCCAGCGCAGGCAACTCCGAAACGGGCACCCTCCTCGTCGGCAAATACGGCAACAGCTATCGGCCGCAACGGCTGCACGCCGCGACTGCGAAGCAGGTCGATCGCACACAGCGCGCAGACCACTCCTAGCGCACCATCGAACGCGCCGCCGTCCGGCACAGAATCAAGGTGTGAACCAGTGACGAATGCTTGGCGCGGATCGCCCAACCAACCGATCGGTAACCACCACGCCCACAGGTTGCCGTTGCGATCCGACTGCACCGCGAGACCGCGCGCGGCGGCTGCCGCGACGAACCACGCCCGTGCCTCGAGATCGGCGTCGTTCCAGGCAAACCTGCGATACCCGCCCACGGGGGTTCGGCCAATCGGCAACAACTCCGACCAGAGCCGGTCGAACGTGCCACCGATGTCGGCAGCCGCGCTCACTCGGGTGCAGATTCGTGCAGCGAACCCTCGTGCACTGAACCCTCGTGCATGGGAATCCGGACGCCGCGTTGTGCCGCAACCTCGGTCGCGAGCTCGTAGCCGGCATCGACGTGCCGGATCACGCCCATGCCGGGGTCGTTTGTCAACACTCGCTCGAGTTTTTGTGCGGCCAGCGGGGTCCCGTCGGCGACGCTCACTTGGCCCGCGTGAATCGAGCGACCGATGCCCACACCGCCACCGTGATGGATCGAGACCCATGACGCACCCGATGCTGTATTGACCAGCGCATTCAGCAGCGGCCAGTCGGCAATCGCGTCGGAGCCGTCGGCCATCGCTTCGGTCTCGCGGTACGGCGAAGCGACCGATCCCGCGTCGAGGTGGTCGCGCCCGATGACGATAGGCGCGCTGATCTCACCACGGGCCACCAGTTCGTTGAAGCGCAGCCCGGCGAGATGGCGTTCGCCGTAACCGAGCCAACAAATACGTGCGGGTAAGCCCTGGAAAGCGACTTTCTCCTGAGCCGATCGAATCCACCGCTCCAGCGGCTCGTTGTCAGGAAACAGCTCAAGCACCGCGCGATCCGTGACCGCAATGTCGGCTGGGTCGCCCGAGAGCGCGGCCCATCGAAACGGTCCCTTGCCTTCACAGAACAGCGGTCTTATGTAGGCCGGCACGAACCCGGGGAACGCGAACGCTCGTTCATACCCGGCGAGCAGGGCCTCACCGCGAATGGAATTGCCGTAGTCGAAGACCTCCGCGCCAGCGTCCATGAAGCCGACCATGGCCTCGACCTGGGCCGCCATCGACGTGCGAGCGCGGTCGGTGAACTCCTCCGGCTTCGCCTGCGCGTAGTCGTGCCAGTCGGCGAGGTCGATGCCCTCGGGCAGGTATGACAGTGGGTCATGCGCCGAGGTTTGATCGGTCACGATGTCGATGGGGGTCCCACGTCGCAGCAACTCGGGAAAAACGGAAGCACAGTTACCGACAAGCCCGACCGACAGCGCAAGCCCATCGCGCTTCGCAGCCAAAGCCCGCAAGAGCGCCACGTCGATGTCGTCTGTCCACTCGTCGAGGTAGCGCTGTTCGACGCGCCGCTCGAGCCGGGCAGGGTCGACGTCGATGACGATCACTGCGCCGCCATTCATCGTCACCGCGAGCGGTTGCGCACCGCCCATCCCGCCGCAGCCGCCGGTCAACGTCAGCGTCCCCGTGAGGGTCCCCGCGAACCTCTTAGCAGCAACGGCGGCGAATGTCTCGTAGGTGCCTTGCAGGATCCCCTGCGTGCCGATGTAGATCCATGAACCAGCCGTCATCTGGCCGTACATCGTCAGGCCGAGGTGCTCGAGCCGCCGGAACTCCGGCCACGTTGCCCAGTCACCAACCAGGTTCGAGTTCGCGATGAGCACCCGCGGCGCCCACTCGTGGGTGCGCATCACGCCAACCGGGCGCCCCGACTGCACGAGCATCGTCTCGTCGTCCTTCAAGGTCTGCAGCGTGCGCACGATCGCGTCGAACGAATCCCAGTCGCGCGCAGCCTTCCCGGTGCCGCCGTAGACGACGAGATCGTCAGGACGTTCCGCGACAGCAGGGTCGAGGTTGTTCATCAGCATCCGCATGGCGGCTTCTTGCGGCCAGCCCAGGCACGACAGGGTGGTGCCGCGTGGCGCCCGCACGGGGCGAGGTCCGCTCACACGAGGTGCGCTCACAACATCTCTCCGATCACAGACTCAGCGGCGGCCACAAAGATTCCTGCACGGGCCAACTCGACGGCGGCTTCGATCTCCGGCGACAGCCACCGGTCGACGTCCGGCCCTGCGACGCGAGTACGCAACGCCGCAACGACGGCCGCGGTGCCCGGCGCAGGCATCAGCGGCGCACGTAAGTCCAAAGCCCTTGCTGCGGTGAGAATCTCGATCGCAAGAACGCGAGTCAGACCGTCGACGGAGCGCAGCAACTTGCGAGCGGCTGACCAACCCATCGAGACGTGATCTTCCTGCATCGCTGACGACGGGATCGAGTCGACACTCGCGGGCACAGCGAGTCGCTTCAGCTCGCTGACGATCGCGGCCTGCGTGTATTGCGCAATCATGTGCCCCGAGTCGACGCCCGGATCAACGGCGAGGAATGCCGGCAGTCCGTGCGAGCGCGCGACATCGAGCAGCCGATCGCTGCGGCGCTCAGACATCGACGCGAGGTCGGCCGCCGCGATAGCAAGAAAGTCGAGTACGTAGCCGAGTGGTGCGCCGTGGAAGTTCCCGTTCGACTCGACCCGGCCGTCGGGCAGCACGACGGGATTGTCGATCGCGCTGGCCAGCTCGCGGCCCGCAACGGTCAACGCATGCGCAACAGTGTCGCGAAACGCTCCGGCAACCTGCGGAGCACAGCGAAGCGAATAGGCATCCTGAACCAGCGTGCAGTCGACGCGATGCGACTCGACGATCGGCGACCCCGCTAGCAAAGCTCGAAGGTTCGTTGCCGACGCAGCCTGGCCGGGATGTGGTCGCAGCGCCTGCAGGTCGGCCGCGAAGACCGCATCGGTACCAAGGATCGCTTCAACGCTCATAGCCGCCGCAATATCAGCGCTCTTCGCCAACATCGAGAGGTCATGACAAGCCAGCAGCAACATGCCGAGCATGCCGTCGGTGCCATTGATCAGCGCGAGACCCTCCTTCGCGCTCAGCACGACTGGCTCGATGCCGGCAGCAGGCAACGCCACGGAGGCGGGCAGCAATGTGCCGGAAGCGTCGCGGACCGAGCCCTCGCCCATCAATGCCAGTGCGCAGTGCGCAAGTGGTGCCAGGTCGCCGGAACACCCAAGCGACCCGAACTCATGCACCACCGGCGTAATGCCTGCATTCAGCACCGCGGCGTAGCCCTCCACGATCAAAGGCCGGACGCCGGTGCGACCGGTCGCCAATGTCGCGAGGCGTAGCAGCATCATCGCCCGCACAACCTCGCGCTCGACCTCTGCGCCACTACCGGCCGCATGCGAGCGAACGAGGGAGCGCTGCAACTGCGCACGCAGGTCAGGCGCGATGTGCCTCGTGGCCAGTGCGCCGAATCCGGTGGAGACGCCGTACACGGGCTCGCCGGACTCCGCCAGCGCCTCGATGTGAGCCCGTGACGCCGCAACTCGCGCAAGCGTCGAAGCGCTCACCGAGATCTCCGCGCCGTCGCGGGCGACGGCAACCACCTGAGCTGGTTCGAGCGGCTGCTGCCCGACTTCAACGACCGTCACTTCACGCGTCTGCGTCATGGGGGACAGTCTGCCGCGCTCGCACCGGGTTGAGCCCTCGGGTGGCCGGACGCCGGCAGGTCCATCCGG
>Ga0208357_1000840_pt1 | contig 23530 bp, 17 predicted proteins | sample NGESurdeep092012_6_FD_184487 | JGI IMG/M metagenome (GOLD analysis project Ga0208357, IMG submission 184487) | Arctic peat soil microbial communities from Barrow, Alaska - NGEE Surface sample F52-2 deep-092012 (SPAdes) | ecosystem: Environmental > Terrestrial > Soil > Wetlands > Peat ...
GCGTCGGGGGTGTGGACGTTCGGGTTCAAGCGCGCCGAGGTGCTGTCGGCTCAGGCCAACGGCATCACGCTGCTGGTCATCAGCGCCCTGGTCGCGTTCGAGGCGGTCAGCCGCCTGATCCATCCCCTGCCGGTGACCGGCGGGATCGTGGTCGCCGTCGCGGCCGTGGGCGTGGCCGTGAACGTCGCCGCCACCTGGATCCTGGCCAGGGCCAGCCGCGGGTCGATCAACGTCCGGGGCGCCTTCGCGCACATCATCACCGACCTGTACGGCTTCATCGGCACCCTGGTAGCCGGGATCGTGATCATCGTCACGGGCTTCGAGCGGGCCGACGCGATCGCCTCCCTGATCGTCGTCGGGCTCATGCTGCACGCAGCCTGGGGCCTGCTGCGCGAAACCGGCCAGATCCTGCTGGAGGCAGCACCCGAGGGGTATGCCCCTAGCGAGATCACCTCGGCCATCACCAGCCAGCCAGGGGTCGCCTCGGTCCATGACGTGCACGTCTGGCTGATCACCAGCGGGTTCCCCGCGCTGTCCGCGCACGTGCTGGTCCGGCCCCCGGCCGACTGCCACCAGGTCTGCCGCGAGCTGGAGCGGCTCCTGTGCGAGCGGTTCGCGCTCGACCACACGACCCTGCAGGTCGACCACGTCCCCGACGAGCTGCTGACCATCGACGGCGGCACCAGGTGACCGACATCACCAGCGCGCCTCCCGCCCAGCCAGCGCCCGGCCTGTACCTTCGGGCCGTCCGCCTGGAGCAGTTCTCGGTCGCGTGGATGCTGATCGAGGCAGGCGTGGCCGTCACGGCCGGCATCATCGCCGGATCGCTGGCCCTGACCAGCTTCGGCTTCGACTCGGTTATCGAGCTGATATCCGCCACCCTGATCCTGAGCCGCCTGCGCGCCGAGCGGCCCGGCGGCCAGGCCAGTGAGCGGGCCGAGCGCAGGGTGCTGCGGATCATCGCCGTCACGTTCTTCGTCCTGGCCGCCTACGTCCTGGTCGGCTCGGTCATCGACCTGGCCAGCCAGGCGCATCCGGAGCGGTCGCCTGCCGGCATCGGCCTGACCGTCAGCTCGCTGCTGGTGATGCCGCTGCTGGGCTGGAGCAAGCGGCGCACCGGGTCGGCGCTCCGCAACCCGCTCGTCCTGACCGACGCCGCCGAGACCATCCTGTGCGCCACCCTGGCTGCAACGACCCTGCTCGGGCTCGTCCTGTTCACGGCATTCGGCTGGTGGTGGGCCGATCCGGTCGCCGCCCTGGCCGTCGCCTGGTTCGCGGTCCGCGAGGGCCGCGAAGCCTGGCACGGCGAACTGCTCTGCGGTGACTGACACATAGACCAGGCGTCCTAGGATGCTGCTGGAAGAGTATGAGTTCGATCATGATGCCGTCGTCCAGGAATGCGCGTTTGCGCGGGAACCGCTCGGCGACATCGCCACCGACGATGCCTATCGCCTGGTGCGCCGCCGGGCCGAAGCTGGCTCCTATGACCGGGTGCTGCTCCTGCTGACCGACCGGCGCTCGCCGCTGGCCAGAATCGGGCGGCGCAGCCTCGAGGCCCGGCTGCGGCGGGTCCTGAACGTGCCCGTGCAGGCCGTCGGTCATCCGCAGTTCGCCCTGCCGGTCGTGTCCGGCCAGTAGGCCGCCGCCCTCCCGTCGCGGGACCGCGCCGACCATGCCGCCGTGAACAGTCGCGGGCTTCGCACCTCCAGTCCTGGGGAGCTGTCCAGAGGGAGGAGATGAGCCACATGAGATGTCTAGCTCAGCGGTCCACGGTCGCCGACGCGATATCTGGCCTCACGGCCACGAACGGGACTGCGCGGACACGGGCTGTCGGCGGCTGGCGGGCGTTGCGGCGAGGAATCGCCTTGGGCCTGGACACCCTCGGCATCGGCGGGCCGGACGTACTGGCTGGTCGATGGGCGGCATGATCGCCCAGGCCCTGGCGGTCCTGCACCCTGCCCAGGTGCGCCGCCTGGTGCTGTGCGCCACGTATCCCGGGACCGGCGCGGTCGTGCCCTCGCAGGCGGCAATCCGGACCGGCAGCCTTTTCCTGCTGATCAGGTCAACGCCTACAACGCGTTCACAGCAGCGATCTCGGAATACCCAGCCGCCCCCGCGGCGCCGGCCGATGCGAAAACGGCTCAGGCGGCCGCCGTAACCGAGTGGTGGGACGGCACCGACGCTACCGGACGCAAGATCGCCAGGATCTCAGTGCCCACGCTTATCGCCGGCGGCACCGACGACCGGCTCGACCCGGTCGCCAATGACCACACCCTCGCCCGCCTCATCCCCGGGCCGAGACTGGTCCTCTCGCGGAATCATAAGAGCGACCGGCAGCAGGCGCGTCACTGGAGCCTGCGGGTGGTAGGTCGACCCGGCCAGCGGTAACGGTGGCGCGCCTCGCTGATGAGGCGACGGATGACGGTGATCGCGGCCGCGAGGTTGCTTATGTTCGGCGGCACCTGGCGTTTCAGGACGATGCGCGGATTTGATGAGCGGCCGGTTGGGCGAGCAGGTCGCGCACGGTCCGCGGCTCATGGCCGAGGAGTGTGCCGAGCAGGGGGTCGACGCCGGCGAAGAAGCCTTCGTGGGCGGCCTGGTACATGGTGAGGGTGAAGCGGGCCACGAACTCGGCTTGCCCAGCGGTGATCTGGGCGGCGACCCACTCGTCCTGGTCCATCACCACGCGCTCGATCGTCCGCCCGGTCAGCTCGGACGCGATCGCCGCGATCTCCTCGAACGTCGGCGCCGTGCTCGCGGTGAGCGTCGTCGGGCCCTCGTATGCACCGTTCGAGGCGAGGATGATGGCGGCGGCCTCGGCGGCGTCCTCGCGTGCTGTCCACGACACGGGCCCGTCGGCTGGCGCGGTGATGCGGTCCGTCTCACGCCAGGGCCCCATCAGCCAGTTGAGGCTGTGGGCGTAGAAGCCGTTTCGCAGCGAGGTCCAGGCGATGCCGGACTCGGCGAGCAGCTGCTCGGTGGCGAAGTGGTCGCGCCCCGGAAAGAAAGGAGTGTCGGGCGCGGCGCCTTGGTGGCTCGTGTAGAGGATGCGTCCAGCTCCTGCGGCGACGGCCGCGTCGATCGCAGTGCGGTGCAGGCTCAGGGCGTCGGCGCCCGGGTCGTTCGACGAGACGAGCAGCAGCTGGCCGGCGCCGTGGAAGGCGCCGGGAAGTGAGGCCGGGTCGGCGTAGTCGCCGTGGCGGACTTCGATCCCGCGCTCGGCGAACCGGTGGGCCTTGGCGACGTCGCGCACGGCGACGGCGATCTCGTTCGCGGGGACGCGGTCGAGCAGGTGGTCGACGGTCGCGCCGTTGAGTGCGCCGGTCGCTCCAGTGACGATGATCATGATCGACCCTCCAGTTACCAGTGGAATCAGTATGAGAGTATCATTGGAAACACATTGATAACAAGCATGAGTTATCGTTGGAACATGATCGATGCGCCCAGCCGCCGCAGCGACACGCGGTCGAGGATCGTCGACGTCGCAGCGCGCCTCCTCCGAGAGCACGGCCCGGCGGCGGTGACCACGCGCGGGGTTGCCGAGGGGGCCGGCGTGCAGGCTCCGACGATCTACCGTCTCTTCGGCGACAAGGACGGTCTGCTGGATGCCGTGGCCGAGCACGTGATGGCTACCTATGCGTCCGCCAAAGCGGCGATCGTGCAGGCAGCGTCGGCGGACAACGTCGATCCGCTCGGCGATCTGCGTGCCGGGTGGGAGATGCAGATCGACTTCGGCGTCGCGAATCCGGCCCTTTTCCGTCTCTTGAGCGATCCGGACCGAGTGCTGCACTCACCCGCGGCGCAGTCGGGCAGGCGCGTTCTGGAATCGCGGGTCCACCGGGTCGCCGTGACCGGACGGCTTCGTGTCAGCGAGCAACGCGCCGTCAACATCATCCAGGCAGCCGGAATCGGCGCCATCCAGACGCTGCTGTCGACACCGGCCGAGCAACGCGATGCCGGTCTCGCCGAGAGCATGTACGAGGCTGTTCTCCGGCAGATCCTCACTGACGCGCCCGAACATCCGGGAAACGGGCCGATGGCCACAACTGTCGCCTTCCGCGCGGTCGCGCCCCAGCTCGACATGCTGAGCGACGCTGAACAGCAGCTCCTGACCGAATGGCTCGACCGCGTAGTCGATGCCCTTTCAGGAGCAGCGTCGCCTTTGCTGGGGGCCACCAGGAGCAGCCGGTAACTCGGGGCCAGTGCCGCCAAGCCACCCGGGACATCATGACGATCAGGCCCGCCCAGCTGCGGTTCGGGTTTCCCATGAGCGGGACTAGCGAGCGAGCAGGCCGAGGACCCGGCTGACCGCATCCGGGTCGTCGGCGGGCAGCCACCGAATCCGCGGGTCGCGGCGGAACCACGACTCCTGCCGCCGGATGAACTTGCGGGTGGCCTGCACCGTCTGGAGCGCGGCTGCTTCCTCGGTGCCCTCGCCGTCCAGGAACCGCAGCACCTGGGCGTAGCCGAGCGCGCGGCTGGCCGTCCGGCCCTTGGCCAGCCCGGCCGCGGCCAGCTCGCGGACCTCCTCGACCAGCCCGAGCTGCCACATCCGGGCGACTCGGCCGGCGACCCGCCAGTCTAGCTCGGGCCGGGGCAGCTCCAGCCCGATCTGCACGGTCTGGTAAACCGACTCGTACTGCGGCAAGGTGGCGCTGAACGGCCGCCCGGACAGCTCCATGACCTCCAGGGCCCGGACGATGCGGCGGCCGTTGCCGGGCAGGATGGCCGCGGCGGCCACCGGGTCCAGGCCGCTCAGCCGGTCGTGCAGGGCCGCCGCGCCCGCCTCCGCCAGCTCGTCCTCCAGCCGGCCGCGCAGGCCCGGGTCCGTGCCGGGGAACTCCAGCTTGTCGATCGCGGCCCGCACGTACAGGCCAGAGCCGCCGACCAGGACGGGAATCGCGCCGCGGCCGTGAATGGCCGTGATGGCCTGACGAGCCAGGAGCTGGTATTCCGACACGCTGGCGGCCTGGGTGACCGGCCAGATGTCGAGCAGGTGATGCGGGATGCCGCCGCGCTCGGCCGGCGTGAGCTTGGCGGTGCCGATGTCCATGCCCCGGTAGAGCTGCATGGAGTCGGCGTTGATCACCTCGCCACCGAGGGCCGCGGCCAGCCGCAGGGAAAGCTCGGACTTCCCGGCGGCGGTCGGCCCGACGACGGCGACCACGAGCCGGGACACGGAGCCAGGCCCGTCAGCGGACGGCGGGCATGCCGAGCAGGACGCTGCCGGCCGTCTCCGGGGGCGCGGCCCGGGGTGCCGCCGTGGCAGCGGCCGCCCCGTCGCTCGCGGCCTGGCGGGCCTCCCAGGCATCGCCGCCGCGGGTGCGGCGGACGCTCAGCGGCGCGCCGTCGGCCAGCAGGTAGTTCGGCGCACCCCGGGTCACGACCGTGGTGACCACGTCGCCGGGCCTGGGCAGGACGGTCGCAGCGGCTCCGCGGCCGTGGCCGTGGCCCGCGGGCGCGAAATGGACCAGCCGGTTGTCGGCGGCGCGGCCCGACATCCGGTGCGTCGCGCCGTCCTTGCGGCCCTCCCCGTCGGCGACCAGCACCTCGACGATGCTGCCCGCTAGCTTCTGGTTCTCCTGCCAGGACACCTCGGTTACCAGGGCGGCCAGCCGGTCGTAGCGCTCCCGGACCACTCCGGGCGGGACCTGGCCGTCCATCCCGGCGGCCGGCGTGCCCGGCCGGATCGAGTACTGGAAGGTGAAGGCGCTGGCGAAGCGCGCCTCGCGCATGACGTCGAGGGTGTCGCAGAAGTCCTGCTCGGTCTCGCCGGGGAAGCCCACGATGATGTCGGTCGTGATGGCCGCTTCCGGCATGGCGGCGCGGACCCGGCCGATGATCGCCAGGTACTTGTCGCGCCGGTAGGCGCGGCGCATGGAGCGCAGGATCGCATCAGAGCCCGACTGCAGCGGCATGTGCAGCTGGGGCATGACGTTGCTGGTCTGGGCCATGGCCGCGATGACGTCGTCGGTGAAGTCCCGCGGGTGCGGCGAGGTGAACCGGACCCGCTCCAGTCCTTCGATCGCGCCGCAGGACCGCAGCAGCTTGCCGAACGCCAGCCGGTCGCCGAACCCGACCCCGTAGGAGTTCACGTTCTGGCCGAGCAGGGTGACCTCCAGGACGCCCTGCGCCGCCAGCATCTCGACCTCGGCCAGGACGTCACCGGGGCGGCGGTCCTCCTCGCGGCCGCGCAGGCTGGGCACGATGCAGAAGGTGCAGGTGTTATTGCAGCCGACCGAGATGGCCACCCAGGCCGAGTACGGGGACTCCCGCCGGGCGGGGAGCACGGACGGGAACCGCTCCAGCGACTCCAGGATCTCGACCTGAGCCTGCTCCTGGACCCGGGCCCGCTCGAGCAGCACCGGCAGCGAGCCGATGTTGTGCGTGCCGAAGACCACGTCGACCCAGGGGGCGCGGGCCGTGATCGCGGCCCGGTCCTTCTGGGCCAGGCAGCCGCCGACCGCGATCTGCATGCCCGGGTGGGCGTTCTTGACCGGCAGCAGATGGCCGAGGTTGCCGTAGAGGCGGTTATCGGCGTTCTCCCGCACCGCGCAGGTGTTGAACACCACGACGTCGGGATCGGCGCCGGGAGCGACGCGGCGGTAGCCGGCGGTCTCCAGCAGGCCGGCCAGGCGCTCGGAATCGTGCATGTTCATCTGGCATCCGTAAGTCCGGATGTCGAACGTTCGCTCCTGCGTGGCGCCGACCATGCCCACCAGGGTAGACGCCCTGGGGCGGCCGCGGGCGCCGCGCCCGGCTGGGCCGGCTGCCGCGGGTGACCGGTCCCCCGTCCTCCCGTGACTAATCCCTGCTCAGGCCAGTGGCATCCGCTAGGGCGCCGGAACCTCCCCCGGCGGGTCCGTAATGTGCGCGAGGAGGGGTGCCGCGGTAGGACAAGATATGCCTATGACAGATGGCGGGACGGGTGCGGCGGACGGCGAGACGGGTGCGGCGGCGACGGATACGGCGCCCAAGCCCGATGTACCTTTCGGCGCGTGGCCGTCGCCCATTACCTCCGCCGACGTGGCCCGCAGCGGACTGCGACTGTCGTTCCCGACCATCATCGGCGGTGACGTCTGGTGGCAGGAGATGCGGCCGGACGAGGGCGGCCGGAGCACCGTCGTCTGCCAGGCGGCCGGCGGCAAGCAGACGGAGCTGCTGCCCGCGCCCTGGAACGCGCGGACCCGGGTGCACGAGTACGGGGGCCTGGCCTACCTGCCGGTGCCCCGCCCGACCGCGCCGGATGCGGCCGGGCGGGCTGGCCAGCCGGGCGGGAAGGCACCGCGCGGGCGCGCCATCATCTTCGCCAACTACTCCGACCAGCGGCTGTACCTGGCCGGCCGGGAGACCGCCGAGGACAGGCAGGAGCCGCAGCCGCTGACTCCGGACCCCACTCAGGTGCCGGCCGCCTCCGCTGATGCCTCAGGCACGGGCAGCTCAGGCACGGGCAGCTCAGGCGCGGGCGGCGGGCTGGAGGTCGGCGGGCTGCGCTACGCCGACTTCATCCTCTCGCCGGACGAGCGCGACGTCTGGTGCGTGCAGGAGCGCCACGACTCCGGCAAGGTCACCCGCGCGATCGTGGCCGTGCCCCTGGACGGATCGGCCGCCGACGACCCGGCAGCCATCCGGACGCTGGTCACCGGCTCGGACTTCTTCGCGTTCCCGACCCCGTCCCCCGACGGCAGCCGGCTGGCCTGGATCGCCTGGAACCACCCGCACATGCCCTGGGACGGCACCGAGCTTCGGGTCGCGGCCATCGAGGACGGAGTGCCCGGCCGGAGCCGGCTGCTCAAGGGCAGCCTCCGCGAGTCCGTACTGGCTCCGCTGTGGCGGGACAACACCAGCCTCTACGTGGCCACCGACTGGGCCGGCTGGTGGAACATCTACCAGCTCAGCCTGAACGGCGACTCGCCGCTGGCCCTGTTCCCGGCCGACGAGGAGTTCGCGGGCCCGCTCTGGCAGCTCGGGGCCCGCCCGTTCGCGATGCTGGGCGACGGCCGACTCGCGGTGGTGCACGGCCAGGGCGAGACGCGCCTGGGCATCCTGGATCCGGAGTCCGTCGAGCTGACCGACCTCGACCTGCCCTTCACCGACTTCAGCTACTCGGTGTCCGCGGACGGCACGGCCATCGCGGGCATCGCGGGCAGCCCGCTGCGACCGAAGTCCGTCGTCAGGGTCGACGCCGTCACCGGCAAGGTCCAGGTGCTGCGGCAGGAGCTCGACGAGCTGCCGGACGAGGAGTACCTGCCGGTCCCCCGCGCGATGGAGCTCGAGGGGCCGTACGGCCGGGTCGTGCATGCCCTGGTGTACGCGCCGACCAGCCCGGATGCCGCGGCCCCCGCCGGCGAGCTGCCGCCCTACGTGGTCTGGATCCACGGCGGCCCGACCGCCAGCGTCGACGCCGTGCTGGACCTGGAGAAGGCCTACTTCACCAGTCGCGGCATCGGGGTCATCGACGTCAACTACGGCGGCTCGACCGGCTACGGCCGGTCCTACCGCGAGCGCCTGCGCCGGAAGTGGGGCGTCGTCGACGTGGAGGACGCGATGGCGGCCGCTCGCTCCCTGGCCGACGCCGGCGAGGCCGACCCGAAGCGGCTGGCCATCCGCGGCGGCTCGGCGGGCGGCTGGACCGCCCTGGCCGCGGTGACCACCGGCGCGCTCATGGCCGGCCCGGTCTTCAGCGCGGCGACCTCCTACTACGGCGTCTCCGACCTGCGCGGGTTCGTCAACCAGACGCACGACTTCGAGTCGCGCTACCTCGACGGCCTGCTCGGGCCGCTGCCCGGCTTCGACGCCGTGTACGTGGAGCGCTCCCCGCTGGGGCACGTGACCAGCGCCACCGCGCCCGTGCTCCTGCTCCAGGGGCTCGATGACCCGATCGTTCCGCCAGCGCAGTCGGAGATCATCGCCGCTGACCTGGCGGCGCACGGCATCCGGCACGCCTACATCACCTTCGAGGGCGAATCACACGGCTTCCGGAAGGCGGAGACCGTGATGGCCGCGATCGAGGCCGAGCTGTCGTTTTATGGCCAGATTCTTGGTTTTAACCCGCCCGGAGTTCCGGCGGTCGAGGTGTCCGCGGGCACCTCGGCCCGGTAACGGTGGCCTGGGGCCGGCCGGGCATCAGCGCGCGAACTCGATGGCCCGCGACTCCCGCACGACCGTGACGCGGATCTGGCCCGGGTAGGTCAGCTCCTCCTCGACCTGCTTGGCCACATCCCGCGCGATGACCTGAGCCTGGATGTCGTCCACGTCGGACGGCTTAACCATGATCCGGACCTCGCGGCCGGCCTGCATGGCGAACACCTTCTCGACGCCGCTGCGCGACAGCGCGATCTCCTCCAGCCGCTCCAGCCGCTTGACGTAGGCCTCCAGCGACTCGCGGCGCGCTCCGGGCCGGCCCCCGCTGATCGCGTCCGCGGCCTGGGTCAGGACGGCCTCCACCGTGCGCACCTCGACCTCGTTGTGGTGCGCCTCGATGGCGTGCACCACGTCGGGCGACTCGCCGTACCGGCGGGCGATCTCCGCGCCGATGAGTGCGTGACTGCCCTGGACCTCGTGCGTGAGCGCCTTGCCGATGTCGTGCAGGACGGTGCAACGTTTCATGAGCACAGGATCCAGGCCGAGCTCGCTGGCCATCATGCCGGCGATGTGCGCCGATTCCACCAGGTGCTTGAGCACGTTCTGGCCGTAGGAGGTGCGGTAACGCAGCCGGCCGAGCAGGTTCGTCAGCTCGGGGTGCATCTCGGTGATGCCGACGTCCACGAGCGCGTCCTCGCCGGCGCGCACGCACAGCTGCTCGATCTCGGCCTTGCTCCGCTCGTAGGCCTCCTCGATGCGCTGCGGGTGGATCCGGCCGTCGAGGACGAGCCGCTCCAGGGTCAGGCGGCCGACCTCCCGGCGCACCGGGTCGAAGCAGGACAGCAGCACCGCCTCGGGGGTGTCATCGATGATCAGGTTCACGCCGGTCACCGACTCGAACGCGCGGATGTTGCGGCCCTCGCGGCCGATAATCCGACCCTTCATCTCGTCCCCGGGCAGGTGCAGCACCGAGACCACCGACTCGCTGGTCTGATCGCTGGCCACCCGCTGGATAGCCAGGGTCACGATCTTGCGGGCGCGCTTGTCGCCCTCCTTGCGGGCGCCGCCCTCGATGTCCCGGACGATCAAGGCCGCCTCGCGCTTGGCCTGGTTCTCGATCACGGCGACGAGCTCCGCCTTGGCCTGGCTGGCGGTGAGCCCCGCGACGCGTTCCAGCACCTCAAGGCGCTGGGCATCCAGCTGCTGGAGCTCGGCTCGCTGCTCGTCCAGCTCGGCCTGGGTGACCTCCAGCGCGTCAGCCCGCTGGTCGACCTTGCGCGCCTCCTCGTGGATCCGCTGCTCGCGCTCGGCTAGCCGGACTTCCCTGCGCTCCAGGTCGGCGCGCAGCGCCTTGACCTCGTCCTTGACCGTCTTGATCTCGGCCTCGACCTCACGGCGGGCCTCGTCGGCTTGGGCAGCGGCGGCCTCGGCCGTGGCCACGATGGCGGCGGCGGCACGCTCGGCCTCGATGCGCAGCTGCTCGGCGCGCCGGGCCGCCTCCTGCGCGGCCTGCCGGGCGGCCGCCTCGGCGGCCGGGTCGGCGGGGGCGTCGGCGGGCTGGGTCTCATCGCGCGCCTGGCCATTGGCGGCCGGGACAGTGCTGGTGGCCGAAGCGGGGGCGTTTCCTGCGGCCCGAGCGGTGTTAGCGGCCGGGGCGTTGCCGGCGGCTAGCTGGGTGTCGGCAGCCGGAGCGGTGCCGACGGCCTGACCTGGCCGGGCGGCGACGGGCTGCACCAGGTCCGCCCGCGCTGCCTCGGTGGGCCCCGGGCTGGGGGCGCGGCGGATGACAACCCAGAGCGCGGCCAGCGCGGCCAGTGCGACGACGCACGCGACTATCGCCAGCACGAGCACAATTCCGCTGTTCAAGTCGCGCCCCTTCCCGCCACCAGCCCGCGCGCATCGCGAGCCTTACCAGGCCTGCGTGCCTGGCACGCATGCCTTCCCAGCGAGGGGTACTCCATGCCGGCGCCGCAGCGGGCGGCTGGCGAGCTGACAACTGGCACACAGTGTGTGTCCCTGCACTCACGACAAAGTGCCCTCGATCCGCCGCCAGTCCATGACTGGTGGCGGGGCAGGCGACCGCTATCGCAACTCCGATCGCGCTGCCCAGCTGGCCGGGCCACCCGCGGCTGAGGCCGCCGATAGCCGACCCTGCTAGAGCTCGGCTTTGCCATCGCTCGCCCCTGCCAGCAGCCCGGTGCTCGCAGCAGTCGAGCTGTGCAGCCCGCTAGGCCAGTCCAGCCAGACCTGGAGGTCGCCAAACGGGCGATCGTGAGTTAGTTCGTGAGTTCTGCGTCAGGCTCAGCTTCTGCCCGGGCAAGCATCCCGGGCATCTCGCTCCTTTCACCGGGCCGCCGCTGCCGGACAGGCCACCCTCGGCCTGGTTCCGCTGCGGCTGGTGCCCGCTGGTCGTGCCACATCTTCATCAGTGCCAAGCGGCCCAGCTGAGTCGCTGCCCGGGCCACCCGGTGTTCATATCTGATCTTCCTCGCACTGCTGATTCGCCTTGCGCGGAGTAAACCTCGCTGCCGTGAGGTTAAGCGGAGATAACGATTTGGGCAAGTAGGAGCACATGGCCACCGGGTGGTCCCGCGGGCTTTCCCGGAGGTTCACCAGTCGGTCGGCTCGCCGTCCGGTTCAGGTCCTGGCAGGTCAGGCAGGCCGTCGACCGACGGCTCGTTTTCCAGCGCCTCACGGACGACCCGGTAAGCCAGTCCTTCTGAATAGCCCTTTCTGGCCAGCATTCCCATCAGCCGCCGGAACCGAGTGGACCGAGGCTGCCCGCGCATCCCCGGCAGCCGGCGCTGCACGAGCGCACGGGCCGTCGCGAGCTCCTGCTCGGGGTCCAGGCGGTCCACGGCCGCCTGGATGTCCTCGGACGCCACGCCGCGCTGCCGCAGCTCAGCCGCGAGCGCACGGCGGGCCAGGCCGCGGCCGCGGTGCCGGGAGTCCACCCAGGCCCGCGCGAACATCGCGTCGTCGATCAGCTGGACTCCAGCGAATCGTTCCAGCACCGTCTCGGCGGCCTCGTCCGGCACTCCGCGACGGCGCAGGGCGTCGGCCAGCTGGGCCCGGGTCCGGGGCGCAGCCGTGAGCATCCGCAGGCAGATCAGCCGGGCGACGGCCTCGGGATCCGCCGGCTCTGGCGGCTCTGACGTCCCTGGCGGTCCGGGCAGCGACGCGAACGCCGCCGGATCGCCGGGCGGGACCATGCCGGGCTCGGTGCCGTACTCCCCGTCGCCCTCCCCCGGCCTCGCCCGGCCCGGCCGCCGCGCCTGCCTCGTCGCAGAGCTCCCGGCAGGCGCGCGGACGGCGCGCGCCATGCCTACTCCACGCCCCGCAGGCTAGTCACCGTGGCCTTCGGGGGCCCGGCGGGCTTGACGGGACCATCGACCACCGGGACGGCCGCGGCCTCGGCATCCACCCGGGGACCGACGCCGAGCTTCTCCTTGATCTTCTTCTCGATCTCGTTGGCCATGTCCTGGTTCTCCTTCAGGAACGTCCGCGCGTTCTCCTTGCCCTGGCCGAGCTGGTCGCCGTCGTAGGTGTACCAGGCGCCGGCCTTGCGGACGATGCCCTGCTCGACCCCGAGGTCGATGAGGCTGCCCTCGCGGCTGATGCCGACGCCGTACAGGATGTCGAACTCGGCGACCTTGAACGGGGGCGAGACCTTGTTCTTGACCACCTTGGCCCGGGTCCGGTTGCCGACCGCGTCCGTCCCATCCTTCAGGGTCTCGATCCGCCGCACGTCCAGCCGGATAGAGGCGTAGAACTTCAGCGCCTTACCACCAGTGGTCGTCTCAGGGCTGTTGTGGACCATGATCCCGTCAGCGAAGTAGTTGTGCGATCCCTCGATTTCGAGGTCGTAGCGGCCCTTCTTCTGGAGATCGGTCTTGACCGTGATGTCGAGTACCTGAGCCGGGACGGGGTGGATGACGGGCTCGATGAACTCGGGCTCGACAGCGAACTGCCCGCGAAAGCGCGGCAGCAGCTTGTACTCCATCGACGGATGGATGTACGGCGCCACCATCTTCTGGAACTTCGCCGAGGCTGCCGTGGTGAACTGAAGGATCGAAACTTGCTGCGTTCCCCTGACCCGGATCCTGACATCTAGCCCATGGGTGTCCTGCAGATACTGCAGAAGTCGCTCGCGAGAGCCAGGGCTCATTGCCTCGACGCAGATCTCGATCCGGCCGCTGCCGCCCTGCGTGCGCTCCTGGACGCCCTTGGATCGAAGGGTGAAGCAGCCATCATCCATGTACCAAGTTGCGAGCGCGAGCGGCGTGAGGGCCTTGAGGTAGTCCCACGAGAGGTGCTTCCTTCCGTCACCCTGGTACACCACCCCGCGTAGCTCGCTTAGCTCGGCCAGCGGAGTGAAGTCCGCGAAGACCGCGCCCTTGGCGTTCACCGTCCTGGAGTGCCCGATATTCGCTAGCAGCGATACCTTCCAGTCCAGGTAATCCTTCTGCTTAGCGCCGTGGCCCATGCGGAAGCGTGCACTGTGATCTTCCTGGCGAACCGGCTTCGACAGGTTGCCGTCCCCCATGAGGCTTCCGAGGATCAGCTGCCACTGTGAAGGGCTCAGCAGGTGGGGCTGAGCGAGCATGACCCGGTCGCCGACCGCGATCTCGCCGGCCTCGCGCCATCCTCCGGGTGTCCGCACCAGGTGATTGCGGGTGATGTCCATAACCGCCCGGCCATGCCCACTGCCGCCCCCGGACCGCTCGACGACGAAGTGCAGGAAGTCTTCCGTAATTCCGTTGTCGAACCAGTTGACGATTTTCCTAGGAACGATCTTGCCAAGCTCCGGGTCGTAGGAGAGAACCTCGACCGGCATCTTCTGGTCGACGATCTTGCCGATTCGCTCTTGGCTGCCATCACCGAGAGTGACATATGTGTACCAGGATGTGCATCCGAACATCACGCCGATTTTTTCACGGAGCTGATTGATAAAAATCGCAGTTGTGTTCGTATTGTTCAGGGCGCCGGCGACCTTGCGGAGGGCCTGGGACATCAGCCGGGCCTGGAGTCCGACGTGGCTGTCGCCCATCTCCCCCTCGATCTCCGCGCGCGGGACCAGGGCAGCGACCGAGTCGATGACGACGATGTCGATCGCGCCGGAGCGGATCAGCATGTCGGCGATCTCCAGCGCCTGCTCGCCGGTGTCTGGCTGGGAGACCAGCAGCGCGTCGGTGTCGACGCCGAGATTCTTGGCGTAGTCGGGATCGAGCGCGTGCTCCGCGTCGATGAACGCGGCAATGCCCCCGGCTCGCTGCGCGTTAGCGACCGCGTGCAGGGCGACGGTCGTCTTTCCGCTACTCTCAGGTCCGTATATTTCGACAATTCGGCCACGCGGGAATCCGCCAATTCCGAGCGCGACGTCTAGCGCGATGGAACCGGTAGGAATGACCGCGATCGGCGCGCGGGTCTCGTCGCCGAGCCGCATGATGGCGCCCCGGCCGAACTGCCGCTCGATCTGCGCGAGCGCGGTCTCCAGGGACTTCTCCCTGTCGCCACCGCCCCTGTTGCCCGCTTTATCGCTGGGTGCCATGTGAACTCCTGTCGGGATCAAGGGGCTCCGCTGAGCCACTCGCAGCGTGCGATCCGCACTCCCTGGATCCGCACTGCCTGACCATGTCATCTGCTAACGGCGGAGACGCTACGCGCCACCACTGACAATTCCTTATGCCGCTCTCGTGCCGCGCCTTCCGGGGATCGCCGCCAGGCGCGCGAGACCTCCAGGAGCCCCACTGTAGCGAACAACTGTTCGATCATGCAGGCGACACGCCGAGCTGCCCGAAATCGTCTCGCCACCACGTCAAACGGGCTGCTCCGAGCGCTTTAGAAGCGGTCAGCGTGCTCGCTCGGGCACGTGGAAGGCATCGCAGACGGCGCGCCATACGGTCTTGGCGTCCACGCCGTCGGCCAGGGCCTGGCTGACAGTGCGGTCGCCGAGCGCGGCGATGACATGGTCCTTGGCCACGCTCTCGGCATACGTGTCGCCGAACTGCGCGCGCATGTGATCCCAGAAGGCAGTAAGCCGCACGCGGGCCAGGCTACCCCCGCGGCGTGGCCGCCCCGGCGCCTGCCACCCGCCATGCCCCGACACCCTGGCACCGGGACCGAGCACGGCGGCGCCGGGGTTAGTGTTTGGTAACAGAAATAGTTCTTGCGCTCCCGCGGGCACCGGATGTTACTGTCCTAGTGGAGTACAAGCACTACGCCTAGCCCCCCGGAGGCCCCGCAGTGGCACGCCTGGACGTAAGCCCTGGCCTGTGGCTGGTATCGCGGCGCCACGTCGACCTGCTGCGCGTCTCTAGCGCCATGTGTCGCTTCTCCTGCTGATCCGTTCCTGACCGATCCTCGCCCAGGCAGATCCACGCCCAGGCTGATCCAGGTCCGAACGGACCCACCCCGCCTTCCAGGCCGGGAAGCCCCGGCTCCGCCAGCCATGTCCGTACGCCAGCCGAAGGATGCCGCATGCCATCGCCGCAGAGGCGAGGCCAGGGCCAGTGGGCCCTGGGCCACCATGAGCCGCTCAACGCCGCCGAACGATTCAAGAAGGACGATGGCGGACTGAACGTCCGCGACCGGATCATCAGCCGTTACGCCCAGCAGGGCTTCGCCTCCATCGACCCGTCCGACCTGCGCGGCCGGTTCCGCTGGTGGGGTCTGTACACCCAGCGCCGGCCGGGCATCGAGGGCGGCCGCACGGGCGCCCTGGAGGACGCCGAGATCGAGGACAGCTTCTTCATGATGCGGGTCCGGATCCCGGGCGGGCAGCTGACCGCCGGGCAGCTGCGAACAGTGGCCGGCATCGCCAAGGAGTACGGCCGCGACCTGGCCGACATCACCGACCGGCAGAACGTGCAGTACCACTGGATCCGGATCGAGGACGTCCCGGCGATCTGGGGGCGCCTGGAAGAGGCCGGGCTGTCCTCGCTGCAGGCCTGCGGCGACGTGCCGCGCAACATCCTGGGCTGCCCGGTAGCCGGGATCGACTCCGGCGAGATCATCGACGCCACCGCGACGCTGCGCGCGACCGAGGCGGTCGCGGCCCTGAACCCGGAGTTCGAGAACCTGCCGCGCAAGTTCAAGACGGCCATCTCCGGCTGCGCCTCGCACTGCACGGCCCACGAGGTCAACGACGTCTCGTTCGTCGGCGTGATCGGCCCGGACGGCAGCCCCGGCTTCGACCTGTGGGTGGGCGGCGGTCTGTCGACCAACCCGATGATCGCCAAGCGGCTGGGCGTGTTCGTCCGGCCGGACCAGGTGCCGGCGGTCTGGGCGGGCGTGGCCGGGCTGTTCCGGGACTACGGCTACCGCCGCCTGCGCAGCCGGGCCCGGCTGAAGTTCCTGGTGTCGGACTGGGGCGCGGAGCGGTTCCGCGAGGTGCTGGAAACGGAGTACCTGGGCGAGCCGCTGCCCGACGGGCCCGCCCCGGAGCGGCCGGCCCACGGCAGCCGCGACCACGTGGGCGTGCACCGGCAGCGCGATGGGCGTTACTACGTCGGGGTGGCGCCTCATGTGGGCCGCAGCTCCGGTACTCAGCTCTGGCAGGTCGCTGACCTGGCCGAGGTCTACGGCTCCGGGACGATCCGCACGACCACCGAGCAGAAGCTGCTGATCCTCGACGTTCCGGAGGAGAACCTGCCCGCGCTGCTCAGCGCGCTGGACGACCTGGACCTGCAGGCCAAGCCGTCGGTCTTCCGCCGCGGCACGATGGCCTGCACGGGCATCGAGTTCTGCAAGCTGGCCATCGTCGAGACCAAGGGCCGCGCCCGCGACCTGTACACCGAGCTCGGCCGCCGGCTCCCGGACTTCGACACGCCCATCACCATCAACGTCAACGGGTGCCCGAACTCGTGTGCCCGGTTCCAGCTCGCCGACATCGGCCTCAAGGGGTCGATCGTCGACGGGACCGAGGGATTCCAGGTGCACCTGGGCGGGTCGCTGGGCGCGGACCCGTCGTTCGGGCGCAAGCTGCGCGGGCTGAAGGTCACCGCGGACGGGCTGCCGGACTATGTCGAGCGGGTGCTGCGCAACTATAAGGCCGACGCCGCGGACGGCGAGGAGTTCGCCACCTGGGTGCGGCGCGCGGACGAGGGGCTGCTGTCATGAGCGGCGAGCGCCAGGTGCCCTTCTTCTGCCCGTACTGCGGCGAGGAGACGCTGCGCCCCTCCGGGCCGGAGGCCGGCGAGTGGGAGTGCGGCGCCTGCGCGCGCGGCTTCCAGCTGCGCTTCGTGGCCGTGCTGCGTCCGGAGCGGCATGGCCCGATCACCGGGATGGCGTCGTGAGCGGCTATCCGCTGGCGCTGGACCTGGCCGGACGCCGGGTAGTGGTGGTGGGCGGCGGAGCGGTGGCGCTGCGCCGGACTCGCGCGCTGCTGGACGCGGGCGCGCTGGTCACGGTGATCGCCCCGCGGCTGCGGCCGGAGTTTGCCGCGCTGGAGCCGGGCGTGACGGTGGCCGAGCGGCCCTACCGGGACGGCGACCTGGCCGCCGCGGGAGCCTGGCTGGCGCATGCCGCCACGGACGACCCGGCCGCGAACGCGGCCGTGGCCGCGGAGGCCGAGCGCGAGCGGGTCTGGTGCGTGCGCGCCGATGACGCGAGCGCCTCGGCAGCCCGCACCCCGGCAGTCACCCGGCACGGCGAGATAACGGTCGCGGTCACCGCCGGCGGCGATCCCCGGCGGTCGCAGGCCATGCGAGCCGCTATCGCGACGGCGCTGGCCGACGGCCGCCTGCCGCTGCCCCGCCGGGACCGTCGCCGGGATGGCGTCGGCAGCGTGGCCCTGGTCGGCGGCGGGCCGGGCGATGCCGGGCTGATCACCGTGCTCGGCCGCCGGCTGCTGGCCGAGGCCGACGTCGTGGTGGTGGACAAGCTCGCGCCGCGCTCGCTGCTGGCCGAGCTCGATCCGGCGGTCGAGATCGTCGACGCCGGCAAGGCGCCGCACGCGCACAACCTGACCCAGGCGGAGATCAACAACCTGATCGTGGACCGGGCGCTGGCCGGCCAGCGGGTCGTGCGGCTCAAGGGCGGCGACCCGTTCGTCTTCGGCCGGGGCGGCGAGGAGGCCCTGGCCTGCGTCCGGGCCGGCGTGCCCTTCCGGGTCGTGCCGGGCGTGACCAGTGCCGTCGCGGTGCCGGCCTACGCCGGCATTCCGGTCACCCACCGCGGCGTGACGCAGGACTTCGCCGTGGTGTCCGCGCACCTGGACCCCTCGCACCCGGGCGCGACCGTGGACTGGGAGGCGCTGGCCCGCGGTCCCGGCACGCTGGTGCTGCTCATGGGGGTCGCGCACCTGGAGGAGATCTCGGCCGAGCTGATCAAGCGCGGCCGGGACGCGGCCACGCCGGTCGCGGTGATCCGCGACGGCACCATGCCCAGCCAGGACGTGCTGACCTCCACCCTCGGCCAGGTGGCCGCCGACGCTGACCGCGCGGGCGTGCGGCCGCCGGCGGTCGTGGTGATCGGCGAGGTCGTCCGGCTCCGTGAGCTTCTGGAGGTGGCATGAGTAACCCGGCCCTGCTGGCCGTCGCGCATGGCAGCAAGGATCCTGCCGCGCAGGAAACGGTCGCCCTGCTCGCCCGGCAGATCCGGCGGCTGGCTCCCGTGCTGGACGTGCGGGTCGCGTTCGTGCAGCACGCGGAGCCGACGCTGGCCGCGCAGCTCAGCGCGACGGGGGCGCACACGGTCATCGTCCCGCTGCTGCTGTCCACCGGCTATCACCTGCGCACCGACATCACCGGCGCCGCCCTCGCGGCCGGCGCCCAGGTCGCCGACCAGCTCGGACCGGATCAGCTACTGGTGACCGCGCTGGCCGCCCGGCTGGCCCAGGCGGGCGTGCCGGACGGGACGCCGGTGGTGCTGGCGGCGGCCGGATCCTCCGACCCGGCGGCCGAGGCGGACGTCCAGGCCCAGGCCGCGCTCCTAGCCGGACTGCTGGCCGTGCCGGTCGTGCCCGCGTATGCGTCAGCGGGCCGGCCCCGGGTGCCCGAGGCGGTGGCTGAGCTGCGCGAGCGCACCGGCAAGCCGGTGGCGGTGGCCACCTATCTGCTGGCGCCCGGCTTCTTCCACGACCAGCTCCAGCACGCGGGAGCCCGCTGGGTCACCGCGCCCCTCGGCGGCCACCCGGCAATGGCAGGGCTGGTCATCGACCGTTATCGCACCGCGTCGCGCCGCCCGGTGCTCGCGGCCGCCACAGCGGGGGCCTGACGTCTGCTCTGGCGCGTGGCGGGCCGGCGCGCATGCCCGCACATCGTGGGTGTGCGTTCACTGCTGAAAGAGTGTCAGCAGCCGCACGTCCATGTCGTTCGCCGGACGGCTGCACGCCTGCGCCAGCCCCCGCCTTCCATCCAGCCCCGCCAACCCCACTGGCCCCGGCCTCCCCCGTCTAGACAGGCTCGGCAATGTCGTCGCTGGGCCGCCGCTGTCGTTGTGACGGCAGCTCTGGCCCAGCGATGACGTTCCGTGACTCGGCACGAGGCGAGGCCCTGGGAGTTGCCGACCCGGGCGCTAGCTGACGCGGCCGTAGGCGAAGATGACGGCGTCCGAGCCAGCCTTCGTCGCCGCGTCGCCCGCTCCCCACACGGCATGGGTGCCAGGGTCGAGAGCCAGATCATTGAGGCCCCCGGGCGCCCCGGTCGAGATGCGCGTACGGGTCCACCGGCCTGACTTGGACCGGTGCAGGACCCAGGACACCTGGCCTGGGCCTGACGAACCGGAGCTGGCCGTCATCCAGAGGCCGCCCTGGCCATCGGAGATCACCGACCTCGGCTGCACCTGCCACGGCACGGCGATCTTCCGCCACCGCCTGCCGTCCCAGTGGACCACCAGCCCCGACGTTATTGACCCAGCCGGCTCTCCCACCGCCCAGACATTGCCTCGGGATACCGCCACAATGTCATTGAACTGGGCATTCTTCAGGGCCGGGGCCGAAACTCGCGACCACCGTGTGCCGTTGTAATGCGCCAGGGAGTCCCGGGGCTATGGATCGACCCGGTGGCCCAGATACTGCTAGCCGACAGCGCGCTTCCCCCCTCGATGCCGTTGGCGACCCCGCCGAACTTGGTCCAGCTGTGGCCGTTGTAGTGCCAGGTGCCGAGGCCGCCGATATATCCGCCGCCCCCCGAACACCCAAACATTGTCAGGGCTGAGCGCGATCACGCCCGTCAGCTCGCCGGTGCCGGTCCACCGCTTGGCTACCGACCACTTCCGCCCATTCCAGCGCAGCGCGTACTGCCCTAGCTGGCTGATGTACCAGACGTTGTTGCGCGCCGACGCGCTCCCGCCGCCGATCCCGCTCGCCAGGCCGCCGGGAAGACGCGCCGGGCTCCAGTGACTGCCGTTCCAGTGCACGGCGACCGGCGGCGTCCTCAGCGCCGCGTTGGCCGCTCCGAAGGCCCAGGCATCGTCCCGGGCGGGCGCGACGAGCGCGAAGTACCCGCTGTAGTTGGCCGCGGCACCATAGTGATGTCGGTAGAAAACGCGCCAGCCGGAGCTGCCCGCGGCCTGAGCCGGAACGGCCATCGTCGCCGCGAGCGCGGCCGCCGACGCCGAGGCGCCCGCGAGAACAGCTATCCGGTGGGACCGGCTCATGGCAACCTCCGCTGGAATTTAGCCCGCGCCACCGCTGCGCATGGCAGCGGCACATTATCAAATATGGTTATAAACTGGAATAACGGACGCACGCTATCTCGGCAGCCTCATTCCGCTAATGACGCGTCGCGCAGGCCGGCCTCCCGCGCCGCCCGTTGGCGCTCGCCGCCGCCACGCCGGCTGCGGCCAAGCCGGCTGCGGAAACGCCACAAGCTACGGACGGGGCTGTCGGTGGGACGAGGCAGTATGGAGGAATGCCTGTTAGCCCGCCCGCCGCGCCGGAGCAGGCCCTGAACCTCGCCGGATTCAGCGAGGCGACCAGGGCCTGGTTCAGCGCTGCCTTCGCCGCGCCGACGCCGGCGCAGGCGCAGGCGTGGGGGGCGATCTCACGGGGCGAGCACACGCTGGTGATCGCGCCGACCGGGTCGGGCAAGACGCTGGCGGCGTTCCTGTGGGCCGTGGACAAGCTGGCCGGCGAGCCGGTTCCGGCCGACCCCCGGCAGCGCTGCCGGGTGCTATATGTCTCTCCGCTCAAGGCGCTCGCCGTCGACGTCCAGCGCAACCTGCGCTCGCCGCTGACGGGCATCGGGCACGCGGCGCGGCGGCTGGGGCTGGCCGAGCCAGACATCAGGGTCGGGGTCCGGACCGGGGATACCGCGGCCGACGAGCGGCGCAAGCTGGCGGGCAAGCCGCCGGACATCCTCATCACCACGCCCGAGTCGCTCTACCTCATGCTGACCTCCCGGGCCCGCGAGACCCTGCGCAGCGTGCAGACCGTGATCATCGACGAGGTGCACGCGCTGGCCGGCAGCAAGCGCGGCGCGCACCTGGCGCTGTCCCTGGAACGGCTGGATGCGCTGCGCGCGGCCCAGGAGGAGGCCGAGGGGGACGTCCCGGCCCAGCGGGCCCACCAGCAGCCGGTCCAGCGGATCGGGCTGTCGGCGACGGTCCGGCCGCCGGAGGAGGTCGCCGCGTTCCTGGGCGGCGCGCTGCCGGTCAGCATCGTCGCGCCGCCCAGCCACAAGCAGTTCGATCTGCAGATCGTGGTACCGGTCGAGGACATGGCCGACCTGCAGACGGCCGACGGCGGCCCCGACGGGCACGTGGGCGGCAGGCCGGGCGGGCCGGGCGGCCCGAACGGGCACGTGGCCGCCAGTCCGGGCGGCTCGGGCGGAGCGAATGGCTCGGGCGGCCCAGGCGGTGGCCCGGGTGAGGACGGGCTCGAGCCCGGCTCGGGTAACCCGGTCCGCCAGCACTCGATCTGGCCGCACGTCGAGGAGCGCGTCCTGGACCTGATCCAGAGTCACCGCTCCACGATCGTGTTCGCCAACTCGCGCCGCCTGGCCGAGCGGCTGTGCGCCCGGCTGAACGAGCTGGCCGCCGAGCGGGCCGCGGAACAGCTGGCCGAAGCCGAGCTGGCCGAAGCCGAGAGGACGGGCGCGGCCGGCCTGAACCTGCCGCCGCCTGCGGAGCTGATGGCCCAGGCGGGGACGGGGTCCGGGGCGCCGCCGATCGTGGCCCGCGCGCACCATGGCTCGGTGTCCCGGCAGGAGCGGACCCAGATCGAGGAGGCGCTCAAGGCCGGCCGGCTGCCCGCCGTGGTCGCGACCTCCAGCCTCGAGCTCGGCATCGACATGGGCGCGGTCGATCTCGTCATCCAGGTCGAGTCGCCGCCGTCGGTGGCCAGCGGCCTGCAGCGAACCGGCCGCGCGGGGCACAACGTGGGCGACGTCTCCCGGGGCGTGTTCTTCCCCAAGTACCAGGGCGACCTGGTCCAGGCGGCGGTGGTCATCCAGCGCATGCAGGCAGGCCAGATCGAGGAGCTGCGCATGCCGCGCAACCCGCTCGACGTGCTGGCCCAGCAGATCGTCGCGATGACCGCGATGGACGACTGGGAAGTCGGCGACCTGGAACGGACGGTGCGCCGCGCGGCCCCGTTCAGCGGGCTGACCCGCCCGGTGCTCGATGCCGTGCTCGACATGCTGGCGGGCCGGTACCCGAGCGAGGACTTCGGCGGCCTGCGGCCGCGGGTGATCTGGGACCGCACGACGGGCACCCTGCGCGGCCGGCCGGGCGGCCAGCGCGTGGCGGTCAGCAACGGCGGCACCATTCCCGATCGCGGGCTGTTCGGCGTGTTCCTGGCCAGCGGCCAGCGGGATCGCTCGGGGCGGCACTCGCGCCGGGTGGGCGAGCTCGACGAGGAGATGGTGTACGAGTCCCGGGTCGGGGACGTGTTCGTCCTCGGGGCCAGCTCATGGCGGATCGAGGACATCACCGCCGATCAGGTCCTGGTGTCCCCCGCGCCGGGCCAGCCCGGCAAGCTCCCGTTCTGGCACGGCGACGGGCCCGGCCGCCCGGCCGAGCTGGGCGCGGCGATCGGCGCCTACTGCCGCGAGCTGGGGGCGGCCGGCGACGAGCGGGCCACGGCCCGGCTGCGCGGCGAGGGCCTCGACGAGCTGGCCGCCTCCAACCTGCTCTCCTACCTTTCCTCGCAGCGGGAGGCGACCGGCTACCTGCCGGACGACCGGACGCTGGTGGTCGAGCGGTTCCGCGACGAGCTAGGCGACTGGCGGCTGGTGCTGCACAGTCCCTACGGGGGGAAGCTGCACGCGCCCTGGGCGCTGGCCATCGCGGCCCGGCTGCGGGAGCGCTACGGCGGGATGGACGTGCAGGCCGTGCACACCGACGACGGCATCGTCATCCGGGTACCCGATGCCGACGAGCCGCCGCCGGCCGGCATCGCCGTGCTCGACCCTGACGAGGTCGAGCAGCTGGTGACCGCCGAGCTGGGCACCTCCGCCCTGTTCGCCTCGCGGTTCCGGGAGTGCGCGGCGCGCGCGCTGCT
>Ga0208357_1000841_pt1 | contig 23528 bp, 20 predicted proteins | sample NGESurdeep092012_6_FD_184487 | JGI IMG/M metagenome (GOLD analysis project Ga0208357, IMG submission 184487) | Arctic peat soil microbial communities from Barrow, Alaska - NGEE Surface sample F52-2 deep-092012 (SPAdes) | ecosystem: Environmental > Terrestrial > Soil > Wetlands > Peat ...
GCGGCGCGTCAACAAGTCCTTCAACCGCCCCCTCCATCCGGAGGTTTTATATGAGGCAACGAATTAGGCTTCGCGGAGGATTTGACATGAGGCAACAGGGCCGGAACCAAATCAGGGCGTCAACCTCACTGAATTACTCGGTTAGCCTAACCTAAATCAAACCACGGGTCTCCCCTTGGCCGGCGCGTCTTCTGACCTCGCTGATGTGGCCGACGGCACTGCACTGCTCGTATTCGTTCGCCCTGAACAGATCATCATCGACAACGTCATCGCGGATGCTCCCCCCACAGCCCACGTTGTGCACACGGAGTTCTAGGGTCACGACGACGTCGTGAAGCCACGCGCGGACTGAGACGACTCAACGTTGCTCATCGTTTCGATGTCTGACGCCGCGAGCCTGCCATTGCGAGAATCGCGTGTAACGCTCAGTGTTCAAGGACCCGTCTTCGCGTGACGACAGCGATGGTCCGTCATCAATTCTAAACTATTCGCAGTATTAGTTGAATAAAGAGGCCCAACACTGCACGTTCCGGGTTTCCTGGTTTTGTCACTCAATTGATACACGTCCCCGCATCCCCTTTGATACTCCACGTTTCAACTCAAAAAGAAAAGCGCATTCACTGAATCTTCTTTGACTACTCACAGTCATCAGATGACCTCCGCGTTGTACAGCGCACAGGCCTCACCTATAGTCAAAGTGACTCGTCATATGGCTTAAACATCATCGTGCGACGTGTCGACCACTTTAGAAAGCTTTGGAGGCTTAATGAATAATCCGTTCGGTACTAGAGATACGCGTCGCACACGTCACGCTTCGCTGACGTCAAAATTGATGTCGGGAGCGGGAGCGTTATTCCTTGTTGCCGGCATGACTTTTGCCGCCACGTCAAGCGCGTCAGCGGCGCCCACGGCGCACGCGACGTCAACTGCTGTGTGCAACGTTTCCATCGCTGCTGGCACAGGCGCCGTCGTGACGACCGCCGCTGGCACGCTCATCGCCGGTGTTACGGCCGGGACCACGTCAGTCAAGTTCGACTGCAACGTCTCGTCGAGCGCAGCGATTGTCGCCGAGGCCTCAGCGCTTGCCGCTGCTGGCACGACCAACGTCATACCAACCGGTTTGGCTGACACCAGCGCACTAGGTCTTTTCGCTGCAGCAGCAACCGACACCGGTTGTCCTGCGGCTACTGCTGGCCAGTGTGAGATCGCGACGTTTTTGGTGCCCGCAACCTTTACGTCGGCGGGCGACACGAACGCTGTCTGTCCTCCATCGGCAGCGCAGATCAACGCCGGCATCTTTGGCTGCGCGCTCGCGGTAGCTACAGCGGCGCAGGCTCCCGTCACAGGTGCTGAGTACTTGATGCAGTACGCGTCACAGGCTGCAACGTCGCCCAACGCGCCAACGATCTCAGCGCTGCAGACCACAGGTTCAGCAGGCAGCCAGATCAACGTCTCAGACGCAACTGGTAACACCGGTTACTGGTGGGGCAGTGGACTGCAACTCGTTCAAGCTGCCGCTACCGGTACGGCCCCTGTCGCTGCACCGGCCACCTGTAGCACGGGCGTCGGCTACGGTGACGTACCCGCCGTTAGTCCGTTCTTGTTCACGTTGTGGTACCCGGCAGGCAGCACGACACCCATTCCTGGTAGCGCCACGGGCGTAACCATCTCGAACGACTGCTACAACGGCACAACGTTGACGCCACCAGCCCTTGGTGGAACGATCACCGTTCCCGCGACAGTCACTTCAGGTACCGCGTACACGGTGTACTTGTGTGAACTCAACACAACTACGTACGCGGCCAACGCGGCGGGTGCCGCGTGTGGCACCACTGGCGGAGCATCGTGGATTGCCGCGTCGTTCCCCTTCACCGCAACAGCCGGCGTCATCTCACAGAACTTGCCACAGGCAGCCACTGTCGTTGCGACGTCGTCGGGCACCTTCACGAGCCAACTCGTGACTAGTGGCGGAACCGGTGCGCCTACCTACACCCAGGTAGCTGGTAGTCCCAGCATCGTGGTTTCGAGCAGCGGCGCCGTTACGACGTCGGGCGCACTCGCGGCTGGTGTGTACACCGCCACCGGCACAACCAAGGACACCGCCACCGGCACGGGAACGTTCACATTCGCGCTTACGGTTACCGCAGCGGTCACCCCGCCACCACCACCGCCAGTAGTAGTGACGCCTAAGGCCACCAAAGTGACCGGCGAAGCAATTCCCGGCAGGACGGTCGTCGTAGGCATCTCGGGCTCTCACTTCACTAAGGGCTCGAAGATCACCGGACACGCGGGTACGACGGCGACGGTCCTAGCGACGAGCGCCACGCACTTGAAGGTTCGCGTGAAGGAAGCCAGCGGCGCCAAGAAGGGCACCTACACCTTCACGATCAAGTTCACCAACGGCAAAAGGGCCACGGTGAGGTACATCGTTAAGTAGTTTTTCGTCACCTCGAGTGACCACAACAAAGCCCCCTCCTCTGGAGGGGGCTTTGTTGTTTCTAGAATCCCACGGTGTCATCAAACGATAAATCCGTGGGCGCCTTTCGGACGCTGAGCGTTCGCGACTTCGCGTTGCTCTGGTCGGGACAGACCGTCTCCTCACTCGGTGACGGCATTTTCACCATCGCGTTGGCCATCGTGACGCTCGAAGTCGACCACAGCCCCTCAGGCATTGCCTTGGTCTTTGCCGCACGAGTAGTCCCTACTGTGCTCTTGTCGCTCGTTGGCGGCGTGGTCGTCGACCGCGTCTCGCGCCGACTCGCCATGCTGAGTTCTGACAGCGTGCGCGGAATTACGGTGGGCGTCATTGGGCTTTTGATCGCGAGAGGCCAAGTGCATCTCTGGGAACTCATTGTGATGGCGGCCATCTTTGGCGCCGCCGACAGTTTCTTCTTTCCAGCGTCCAGCGCAATAATGCCCGAACTGTTATCTCCGGAGCTTCTCGTTCAGGGCAACGCGTTAAGTCAGATGAGTTCTCAACTAACCCAAGGTCTTCTCGGCCCCGCCATCGGCGGCTTTGTCGTGGCCGCGATCGGCACGGCCTGGTCATTCGGCTTCGACGCGGCGAGCTTCTTTGTGTCCGCGCTGTGCCTCTCGTTGATGCGCTCGAAGAGTCACTCGAAGAAGTCAGGCCAGTCGCCTCTAGAAGACGCCCGCGAGGGGCTTCGATACGTCGTTACTCGTCCATGGCTCTTCTACTCGATCCTTGGCGCGGCGCTGGCCAACTTCTTTGGCATGGCACCGCTCAGTGTTCTTCTTCCGCTCTTCGTTCGCCAGACCCTGCACGCCAGCGCACTCAGCCTGGGCCTCGTCTTCGCGGCCGGCGGTGCGACGGGGATCCTCGCGTCGCTGATCGTCGCCCGAATGGGTTCGCCACGTCGTTACGTGAGCGTGTTGTGGATTGCGTACGGGTGCAGCGGCGTCGCGATCTCCACGCTCGCTTTCGCGCCCAACGTTGTCGTCACCATTTTCATTACCGCCATTGAGGTTGGTCTGATGATCTACGGCGACGTGTTGTGGTTCGCCATGATGCAAAGGCTGGTGCCCCACGAAGTCTTGGGCCGAGTATCGTCCTTGGTCTTTCTCTTCGCCTTCTCTCTCGGACCTCTCGGCATCTTGTTCGGAGGCGTCGCGGCGAGCGCCATCGGAACGCGCCACGCGTTGCTGCTGTGTGGCTTGATCTCGGGCATCATCTGTTTTGGTGTGTTGTTCGTTCCCGGCGTGCGAGACCCCGAGCTCATTGAAAACTTCACGGCGCCACTGGAGAGCACTGCACCACCACGCGACCTCGACGACAGGCCGTCTCCCGCGCAAGACTGAAGATTCTTCGACACCGAGAAGTAAGGTCTGACTTTGTGAATGACACCCAATTTCGCGCAGATCTCCACGAGATCGTCCACGGCGACGTGACCTTCGCGGGCGCGCACGCGCCCGACGACTTACACGACGAGTCACTGCACGTCCGAATTCGCGAGCCCTTCGCGGTCGCTCGTCCCCACTCAACCGAAGAGGTGGCGAGTCTTCTTCGCTGGGCCAATCAACACGACATCGCCGTGACGCCGCGCGGATCGGGCACGGGGCTGTCGGGTGGTGCGGTGCCGGTTAACGGTGGCTTAGTTATCTGCTTCGATCTCATGCGCGACGTGCTTCGCGTCGACGTTCGTGACCACGTCGCGGTCGTGCAAGCGGGAATCACGCTTCGCCAACTCGACGAGACGCTTCGTGGAACTGGTCTGCACTACCCCGTGTACCCGGGCGAGCTATCGGGTTCACTCGGGGGCAACGTGAATACCAACGCCGGAGGCATGAGAGCCGTGCGCCACGGCGTCACGCGCCAACACGTCCTCGGGCTCAAACTCGTCATGATGGACGGCACCATCATTTCAACGGGCGGGCCGGTCGTAAAAACCTCCTCGGGTTACGACATCACCCAACTGGTCATTGGCAGCGAAGGCACGCTGGCGCTCGTTACCGAGGTGACGCTCAAACTCTCACCCGTGTTTGATCACAGCGCCACCATGTTGGTGCCCTTCGACGACCTCCACGCCGTGATGAACATCGTGCCGACGCTCGTCGCCTCCGGGCTCGCCCCGTCGCTCCTTGAGTACCTGGACGTCCTCACCATGGCGTCCCTCGCCAAAGCGACCGATCTCCAGCTCGGCGTCGACGCCAAAGTGGCCGAACAGACCAAGGCGTACCTCATCGTCGTGCTCGAAACGAGAACGAAAGAACAGCTTGAGGCCGACCTCGTTGAAGCGGCCTCGCTGGTGAGCGACGCCGGGGCGCTTGATGTGTACGTGCTCGAGGGCGCGGCCGCAACGAGATTAATTGAAGCGAGAGAGCGCGCCTTTTGGATCTCCAAGGCCGCCGGCGCGCACGAGATTATTGACATCGTCGTGCCCCGTTCCACCGTCACCGTCTTTCTCGACCAAGTGACGGCATTGGCCACGAAGTACGACGCCTTCGTCGCGGGATGTGGTCACGTGGGCGACGGGAACATTCACATGTCGGTCTTTCAGCCTGACGAAGAGCGCCGCAACGAACTACTCCTCGAACTCTTTCGCGCGGGCCTCGCGCTCGGTGGGGCCATCTCCGGTGAACACGGCCTGGGTATGGACAAGCGTGGGCCCTACCTCGCCCTCGCCGACCCCGCGCTCGTGGCCCTACAGCGACAGATAAAAAATGTCTTCGACCCTAAAGGTCTCCTCAATCCGTTTCGACACCTTGACGCGCGCGACGACCACTAACGGCCCGCGTGCGAGCACCACGACAGCGAACTAGTCGTTAACCGTTACCAAGAGCAGTCTGGGCGAGTTGAATCGCTTTGTTCATGGCGTTGACGTCTTGTTGGTATTTACCGAGGTTGCCGTTGGCGAGCGCGGTCTGAGCGTTCGCGTAGTCGGTCGCGGCCTCGTTGAGGTAGTCGGTGGCCGTGGTGCTCGTGGGCGTCGTGGGCGTCGTCGTGCCCCCACCGCCAGTACCACTCGACTTCTTACCGGTGCCCTTGCCAGAGCCCGAAATAACACTCACGTTTTGGCCGAGCACGTCACTTAACGCTCCAGCCAGCGTCGGCTCGATCGCGACGTCCTGATTGAAGACCGCGATCACGTAACGCAACTGCGGCAACGGGTTCGACGTGCTCGAGACGTAGAGCGGTCGAATGTAGAGAACGCTCGAATCGAGTGGCACCGTCAAGTTGTTCCCCAACAGCACTTGCGAGCCGTGCTGGTCGAGTGGCGTGATGATCTTAGAAACCTTGGAGGTCTGTTGAATCTCCGAGTCGGCCTGCAGCGGACCAGTCACCGTCGTGCCCCGAGGCGTCTCATAGACGCTGAGCTGTCCGTAATCATTCGGATCGCTCGTGGCGATCATGAAGGCGGTCAGTCCCTGAACGGTCGAGGAGTTACCCGCCGGCACGAAGTCAATGGATTCGAGCAGCTGTTGTTTATTGGCGTTCGGTAGCGATCCAACTTGAAAGAGCGGACTCATCGGTGACAAGGATTGCGACACGATGTTGCCCGCGGCGTTCACGACTGACGTGGTCGCAAGGGCCTGGCTGGGCGAACCGGCGCCGGTGGTGGGTGAAATGCTCCATCGGTCTGACGCACTGTAGAAGGCGCTCGCCGAGGTGATGTGATAGCGACCGAGCGTCGCGGCCTGGACGGAGAAGAGGTCCGAAGGGTAGCGAAGGTGCGTGCGAATCGTCGAGGGCATTGAACTCATTGGAAGAAACATGTTTGGGAAGGCCGAACGATACGCCTTCAAAATGGGATCGTTGGGATCGTTCGCGTAGAACTTCATCGCTCCGGTGTACGCGTTGATGACGACCTTGACGGAGTTGCGCACGTAGTTAAAGCTCGAGGGAAGTCCTCCAGTGTTCATCTGGAGATTGGCGGCGTTCTCGCTGTAGGGGTAGTCACTTGAGGTCGTGTAGCCGTCCAGTACGTACTGCACTTCGCCGTTGGCGATAACGGCGTAGGGCGAAGAATCAAAGGAGAGAAACGGCGCGGCTTTCTCAGCCATTTGACGCACGTCGCGTACGAACAGCACGCGGCTCTTAGAGGTGATTTGATTGGAGATCAAGAAGTTGAAGTCACCGAGTCGCAGCGCCAAGGCCGCACGCGAGAAGATGCTCCCGACCGCGACGCCGCCGGTGCTCTTGTAGTGCGTCTCTACCTGGTTGCCCGCGTTCGCGCCCGCGTTGACTTGGTAGTTCAACTCTGGTTGCTTGGTGTTCGCAACAACCCAACCGGGGTCGTTAATGCCAAAGTAGATATCGGGATTCGTCAACACGGGCATGCCGTTCGTCGACTGGGGTGGAACGTTCGAGACCACGAAGACCGGGTTACCCGTAGAGGTATCAACCGCGTTGGCCGCGACCACGGCAGCACCGATGCCGTGGGTGTACTGGAGGTGCTGGTTGACCCAGCTCTGTGAGGGCAAGTTATTCGCGTTGAGTTGGCGTGCGCCAATAAGAACCGGTGTCAACTTCTTGTTGATGTAGTAGCGGTCCACCGAAAGATTAGAGAACGTGTAATACGAACGAATCGACTGACGTCGCTTCACGGTTTCTAGGGCAATCGTGTTCGATGGATCCCAGAGACGAATATTGTTCAACGTCGGCGCGTCGGCCTTGATCTGGCTTTCCGAGATTGACGTTGAGGCCGCGAACGAGTGATATTTCACGTCGTTAAGTCCGTAGGCCGCACGCGTCGCGGTGATGTTGCGCGCGATGTAGGGAGCCTCGAGAGACTGCTGGTTAGGGCCGACTTTGAGAGCCTGGAGGAACGTGGGGTACAACACACCAATGACGAGCGCCACGAAGGCCCACAGTCCTACCGCGACGACCGGCAACGACCAACCTCGCGAGCGAACGTTGTAGAGAAGAATCGCCGCCCCGGCCAACGATAAGTAAAAGAGAATCGTCAATGCCGGTAAGCGAGCGTGAATGTCGGTGTAACTCGCGCCCTGGGCGAAGCCGTTACTGGAGTTGACGAGCTCCCACTTCGCCACCAGATAACCGGCCGCCTTCATGAGAGCGATCGCCGCGCCGATAACCGAAAGGTGAGCCTTAACTCTGGGCGACACACGTGGTGCCGAGCGCGTGGTTCGAATACCACCGTTGAGGACGTGAAAGCCCGCGGTCACAATAAGTGCGAGGATCAATATGACCAGGAACCACGTGATGACGTAGGAGACGAACGGCAACGTGAAGACGTAGAAGCCGTAGTCCTTATGGAACACCGGGTCCGTCTGGCCAAAGGACTGGCTGTGTGAGAAGAGCAGGTACTTTTGCCACTGGCCCGAGGCGTTCAGTCCCGCGATGAGACCCATAACGATCGCGATCGCCGCGTACACGCGCTTGGCGTAGGGGCGAACGACGTTCTGGAAACGCCGGACGACTTCGTCTTCAGGGTCAAAGGAGAGATCGCGCGCACCAAATCGATCGGTGAGCAGCAGGTTGCCCCACATGATGAAGAAGAAAATCGCGCCGAAGGTGAAAGCTAAGCCGACCTTGATTAAGAACAGCGTGGAAAAGACGCTGGAGAGGCCCACCGAGGAGAACCACATCTGGTCAGTCCACAACACGGCCAAATTACGCAGTGAAAGAAAGCCCACCAAAAGAACGACGAAGGCCAATCCAATCCAAAAGCGCCGGGAAAGTCGCCCGAGGCGACGAGGGCGTTGGGGAACGTCGGTGGGGCTGCGCACCTAGGAAGCCTACGACTTTCTTAGACAGGTACGACAGTGCACGCGCAACCCGCGTGCAGCGGCGGGTAGGGCGAACCACTAGGAAAGTTCTCGCCCGCGAGACGCTCGCCGGACGAGGCGTCAAGAGCACACGCGTCACAGGGCGCGTCGTTGGGCGCGGCAAAGAATCGAATCGCACGTCCCTGCGCCGCGGTAACGACACCCAGATGGAAGGCCCGCCTCGCGGCGTCAGTACAGAGTCGCTCGACGCGCGCGCCTCGCCATTCACGGTACGCCGCGTTGACTCGCTCAGGACCGTCACCACTGGCGTCCCCGAGAATTCGTTTGCGCAACGCCAACACAATCGTCACGGCCAGATCGGCCACGCAGTCATCGAGTGCCGACGTCGAAACCGTCGCGGCCCCCACGCCACCTTCATCTCTGGCGAACTGGACACCCGCGCCGGCCGCGTGCGCCAACGCCTCGTGGGCCGCATCGGCGTAACGCGCGCGCTGGGCGTGCTCGTCTTCAAGCTCGGTCGTAATCATTGCCTTCACGTCACGAAGCCGCTCAAGCATGATGTTCTGATCGTCTTGCAGGGCGCGCTTGACGCGTCGCGTGAGGACAGTAAGAGACTCATCAAGCGCCTCGTCTCGTCGATGAAAGAGTTCGCCAACAGGCGTTTCGAGCTTGTGAACGGGCGCCTTGCGCGGTGCGGGCGCCGAGGCGCCGCGTTCCTCGAGCGTGGCCTTGCGCAGGCGAGCGAAGATCTCGTTCACCACGTCGGTACCCGACGGGTCGTCTTCGAGCAACTCCTCGTGTTCTGAGGCCGCTTTCGCGTTCTTTCGAGCCTTTGGCTTGACCTCGGTCGCGCCTTCGAGCACTTCTGGCGTGTTCTCGGGCACTTCGCGTAGAGGCGTACCGGCGAGCAACTCTTCTTCGGTTGGCTCAGGTGATATGGGATGGAGGCGCAACGCGTCGAGCGCGGCGCTTCGAGCCACTTCGTCCGAGGCGTTAATGCCGAGCAGTACGTCATCGATCTGTTGACGAACGGTGGCAACGAACGAACCGAGTGAGTCGCGCGCGGCGCGAAGCTGTTCGATCTGTAGGTGCAACGCCTTACGCTTCACGGCCAAGTCGTTCAACACCGTGCGACGCGCTTCGTTCGACTGCTCGACGATCGCGCGACCTTGTTCTCTGGACCGGTCAATGAGTGCTTCGCCGTTCACCTTGGCTGAGTCAATAAGCCGTTCGGCCGCCAAGCGCGATTCAAGATCGATCTGCGCGGCAGTGTTTTCCGCCTCGGTAATGAGGGCTGTCGCGCGCTCTTGGGCCTCGATGAGATGGCCGGCACTGCGCTGTTGACTCTCGGTAAAGACCTGAGCACTTCGTTCTTGTGCCTCGGCGGTGACGCGTCCAGCTTCTTCGTGGGCCGAGCGCAGAATTGCGGCACTCTGTGAGCCAAGTGCTCCTGCGAGGGTCGCCTCGTCAAAGGTTGGATTCGCCGCGCGGCGCTGGGCTTCGGCGAGTTGTTCTTGAAGTTCACGAATACGGTGCTCGAGGTGTCCCATCTCGCGCGCGGCGGCCTCTAGATGGACGCGGACCTCGTTGGGGTCCAGGCCACCTTTTCTCACTGTTGTGAAATTGGCCCGAGTGATCTCGGACGACGACTGACGCGTCGTAGAAAGAATGCGCCGGTCGTCCATTCCTTCAAGACTACGGCGTAGAGGACCCGGATTTGGGCTTACGACGGCTTCGCGATTGCTACGGGCTTCACGCCACCGAAGGCCCGGAGGTCGCTCAGCACCTGCTTGAGCGACGTGACGCCAAGAATTTTGAGACCAGGTTGCTTAGCGGCTCGAGCACCGGCGACGTCGCCGCCGCCCTTGGGCACGATGAAATACGAGGCGCCCGCGTTATGGACCGCGACGGTCTTTTCCTCTACTCCCCCGACCGGCCCGACGGTGCCATTGACCGAGATCGTGCCCGTCACGGCGATGACGTGGTGCCCCGTGAGCGATCCTCCGCTCAATTTGTTGATCAGCGTCAACGTCATGGCGAGTCCCGCTGAAGGTCCTCCGATGTTGGCCGTATCAATCGACACCTTCGCGGGTAACTGATAGCTGACGTCGTTCTCTATGGCGACACCCAACCACGACGAATTGCGCTCGGTCGTGCCCGCGCACGTCGCCGACGCGGTGCCCGATGGGGTCGCGCTCGTGACGATGTTCAAGTTCGTCGGCGAACCCCACGTCAGTGTTCCTGAGTTTGAGATCCTCACTCGATCGATACTGAGTTTCAGCGCGTCGCCCGGCGAGCGCGTGTGAAGGTACGAAAAGAGTTGGCACTGATTACGAATCGGCGTGCCGTTCACGCCCACAATGTCGTCACCGACGTTGAGCCCGGCGCGACTCGCGGGTGAGGACGCGACGACGGCGTTGACAATCGTGCCGGTCGGTGTTGCGGGCACCTTCCAGCCAAGCGTGCGAAAGGCCGTGACCTCGGCGGCTTGTTTTGCGTCACGCATCTCGAGGAAACCTTGGGCGAAGAGTTCTGCGTCCGAGACACCGGGCTGGGTAAGTTCATAGCCCGGAACAAACTGAACGTGCGACTGAAAGTGGTACGTGAGCCACTGCCACGGCGTCAACTGTTGCAAGTAGACGTCGGCGAGCATGATCGTGTCGTGCTTGGGGTTCGTCGCGACACCGTGAATCTTCACTAAGGGCGCCACGGGTGTTGCGTCACCTGGCGTGATGGCGTAGTCAGAGGTGTGCACGCTGAAAAGACCGTAGAACACCCCAATAACGAGGGCGCCCACGACCAGCAACGTCGTGGTGCGACGGCGCTGTAGAGAAGATGGTGGAATGGGTGGGTGCAAAGTGATGACGCAACGCTAGTGGAGCCTCTCGAGAATGATCTCCTTCGCGCTAGTTTCGCCACTGACGAGAACAGCCAGGCACTGTTGTTCGTCCAAATTTCCTCGAAGAACGTTCGCCACCATGTGCTGGCCCTGCGCGGATTAACCCGTCGGTCCTTGATGACTTCCGACCTCTGGCACGAGGCCCTTGGCGATAGCGACGTCGAGATCCGTCGAGAGGCCCTACAGCTTCTCGCGCACGATGAAGAGAACGATCCCGTCGTCTTCAGTGACGTCGTTCAGCTGCTTGGCGACGAGGACGCGCTCGTCGTCGACGGGGCCGCTTTCGCTCTGGGCGAACATCTCTTTGACGGAGCGGTCCCCGAGCTCTGTGAGGTCGCGACGAATCACGAGGACGCCCGGTGTCGAGAGTCCGCGATTGCGTCACTGGGCTCCATCGGCGACGACCGAGCACGTCCGACGATTCTGAACGCGCTGAAAGACAAGCCCGCCATTCGCCGGCGCGCGATTGTCGCGTTGTCGAACTTTGAAGGCCCCGACATCGAAGCGGCACTCGTCGAAGCGGGCGAGGATCGTGACTGGCAGGTGCGCTCGGCCGTAACCCAATTACGAAACCAAGAGGACTAGCGGTCCGCGCTTCGAAACAGTGCGTGGAGCGACGACATCTCCTCAAGACAAGCCTGAAGTCCCTGAATGACGACCAGATCCGCGTGGGCCGCGACGCTCACTTCAACGCCCGTGCTCGTGGCGACGAGCTCGTCGAAATCCGTCAAGTTCGCGTGGCCGCCAACCAACGTCATACCTCGCGCGCTGACGTCTTGGGAGAGATCAGGTGGCGTATCGCCCAGGCACTCCTGGATCATGCGCACCGTTGAATTCAAGACGTCGCGCGTCGCGGCGTTCACGAGGTCAGCGCTCACTTCAACTTCCACCAGCTCACCTTGATCGACACTTCGCGCGAGCACTACTTCACTCATCCCCGACGTTCGCCCGAGCGCCGACGCCAGCGTGCACTTGAGCGATTCGACGACCGCGGGTGCCACGACAATGCCCAGGTTGAGTCGCAACAACGTGGCGATCGAGGCGTCAACGTCGATGCCGCCCAGTCGACGCGCACCGCCCGTGACGATTCCGCCGAGTGAAATGATCGCGGTCTCTGACGCACCCGCGCCGAGCAGCGTCACAGCTGAACCAATAGGGTCCTGGACCGGAAGTCCGAGTCCAATGGCCGCAGCCAGCGGCGCTTCGACCAGGGAAACCTCGCGCGCGCCCGCTTGAATCGCGGCCTGGCGAAGTGCTCTGCGTTCGATGGCCGTCGCGAGCGAAGGAACGCTCATCACTACTCGAGCGCGACTGAGTTTGGACACACCCGCCCGATCGAAGAGCGCCTCAATCAGTCGCGCGGTGACGTCGAAATCAACGGTCGCACCTTGGGAAAAGGGACGAAACACGATGACGTGTCGCGACGTTCTTCCAACGAGATCGAGTGCGCCGTGTCCGAGATCGAGCACCGTGCCGGTGTTGGTATCGATCGCTACCATCGTTGGTTCATCGAACATCACGCCACGCTGACTCGTCGCTAAACGGGTGTGCGCGGTCCCGATATCGAGCGCGATGTCTAAAGCCATGAGTATCGATGTTAGGGCGACCCAACGAAGAAGCCTTTCGTTACTAGCCTTTAGCCCATGTCAGGGTGGGATTTTCTATGGGGGCGCCGCTCTGCGCGCGGTCCGCGACCACCGGCAGAAAGCCGTCACTGGGTCCATCCGAGTGAATTACCGAGCTTTGAGGCACTTCCGGCCACGACCGACGTGCACCAGCGATCGTGGAGTCCGCGCATCGCGGCGGGCGTGATCGCTCTGCTGTTGGTCGTGGGCGCTGTTGTCTTAATGGTCAATCGTGCCCCCGGCACACCCGACAACGACAGCCCCGCGGACCTCGCGACGACGTTGAAGGCGTTGCCCGCGGTGAGCCAAAGCGCGGCGTCGCACGCCGTGGACCTCACGATTGCGACCCCGGGCCACGTCATTGACGTCGCCGCACTCGTGCTTCCCGACAACTTGGCCGTGACGACGACGGCGATCCCCGTGAACGCGATCATCACTGGCTCGACGGCGTCGAAGTTGAACTTTCCCGTCACCCTCGTTGGACGAGACAACGTCATGGGTTTCTCCATTGTGCGCTTGAGCTATCACGTACACGCTCAAAAGCTCGACGCCATGCCCTCGAGCACGACCGTCATTGCGGTGGCACCAATCGTGAAAGGTTCGACGAAGGCCCCCGAATACGACTGGTCGACGACCACGTTGGGCGACCCCTCGAACAACGCCCAAGGCGTCGTGCACTACCTCGCCACGAAGACCGACACGAGTCTCAGCAAAGATATCGACGCCATCGCTGTTGACAAAAAGGGCAACGTCGTGGCCGTGCTGTCGGCGGGACACTACTGGTACGCGGCGAAGTTCGTTGCCCAAGTGGCTGAAGTCGTCGCGAGTGGTCGAGGTTGTCACGCCGACCTCGGTATCACGGGAAAGAATGAGCAAGGTGGTGGCGTGCTGGTCACGGGCATAGCCCCCTACAGCGCCGCGGCGCACTCCACCATGGCGGTAGGTGACGTCATCACGGGTTGGAACGGAAAGAACCTTGACACGTGGAACCAGTTGGTCTCAACGCTCTATCTCACCCCCGCCTACACCTCAGCCCATTTGACCTTTGTTCATAAGACCACGGTGCATCACGTGGACGTATCTCTGGGTTGCCCCTCTAAATTGGTCCCGTGAGCACTAACCCCTTCGGCGACATGTTTGGTGACATCTTTTCGATGCTCAGCCAACAAGGACCAGACGCCTGGTACACGACCGCGTCGCAACTCGCGCTCAACATCGCGCGCGGCGAAGACGGTGATCCCAATCCTCTGCCGATTGAGCGACAGCGTCTCGAAGAGCTCGCTCCTCTTGTTGGCCGTCACGTCGACGCACTCTTTGGTGTCTCCACTGAGGCCACGGTGATTGCGGTAAATCGCTCCGCACTTACGGTCGCGGCCCTCGAGCAGTGGCGGCCACTGATGCAACCAATGATCGCGAAACCGCCCGCCGCCACTGAGGAGCTTGACCTCGAGAGCAATCAACTCATGGCGCAGATCTCCTCGACCATTGGACCGCTGTTCACGGGCTTTCAAATGGGCTCGGTCGCCGGACACTTCGCCGCGCGCGCGTGGTCGCTCGCGGTGTTGCCGCTGCCTCGACTCGACGACCACCGACTTCTCGTCGTCAATAACTTGGCCAACTTCGCCAACGAGTGGTCCCTCGAACACGACGAGGTGTACGTCTTCGCGCTCGCTCAGGAGTTCGTGGCGTCACTGGTTCTCACCCAGCCCGGCACCGGTGACGCGCTTCGAGCGCTGCTCATCGACGCCGTCAATGAATCCAACGCCGTCCAGGGCGACCTCATGGGGCGACTGCAAACCATGATGGAAACGGGCGATATCAACGAGATGATGAATAATCCCGAGAGACTCCTCGAGGGAATTGCGGTGCCCGAAGAGAGCGACGCGACGCGCGCGATCAACGCCGCCGCGAGCGTGCTGCTCGCCTTCTTCAGCGCTGCTGCTCAAGACATCACCGAGACGCTGCTCGGACCTCGTCCGGCACTCGTTGAGGCCTACGCGCGCCACCGTCGCAGTGACGCACGCGGCGAAGACGCGGCCGCGGCGCTCTTTGGGATTGCAACCCAGGGACCACACCACGACGCGGCGACGAATTTTGTGGCGACGCTGGCCGCCGAGCACACGCTGAGTGTCTTTGGCGCGCTGCTTCGCGTTGATGGACTGCCGAGCGCGAAAGAACTAAACGATCCCGCTTCGTGGTACGTGCGAGTGACGAACTCGCCGCTCGCTTAAGACTCTTCTTCGTAACCGAGGTTCCACTCGACGAGCAGATTCTCACGCTCGGCGTCACGGTTCACGCGCTCGCGATTACGACGAAACTGCGGGTCGTGCGGGGGAAGGAAGCGCAGACGGGCGTCCACGCGGTCGACGAATGCCTGAATCTGCTCCTCGTCGCCAAAGACCATCCGGCACTCCCAGTGAGGAGCAACGGGGCCCAAGTAAATGACCTGGACGTGGCCGACTGGGTCTACGACCTCGGTTACTTCTGTTGTCGGGACCTGGCTCACGAGACTCCTTTAGAAAGCGCTTACTTTAACTATTCTACCGGTCCGAGAGGCCTGATATTTATGGGACTTTTATGGGCGCAAACGCTCGTGAAAACGTGAACGAAGTCGTTGTTAAACCGTAACCAGCCCTGCCTGATTAAGTCGCTACTGTGAGAGTAAGACGTAAGGAGGGGAGGTAAGTATGAGCAGCGAATGGATGGCTGATGGGAAGTGCCGCGAGTACCCACCCGAGACCTTTTTTCCTCGTGACGGCATGGGCGTTATCGTCGCCCAACGAATCTGCGTAACCTGCCCGGTTGCCAAACAGTGTCTTGAGTACGCCCTCGACAATCACGTTGACCACGGCGTCTGGGGCGGCAAGAGCGAGCGAGAACGTCGTCGCTTATTGCGCGAACGTCGTCGGGTTCGCCTCTTTTACCGCGACGCTGGCTAAGCACACGTTTTGTTTGAGTGTGTCCTTAATCTCTCCGAGGGACAACGCCTAGCGCTCCTTGACGAGCTCAGTGAGGCCGCCGGTCCTTCACTTCGAGATCGTCACACGGACCCCGTACACAACCGAAGCGTCTTCACGCTCATTAACGAACCCGACGTACTTTTTCACGACGTTCACGCTCTCGTGACGCTGGCCATGCATTTACTCGACCTGGAAAGCCACGCCGGCGTGCACCCTCGCTTTGGGGTCGTCGACGTCGTGCCCTTCGTGGCGCTCGATGTGTCGCGAAGCGACGAAGCGCGGGCGCTACGCGACGAGACCGCGGAGTGGATCGCCACCACGTTCACCGTACCGGTGTTTCTTTATGGGCCACTGGAGAACGGCACCACGCGCACTCTTCCAGAGATCCGCCGCGGCGCCTTTCGGACCCTCGCCCCTGATTTAGGCCCCGAAGAGCCCAATATTCACCTCGGGGCCAGCGCAGTGGGCACGAGGGGCGTGCTCGTTGCCTGGAATATTTGCCTGCGCGACGTGACGCTCGCGCAGGCCAAAGAGATCGCCATGGAAGTGCGAGGACCCGGGGTTCGCTCACTCGCCTTTGAGGTTGGCGACGTCGTGCAGGTCAGCTGCAACCTGATTGACCCGTACGCCGTTGGACCTTCGCTCGTCTACGACGACGTACAACAACGCCTTAAGAGTGGCGCGATTGAACGCTGTGAACTGGTGGGTTTAGTTCCCGAAGCAGTGCTGAGAGCGCAAGATCCGACTCGCTGGGAGCAACTCGGACTAAGCCTGGAGGCGACCATCGAGACCCGCCTGGTTTTGTGAATCAGCCAGCCTGAGCACGCCGTTCGAGAGCGCGGGCCCGGCGAAGACGGCGACGCTCGCGCTCGCTCATGCCACCCCAGATTCCGAACTTCTCGCCGTTATCGAGGGCGTATTCGAGGCAGTCCTCCCGCACCACGCAACCACGGCACACCTCTTTAGCTTCGCGGGTGGACGCACCACGCTCGGGGAAGAAGAGGTCCGGGTCAACGCCCATGCAGTTCGAACGAGCCTGCCATCCACGATCTTCCATACCGCTTAAGAGTTCGACGATTTCCACGTTATTTCCTCCCGCTCGGGGCCAGTGCCACCGATGTAATTACAACGGTGTCATTGTTACGGGATTTGGAACAAATAGCAAATTGAATTTTCAAACTACCTGATAAAACGGAGTTTGATCAGCCGGCTTTACGGTGTTTTACGAAGTCGTCCAGGGCGTAGGTACCAAGATCATCGACGTCGGTGTAAAAAAGACGCCCCCCATTGACGCGAGCAATTTGCTCCACAAAGGGGAACTGGCTGCGCTCAATATCGAGTGCGAAGGTATTGATGATGATCCCGGCCTTGGTGCAGCGGAGCACTTCAGCCATGGTCTTTTCAAGGGTTTCCTGGACGGGTGGCCAGGAAAAGAAGGGCTCGCCCGAGGCCGTGAGGTGCGCCGTGGGCTCACCGTCGGTCACGACGACCACCTGACGCTCGCCTCGCTCGTTTCGAAGCAGGTGGCGACTGAGGGCCAGGGCGTGCTGAAGGTTGGTGCCGTAGTTGTAGTCGATGGTGAGCGCCGGCACGTCTTCGATCTTGAGTTCTTGGGCACGCTCGCCAAAGCCCACCACGGCCACAAAGTCGCGAGGGAACTTCGAGCGAATGAGCTGGGTCAGCGCGAGCACCATTTTTTTGGCCGGCATGAGATTGCCGCGCATCGCCATCGAGAGTGAGAGGTCGATGGCGATGACCGTCGCCGATCGTCGCGTGGCTTCGTACTCTTCAACTTCGAAGTCATCAGGGTGCAAGCGAAGCGGCGTACCAGGACCTTGGCGAAGAAGCGCGTTGCGAAGAGTCTTTGGTAGATGCAGCGCGAACGCCTCGCCCGGTTCCCACGGTTTCGACGTCTCTTCGCGGTCACCGCCGCGAGCCAACGTCGCCACCGGATGCGCTCCCACTGTAGAAGAGTCACTCAACTTATTGAAGATGTCTTTGAGAGCAATCTGTCCGATCTTGCGGATACCCTTCGCGCTCAGTTGGAGGCGATTGCCCTTGCGGTCGATGAAGCCCTGGTCTTTCAGCCCTTGAAGGGCCTTTTGGAGACGCTGTACGTGTCGCGCGGCGTCGTCACCGAGATTGCGACGAACGGCTTCTACGTCCACCTCAGGCAGTCCCTGAGCGGCGTTACTTTGGCCGAGGAACTCCTCAAGTCCCTTTAACTGACCCAACTGCTCGGCCACCGAGGCGGACTGGGCAAAGGGTGAGCCGTCCTGGCCGCGCATTCGGTGCGCTCGATTCCAATCGAGATCAGGTGTGGCTTGGCGCAGATTCGAGACCAGTCGATTCATAGAGAAGTTCAACTCCATGTTCTGCATCATCTGATCAAAAAGTGAGCGCAGTTCACCTTGTTGTTCTGAGGAGAGGGAGTTGAACATCGCCTCGGCGGCGGCGGCTCGCTCGCCCATGGCCTGGATGACGTCGTCGAGGCTTTGCGCACCCGGAAAAAAGTCGCCGAACTTCTCCATGAAGTTTTCGAAGGTGGGATCGAGTTCTTCGCCTCGTCGATCTTGCTCGATCATTGTGGAGAGCGCGTCCATCATGTCGCGCATGCGCTCGACCTCTTCGGGGTCGGGGCGACCCATGAACTCTTTGCTCTTTTCGAAGTACGTGTCGAGCACGTCGCGCTCGAGTTCGCTCAGCAACTCTTCGAACTCTTCGCGTGCCTTCGAGGAAACAAACTCGTAGTCGCGGTACTCGCCCAGTCGATCGCTGAGACGGTCGCTCATGAGGTCTCGTTGCAACTTCTTTTGGTCAACGAGGTCGCTCGTGACTTCCTTTCGCCGCTCGTCCTCAGACGCTTCGGCGTCGGCGAGAAGTTCCTCGAGCTCTCGGTCTTCGATGCCCTCAATCTCGTCGAGCCAGTCGCGGTAACGCTGCATCTCGCCGTCAGGGTCGGCTTGTTGTTCGAGTTCGCGACGCTTCGCCCGCGTGCGCTCGAGCAACTCGCGCAGTCCCTCGACGCGTTCGCCGTCTTCGGTGGTGTAGCCCTCACGAAGGAGTCGGTCCATCGCGTCGTCGAGGTCACCGCTCTCCATGAAGTCGTCGGCCAAGTGCGCGAGCATCTCTTCGACGTCGAGGTCGTTGAAATCATCGTCCTCACCGAAACGGCGAAAGCCGTAGCGAACGGGCACTAACGATTCCTTGAGCGATAGAGCGCCCGAGCTCCCGAAGCGTCTTTGGCGAGACGCTTGGTCAGGTAGAGACCCTCTAAGACAAACTCCACGGCGGCGGCCTTTTCCCCGTCACTCGCGCCAGGTCCCGCGATTCGCTCAACTGGCGACTCAAGAGCAGGCATCGCCGCGAGCACCGTGAGATAGTCCTGGTCAGGAAGATCATCACCGGTGTGCACGATGGCTTCAGAGTTGAAAGCCTCGACAATTTCGGGTGCCTCTTCGAGCAGAACGTGCTCGCTAAAGCACTGGCGAACAGCGAGTGACACCAGCGCGGCGATGACCTGATCGGCGTCTGAGTCGTCCATCGTGTCGAACTCAATCTTGCCTTGGGTCGACTGCACCATCGCGCTTAAGTCGCTCACTCGTGGCACGACGACTGCGTCACGAGTGCGCAGCGTACGACGAAGCGCGTTCGCAATGACCGTCTCATAGTTTGAAATTGAGAGTCGCACCGAGACACCCGAACTCTGGCTGATGACGTGACTACGTCGCGCGACGTGACTGACGCGCGCGACGATGTCATCAATGAACCACGGCACCTTGATCGGCACTGGCGACGTCGGTATCCGAGCCTCTTGGTGCATAATCGCGATCTCCGTGGTCACGTCCAAGGGGTAGTGCGTACGAATCTGTGAACCGAAACGGTCCTTTAGCGGTGTGATGAGTCGTCCACGGTTCGTGTAGTCCTCGGGGTTGGCGGTCGCCACCACCAACACGTCAAGTTCGAGTCGCACCAGGTGCCCACGAATTTGAACGTCGCGCTCTTCGAGCACGTTGAGAAGTCCGACCTGAATGCGCTCCGAGAGATCGGGGAGCTCGTTGACCGCGAAGATGCCGCGATTCGACTTCGGCACGAGTCCATAGCTCAGCGCCTTCGGGTCATCAAGGTAGAGACCATTGGCGACTTTGATGGGGTCCACTTCACCAATGAGGTCAGCCATTGAGGTATCGGGCGACGCCAGTTTCTCGGCGAAGCGCTGGCTGCGATGAATCCACGACACCGGCGTCTTGTCGCCCTTGTCCTTCACGAGGTCGATCCCGTACGCGGAGATCGGGTTGAACGGGTCGTCGCGAACATCTGAACCGGCCACGATAGGCAACCACTCATCAAGTAGTTCGACCAGGGAGCGAATAATGCGCGTCTTCGCTTGTCCGCGCTCGCCAAGAAGGATGATGTCGTGTCCCGCGAGCAACGCCGTCTCGAGTTGGGGCAACACGGTGTCTTCGTAACCCACGACCGACGTGCTGAGAGGGATTCCTTCAGCGAGACGGGTTTCGAGATTGCGGCGAATTTCGTCTCGAACGGTCCGAGACTCATAGCCCGACGTTCGAAGTGATCCGAGGGTCGTGGGCAGTGAAGAAGGGGGAATTGGTGTGCTCATAAATGCACTTTAGGGGTTCTCGTATAGCCTCTGATCTTCACGTGCGCCAAAAAATGATCACTTCGGCCAGCTTCGCGGGCTTGATCGTGAAAACTAAGAACTTTCCCGATTGTGACGACGCTCCTCGCAAAATCTGGCGTGGCGGCGCTTCTCTAGGGCTTTCTATTCAGAAGATCGAGCATGTCCTCGGCGTGTTCTTCTTCCACGGCAAGAATCTCTTCCAGCATTCTTCGCGTCGTTGGGTCGCCGTCGCCCAGCCACGAAATAATCTCGGTGTACGCGGCAATCGCCACTCTCTCGGCGACCAGATCTTCTCGAATCATTTTTTCCAGTTTCTTCGAGGAGTCGTACTCCGAGTGACTGCGTTTGGTCAATGAGTCGGGATTGAAGTCGGGCTCTCCCCCTAACTGCGTTATTCGAGCAGCGATCATGTCCGCGTGACCCTCTTCTTCGCCGGCGTGCTCAAGAAACTCGGCCGCGGCTGCCTGGGCGTCGAGTCCTTGGGCCGTGAAATAGTGCCGCTTGTAGCGGAGCACGCAGACAAGTTCGGTGGCGAGTGATTGATTGAGTACATAGAGCACTCGTTCTAAGTCCGCGCCGTACACGTCGGTGACTGGACCACGGTCCATATTTTCTCGAGCGTTCTTGCGCAACGTCTCAACGTCGGTCAGAAATTCTTTCATCGTCTCTCCTCGTGTCTCGGTCGAAATTAACGACGCCTATAACGCCACCTCACGTCAGGGTAGCGCGGGCGTGTCAAGCCCGTCTCTGCGACTCGACGTTGGACGAGGGATTCGATGAACGTAATGAAGCACTACGTCGCTCTAACGACTGGGCATTTTCTGAAGCATGGCAACGAGTTCGTCGCGTCGATAACCCTGTTGACGCGCTACCTCGACCAGTTCCTTCAGTTTCACCGCGACGACGCCGCGCTCGGGAGTACTCGTCACTCGAATCGAACGTCCTCGACCCATTTCGATGACCCCTTCGTCACGAAGTACTCGCAGCGCTCGAAGCACCGTGTTGGTGTTCACACCCAGTTCAGCGGCGAGATCTTTGGCTTGGGGAATTCGTTCACCCGGTCCCGCCTCACCCTGAGCGATAGCTCGGCGAATCTCTGCTGCCACCTGTTCGTGGAGCAACGTCGGGTCACTTCGATCAAGCAACGCGAGACGCAGTGCCGCTTCTTCGTCGTCGCCACCGGGATTGACAGAACTCATAAAAACAATTATAGTAGCTTCAATGATCACCGTTGCTAAACCTCATTCGATACCCACCTCAGGCGAGGAGCCCGCGTTCGACACGATTGAGGTGTTGTTCAAGGAAGCCCGTCGACGCGAACGCCGCCGACGTTTCAAGTGGCTCGGCTCGGCCCTCGCGGTGCTCATGATTGTCGGCGTCGTTACTGGCGCCTCAATAAACGCCTTCGGCTCATCGACCTCACCTTCGACAACCGCGAAACTATCTGCCGCGACAAGCACCAAGGCCGGCATCATTACGTGTCAGGGAATCTCCGTCGTCGAGCCGCGTTCCTTCGTCATCACCTGTGCTGACGCAAACAGCGAACTTACGAAGACGCACTGGTCGACGTGGACCTCAACGGGAGCGTCTGGAACAACCACGTTCGCGATGAATCTCTGTACGCCGTACTGCGCCGCGTCGCCGATGAGTTATTTCCCCAACAGTCACGTCACGCTCTCGGCGCCGGTTGCCACGAAACACGGCAAGCTCTTTTCACTCATGACGGTGCGCTACATGCTGCACGCTCACGCCAAGACCTATCGATTCTCTTGGAAAGGCGATCCTTCGTTCTAAGTCGCCCTCGTTAACGCAGAAACGCGTTTACTTGTCGCGAGTTCGCTTGGGCGATGAATTGCGTTGTTTTCGTTGAGTGGCCGCGGCGGCAGGATCATGCAATCGTTCATTGTTGGTAATCTCTGCCTGCATTTCACGCCATACATTGAGACGTTGGAGTGAAAGCTCTCCAGTTTCAACGGCAAGCTCAACAGCGCATCCCTCGTCACCACGATGGCGACAGTTTCGAAACCGACAGTGCGTCGCGAGTTCCTCGATGTCCGCGAACATCTTGTCCAAACTCTCTTGATCGACCATGACGTCCAGGAGTCGAATTCCTGGAATGTCCAGCAGCACTCCACCCGAAGAGAGTCGATAGAGCTTGCGCGTCGTCGTGGCGTGACGACCTTCACCACTCTTGCCCACGTTTCGCGTTAGTTCGTCGCTCCCCTCGAGTGCGTTCAGCAGCGACGTCTTTCCGGCCCCTGACGCTCCGAGCATGACGGCGGTCACTCCTTGGGTCAAGAGACCGCGCAGAACATCAATTCCCTCGTCGGTGAGTGAGCTGGTCATGACGACCTCAACGTCGGGCACCTCACGTTCAATCTCGTCTCGAAAAATCCGGGGGTCGTCGACGGCGTCGATCTTGGTGACGACGACGAGTGGCCGAGCTCCACTGTCGCGCGCCATGACCGTGAGGCGCTCGAGCATTCGACTGTTGAGTTCCAAATTGGTGGGAACCACGATCAAGACCAGATCGACGTTCGCCGCAAGGATCTGCACGTCTCGACCGTTGGGGTGAGGGCGACGAAGTTCACTTCGCCGAGGCAGCACGCGCGCGATTCGCCCAGCACGAACGCCAACCCAATCACCCGCTACGGGTACGAGGTTTAAGTTGGCTTCGAAATCGCACTGCGAAAGCACTTCGTTACCCTCGTCGCTCAACCAAATAACTTCAGCGCGCTCGCCGTGAACAATGACGACGCGCCCGACGTTCATGCCGTTCGCCTCATCGAGCACGTCGTGTGCCGTCAATCCAAATGTTTGAAGAACCTTGTTCATCGCTTCGGTCTCAGTTGTTGTCGCGTGGTACGAGCATCGTTTCGAGCACTCGTTGGCATCCATTATGACTTCGCAATTGCCCAAAGGTTGAATACCGTGCAATGGGTCAATTGAGTGAGCGATCTGCGAGGGAAACGACTCTTGCAAATCATCAACCTTTCCCACCAAGTAAAACGTGCGAGTTGGGAACAGTCTGTGAAGTTGTGAAGAGTTGAATACTTTTGCTCGCTTTCCCGCTAATGGTGTTACAGTTCGCCTCAGGACGTCTAGACCCAGCATCCTTCTCCCCTGACAATGAGTCAGGGAGTCAGAAGAAGGTGTGAAATGGGTCTTCCCGGAATGGTGTTAAGCGCCAT
>Ga0208357_1000842_pt1 | contig 23511 bp, 24 predicted proteins | sample NGESurdeep092012_6_FD_184487 | JGI IMG/M metagenome (GOLD analysis project Ga0208357, IMG submission 184487) | Arctic peat soil microbial communities from Barrow, Alaska - NGEE Surface sample F52-2 deep-092012 (SPAdes) | ecosystem: Environmental > Terrestrial > Soil > Wetlands > Peat ...
TATCCCACGGCGCGCACAATCTCACACATGAATGCGAAGCTCGGACCCGCCAAATGGTGGTTCGCCTTGAAGTAAAGTGGCAATTCGGTGGCTGTCAACGACGATCAGAAAGTAGCCATCCACCGGGCCGCTAGCTCATCGGGAAGAGCAGGGGACTTTTAATCCCAAGGTGCCGGGATCGAGACCCGGGCGGCCCACTAAATCCTGTAAAAACCCGGGCGATCCCTGACAAAACAGGTTCGGGGGATGCTTTACAGAGTTTCGGGTGATGCTTGACACAGTGTCACGAGATGCTTGACACCACCGCCGCCACCGGCCTTTGCTTCTAGCGAGGGAGGCGGCCATGCTCGTGGAACTAAGCAAAATGTAACAGCGTTATGACGCCGTGCTCGGCGACATCAGAGATGGTTACACGGTCACTGAAAAAATCTTGGCGTGAGCCGCCAAGCGGTTCTTTTGTGGCTCAAACGCTACGGAGAGGGCGGGCTCGAGGCGCTGGCCGAAGGGTCGCATAAGCCCCTAGGACGAGACAATTTGTCATACGCTCATCAAGATCATCCATTATCGGCCAAGACGTCTAGCAGGAGATCTCTCGTGAATCCAAATCGCTCCGTGCCGCCGGAAACTGTGGTGCCAATCCTTATCTACCCAGATGTACGAGCTGCAGTCACCTGGCTCGGCGATGCCTTTGGCTTCCGTGAACGAGTTCGCATAGGCGAGTCACATCGTGCCCAACTTTCCACCGGTACCGACGGCGCCGTGATCGTCGCCGAATCGCGTGGCGAGCAGCGTGCCCCCGAAACTGGACGTGTCACCCACCTCATTCGCGTGCGAGTCAACGATGTCAATGACCACCATTCGCGTGCTCGGGACTTCGGCGCCCGCGTAATTGAGGGACCAACAGATCGCGTGTACGGCGAGCGCGACTACACCGTCGAAGACTTAGTTGGGCACCATTGGAATTTCTCCGAGACTATCCGTGATGTTGCGCCGGAAGACTTTGGATGCGAGACCGTCGAAGCTTGGTCGCACTCTGCCTGACCATTGGGGACCAGTGCTTGTTTCGTCGGGCCGACGTGCATTCTGGCCAGCAAATCTGAACGCTGACAAATGTCCCTGGACATTCTGGAATCACTCCCGTGCCGGGATCGATACCCGGGGGGCACCAGGACTTCTGAATCCGAAACTTCGAGTGGCCTCGACGAGTGACCGTAATGCAGTCATCGCTTCAGCTCCGCCACCTTGTCCAGCCATCGCAGCTTGTGCGGGTTTCGGATGGCGTAGATCCGCGTGATTCGGTCGTCCTCGATCACCAGACTCACCGCAGTGACATGGCCATGGACGTCGAACCGGGCACCAGGCATTGCGTTGAACCAGGCGGTGGCCGCCCTCAAATCCGAGAGATCTGCCACACGGGAGAGGAACGCCAACACCGTCGCGACCCCGACCATTGGCTTTCGAGCAGCCGCCACCATGCCACCACCATCGGCGATCAACACCACATCCGGGGCAAGCACGTCCATGAGTCCCTGCACGTCGCCGGAGATAACGGCGTCTAAGAACGTCTCGAGGGTTGCCTCCTGCTGGACTCGGTCCACCTGCATCCGAGGCCGCCGCGCCGCCACGTGCTCGCGGGCACGGTGAGCGATCTGACGGACCGCAGCCGGGGTCTTATCCACGACCCCGGCGATCTCGTCGTACGGCGTCTCGAAGACCTCGTGCAGCACGAAGACTGCTCGCTCGGTCGGACCAAGGGTCTCGAGCACCGTGAGCATGGCGATCGAGACGTTCACGGCGAGCTCGGCGTCCTCGGCAACATCGGGACTGGTGAGCAACGGTTCGGGCAGCCATTCACCCACGTAGTTCTCCCGCAGGCGGGACACTGTTCGGAGCCGGTTCAGCGCTTGGCGGGTGACCATCCGAACCAGATACGCCCGCGGGCCATGCACCTCTGCCTGGTCCACATTGGCCCACCGCAGCCAGGTCTCCTGGACGACGTCCTCGGCGTCGGCCGCCGAGCCGAGCATTTCGTAAGCAACGGTGAAGAGTAGCCCGCGGTGAGAGACGAACGGGTCGTCGGTCATGCCCTCGAGGCTACGGCGAGCGGCTTGAGACCACACGCGGCCGAGAACCCCTGCGACTCAATGCCCATCGCGACGTTGGAGCGGGCCATGAGGTTGGCCAGCGCGATGAACATGGTCAACTCAACGAGGGCGGCCGGGCCGAGCGCCTCTAATAGCCGGGACGACAGTTCGTCGGTGACGGTCGGCGGCGTCTGGGTCATTGCCTCGGCGTACTCCATCACGTCGCGCTCCAGCGGCGTGAATACATCCGACGAACGCCAGCGCGGCACCTCACGCGCCTTGCTTACGTCAAGTCCTTCGTTGTGGGCGTGGAAGTAGCCAAAGTCCAGGCAAAAGCTGCAGCCAATCAGGCTGGCCGCGGCCATGTGGGCGAACGACTTCAGGTTCTCGTCGCACTGATCCCACTTCTGCGCCTTACGACCGATGCTGAAGCTGAGGTTCAACACCTTCCGGTTGTGCCACGCCACTCCGACCGGCTCGGGCACCTCGCCGAACATCTTGCGGGACATTCTCTTAACAATTGCGCCGTAGAGTCCGGTCAGCTCTGCCTGCGGGATCCGTGTACTGCGGGTCATGTTGCCTCCTCTGGTGACTTTCTCTAACCATAAAGACACCGGCCCTATCCCGAATGTGACATGCGGGCCGAATCTCTCGGCCGTTCGTAGCTAAAACCCCACGTCACTGACCGACCCTATTGGCCACGACCAGTGACGTGTGAGTCCGGAGAGCGTCAGCCGTGCGTGCTCATTTTGGATTTTGTGACCGTGATCCCAATGGCGAAAATGAGTGACACGCGCCATCCCGCCTTTCTCCCCGGTCCCGCACATGACTCGATGATGGGCCTCTCACTCAAGAATCTTCTGCCCGCCGGTGTCGGAGTGGTTGTACTCGTCGCGTGGACCGTGGTCCGCGCCAGCGCCGGCGTCATGTCACTGCAGCGACGCGACATCGACGAGCCCACTCACGGCTAAATGCATGGAACGTCACGCCGATTGTGTTCGACGAGCGACCGTATTCGAGTATCGAGCGCGACGCCACTACCCTGAACAAGCCTCATTTTGGGCCCACCTTTTCATGGCCCCACTTGATCGGTCCAACGGACGACAACGCCGCCTTGGTGATGATTGAGGCCAGGCGTTCTCAGAAAACGTCGTTGAACGACCGGGCTCGTTTGACCAGGAAATTTGGACGGTGAACAACGGCCCAGATCTTGTCACAATGGCTCCCAAAGTGCGGGGATCGAGACCGGACAGCCCACCAATTACAGAAAATAGGGTATAACACCTGATTGTCATATCTTTATTTGTTGACCAGAGTTTGACGGACGAGGTTTCTACATCAGATTGATCGTCGAACTCAATCAGCGTTGACCACGTGAACTGAATTCCTACGTCGGCAATTCGAAGCGAGTTTGAGTGACTACTTCTTCGCGGAAATCACTGGAGGGCGAAACCGCTTGGCGCTTCGTAACCGTGATGAAGCAACATCCTTCCTCCACCAACTTAAAAGTATTCCCAAAGTTTCTCATAGGACGGAATGAGTGAAGCTTCGTTTTCCATGCACACCCGACCTTCCTTTATGACGTAGATGTAATCGCTGACTTGCAGCGCGAGACCCAGACTCTGTTCCACGATAATGACGCACGTGCCAGCGTGCGAAATTTCGCGCACCTGGCCCATCATCTCTTCTGCCAGGATGGGTGAAAGCCCGATGGAAGGTTCGTCGAGCAGAAGTACGCGCGGTCGCGACAATAACGCTCTCGACACGGCGACCATCTGGCGCTGGCCGCCAGACAACGCTCCGCACTTGACGTCTAGTCGATCACGCATCGCAGGAAACAGTGAGAACACCGACTCCAACTGGTTGGTTCGTTCTTCTCGACTCTTCGAGGACGCCACGAGTGTCAGATTCTCCCGCACCGTGAGCGCGCCAAACACGTTCGGCGGAATTGGCACGTATGCCACGCCGTGACCCAACATCTTCGCCGGCGAGGGTTCAGTGATGGTGACGTCGTCGATGGCAAGCGCCCCCGTGAAGGTGTCGAGAAGTCCGTAGATGCTCCTCAAGAGCGTGGTCTTTCCAGCGCCGTTGTGCCCCATGACCGAGACCACTTCATTCGATCTCACCTGGACGTGCAGGCCCTCGATGACGGCTCTCGATCCGTAGCCGCATTTCTCCACACGAACGTCGAGGACGACGTCTCTCTCCCCAGTATCCATTGGCATCACTCGTGGTCCTTTGCGATGTCCGTGGCGACACCGCTCCCGCCGCCACTTCCGAAATAGATAGCGGCCAAATCGTCCCGACTGAGGATTTCGTCCGTTGGACCGTCCGCAATCACTCGACCGCCGTCAAGAAAGACCACTCGAGAGGCCAGGTCACGAACCGTGTCCAAGTTGTGTTCCACCAGAATCACTGGTAGATCGTGTCTGCGTTTGAGCGCGGCCGCGAGACACTCATACGCCTGGATATCCATGCCCGCCCCTGGTTCGTCGAGCAAGAGGACCTTCGGATCGTGAACGAGCACTCGTGCGACGGTCAGCAACTTCGCTGCGCCGTGCGGAAGGTCACGCGCGCGAACCTTTTCGAAAGAAGCCAGGTCTAACTCTTCGAGTAGACCGTCGACCTTATCGACGGTCGCCTTCTTCCTCAAGGACCGGCCGAGTCCCACGCACACGTTTTCGCGTACGGAGAGACTTCGAAAGAGACGGAGATCCTGGAAGGTCCGAAACACACCGTGCCCAGCAATTGCCTCCGTAGAGAGTCCCGACATCTTCTCACCGAAAGAGAACACCTCCCCGTGACTGGGTTTCAGTGCGCCACAGATCACGTTGAATAGTGTGGTCTTGCCTGCGCCGTTTGGACCCACGAGCGCGACGATCCCATTCCCTTCGATCGTCACATCCACGTCCGTGAGGACCTTCACGCCACCGAATCCCATACTTGCAGCAATCACCTGGAGCGGCGTATTGCTCTGGTCCTCAGAAGCCATCGTCACTCCTCCTTCGACTGATTTCAAAGGGGCGCAACCTGGCTCGTACCCGGCCGAGGCCACTCATGATTCCGTCCGGACGAATGATGATGATGACCACGATGATGAGACCGAAAGCTGTCTGCTCGATGAGGCCCAGGTACTCGGGAGCGATGGTCACGAAGGTGAGACCGGCGGGGATCGCCGTCAGAATGATTGCGCCCACTACCGGTCCGTAGAGGGACCCGAGTCCACCCAAGACGACCATTGCTGCAACGAGCTCGGACTCGCCGAGAGTGAAACTCGACGGATCCACGAAGCCAACCTGCGCCGCGTAAAGAACACCCGCAAGGGCTGCCACGCCACTCGCCACGACCGCTACTTGAATGCGCAACCACGAACCATGCACACCCAAGGAGCTCGCGGCACGCTCGTCGTCCCTCGTCGCGCGTAGGTTCAGTCCCCACGCCGAGCGAGCTAACAACTCTTTGCCCGCGATGACGATGATTACCAGAATGGTGCTTACGATCACGAGGGGCAAACCAGGCGGGATTTGAATGCCGAACACCGTGGCGACCGGGAATCCGTACAGTCCCGTGTAGCCCCCCGTCACGCTGTTCCAGCTGGCAAAGACTTCGCCCACGATGGACGCGAACGCCAGCGACGCGACAACGAACGTCACCTCCTTTTTCGATCTCAGTGCAGGGACGACAAAAGGTATGGCGAGCAACCCACCGACGATGAACGCAGCCACTAGCGCCACGAGAAGGTCCGAGGTCCAGTGCAGCCAAATGATCGACGCGGTGTAGGCACCGACACCGTAGAACACGCCGACGGCGGCGGAGAAGAGTCCGGCGACACCGATCAACAGGTCGAGCGACACCGCGAGAATGATGCTGGCGATGCCGAGCACCACGACGGTCTCAAAATAGGCCACTGTTCACCTCGCACTTTCAAAGAGGCCGTCGGGCTTCACGAGCAAGAGGATGAAGAACGCCACGTAGGCAATCGCCTCGGACCACGCGCCGGGGAACCAGTAGACCGCGATCCCCGATATCAATCCGTAGCCGAGCGCTACCAAACCGCTGCCAACGAGACTACCCACCCCACCCGCGATGCACGCGACAATGGCGATCGTCACAATATTCGGACCCGATGCCGGCGAGAGACCCTGGGTGTACGCGTAGATGATCGCACCCGGGACCACCAGAATGGTGCCCAACGTGTACGCCAATAAGCGGTACTTGTTGATGCTCAGCCCATACTCTCGAACGAGCTCAGGATTGTCCGAAAGCGCTCGAAGCCTCGTGCCGGCGATCGTGTGACGGAGGAACCACGCCATCAACACTGTTAAAACGATCGCCGACGCCACGCCGACCATGTCGCCGTACGTGATCTGCACGCCTTGGACGTGCACGCCGTCGAGTAACGACGACGGAAACGCGACAGGTGCCACGCCGAACATCATGGAGATCACGTTCTGCATGACCACCAGCACGCCAAAGGATCCGATGAAGAGCGAGAAGAACTCCCTGTTCGAATTCAACATTCGACGGTAGACCAAAAGGTAGATCAAGAGGCCGATCGCAACCGACGCGATCACTGACGCAATGATCCCGAGCACTATTGGCCAGTGGTGCTGGATTGTCACCACGTAGTACGCGTAACCCGCAACTAAGAAGACACCACCCTGGGAGACGTGAAAGATGCGAGTCATCCCGAAAATCAAGGAGAACCCGACGGCGACGAGGGCGTAGAGGCAACCCGACGCCAGACCCCCCACCGCAAGACTAAGAAAGAGCGTCACGTGAGCGCTCGTGATAACGGCATGGTGCCGAGACGACTGTCGCCAACGTGGCGCGTTGTGGTACGAGACCAACCGCAATCACGTGTCATGATTGCCTCTATTCCTCGTATGACTCGTACGTTCACTTTCACTTTCCCCTGAATCCCGGCTCCTTGAACTTCGACCGAAGCGTCAAGCATTTCCTTCGCCAACTTCGCCCAACGACGACGCGTGGGTTGACGCCACCAACGAATAGTTCTTCAAGCGTCTTTCTTACCCTCGACGTCTCACTCGGTTGGCGCCCGTCGAATGCTGACCGTCACCATCGCTACCGCGACGGCGCGTCGTTCTGCGTTCTCGATTCGAGCGGTTCCCACCGCGGTCGACTTTCCGCAGTGCTCGACGGTCCCTCGCGCCACCAGCGTGGTTCCAGGCTCTGCCGCGCCTAGATAGTTGATCTTCAACTCCAGCGTCGTTATGGAATCCGACTCGCTCAACAAGGTCCCCACCGACTGCATTACTGCCGAATCAACCATCTGGGCGAGGGCGCCACCGGCGGGATTGCCGCGACGATTCGCCGCTTCTTTGCGGCCGTCGTAGTGGATTTCAACCTGTCCGGCGGCCAATACTTTGAGCGTTAGACCCAAAATTGAATGAATGGGGGACTGTGTGTAGCGTTCTTCCATTTCTTGCCAGCGCGGTGGTCGCTCAACAGAGGTCATTTTCCGGCCCCCTCAACGTTCGACACACGATTCACGAAGGCCGACGCCTTGTCATGGGCACCGGGTTCACGGCGCATCTTCTGCACGGCACGTGCACCCGATCGAAGCGCGTCCTCATAAGACATTTCAATAGTGTCGAAAAATATCCTCTTTGTGGCCTGCAAGGGTGCCTTACCAAAGCCCGACAACATTTTCGCCATCGCGAGTGCCCGCGCGTCGAGTTCCGATGCTGGGACCACTTCATTCACCATCCCGAGCGCCAACGCTTCATCGGCGAGCACTTGGCGTCCCGTGACGAGTAGCTCAATCGAGCGCCGGGGACCAACGATCTCGCGCAGACCCACGAGCGTCATGCCCGCAACGAGGTCATGCACGATCTCTGGGTAGCCAAAGATGGCGTTCTCCGACGCGATCACGATGTCGGACGCCATCGCGAGGCCGCTACCGAGTCCCAACGCGTAGCCCTGAACCGCGGCGATGATGATCGCGGGACACGTCCGAAAGACCGTGAAGAGCTGGGTACGTATTTCAACGCCCTTTTCGTCTTCTTCGCCACCGACTTCCTTTAGATCGACACCGGCGCAGAACGCGGCGCCGTTCCCACGAAGGATGACGGCCTGAGCGTCGGCGACAACTGGTCCCTCGAACGCCTCGATCAACATCTCGCGCATTACCGAGGAAACCGCGTTCCGCTTTTCTGGCCTGTTAAGTTCGATGACGGCAATACCGGTCTCCAAACTCGTTACCTTGACTTCATCCATCACAGTTCCTTTCGTTGCGTTGTCGGTACGAAGAGTGTGTCCACTGCTACCGCGCCCCGACCCGCTTCGCGCACGATGAGAGGGTTGATTTCGACCGAATCCCACTCGCTTCCGTGCTCGGCCATGAACTTGGAGAGTTCGACGAGCGCGCTCGCCGCGGCATCAACGTCATTCGACGCGCGACCGCGCGCTCCCGTCAAGAGCGCGGCTCCGCGTAGCGAAAGAATGAGTCGCTTGGCTGAACTCAGATCGATTGGCGCCAGCGAAATTGCCACGTCGTTCATTATTTCGACGTAAATGCCGCCCATGGCGACCATGACGGCTGGTCCAAACGCGGGATCAACGTATCCGCCAATGGCCAATTCCACGCCCACCTCGCGACGCTGGGCGACCACCGGTGTGTCGTTGGCGCCGCTGCGCGCCCTCGCTTCTAGAAGCTGCGCAAAGGCTGTGGCAGCTTTGTCCGCTCCAACGAAGTCTGAGACCAGTCCCGCTTCGCTTTTGTGGGCGACGTGAGCGCTCTCGACCTTAAAAATGGCTTCACCCCACTCCTCGCACAGACGAACGGCCGCGGCCGCGTCCGCAACTTCAACCGTGCCAACGTCTTCGATCCCCGGCAACAGGTTCTTGGCGTCCGCGCCGACGACGACGGGCGACGAACTGGTGTCCGCGAGTTGAGCGTGGTCACCAATGTTCGTCGCAGGAGGAGTGTCCCCCTGTGCGGGAGAAACAAGGCCCAGCACTCGGATCAAGCGTGACGGTTCTTCGAACAGCACCACACCGAGTTCACGAAGTCTCGTCTTGAACTCGGGCGACGTCATCCCGCAGACGAAGACTGGCTTCTCCGTCTTGGCCAGCAGGTCGACGAGGATCGTCTCGAACTGTTTGCACTGTTCCTCGAGCATGCGCGCGTAGGCCGTCCAGATGATGAGCGCGTCGACGTTGGACTGGCGAACCATCCAGCGAAGAGCAGTCGCCAGCGTGTCGCTTCGTGCCGCAGAGAGTGAGGTGTAGTCGAAGGGATTCGTGAGCGCGCCCGACGCGAGTTCGTCCGCCTCGTCCGCGGTGGGTGGATCCACGGGGTCTGGAAGGAACATGCCGAACTCTTCCGCGGCGTCGATTGCGAGGATCCCGAAGCCGCCCGACGGCGTGACGACGCCGAGGCGACGACCACGAGGAACACGGTTCGCGTCGAGAACGTCCAGAGTGTCAACAAATTCAGTTTCGTTTCGCACTACGATCGCCCCCGCTGACGTCATCGCCGTCTCAAATAGTCGCGCGTCGCTCGCGATCGCCCCCGTGTGCGAAGAGACCTGCGCCGAAGCTGAAGCCGACTGACCAGACTTAAGAAATACAACAGGCTTACCAAATGATTGAGCGCGCTCGACCGCCTTGAGCAGACGTCGTCCGTCGCGGCTTCCTTCGAGAATCAACGCAAAGCATGACACCTCTGGATCGTCAGCGAGGTACTCGAGCACGTCGGCGGCGTCAACGTCCACCTCGTTGCCCGTGTCGATGAGGTAGCGCGTCCCGACGCCTCGACGTCGCAAGTACGCGGAACCGTAGAACACACCGAGTCCGCCACTTTGGGCAATGACGGCGACGCCACCGGGCGTGACGCCGCTCTCGATGTCGTGCGCGAACGTCACCCAGGTTCGTTGGTCGACCGACCGGATCCCGATCGTGTTCGGTCCAATGACGCGTACGCCGGACTCGCGTTGGGCGGCGATCAGATCGGTCAAGTATTTCTGGGTCACTTCATCTTCCCCGCTGAAGCCGGCCGCGAAGATCACCGACGCTGGTATTCCCCGGGCGCCGCACTCGAGGAGGGCCTTTGCGACGTGCTGGGTACCCACGCAGATCACCGCGAGGTCAACGGGATCCGGAACATCCGCGACCGAGGGATAACACTTGAGCCCTTGCAAAACGTCCTTGCTGCGCGAAATCGGGTAGACCTCGCCGGGGTAGTCGAACTTGAGCAGAATGTCTAACGCACGACTGCCGGCTCGTTTGTCACCTTCCGACGCGCCCACGACGGCGATACCGCGAGGATCGAAGAATGAACGCAACGACCTGGTGTTCTTGTTTTCACTCATTGCAACACTTTCAACAGACTCATCAAATGCTCGGCAGAGCCGCTGCCCGATCCTTTCAAGATGGTCGTGCTCAGTTCCGTCGCCACGTCCAGCGCGACGCCTCCTTCGCGACAACACATGATGAACTTCTCTTCTAAGAACTCCCGGCCGATCCGTCGATGTCCCCAACCAAGTGGTTCCAACACCGTGTGCTCACGCTTCGAGCCGTCGCGAAACGTCACCACGACGCGCGCGGGACTTACGGTGCGTCCGTACTTGGCGTCGAGATCGGGGTCGATCGAGACCTTGACCAGTCGGGCGAGTTCGAGGACGTCGGGGCGCGCCAGTGCGTCGTTCGCAAAGTCCGAAAGTTTGATGCCGCCGTTCAAGAACGCCGTCGCGAATACGAAGGGAATGCTGAACTGGGCGTCGACGGGCGTCTGTGGTGCGTACCGGCGAGGTAGCGGCGTACCCGTGCTCTTGTACGACTGGGCGTTGACGCCTACTTCGACGCTTTCTACTTCGCCCGCTTGAAACCCTTCGTTGGCAATCGCTACGGCGCACTCGAGCGCGCTGTGCGTCCATCCGCAACAGGGATAGGGCTTGTACATCGCGTCATCCATGAACCACGAGTTCGCGTCGTCTCGACGGAGAGCTTCGGGAAGGTAGCGACCCTGGTGGTAGACGTTGAAGTAACCGCGTAGGCCTTCGAGCGAGTTCGTCGGACCGGTCAGACCCTTGCGAGCCAGCTCCGAGGCAAACACGCCACCGCGGGCGGAAAAGCCGGGCTGCATCCGCTTGCCCAGCGCGCCGTCGAGCGTCGACTGGCCGTTGCCGCTCGCCTGCACGTAGGCCAAGCCAATGGACGATTGCACGGCGTCAGTGTCGAGCTGAAAGATTCGAGCCGACGCGGCCGACGCGCCAAAGTACCCACAAAGCGGAGTGAGGAGCCAACCTGAGACGCCGGGTCCGTCAATCGTGGCGGTGGCGAGACGGTCCGCGACTTCGGTGCCGAGGACTATCGCCGCCAAGATCTCATCGAGATCGTCCACCGATTCAGCTTCCGCGCTCGCCAAGGCGGCCGGGATGACCGAGGCGCCCGTATGTAAGACTCCGGGATGATTGTCATCGAAGTCGAGTGCGTGCGAGGCAATCGCGTTGGTGAAGGCGGCCTGCGCGGCGGGGATCATTGAGGTCGTGCCCCACACGCCCGAGGAAGGCTTGCCACCTTGTTCGACCATCAATTCACGAATCTCACGAACGCCCATGGCGTTCCAGCCCGCGAGGGCGCAGCCCAGCGTGTCGAGCAAATCCAAGCGCGCGGCCTGCATCGTGTGCTCGGGAATGCTGGTCAGCACAGTCTCAGCCACGATCTCAGAGAGCAACCGACTGGCGTCCTCTCCCGAGCGATCTTCTTGGGCGACCGACACGGCTACATACCCTTGAATTCGGGCTTGCGGTGTTCGTGGGCAGCCGCTAGAGCCTCACGACGATCGCTGGTACTTAAAGTTCGCTCATAGAGGGCGGTCTCCATCTGAACGCCGCTCGCGATATCCAAGTCCGTCGAACAGTTGATTGCCTTCTTCGCTTGAATGTTGGAGATCGGCGCCATCGAGACGATGGCGCTCGCAAGTTCCGCGACCTTGGCGTCAAGCTCGCCAAGCGGGACCACGTAGTTAAGCATTCCCCAACGAAGCGCCTCTTCGGCGCTGAACTTCATTGACGTAAAGATGATCTCCTTAGCGCGCTGGAGTCCTACCAAGCGCGGAAGGATCTGTGTGCCGCCGCCCGCGGGAATCGATCCCTTGGAGGTTTCGATGAGCCCCATCGTCGTTCCTTCGGCCGCGACGATCAGGTCACAGCCCAAAGCGAGTTCCAGTCCCCCTCCAAGGGCGTACCCGTGAATCTGGGCGATCACGGGTCGGCAGTTGCGCATCGCCGCGAACGACTGCGGGCTCACGCGGCGACGGTAGCGAATGTCGTCTTCGGTCATGGTGGCGCGCTCTTTCTGGTCCGCGCCAGTGCAGAAAGCGCGGCCGTTGCCCTTGAAGATGACACACCAGATCTCTTCTGAATCGTTAACCTCGTCAAAGACTTCAAAGAGTCGGCGCAGCACGGGCGTGCTCACGGCGTTGAGCATGTCTGGTCGGTTGAGTGAAACGGTCGCGACGCGACCTTCCACCGACAGTTGAACGAGCTCCTCGTTCGAATATTCGCTACTGCTCATTTTCACTACCTTTCGTAGAATTGAGAAACGCGGATACACCTTTTTCGGCGTCGCCCACTCTGTGAATCATCTGATTCACGTCGCGCGCGTGCTCGAGCGCCAAGTCGTAATTCATCTCTTGCACCTGTCGGAACAGCTCTTTCGTAAATCGCAACGCCGAGGCGGGCCGCGACGCGAGTTCCTCGCCACGCTCGATCGCGACCTTCAACGTTTCGTCGTCGTCCACCACGCGGTTGATCATTCCAAGCGCCAACGCCTCGTCGGCGTCCACGAGGCGACCAGAAAGGAGGAGTTCTAAGGCCTGTCGCTGACCAACGATGCGACTCAAGCGAACCATCACCATGGCAGCGACGAGTCCGCGCTTCACCTCGGGATAACCGAACTGAGCGCCCCGACCGGCGATCACGAGGTCACATGACATCGCGACCCCGCACCCACCGGCGACGGCAAAACCGTTCACCGCAGCGATGACGGGCTTGGGATACTTCGGCAGCATCTGGTGTAAATGAAGCGACTGATTCGTCCGCGAGTAGCCGGTCCAGAAGTCGCCCCCACTGATGGCGCGCGAAGTCTCCTTTAGGTCGGCGCCCGCGCAGAACGCTGGCCCGTTGCCCGTGAGCACCAAGGCGCCCACGCTGTCGTCGGTTTCTACCGCGTCAAAACATTGTTGCAACTCGGTCAACAATTCCGTGCTCAGTGCGTTGCGTGCTTCGGGGCGATTGAGCGTTATGACCGCAACTCGTCCCTGCTTTTCTGAAAGAACAATTGAACTCACGATGGGGCACCCTTCTCTGCGAACACGCTCTTCTGGTTGATGAGTTGCCTAATGTCGTCGTCCGACCGGCCGAGCTCCTTTAGTACTTCTACCGTGTGCTGCCCGTGGCGCGGAGGGGGCGACGAGATCCGCACGGGCGTGGCGGAGTACTTGACGGGTGAGCCAATCGCGGGTACCTCGCCGTAACCAGCGACGTCGTAACTCTGCACCATGTTGCGCGCTTGCACTTGAGGAAGATTGAAGACCTCGTCGATCGAGTAGATCGGCGAACAGGCGATGGTCGCTTCGTCCAGAGCCTTTGCCCACTCCTCTGACGTGCGCGTCTTGAAGGCCCTACGCACTTCGGGATACAGCGTGTCTTGATTCGTAACTCGAACGGCAGGATTCTCGTAGCGCTCGTCATCAACCCACTCGGGATGTCCGAGCACGTTACAGAACGCTGGCCATTGCCGCTGATTGGGCACGGCCTGGATCAACTTTCCGTCACTGCACTCATAAGCCGACGACGGGACTCGCTGAGGGTTCTCCGTGCCGTTTCGTTGCGGGACGACACCAGTAAGAAGGTAGCGTGTGCCCACCACACTGAGCAGGGACACCATTACGTCCATCATTGACATGTCGATGTACTGACCGGTCTTCGTACGCTCTCGATGAAACAACGCTCCGAGAATCGCCGATGAGCCGTAGATCGCCGTCGAGACGTCGGCGATGGGAACGATCGTCTTCACCGGACCTCGTCCGGCCTCGCCGGTCAGACTCATGAACCCACTGGCGGCTTGAAGGATTGGGTCGTACCCGCGCTTCTCTCGCCAGGGACCGTCTTGGCCGTAACCGGAGATGGAGTAGTAGACGACGTCGGGTTTCAGTGCACGAATCGCGTCGTAACCCACGCCCAAGCGATCAGCGACGCCCGGGGTGAAACTCTGCATGACGACGTCCGCTCGCGACGCGAGTTCGAGAATGATCTTAAGACCCTCTTCGTCTTTTAGGTCAACGGCGATACCACGTTTGCTCCGGTTGATCGTCGAGAAGTACCCACTGACGCCGTCGATGAACGGTGGCCATGATCGTGTCTCGTCGCCCTTCACGGGATGCTCGACTTCAATGACGTCGGCTCCTAACTCGGCCAGCATCATCGACGTGTACGGACCCGAAAGGTCGCGACAGAGATCGAGCACGCGTATTCCCGAGAGCATGCGACTCTCGGGATTGACCGCGTCGTTCGCCACTGTTTCGTTAGTCATTTTTCGATTCACTCTCTGTTCGATAGAGCCGTCCGACCCTGCTCGGAAGTGACCTCTTCAGCACGTCCGCTAAAAAGTTATACGCGTCGATCGCTAGACCGAAATCGATGCCCGTCTCGATCCCCATCGAGTCACAGAGGTATAAAAGTTCTTCGGTGGCGAGGTTTCCCGCTGAGTCCTTCGTAAAAGGAGAACCTCCGATGCCGCCCGTCGCGCTGTCGAAGTTCGTCACGCCTGCTTCCATGGCGGCCAGCGTGTTGGCGACGGCCATGCCGCGCGTGTCGTGAAAGTGCATGCTGAGTTCCAGCGACGGATGCTCATTGAGCAATCTGGCTACGGTCGTCCGTACCTGTTTGGGGTTCGCTTCGCCACTCGTGTCACCAAGCGCGACGGCAGTCGCGCCCGCGTTGACGAAACGGGTGACGAGCTGGGCGACGCGATCAACGTCGATCTCTTCTCCGTAAGGTGATCCAAAGGCCGTCGCGACGGTCCCCATCGCAAAGAGGCCAGCCGCACGCGTGAGACGAACGACCTCTTCAGCTTCAACCATTGACTCTTCGGTGGTACGACCCACGCCGGATTTGTTGCCGGCTTCGCTCGCTGCCACGAAGACGACCGTGGCGTCGACGCCCGCGTCGATGGCGCGTTGCGCGCCCTTGACGTTCGGCACAGTGGCGTCGTAGATCACGTTCTCCTTCTTCGAGATCGACGCGAACACGTCGTGGGCATCAGCCATTTGCGGCACCGCTTTGGGGCTCACAAACGACGCGACGTTTATTTTGGTGAAGCCCGCGGCGCTCAGCATGTCGACCAGTTGAACCTTTTCTGCGGTGGGAATGATCACCCGCTCACCTTGAAGTCCATCTCGTGGTGCGACCTCGCGAATGACGACTCTCGTCGGTATTCTCAACTCTCCTCCTCAACAACTAATGGGACGCTTATACAATCGACGATTTTCGCAATACGAAGCAAAAGCGCAGTCGCGCGACGACGAGTAACGGCGCTCACGCTCAGGACCTCAGTGTCCTTAGGCGCGGCGCGATGACGTTCGCAAGTATCTCGAGTTGGCGCCTCGAAGAGCTCAGCATCGTCAAGATGAACCACGAAGGAACCATCGAATCGCCTAGGAGGTACTCAACACGCTCGAGAATCTCGTCAGCGGAGCCAATCAAGTACGTCTGCTTCGCGTCCTCGAGCGAGCCCGAGAAGAATGCCGACAGCCCCCGCTTGAGATCCTCTTCGTCCTCGGCGGTCTCGACACAGTGGAACCAGTGTGAAAATGCGAACGAAACGTCGCCCTCGCGTCCGGCGGTCTTGGATTCTGACTCAACTTTTTCCCATGCAGCGTTCAGAATCTCGGGTTTGATACGCGTGCGGTGCGCGGCGTCGTAAAGCATCGGCACCCACACATCGGCGAGGCGACCCACGCGCCCGAGCGAACGTTCAGTGCCCTTAGTGAACACTTGACTATTCCAAACGTCATCCGACATTGGACCGAATGACCCGAGCCATATCGGAGGGCCGCCCAGTCGGTGCGGCAGAGGACTGATGGCGGCACCTTTTAAGGAGTAGTAGCGACCTTCGTAGTCGACGCTCTCGCCGGTCCAGAGGCGTCGCATGATTTCGATACTCTCTTCGAGACGTTCCGCTGCCTCGGACTTCGCGATACCTAAAGTCTGGAACTCTTGTGGATTCCATCCGGCACCCAGGGGTAGAAGAAGCCGACCCTGCGACAAGAGATCGAGCGAGGCGGTGACCTTGGCGAGTTGCACCGGGTGGCGAAACGGGGCCACGAGGATGAGTGGCGAAATGTGGATCGTTTGACTCCTCGCGGCCATGGCAGAGAGCGTCACGATGACTTCGGTGTGACTTGAGCGATAGACGGACTTCCCGTTCGCCTCAACACTCGAGAGCATTCGATCGCCGAAAAAGATCGCGTCCAAACCGAGCGACTCGCCTAGAGCCGTCAATTCCAGTTCAGTTTCGAAGGGATTGCGTTCGGCGGTTGCCCACACGGCGGGGCGAAACCCAATCTTTGGTGTGTTCGCGTCGAGGACCATCTCTACTCTTCGTTAGTTCTCGAAGCAGAGATGGTCCTCGACGACACGTGATCGCGACCGGGCGCTTGACGTGCAGTGTCGAGGTTGGGCTCGGCGTTGCACGTCAAACAGTCGGATGCTCTGATCTCGTGACACATATCAGGTGACGCTTACGGTACGGAGATGGGTTTGCTAGCTCCGCCGGTCTGGAGCTGCTCTACTTCTACCTTCTCACTCACGGTGCCGGTCTTCTCGACCTTCCACGCACCACCGACAACTTGAATTGTTCCCATTGACCTGAGCGCTTCAATGAGATTCTGACCAGTGACTGGCCTCTTCTTTAGTTGAAGGTGGTGAATTCCGTCCCCGATTAACAGCATGTTGTTGTAGACGCTCGTAAAGCTCTCCAACTCGTTGAGCTGGGTTGGGTACTTCGCCGTGAGTGTTGAAATGAATTGCTTGGTCACCGCGTTGTTGTCCTGCAAGTTCACGAGCGGCGCCGTGTACTGGTAGGAGCCAGCGTTGGGGTCTGCTTGCAGCGCGGGCGTCACCGAGTCAGCGAAGCCGCCGTATTCGACGTTCACGCCGTCCGCCACGAGTTGATCCATGATCTTTTGATTGTTGCCCGACACGTCACCACTCGTCGCAAGGTACACCATGGTGTTCTTGCTCGACGATCCAATCGCTGCCGCAATTTGTGACACCTGTGACGAATAGTCCGTCGCGGTGGGACTCACCTGCACGTCGGCCAACACTGTGCCGCCGGCCTTGGGCACGTCGGTGTTGATCGCCTTTTCGAGGCCCATACCGAGCGGTTCTTCGGTGTAGAGAACGACCCAGCGGGTGTAGCCCTCCGTCTTCACAGCGAAGGGCGCGAATGCGTCAATTTGCTGATTGCCAAGCGGCAGCACCGAAAGGAGGTAGGGCGACAAGTTGTAGAGACTGGGGCCGGTGGCGCCGGGATTGATTTCAAGAACCTTGTCCCGGCTCGCAATGGGAACGACGGCGGAGACCGGCGACGTGAAGAGCACCTGCATCGCACTCACATGGTGAATAGAGATGGCCTGTTCCGCCGCCGTCACCGCTGGTGCCGGTAGAGCTTGCGAATCGTAGTAATAGTTCTTGATCGAACCGGAGATCGTGTGATTCTTCTTGATGTTGGCGAGGGCCAAGTTGTCAAGCTTCTCAGCGAGCACTCCGTACGGAGCCGCGGCCGTCGAAAGAGGAACAATGGAGGCGATGTTGTACGTCGTCCCCTTCTTACTCGCCGAAGCTACTGATCCCGACGACGAAATGACGAGTACCGACGCTAACGTCAGCGTCGCCGCCCCTATCTTCGCCAACGGCTTGTAGTGAAATTTCATCCGTACATCCCCCTTATTCCTAGTTAACGGTTGTCTTTTTTGTTGGTCACTCTTTTAAAACTGCTCTCACCTCAACAGCTGGTGAGAAGTGCAGAGCGTCGCGCGAGGGAACGCCTTCGAATCTCAAACGTCATGTGATCCCCCAAGTTCGTGGCGCTAAACCCAACTCTCTGACGACCGATCTCTCGGCCGTTCAGTCACTGCAAGATTGTCCGTACATCGCACAGTCGTTCTCTGAGTGAACACAGTACACGTGGGGATACGAAGTGTCAAGAACACCCCGCGTGTGCAAAGCGCCAAATAATATACCAATTCGAAGACATTCTCAGGTCCGAGGAAAAGATTTTGAAGGACCGAGAGTTTTCGATATTGTTCTCTAGTAGAACGTTCGGGCGCTATACGAACTTCTTGATTACGGTAAGGGGGCCGATGCGGATGACCATTTCGAAACAGCAGGTGGTCGACACGGACCAGATTCGAAAAGAATCCACTGTTTTAGGGTTCTTCAAGCCGCATCGGACGATCCATCGTGGCTGAGATTCTCGCACTCGATGAAGCCGTATCGCTCTTGGTGCACGACGGTGACTGCGTGGCACTCGAGGGATTCACGCACCTGATCCCTTTCGCGGCAGGTCACGAGATTATTCGCCAAGGTCGTCGCGATCTTACGCTCGTCCGTCTCACACCAGACCTTATTTTGGACCAGCTGATCGGTATGGGCTGCGCGCGAAAACTGATCTTCTCCTGGGGAGGTAACCCGGGCGTAGGCTCGTTGCACCGTTTTCGAGATGCAGTCGAGAACGCGTGGCCCCAGCCGTTAGAGGTAGAAGAACATAGTCACGCCGGACTAGCTAACCGCTACGTAGCCGGCGCGTCGAGTTTGCCGTTTGCTGTACTTCGTGGCTACACCGGTACCGATCTTGCTCGATCGTCGTCACAGGTCGCCGAGATTGTGTGCCCCTTCACGGGCGAAAAGCTTTCCGCCGTACCGGCCCTGAACCCCGACGTCTCGATCATTCACGCGCAACGTGCCGACCAAGAGGGCAACGTGCAGATGTGGGGAATCACCGGTGTGCAAAAAGAAGCGGTCCTCGCGGCGACGCGCTCGCTGGTCACGGTTGAAGAGATCGTCGAACGACTCGAACCTCATCCGGGAGCGGTCGTGCTACCCGATTGGGTGGTGACCGCGGTCTCTCTCGTACCGGGCGGGTCGTATCCCTCGTACGCGACGGACTATTCGAAACGCGACAACGACTTCTATCAAGCATGGGACGCCATTAGTCGCGACCGCGCCACGTTCACGGCGTGGATGCACGACCACGTGACAGAAAGATCGGAACGCGTATGAGAAGCTCACCCCACGCCATCGATGACGAACCTGTCGAGTTCACCACCGATGAGGTCATGACCGTCGCCGCCGCGCGTGAACTTCGTAATGGAGCAACATGTTTCGTCGGTATAGGCCTTCCGAGCACGGCGGCGAATCTCGCGAGAATGTTGCATGCTCCTCGTCTCGTCCTCATCTACGAGTCCGGCACGATCGGCGCCAAACCCCGGAAGCTACCTCTGTCCATTGGCGACGGGGAACTCGCCGATACGGCCGACGTCGTCGTCTCAGTGCCCGAGATTTTTAATTATTGGTTGCAGGGCGGACGCATCGATGTCGGGATGTTGGGAGCGGCGCAGATTGATCGTTTCGCCAATCTCAACAGCACCGTGATCGGTTCCTACGACGCACCGAGGGTCCGTCTCCCCGGAGCGGGTGGCGCGCCGGAGATCGCCACCTCCTGCGGCGAGATCATCATCGTCATTCGCCAAACCAACCGAACCTTCGTAGAAGAGGTGGACTTCGTGACGTCGGTGGGCCACGGAAAGGGCCATGGCGACCGCGAGCGTTTCGGCATGCCCGGCAAGGGCCCGACGCTGGTCGTGACGGACCTCGGACTACTCCGTCCCGACCCCGAAACGTGTGAACTCGTGCTCACGCATCTGCATCCCGGCGTAAGTCGTGACGAAGCGATCTCGGCAACAGGATGGCCGCTGCGCTTCGCTCCCGACGTTCGTCAGACGAGTGCACCAACTCGCGAAGAGTTGGTACTGCTTCGTGAGCTTCACGGCACTAGAGGAGTCGACGGTTGAGCCAAGTCTTCATTGTCGACGGCGTTCGCTCCCCCATTGGTCGTTACGGCGGTGCGCTCTCGAGCGTACGGCCGGACGACCTCGCGGGCAGTGTTGTTGCGGCACTCGTCGAGCGCACGAACGATCTTGACCCGGTACGAATCGACGATGTGTTGTTCGGAGCAGCGAACGGCGCCGGCGAGGACAATCGGAACGTCGCCCGCATGGCCGTGCTTCTCGCCGGACTGCCGACGAGTATCCCTGGCGCGACGGTGAATCGACTGTGCGGCTCGGGGATGGAAGCAGTCATCGAAGCGAGTCGCGCCATCGAGGTGGGTGACGCCGGCGTCTGTGTCGCGGGCGGCGTCGAATCAATGAGTCGCGCACCTTGGGTTTTGCTCAAACCAGAACAGCGTCTACCTCGAGCTGACGCGAATCTCCATTCCACCACGCTGGGTTGGCGAATGATCAATCCCGCCATGCCCGCGGAATGGACGGTGAGTCTCGGTGAGGGCGCCGAGATACTCGCGACTCGCTACGGCATCAGCCGTGAAGCTCAAGACTCCTTCGCGCTCGCCAGCCACGCCAACGCTGATGCGGCCTGGGCGACCGGTAAGTACGACGATGAAGTCGTGTCAGTCGCTGGCATCGCGCTCGATCGAGACGAATCGATCCGGTCCAACACGTCGCTTGATCGACTCGCGTCGCTCGCCCCACTTTTTCGGAAAGAAGGGACTGTCACGGCCGGTAATTCGTCCCCTCTGAACGATGGGGCGGCGGCACTCTTGCTCGCGAGCGAAGCCGAGGTTAACAAGCTTGGCAATGCCCCGCTCGCTCGCGTCGCCGCTCGCGCCGTCAGCGCTGTCGAGCCACAGTTATTCGGCATCGGCCCTGTCGAAGCGGCGCGTACCGCACTGAATCGTGCCGGTATTGGGTGGTCAGACCTCGTCGCTGTCGAGCTAAATGAAGCGTTCGCCGCGCAGTCACTCGCGTGTCTCGCCGAATGGCCCGAACTCGATCCTTCGATCGTGAATGTTCAAGGTGGTGCGATCGCCTTAGGACATCCTCTCGGCAGTTCCGGCGCTCGAATCCTAGCCAGCCTCGCTTGGCAACTTCGTCGTCACGGTGGAGGGTTTGGTCTCGCGACCATGTGCATCGGTGTCGGTCAAGGCATCGCGGTCGTGCTTGAGGCATAAGTGACTACGGCGATCACGCGTCTCGATACGTCTCGCACCAGCAAAGAACATACGTATCAGTTTCTCGATTCGCGTACGTCGCAACTTCGTTGCGTCGAGGCGCGCCCACTATCGTGCCCGCGAGTGCCCACGCACGAAACCAACTTTGCAACGCACCAACAACTACAAGACGAGTGGGGCCCGCTATCGTTCCAACCATGATCCCTGATCGCATTGCTCCCGAGGAAAACTTGGGTAAACGACTTCGAGGGCCGGACTTCGTTCAGTCCCTCGAACGAGGGCTCGCGGTCATCTTGACGTTCGGCCCCGACCGACCGGAACTCACGCTCGCCGAGGTCGCCAAGGGAGCGGGGCTCACCCGAGCCGCTGCCCGGCGCTTCTTACTGACACTTGTTGAACTCGGCTACGTCCGCAACGAAGGTCGACTTTTTTCCTTGCGTCCGCGCGTGTTGGAACTCGGCTACGCGTATCTTTCGGGACTCAGCCTCGCCGAAGTCGCCCAACCACTCGTCGAAGAGTTCGTATCGGCGATCCACGAGTCGTCGTCGATCTGTGTCCTCGACGGCGATGATGTCGTGTACGTCGTGCGTGTTCCCACGAAGCGAATCATGACTATCTCCATCTCGGTCGGAACTCGCTTCCCCGCCTACTGCACGTCAATGGGTCGCGTATTGCTCGCAAATCAGTCCGATGACGAGATCGAGCGCTACCTCGCTGAGGTCCGCTTCGAACCACGAACTCAACAAACCGTATTTCGCCCCAAAGAGTTGCGCGCAATCTTGATCGACGTACGCGAGTCGGGCTACGCGCTTATCGACCAAGAGATGGAAGACGGTCTACGTTCGGTGGCGGTCCCGGTGCGCGACGCGTCGGGTCGCGTGATCGCCGCAATGAATGTCTCAGTGAACTCCCACCGTGTCACCATTCAGGAACTTCGCGAGGAGATCTTGCCGCAGCTACGACAGGCCGCCAATCGCATCGAAGATGATCTGCACGGCAAGGACCACCTTAAGACGAGAGCAGTGCCCCGCAAAGCAGCGAATCGCTCTAATTCTTAGTACGGCGCCGCCTCGTAAATCCCCCTGACTGCGAATGCGTCAGTCCCTCTTTGACCAACTCGCACGTCGAACCAACACTCGAAATCGCGACCTGGATCCGAGTCACTGACGAATGTCGTTGGACTCATCAGAATTCGGATGGACGGCGCTTTTTGGACCGTTCGTCGACGTCGGCTTGAGTCAGTCGATCGCCACTACCCGAGTCGAACTCTCTCCTTGAGCGACCAAGGGTGACGCCGCGTCGTCATGACTGCGCTTGACCCCAACGAGCACACCAGTTACGACTACTGCCATGGCGAGGAGAAGCGCGCCGACCTCCAACGCCGTCGTGTAACCGTGCACGGTCGCGGGCCGCACGACCGACATCGACGCGACGCGAGTCACGAAGAACGCCGCGGTCGAAGACGCGTCCACCACATAGAGAGTGAGCCCTATCGGCGACTCTCCAAGCGATATCAACACTTCTTCGTCGACGAGATAGCTTCTCGACATGAAACTCGATCTTGAGCCCATCAAAACCATAAATTCTAACGACGCATCATGCGCTATCTCCGAGGCGATGGAGCCAATCATGTAGCCGGAGAAGCACGTTTGAGAGGACCTCGGCGGACGTCGGCGACTCTGCCAAAGTCTCTTACCAGGACACGCGGACCACGACGGACGCCTGCGTACTTTCTGGCTCGAATCCAGAGTTATCGCGCACGAGCTAAGGAGGGACCGTTATCACCATCGCGTCTTGCGTGAGCTCAAGGTCCAACCACGCGAGACCGGTGATCTCACCAGTGGCCCATCATCACGGCCGTCGCCCTCTTAGACTGCGAGAGGATTTAGTCGACAGCGCATTACTGTTCGGAGGCTGAATGACCCTTACTGCTGACGCCATCGTGGTGGGTGCTGGCGTTATGGGTGGCTCTATCGCGTTCGAACTCGCGAAGCTGGGTCTTGTCATTGTGGTCGTCGACAAAAATGGCGCCCCCGGCCATGGGTCCACCAGCGCATCAAGTGCCATTATCCGGTTCAACTACTCGACCCGAGACGGAGTTGCCACCTCCTGGGAAGCTAAGCATTGCTGGGAAGCCTGGTCCGAACAC
>Ga0208357_1000843_pt1 | contig 23507 bp, 16 predicted proteins | sample NGESurdeep092012_6_FD_184487 | JGI IMG/M metagenome (GOLD analysis project Ga0208357, IMG submission 184487) | Arctic peat soil microbial communities from Barrow, Alaska - NGEE Surface sample F52-2 deep-092012 (SPAdes) | ecosystem: Environmental > Terrestrial > Soil > Wetlands > Peat ...
CGAGTTTGGCGGCGATAGAACCCGCGGAACGCAAGACGAGCCCGTCCGCGCCGGCGGCGCTGTAGCGATGAGCTGGGCGTTCGCGCGCTTCACTCAACAAGTCACGAAGTAGCGTCGCGAACGCCAATGGCGGATCGACGAAGAGATGTTTTGCGAGTGAACCAGGGATGGTGTTGATCTCGTTGACGTAGAGTTCCGTGTCGCTGGCGAGAAAGTCGACGCGCGCCACCCCTCGTACCTCGGCAATAGCGGCAATGTCGGTGGTGTATTTAACAATGTCGCTTTGTTGCTGGGCGCTGAGCAACGCCGGAAGCTCGCGAGGCGCCGAGACCATGCCCTCGCCCCCGACGTACTTGTCGCGATAGTCGAGAATCTCAACGTCCTTCGAACGTCGAAGCGGTCGTTCAATGGCAGAGAGTTCCAGCGACGGATAGGTGCGCAGCGCGATCTGTAGATCCGAGAGGTCTCCCCGATACGGTTCGATGACGCAACCGTTCGCCAGATGCGAGTTCGACGTCAAGCGCGCCCGCGCGGTGGCGAGGTCGGCCACTGTTTCGATGCCGATGGACGAGCCACCGAATCGCGGCTTCAAAATATACGGTGCTTCAAAGGGCAGCGAGTTCGTCATGCTCGTAAGGAGCGCCCGAGGCAAGGTTGGCAGACCAGCAGCGGCAACCTGCGCGCCAAAAGCCCACTTATCCATGCCGAGCGCCGCGCCCGCGAGGCTCGGACCGGTGTAGTTAATGCCGGCGAGATCGAGCGCGCCTTGAAGAGTCCCGTCTTCACCCGGTCCTCCGTGGGTTGCGAGCACCACGACGTCAATGCTCAAGAGCCGTTCGCGACGCCCACTTGAATAGAAACCACCCTGATCGCCCAGGCGCAGCAACAGCTCGCTCGAACCCTTGGGAACGCCGTCAAGAAAGCTCTCAGCCTCCGCGTCACCATCGAGGGCGTAGAACGATCCCGTCTTGGTCCAATAGATACCCGTGACGTCGTTGCTACTTCGACGCAGTTCACGCAGAGCCTGGAGCCCGGTCAAAATAGAGATGTCGTGTTCGGGCGAAGGACCCCCAAAGAGCACAGCACTGGTCACCGAACACCTCGCAACAAAGTCATTAAGACATCAAGGGTAGTGGTCGGGCAGGTCGTTGAGGTACAACACGCCGTCGCCGGCTACTAAGGACGAGCGAACCCACGCCACGGCCTCTTCGCGGGTATCAAAGCGCTTCACGGGCTTTTGGTAGGCGGCCTCGAGCGCGACGACGTTCGTGCGGGCAACGACAACGAGTTCGGCGGGCACGGCCACGACGCGTGAGGCGAGGCGGAGATTCTCGCCGTATTGTTGGTCGCCGAGTTCCACGAGGCCTGGCGTCACCACCACACGACGACCACTGAGATCGAGCGAAGAGAGAACTTTCAACGCGGCCACGACACTCGCGGGATTGGCGTTGAAGGTGTCATCAATCACGACGACCCCCGACTCCGCGGTCACGACGTTCAGGCGATTCGCGACGGGGCGAAGCCGAGCGAGGCGTCCCGGTAGATCGCTGCCCTCTACACCTAAGGCCATCGCCGCGCCCAAGGCACAGGCCACGTTGGTGGGCTGCACGCCGACAATCTCGTCAATCGTCCCCACGTTGGTTCCCTCGACGATCAGCGTCCAACGATGAGCTTCGCTCACGACGTGAAGATCGGCACCGGTGTTCATTGAGCCAACGGTGATCACGCGCTTGCCCTCAGCGCGCAGTGACTCGGGCCAGTTCGCAAGTCGCGGATCGTCGACGTTGAGCACGACGGTTGTCGCGCGCTCCGTGATCTCACGTTTCGCGGCCTCGACCACGTCCAACGATTTCATTCGCTCTAAGTGAACCGGGCCGATTGCCGTGACGACCGCGATCTCGGGCACACACCACGACGTCAGCGCACGAATCTCGCCAGGCCCGTACGTACCCATCTCAGCGATAAAGACGCGTGTTCCTTCGGCCAAGTTCTCGTTAATCGCTCGCGAGAGACCGGCTCGATTATTGAAACTGCGTGGCGAAGCCACCACGCTCCCGTCGTCACTCAAAATTTCGGCGAGATGATTTTTGGTCGACGTCTTGCCGTAGGAGCCGGTGATCGCGACGACTCTCGGGTGAACTTGCGCGAGACGTCGCTCGGCCTGCTCGACGAACTTTTGAGCCTTGCGATTTTCTAAGGGTCCAAGAATCCGTGTCGTGAGATCGAGGACAGGGGGCACCGCGAGCACGGCAATGACCCCACCAATGAAGGGCATAGTCGTAAGAAGGCCAAGGATCGTCACAACACTCGAAACAGAGATGGAAACCAGCGCGACGCCGCGCAGGCGCCGCGTCCATTCGAGGGGACTCGTGCGGCCTCGTATTGAGAGCCCTTGAGGGCAGAACAGTCCATAGAGAGCACACGCGATGACGAGCAAGTCGTTCGCGCGAAGAATAATCGTGGCCGCCATAGCGACAATGAGGACGTACGTGAGTGTCACGGGTCGCTTCGCCCGAGACGTCGTACGCATCCTCGCGCTGATCTTGGCGCTCGATCGTGGAGGAGCGGACCAGCGGCCGAGAAAACGCAACATTGACGAAGGCTCGTAGTGCTCGCGTTGGAGCACGCGAAGCCACCGCGACATCTGCGCGGCGTAGGCCAGGGCCAGCAGAAGTCCAAGGAGGACCGCGCCCACCACGTTCACGCTTGCACAACCTTCTCCACTGCGTTCGCGAGTTCCTCGGGTGCTTCGAGGGGTAGGAGATGACCAACACCCGCGAGAACGCGCAACGTGGACTCGCCCTGCAACATCGATGAGGCACGTTGCGCAACAAGAGTGGGGACAACACTGTCATTCTCACCCCACAAAAAAACAACTGGTGTCTGAATCGTTGACAGTTCCTTCTCGTAGCTCTCGTTAACGTTGGCCACGACCACCTCGCGCATGACACCCTCTGCGCGTCGGTAATCCGTCGAGCCATACTTTTGTCTCGCCGCCTCGATTCGTTGGTCGCTCACGACTCTCTTGGCGTGGAGCCACCGGAGAAGTCGATACGCAAACGGTGACTTCGAAGCTGGTTCCAGACGAAGGAGGGGGACCCCCGTCAGCACCAGCGTACGAACGAGCTCGGGATGGGCGCTCGCGATAACCGTGGCGACGCGTCCACCAAAAGAGTGCCCTACGAGAATAAGCGGCTCGCTCGCTATCTCGCGGAGCGTAGGGATGACTAGCTCGGCGTAGTGTCGGGCGCCGCCGGCCACTTCTGGCGGTGGCGAAGCTCCGAAACCGGGAAGATCAAGTGTCACCGAAGCAATCCCGCGATCAGCGAGTTCGCTGGCGGCGAGCGTAAAATCGTCGCCGCGCCGCGCCCAGCCGTGCAGCCACACCACACGAACGGGCCCTTGGCCGTAGGACTCTCCAAAGAGTTTCGAGTCACCGTAGCTACGAAGCACGTCTTTTAGGTTAGGTGAGCCCAGCCCCTCACCTGAAACTACGTCACTACCTACCGGTAGCGTCGTAGGCACTATGAGTGACGAGACAACCTTCTCTAACGAGCTCCTCGTTGGCCTCACGCCCGAACAGCGTGAAGCCGTGATGTCGCCCGCTCGTCGACACCTGGTGCGAGCGACAGCCGGTTCGGGCAAAACGCACGTGTTGACGCTACGAATTCAGCGCCGCATCGCGGACCAAGAGATCGCGCCCGACCAAGTACTGGCCATGACGTTCACGAGAAAAGCCGGTGACGAACTTCGCCGACGTCTCTTTCGCGCGGGTGTGCCCGACGTGCGCGCGGGCACCTTTCACCGCGCGGCGCTCAACCTCGTTACCCAGTTCCGCGAAGATCATCACTTACGTCCACTGACGCTTGAGCCCAATCGTCGAAAACTCGTCAGCGCGTTAGCCAAACAGTTGCGCGAATCGGGCGAACTGAAACTCGAGGACTGGCAGTTACCGCGACTCGAACAAGAGATCGGTTGGGCGCTCAGCCAAGGTTTCACCGGTGCGCTGTACGCGAAGAACGCGCGACGACTGCGTCGTGACGCGCCACTCGCGCCCGCGCAGTTAGCCGACGTGCTCGATCGTTACGTGGGGCTCTGCAAGAGTCGCGGTGTCGTGGATTTCGATCTCTTACTGAGCGAAGCCATTACCTTGTTGCGCGACGAGTCCGACGTCCTCGCTTCATTTCGTTACCGTAACCGTTCGCTCTACGTTGACGAAACCCAAGACATGAATCCGCTGCAGTTCATGTTGCTACGCCAGATGGCCGGCGACGATCCCGACCTGTTCTGCGTGGGTGACCCCAATCAGTCCATCTACGGCTTCAACGGCGCGACCCCGACGCTCATCAACGAGATTCTTCTCACGTGGCCCGACACCGTGGTGCTCGATCTCACGCGTAACCATCGTTCAACCGCCAACATCATCGCGATAGCGAACACCTTGCTCGAAGAGGGCGCTCGGGGCATCATGCCCGCCAAGGACGAGGGCGAAGTCCCACTTGTTCGTAGTTACAACACCGATGAAGAAGAAGCCGAGCACGTGGCGACGTGGCTGGCCGCGAAGCACCAACCGGGAACCTCTTGGAAGTCAATGGCCGTGTTAGCGCGAACGAACGCGCAGCTCGAACTCGTAGCGAGTTACCTCGACGCCGCGGACGTCCCTAATGAGCGCCGTGGCCCTGAACACTCGCCCGCCTCTGACCTCACGGCGCCAGAATTGACGTCTCGTCGACTCGACGACGTCGAGCGCGACGCCGTCGCTCTTTCAACTATCCACCGCGCGAAAGGTCTCGAGTTTCAACACGTGGCGGCGATTGGTTGGGCCGAGGGCCAACTACCGAACTACAACGCCACCACCGTGGCCCAAATCGCCGAAGAGCAACGTTTGGCCTACGTCGCGCTCAGTCGCGCCGAACGTTCCCTGCTCATTACCTGGAGCAAGGGACGTAACGATCCTCGCTACCCCGACCGATCGCCATCACGATTCTTAGCGCCCATAGAAGCGGTCATTCACAACCTCGAGGAGAAAAACGCTCCGCTGCGCGGTGACGCTCGTCGGGCCCGACTTGCGGCCATTCGAGCGTCACTCGCGAAGAGCGTCGAAGAACTCGAGCACGATGGCTCCACGTCAAAGTAGCGAATCGCCATTGTTATAGTTCGCTCCAGGTGACGTTCTAGGCATGCGAAGGAGATCACAACGATGAACGGTGCCCACGCGCTACTGGCCACGCTGGGAGCGAACGACGTCAAGGTCTGCTTCTCCAATCCCGGAACATCCGAAATGCACTTCGTCGCCGCGCTCGATGACGCACCGGATATGCGAGGCATCCTCTGTCTCTTCGAAGGTGTCGCCACGGGTGCCGCCGACGGCTACGCCCGCGTTAAGGGAACACCGGCCGCCACGTTGCTCCATCTCGGACCGGGACTGGCCAACGGGTGGGCCAACCTGCACAACGCGCGACGCGCTCGCGTACCCCTCATCAATATTGTGGGCGACCACGCCACGTACCACAGCACTTTCGACGCGCCCTTGCAGAGCAACGTCGAATCGCTCGCCCGAGGCCTCGAGGGCTGGTACCGACGTACGACGTCCGGTGACGACCTGGCCAAAGACGCCGCCGACGCGATCAGCGCCGCCTACGGACCGCCGGGGCAAATCGCGACATTGGTACTGCCGGCTGACGTCTCTTGGAGTGAGATCACCGCGGCGCCGTCATTGTGGCCTCGCGCGACACGCCCCGCGCTCAACAAGATCGACGACGCGACGTTCGAACGTGCGCTGAGCGCACTTCGATCGAAGCGATGCACACTGTTCCTTGGCGGAAGCGCGGTCAACAAAGAGCAGATGGCGCTCGCTCAACGTGTGGCCGCCGCGACGTCGTCTCGATTCATGATGGAGACCTTCCCCGCGATGATGGATCGCGGCGATGGCGTCGCGAGTCCTGAACGGCTTATCTACCTCAGTGAATTCGCGGCCGATCAATTAAAAGAGTCCGAGGTCATCATCGTGATCGGCTCACGCGAGCCTGTGGGCTTCTTCGCGTACCCGAACGTTCCGAGTCGCTTATCGCCCGAGGGATGTGACGTCATTGATCTCGCGCCTCCGGGCAGCGACACGTTTGCTGCGCTCGAGGCTCTCGTCGATGCCCTCAACGCCGCGCGCGTGGACGCAGAACGCGGCGAGCAAGCAACGGCGCCGAGTGGCGATCTCACGACGCACTCGTTCGCCCAAGCGATCGGCGCCACGCTCAAAGAAGGCGTCATCGTTGCCGATGAGTCCAACACCAGTGGCATCCACCTCTTTGGAGCGACGCGTCACTCACCAGAACACGAATGGATGACTTTAACGGGTGGCGCCATTGGGTACGGACTTCCCGTGGCCTTGGGTGCGGCGGTCGCCAGTGGTCGCCGAGTGCTCGCGCTGGAGTCCGATGGATCGATGATGTACACGCTTCAATCGCTCTGGACAATGGCGCGTGAAAATCTCGACGTGACCGTGGTGGGACTCTCCAATCGAAGTTACGCCGTGCTTAATATGGAACTGACGCGGGTGGGCGCGGTGCGCGCGGGCGCCACGAGCGCGCGCATGCTCGAACTCGACGACCCGACACTCGATCTCGCCTCCCTCGCCAGCGCCCAAGGTGTACCGAGCACGCGGGTCGAGACCGCGGATGAACTCGTCGAAGCTCTCGAGAGCTCTTACGCGACGCCAGGACCCACGTTCATTGAAGCGATGTTGCCCAAAGGCCTCAACTAACGCCTTAGGTTGTTCCTAGGAAGCGTCGGCCAGAATGAAAAATAGTTCGGTTTCGACGGCCACTTTTCCATCGAGCATGGCGCGACCGAAGCCTTTTCCTCCGCGAGCCGAAAGTTTCGTCATCTCACACTCCACCTCAACCGTGTCACCGGGAACGACTTGACGACGAAATCGCGCGTTCTCAACGCCGCCAAAGAGAGGAAGTCGACCGACGTAACGAGGATCCGCGAGCACCGCGACCGCGCCGCACTGGGCGACCGACTCGAGCAACAAGACGCCCGGGGTCGTTGGACGGCCAGGAAAGTGACCGGGAAAGAACCACTCGTCACCACGAAGCGTCCAGCGACCGCTCGCTCGAAGCCCGGGTTCAATGCTGACGAGTGTGTCGAGCAACAAGAAGGGCGGCCGGTGCGGCAACCAGTCCTGTGGGTCGAGAGAGAGTTCGCTCACGGCATCGCCAACTCGGCGATTCGTCGCTCGCTGTCGACCGTGACGAGGCGAAACGTTCGCTGGTCGCCGCGTTTTAGAACGTCACGCGCGCGTGCGGGAGCGGGCGTGCCAAGCGACATCGTGGGGGCGTAGCACTCCACCTGCTTACCGCCCTTTAGTTGAACTTTGATAACGGCACCGTGTGAAGTAAAGGCGGTCACCTCTCCTTGCAACTGAGAGCCCACGCGGTAGGTGTGCGTGAACAAGGTGAAGTCAGCCTCAGGGTTGACGGGCTGGCGTCCACGGCGCAGCGCCACCGCCGGCGGCGTTGTTGGTGATGCGGTCTTCTTGGCTTTCTTCGCAACTTTGGTCGCGGGAGCCTTCGCCGCCTTTTTCCGCGGAACTTTCTTCGCTGCTTCGGACACTTTTGCGACGTCGGTAATCCTCGCCAACTTCTTAATGGCCTTGGTGGGCGCCTTGGGCGTCACCCGCTCGATGACCTTCTCAGGCTTGCTCGAGGCCTTCTTTGTGGGCGCGGTCTTCTTCGCGACTTTTACCGGCGTCAATGTTGTGCCAATTGTGGGTTTCGCGCCACTGGGAAGCGTGACCGCTAACTTCTTCACCGCGCGCGTCGCTTTGACGTTTCGAACGGGCAACCGAGACGTGAAGACCCAGCCCACGCCACGCACGGGCTTGCCACCGATGAGGCGACCAACCTCAAAGAGCCACGGGTACTCGTCTTGAAACTCCTGAAACGAGTCGTTACTCAGCACCACACCGTCAATGCGATCGGCAATCTTCAAAATGAACGCGTCACCTCGTCCGACCGCTCCCGCGGGCGGCGTAACGATTTCGCCAGCGAGTACTGCCTCGTTGAAGCGACTGCGCTCGCTGGAGGCGACGCGATGTTCAAAGGTCGCGTCGGCGACGACAATGATCTCCGCGTTCGGATTCTCCTCGTTGAACGAGGTGACCGCTTCATCGAGTTGATTGAGACTGGGCGTCACGCGGCCTTCGGTCGCGAGGTTCGATCCATCAACCACGACGCGAAGTCGAGGTCCTTTGTTCGGACTCACCCGATCGCTCGAACCAAGAGGTCCAACTGCTCAGCGGCGTGCACCAGGCCACTGCCCGTGGCCGGACTGGCCGACTCGGCGCGCGCCACGTGCGAGACCTTCATGTTTCGCAGGTGATCATGCATCCGCAAGTGCACGAAGGGCCACGATCCCATGTTCTCGGGCTCTTCTTGTAACCACACGACTTCTTCGAGGTTGGGATAGCCCTTCAGCACTCGTTCAATCTCATCTGCTGGCCAGGGGTAGAGCTGCTCAACGCGAACGACCGCGACGTGGCCGGCCACGACGGCGTCTCTATGACCGCGCACTTCATGGGCCACCTTGCCTGACGCGAGCACCACGCGCGTGACGGAACCGGCATTTTCAACATGGTCGTCGAGCACCGTTTGAAACGACCCGTGTTCGAACTCCGAAAGCGGCGAGCGCGTCTGCACCGCGCGCAACATCGACTTTGGTGTGAACACGATGAGCGGTGTGGAACGCTCACGGAGTACTTGGCTACGCAATAGGTGAAAGTACTGCGCGGCAGCAGTGGGCTGTGCGACGCGGATGTTGTTACGAGCACTAAGAGATAGGAATCGCTCGATACGACCGCTTGAGTGTTCCGGACCTTGACCTTCGTAACCGTGAGGTAGCAACATCACCAGCGAGGCGCGCTGCCCCCACTTGTCTTCTGCCGCGACCAAGAAGTTGTCAATGATGATTTCCGCTCCATTGACGAAGTCGCCAAACTGAGCTTCCCAAGCAACCAACGTATTGGAAGCCTCCACGGAGTACCCGTACTCAAAGCCCAGCGCTGCGTACTCGGAAAGGAACGAGTCGCGCACCGTAAAGAATCCGGGCGCGCCCATGCTCGCCAGCGGCACGAACTGCGCGCCGTTCTCGTAGTCAATCAATGCCGCGTGACGATGTGAGAACGTACCGCGACGCGTGTCTTGTCCGGTGAGGCGAACGTTCGAACCGGACATAACCAGCGAACCAATGGCCAAGGCTTCACCAAAGGCCCAATCGACTTCGCCACTTTCGAGCAGCGCGAGACGCTGTGAAAACTGACGTTCGAGCTTGGGGTGAATCGTGAATCCCTCAGGGGCGGTGATGGTGGCCTTCGCGATGGCCATCAAGGTGTCACGACTGACACCCGTTTCTGGAGCGGGAGCGTCGAGCGGCGCACTCACGGCACCCACACCCTTCAGTTCTGGAACGGGAACGTTGCGCACTTCGTCGAGCACACTCTGAAGACGCGCGTTGAACTCATTGAGCGCGGTTTCGGCTTCATCGATAGATATGTCGCCGCGTCGCACCAACGTTTCGGTGTAGATCTTTCGTACCGAACGCATTTGATCGATGATCTTGTACATCTGAGGTTGGGTGTAGCTCGGATCGTCGCCTTCGTTGTGACCGAATCGGCGATAACACACAATGTCCAACACCACGTCACGCTCGAAGGTCTCACGGTACTCAAAGGCCAGTCGCGCCGCACGAGCGCAGGCTTCTGGATCGTCGCCGTTGACGTGGAAGATCGGCGCTTGGATCATCTTGGCGACGTCGGTGGGATAGAAACTCGAGCGCGCCGACTCTGGTGCGGTGGTAAATCCGACCTGGTTGTTGATCACGATATGAATCGCGCCACCAACGCGGTATCCCGAGAGTTGTGAAAGGTTCAGCGTCTCGGCGACGACGCCTTGACCCGCAAAGGCCGCGTCACCGTGAATCAAGACCGGCAGGTACGGGTGTTCAACGAATGACTTTTCACGCGTCGTGCCGTCGCTTGGACGAAGGACGAGGTCCTGTTTTGCGCGAACAATGCCCTCAACGACGGGACTCACCGCCTCAAGATGCGAGGGGTTTGAGGCCATCGACACGTCGATCGTCTGACCGCTAGCGCTCTTAAACACACCGTGAGCGCCCTTGTGGTACTTCACGTCGCCACTGCCCTGGACGCGTTCGGGATCGAGGTTGCCCTCGAACTCAGAGAAAATGTCGCTGTAGGACTTGCCCACGATGTTGGCCAGCACGTTCAAGCGTCCGCGGTGCGCCATGCCGATGACAGCTTCCCTCACGCCCCTATCGGCAGCCAGGTCGAGCACTGTTTGCAGAGCGACGATGGTCGACTCCGCGCCCTCAAGGCCAAAACGCTTCTGGCCGACGTAGCGCGTATGCAGGAATCGTTCAAAGACTTCCGCCTCGCTCAGCATGTTCAAGATGCGACGTTGCTCCTCGAGCGTGGTCGAAGAGTTGACACCCTCCACACGCTCTTGAATCCATCGTTTTTGCGTCGGGTCCATGATGTGGCCGTACTCAATGCCCGTCGTGCGACAGTAGGCATCACGAAGAATGGCCAGAATCTTTTCAAGGGGTGCCTCGTGCAATCCCGCAAGACCGTCCACCACAAAGGAACGCTGAAGATCCCAAATGGTGAGTCCGTAGTTCGCGAGGTCTAATTCAGCGTGCAGGGGCGGCGGCTCGCTGCTCAAGGGGTCGAGGTGGGCGTTCAGGTGACCGCGGACTCGGTACATATTGATGAGAGCTTGCACGCGAATCTGCTTCAAGATCCTCTCGGCTTCGCCCTCGTTCGTCGAGGCGTTGGAGTCCTTCGCCCAACGAGCTGGCTCGTAAGGAATACCGAGCGACGTGAAGACGTCGTCGTAGAAGTCGTGAGCACCGGTCAAACACTCGGCCACGTACTTGAGGAACAGTCCCGACTCGGCACCTTGAATAATGCGGTGGTCGTAGGTCGACGTCAAGGTCATGATCTTTCCAACGCCGAGTTCAGCCAGCGCGCGTGGATCGGCGGCTTCAAAGCCCGCCGGCCAGGCGAGCGCACCAACACCAAAGATCGCTCCTTGGCCTGGCATGAGTCGCGGTACCGACTGTACGGTACCGAGCGTGCCGGGATTGGTAATTGACACCGTGGCGCCCGCGAGATCGTCCGCACCGTACGAGCCGCCGTGCACCTTTCGAACGAGATCTTCGTAGGCCAGAAGGAACGTTCGAAAGTCCATCGTGTTGGCGTTTTGAATCACCGGTACCAACAGTGTGCGCGCGCCATCCTTTTTTTCGACGTCGACGGCAAGTCCGAGACCAACGTGCTCGTGGTGACGAACACCGGGTGTTCCCTTCTCGTCGACCGCGTCAACGAACGATGAGTTCATCGAGGGAATTGCGCCGAGGCCCTTTAAAATAGCGAAGGCGATGACGTGGGTGAATGAAACCTTTGCGCCACTCGAACGCGCCAGTGACTCGTTCAACGCCGCTCGGTTGATCTCTAAGAGTCGCGCGGAGACGGTGCGCACACTCGTCGCGGTCGGCACGGCGAGACTTGCGTTCATGTTCGCGACAATGCGCGCGGCCGCTCCCCTGAGTGGCGTGGCCTCAACATCAATGGCCACCACGGGCTTGGTTGCTACGAGCGATGTTGGCGAAGCAGCGGTAGCCACCGTTGGCAGTGCCGAACGCTGGTAGTCCGCGAAGAATTCGCGCCAGCTTTCAGCAACCGAGGCTGGGTCGGCCAGAAATCGGTCGTACATGTCATCCACGAGCCAGGCGTTGGGCCCAAATGAACCCTTCACCGAGCGAGACGACGAGGAATCTGGGGGCGTAGTCACCCCTCCAGCCTAGGGCCCGTCGCGCAATATTCGATGAGCCGAGGGATCGAAGATCCCCGGTAGGTTTTCTTCGTGACCTCCCCCTCAACGCCACTAGAGCGACTGCACTTCACGTCAGACTCACCCGTGAAGGGCCTCGCCGTGGCCGAACGGCGCGTGCTCAACCCCGAGGCGACGGTTATATGTGTCCACGGTGGCCTCGACCGGGGTGGCTCCTTCGCCCGACTCGTTCGGCGACTCGAAACTTTTGACGTCGTGGCTTACGATCGGCGCGGCTATCAGGGGTCGCGCGACCTCCAGCCTTTGGGCCTTTCAGACCACGTGGACGACCTCTGCGCTCTCGTCGAGCACGAGGCTCTGAGCGCGCCGGTCATTGTCTTTGGTCATAGTTTCGGTGGTGTTGTCGCGCTGGGCGCAGGGATGCGCGAGGCGACGCCCATCCAACTCATCGTTGCCTACGAATCTCCCGTGCCGTGGATTCTTCAACACCAACACCCACGCCCAACGCCCACGAGCGACGCAAAGTCAGAAGCCGAAGCCTTCTTCAAGCGAATGGTGTCAGAAAATGCGTGGAATCGATTGAGCGAGCAAGAACGCGAGTCCCGCCGCCTCGATGGTCCCGCACTTTTGAGTGATCTGGCCGCGCTTCGAAATGAAGTCGCGTTGTTCGATCTCGCACAGTTGACGACACCGTTTACCTACGTCTTCGGCGACGGTACTCGTGTAGATCATTACCGCGCCCTCAGTGAGGCGCTCGTCAAAGTGAACCACGCCATTAAGACCGTCGAAATCGCCAAGGCCGGTCACGACGCGCACATCAGAAATCCGGATCGGCTCGCCGACGTTATACGTGAACAGTGGGCGTTAACGTGCGCGTCGGCGTAACCGGCGCGTCGGGGCTTATCGGGGCCGCACTGGTCGAGGCTCTCAACGAGCGCGGCGACACCGCGGTCAGCTTCGTTCGTCCTTCGTCCAAGTTGCACACGTCGACGACGGTGCGCTGGGACCCATCGCGTGGCGTCGTCGATGATGGCGATCTCCATCGCGTTGGTCCTCTCGACGCGATGGTCAACCTCGCAGGAGCAGGAATAGGAGATCGTCGTTGGAGCGTCTCGCGCAAAAGAGAAATTCTCAACTCGCGTATTGCGGCGACGACGTTATTGGTAAGTATTCTCGGTGAACTTTCTACCGGTGGCGGATTTCTCGCGAACGCCTCCGCGATTGGCTGGTACGGTTCGCGCGGCGACGAGCTCCTAACCGAGTCGTCACCTCGTGGTGAAGGTTTCCTCGCTGACGTCTGCGTCGCTTGGGAACGGGCGACGTTGCCATTAGAAGCCAAGAGGATTGGCGTCGCTCTTGTACGCAGTGGTGTCGTCCTTAGCTCGAAGGGCGGTGCGCTGAAAAAACAACTCCCTCTGTTTCGAAGTGGCGTCGGCGGTCGTTACGGCGCGGGTGATCAGTGGATGAGTGTCATCTCGCTCGTTGACGAAATCCGCGCACTTCTTTGGACAATCGACCACCGTCTCACTGGACCCGTGAACTTTGTAGCTCCTCAACCACTCACCAATAAGTCCTTCACTCACGAACTCGCCCGCGTCCTTCATCGACCCGCAGTGTTCAATCTGCCCACACCAGTGATGAAAGCAGTGCTCGGTGGAGAAATGGCCGAGGAGCTCATTCTGGTAAGTCAGAGGGTGCTGCCCGAGAAGCTGCTCTCTTCAGATTTCGCCTTTGAGCATTCCAATGCCCGCGAAGCGCTTGAATGGTCACTGAAATCCAAGGGATAAAGAGGGTCACCGTCCTGGTCAACGTGGCCGTGACACCTCCAGGTGCGCTTCTCGCCACTACAGTTTGAACTGAACCGCAGGACGCGGGCTGGCCCTCTGATTGTTGCCACCCCGGTGGCGATGGGAATCAATTCATAATGCACTTTTCAGGCAGATTTCGACTCCCACCTGCTTTTTTGGTGGCTTTCAGCGCTCTCGCGCTGACTTTGTCGGTGCCCGTCACGAGTGGGGCCGCGACGACGAGCACCATTACGGTCGCTGAGGCGCCCGGCGCCAGTCCTGACTATATTTTTCCGTACGCCAGTTGCCTTAACGATTCACCCAGCAATATCGGACAGTTCCAGCAACTGATGTTTCGCCCGCTCTACTGGTTTGGGGTGGGCCCGTCGGCCGCTGAGAGCCCGGCTCTTTCTTTGGCCGCGCAGCCCGTGTACAACAAGACCAATACCTCGGTGACGATCACGATGAAGGGGTGGAAGTTCGCGGACGGACAGGTCGTGAACGCTGAGTCGGTCAGGTTCTTCCTCAACATGTACGCGTCGGACCCGCTCGCCTTCTGTGGCTACGCCCAAGGCATGGGCATTCCCGACCAAGTTAAGTCAGTGACGTCAACGGGCAACACGGTTCGCGTTAACTTCACCAAAGCGGTCAATCCCACCTGGATGACGGACAACTTCTTGTCACAGATCACGCCGATGCCCAATCGTTGGGATCTCGTGTCAGCGAGCCAGCAAGGACACTGCGCGACTGGTGTGTACGGATCGAGCGCTACTGCCGCGTCGTGCAAGGCGGTTGAGACATACCTCGGCACTCTGGCCGCCAATATCAAGACCTTCAGTACTGCTCTTTGGCAGGGAGGCGTCGACGGACCTTGGAGACTTGTGTCAATCGACGCCACCGGCAACGTCACCTTCGCTGCCAATCACTCCTACTCCGGACCACAAAAGGCCACGGTCAAGTACGTCAAGGAAGTGGCGTTTAGCTCCTCGGAACAAGAGGTAGCGGCGCTCGACAAGGGAACCGTTGATATTGGTTACGTCGATCCGATGACGTTGCCCCCTAGAGCGACGCCCAAGAAGCCCGGCCCGAACATCGCGGCTCTAGGTGCGAAGTACACCTTGGCGGTCGGCTCAACGTGGGGTTTTAATGAGGCGGTCTTTAATTTCAATCCCGCCAACGCCAAATCTGCCGCCATTGGCCAGCTCTATGTTCGCCAAGCTCTCCAAGAAGCAGTCAATCAGGCCTCAATAGTGACGGGCGTGATCCAGGGTTATGGCTACGCCACCGACAGTCCACTGCCACTCGCCACGCCGACAAAGCTTTCCAAAGCAGTTGCCAACCCGTACCCCTTCAATCTCGTCAACGCCAAGACTCTCCTGACGAGCCACGGCTGGACGATGGTGGCTGGCGTCATGACGTGCACTTCTCCTGGCACGTTGGCAACTGAGTGCGGTGCCAACATCAATGCTGGCTACACGTTGAACTTCAATATCGTCTGGCCTGGCGACTCGCCAGAACTCACCGCAGCGTTTAACCAAGAGATCGCTAACTGGGAGCAAATTGGCATTCTCGTCACGCCTAACTACGACACCGCCAACAACGTCGTGACCGACTGTTCGGCCACGTCGGTCAACCAACTCTGCGTGCTCGAAACTGGATGGAACTACGCGAACAGTTATTTTCCTTCCGGCGAAGAGCTCTTCTCGCCCAAAGGCCTGGCAAATTTTGGCGCGTATAACGATGCCCATATGACGTCTCTAATTGACGCGACGACGTCAGGAACCGCTGACCTCACGAGTTACGCCACGTACGCCGCTCAGCAGTTGCCGGTGCTCTATCAGCCCCAGGAAGATCAAGCCGTTGAGGTGCTCAAGACCCTGAAAAGTTCGATTGGATTCGCACCAAATCCTCTCGGCACTTTCATGCCCGAGTACTTCCACTTCTAACTGACGCGAACTTGAAGACGAGTGTGGGATTGCGAGACACTGTGACGGTGGCGTTGCCAAGTCCTTACGCTCGTTCTCTCAGGTTTCTCCTCCTCGGGGATAATTCTCTAGGACAAGACGGAACCATTTAATATTCCCGCAATCATTGCGAACGAATGAGGGAGCGAATCCTCACCATTTCACTCATGATTATCGCGCCGATGGAACCTCGACAAACGTGTCAAACGCCAGTTAATCAAAGGTTTCTTGTCGCGTGAGACCCACGAAACGGCGCGACGCACGTGACACTTTGTCATCGAGGGGGTGAACTTGTTTCGAGGTGAGTGGGCCGGTACAGTTGCCAGCAGTCACTCGCTAAACAAGCGTGTACATGGGACGGACCACTTCGGTGGTACGGGAGGCGATATGTTTCGAAAATATAAGATTCGTGCAGCACTAACACTTGGGGTGGCTCTGTCAGCCGCGGCCGTCGGGCTTATTGTGCCGTCGATCAGCAGCGCAGCTTCAAAACCAAATGTTATAACGATCGCTGAAGGGGCGAACGCAACACCGAATTACATTTTGCCCTTCTACCCTCCAGCGAACTGCACGGTAGCTAATACGTCGCAATTCCAAATCATGATGTACAGCCCGTTGTACTTCTTCGGCCTCGGCAGCAGTGCCGCCCTCCAGCCCAAATTGTCACCAGGAACTACTCCGGTGTACTCGAACGGCAACAAGACCGTGACGTTGAAATTGAAGGGCTGGAAGTTCACTGACGGCCAGACCGTTAACGCAGAGTCAGTCATGTTCTTCTTGAACATGTACGACGCCGTGCCCGCGGGCTTCTGCACGTACAGCAAAGGCCTAGGAATTCCTGACCAAGTGGCAAGTGCCTCGGGTTCGGGAAACACCGTGGTCATCCACCTGAAGAGCGCGGTGAGCCCTCTATGGTTCACCGACAACGAATTGGCGACCATTACGCCCATGGCTAATACCTGGGACATGTCGAGTGCGACAAAGAAGAGCACCTGCGCTTCTGGTAAGTACGGCGCCGCTTCAACGATCGCTGCCTGCATAGCAGTCCAGAAATTCTTGAACACGCAGGGCGCAAAGACGACGACCTTCACGAACAAAATGTGGCAGAGCGGCGTCGACGGGCCTTACACCCTGATCAAGATGGACAACTTGGGCAACGCGGAGTTTCAGGCGAACACTAAGTACTCCGGCCCTCAAAAGGCGCAGGTTAAGTTCGTCAAGCTTGTTGCGTTCACGTCCTCGACCGCCGAGCAAAACCAACTACAGGCCGGCAACATCGACCTCGGTTACGTTGACCCTTCGGTGTTGACGTCGCCCGCCCCAGCAGCGGGCAAAGTTGGCAAGAACTTTGCACCTTTGGCGTCGAAGTTCAATCTCGTCTCCACCATTCCGTTCTCCAACAACTACATGAACCTCAACTTCGGTAAGAACCCCGGTGCGGTGTTCATTAGTCAGTTGTACGTTCGCCAGGCGTTGGAGTCATCGATCAACCAGGCAGCCATCATCAAGTCTGCGGACAAGAACTACGCGGGTCCGTCCTTCTCGGCGGTGCCACCAGGAACGCCGTCGACGGAGGTCGGTAAGTTGACCAATCCGTACCCCTACTCCATGACGGCCGCAGCGTCGGACCTCTCGAAGAACGGGTGGACGCTCACGGGTGGAACGCTGTCGTGCACGAGTCCCGGCACTGCTGCGGGTCAATGTGGCGCGGGTATCACGCAGGGTGAGAAGTTGACGCTGAATGTTGAGTACTACAGCGGTGTTCCTTCGCTGACGACCGAAATGAATGCCATCATCGCGAACTGGACGAGCCTTGGCATGGTTATCAAGCAAACCACCGGAACGTTCAATGACACTGCAGGCACGTGCCCATCGGCCTACAACGCCGCGACGACGTTCGACATCTGCAACTGGGGCGGAGGCTGGCTCTACGCGCCTGACTACTACCCATCGGGCGAGCCGCTCTATCTGACCGGTGCCGGATCAAACAGTGGACAGTACTCGAACGCGACGATGGACTCACTCATCAAGAAGACGCTTTCATCGAACGTGAAATTGACGGCGTTTGCACAGTTCACCGCGGACAACCTGCCCGAAATTTGGGACCCGATCAACGCCAGCACGACTGAAGTTGCCAAGTCGCTGAAGAGCAGCATCGGATTCAAGGACGTGTTGGAAACTTTCACGCCTGAGTATTTCCACTTCTAAGAGTTCTGAAGTTGCATAACTGAACTCTGAGATGTATCGAGAAGAGGGGTCCGAAAGGACCCCTCTTCTCGATACCAACGTGACTGGATGGTAGCCTTACCCCGTGTTTTCGTACATTTTAAGACGATTAGGACAATCGGTAATTGTCCTTCTCATCGTCATTGTTCTTACTTTTACTCTCCCCTACTTCCAACCGCACGGAATCCTCGCTCCGGCGTATGCGGTTCTGGGAAGTCGCAGCACTCCCTACAACGTGCACATCTGGGCGTCCCAACACGGTCTTCTCGAGCCGTACTGGACACGGCTTTATCAGTACATGTTCCAACTGGTATTCCATTTGAATCTTGGGTACTCCTTCAAGCAGAATCTCTCTGTTCGCACGATTATTGCTCTCTACGTCCCACGAACTGTCTGGCTCGCTCTGAGCGCCCTCATCCTTACCGTCATCATTGCGGTACCTCTCGGCATCTTCCAGGCGTCACGGCGCAACACGGCCGTTGACTACGTCGCCACGGGCACCGCCTTCGTGCTCTACGCAATCCCCACGTTCTTGTTGTGCCTCCTAGCCATCGAGATCTTCGGTTTCAACACCTTTCATCTTCCGATATCGCCGCCCGAGGGCGTAGCGCCGTGGGCTATTTTCACGGATCCTTTATCGTTCCTTCTGCCCGTTGGTTGCCTCACTCTTCTCTCCGTGGCGGGAATCAGCCGTTTCATGCGTGGCACGGTCCTTGAGGTACTTGTCCAGGACTACGTGCGAACCGCTCGAGCCAAAGGATGCAGCCCTTTTCGAGTGTTATGGCACCACTCGTTACGAAACGCCCTTGGTCCAATCGTGACGATTCTCGGTCTCTCGATTCCGGCCCTCTTCGGCGGAGCCCTCATCGTTGAGTACGTCTTTAATTACGCAGGTCTCGGTCTCCAAACGTTGAACGCGGCGCTCACGTTTGACGTTCCTGTCGTTCTCGGCATCACCATCCTCGTGTCGGTTTTCACCCTGCTCGGTAATCTTGCGGCGGACGTCGCGCTGGGCATCATCGATCCGCGGCTTCGCATCCAGGGGTCGAAGTGACGACTCAGGGCGCCGTCGACGCATTCAGCGACGAGGACGACCCGATACCGTTATGGCGCCAACGCCTCAAAGTCTTCATGGCCAACAAGCTCGCCATCGTGTCGTGCGTTTACATCATCATTCTCGCCCTCGCTTGTTTTCTCATACCGCACATTCACCCCACGAATCAGACCAATCAGGCGATTGCCTTCAACACGCCACAAAACGAACCACCTTCAAGTGCTCACTGGCTCGGCACGGACAGCAACGGCTTCGACGAGCTCGGCCGCATCTTCTTCGGCGGTGAGTACTCACTCACGCTGGGATTCCTCGCCGGTTTCATCACGATCGTCGTGGGGACGATCTACGGAATGATCGCTGGGTTTGTCGGAGGCGTCGTCGACTCGGTGATGATGCGACTGCTTGACGCGTTCCTTTCGATTCCGTACATCTTCCTCTTGATTACACTCATCACCGTCTTTGGGCGATCGACAGTTTTCTTGATTTGCATCATTGGTTTCACTGGCTGGTGGGGTAATTCACGCATCATTCGCGGCGACGCGCTTCTTATTCGCAACTTGGACTACGCCAAAGCCTCAACGTCAATGGGCGCCTCCAAACTGCACGTGATAAAAAGCCACGTATTCCCCAATTCGATTAGCAACATTGTCACGGTGGCCACGTTTTCCGTCGCTGACGCCATCCTCTTTCTCTCGGCGCTCGGTTTCCTCGGCCTCGGTATTCAACCTCCCCAAACTGATTGGGGCACCATGCTGCAGGCCGGAGCAAATCAGATGCAGAACGGTTTCTGGTGGGAAGTGTGGCCCCTTGCGGTCATCTTCATACTGGTCGTCGTGGCCATCAATTACATCGGCGACGCCCTGCGCGACGCTTTTGAGGTCCGTCTACTCGAGCGGTGACGCTCAACCACCAGTACCCAATCGCGTTTTGGCGTTTAAGTTGACCGCGGCTAGAGCCGCCGCCGCGTCAATCTAGACAAGAACGACTTCACGGTTGGTAGCGCGACCAAGCCAGTGGCGAGTGCGCGCGAACGGGCACAGGCGAGGTGAGACGCACCCCCAAGTGCTCACGCAGATATTTTGACCGGTGTCCGCAACGGAAAATGGCACGCGGCCTGATGCCGATCGCCATAAATCTCCATGGGCGGTTCCACCTCGGCGCATACCGCTTGGGCACGCGGACACCGAGTTCGAAAGCGGCAACCAGAGGGTGGATTGACTGGTGAAGGCAACTCACCACGCACTTGAAATCCTCGCTTCTTTCGTGCTTCAGCGGGATCTGGTACGGGCACCGCGTCCAAGAGCCCCTGTGTGTACGGGTGCGCTGGGCGACGGAACACTGATTCCGCGTCACCAATCTCCACAATCTTGCCCAAATACATCACCGCGATTGAGTCCGCCATGTAATACACGACTGCAAGGTCGTGACTCACGAAGACGTAGGAGAGATCTTTCTCCCTCTGCAGATTTTTCATCAAGTTGAGAATCTGAGCTTGCACCGAAACGTCGAGCGCCGAAACGGGCTCATCGGCAACAATGAGACGGGGATTAAGCGCTAAAGCTCGAGCCAGTCCAATGCGCTGACGCTGGCCACCGGAGAACTCGTGGGGGTAACGATTGGCCGCACGCTGATTGAGCCCCACGATGTCAAGCAGTTCATAGATTCGCCGTTGCCGTTCGACTTTGGATCCTTCTTTTTGAACGAACAGGGGCTCACCGATGATGTCGTTGACACTCATGCGCGGGTTTAGCGACGAATAAGGGTCCTGGAACATCATTTGACGTTGAACATGATCCTCGCGGGACATTTTGTGATCCGGGTCAGTCACCAACCGGTCATTGAGGTAGATCTGACCAGACGTGAGCGTTTCAAGACCGACCAGCATTCGCCCGATCGTGGTCTTGCCACAACCCGATTCTCCTACAAGCCCGAAGGTCTCGCCCTCGTTGACCGTGAAACTCACATCGGAAACCGCGTGCACGGCACCCACCTTGTGGTGGACTAGTCCGCCCTTGATGGGGAACTCCTTCACCATGTGCTCAACGCGCGCGAGCTCCTTGTGTGGCGCGGCGTCGGCTGCTATCGAAGTAATGGGCGTCGCGACGATCGTCGTGAGCGGTCCTTCAACGGGGTGAAAGCAGGCGAACTGGTGAGGCATGTTTCCGGTGAGTTGCGGGTCCACCTGGCGGCACTGATCAGTGGCGTAGGCGCAGCGCGGCGCAAAGCGACACGCGACAATTACCTTCGTGAGGTCCGGCGGCATACCCGCTATCGAAACCAACTCCTGCTTCGAGGCCGTTTCAAGGCTTGGCATCGAGGCGAGAAGTGCCTGAGTGTAGGGGTGTCGCATCGACTTGAACAGTTCGTCGGTGGGTGACTCCTCGGCCTTTTTACCTCCGTACATGACGACGACGCGGTCAGTGCGCCCGGCGATCACGCCCATGTCGTGCGTGATGAGCAATACCGCCATGCTCAGTTCCTTACGAAGCTTGTCAAGAATGTCGAGAATCTGAGCCTGTATCGTGACGTCGAGCGCGGTCGTGGGTTCGTCTGCGATCAGTAGTTTGGGCGAACAAACTAGTCCCATCGCGATGATGACACGCTGGCGAAGACCACCAGAGAGTTCGAAAGGATACTGATCGAGCCGCTCCGCGGGCCGAGGCATGTCGACCATCTCCAGCACCTCGAGGGCACGCTTGCGGGCCTCGTCGTGGCTCGAGCCACGATGGATCCGAAACCCTTCACCGATCTGTCGGCCGATCTTCGTCGTGGGGTTGAGCGAACTCATCGGGTCCTGAGGGATCAGAGCGACGGCGTTTCCGCGCTGGGACTGCATTTCTTTCTCCGAGAGCGACGCCAGGTCGACCCCGTCGAGTTCAACGCTGCCCCCCGCGATGCGACCGTTGCCCGGCAGAAGACGCATGATGGCGAGACCCGTTGTTGTCTTGCCACAGCCCGATTCACCGACGAGACCGACGCATTCGCCAGGAGCGATGTTCAGTGAAAAATCGTCAACGGCGGTGGCGAATGTGTTGCTAGTGGTGAACTGGACCTTCAGATTTTTTACCGTTAGCAGCGACGACATAGTTACGCAATCCTACTCTTTTCCAGGGTTTTCATCGGTCCGCGTAACCCTCGGGGGCGGTCAGGTCAGTGACCTTTACGAGGTTAAACGCCACGTCATTCGGTGTTGGCCGCACGGGCCCTCGTTGACCAATGCGGCCAGGTGTCGAGGTGCGCCGTAGCCCTTGTTGGCGTCCCAGCCGTACTCCGGAAATTCGAGCGCGAGGTGTTTCATCGTGCGATCACGCTGCACCTTTGCCAACACCGACGCCGCCGCGATCGTTCCACTTCGACTGTCACCTTTAATAATCGTTGTATGAGCCAAGTCGGCGTAGTGAAGCGTTGGCGGGTCAAGGTGATCGTCACTGAAACGAAGTGGCGCGTTCAAAAGATTGAACGATCCATCTATGAGCGCAAAGGTAGGAACGAGCCGCAGTCCATCGAGTGCACGCGTGGCCGCAACGGCCAGCGCCAAGCGAAGTCCCCACCGATCAATTTCGATCGCGGACACCGAGCCGAGCGACCAGTCGCCAGCCCAGCGCTCAAGTGGCTCGACCAACGCTTCTCGACGCTTGGGGGTAAGAGCCTTCGAGTCGGTTAATCCAACTGGTGGACGTGCGTCCTCGGTGATCACCACCGCGCCAACCGTCATCGGTCCCGCTAACGCTCCGCGGCCAACTTCGTCCAAGCCAACGACTACCTCGCCGCGAGACAATAGAGGTCGTTCAAAGGCGAGGAGATCCAACGCAGGCACGCTCACACACAAATCGTACCTACGACCACGCAACGTAACATTCATCCTCATGGTCAAGGACGCCTTCGTAGTTCCCATCAAACGCTTCGACGTCGCCAAGGAACGTCTTCGTCTCGGCGGTGTCCCTAACGTCACGTCGTTGGCCCGCGAACTCGCGCTCGGTGTCCTGAAGAGTTGCTCACCGCGCCACGTCATTGTCCTGAGTGAATCCAGTGACGTGTCCGATTTCGCCCGAGAGCATGGTGCCGAGATTGTAGAGTCAGAGGCTTCGAATCTGAACGACGCAGTCCAAGGCGCCTACGGGCAACTCTCTTCACGATTTGATCGCTTGATCTTCGTGCACGGAGATCTTCGTCATCCCGAGGGATTGGCCGACTTTGCCCCAGACGCGGGCGTCACGGTCGTCCTGGATCACCTGGGTCTGGGCACGAACGTCCTGGTCGTCCCCACGATGACCGATTTTCGTTTCGCTTACGGACCGAACTCGGCGTCACTTCACCAGCAAGAAGCGCAACGCCTCGACATCGACGTTCATCTCGTTACCGATAGTCAGTGGCGCTTTGATGTGGACGAACCGAGCGATCTGAATAGTCCTTAGACAGCACTCAAGGGGGCCCTAGGGCCCCCTTGAGATCCAATTCTCGTTCGAGAATTGACTACTTCTTCTTTGCAGCAGCCTTCTTGGCTGGTGCGCGCTTCTTAGCGGCCTTCTTCGCAGCAGGACGCTTCTTAGCGGCCTTCTTCGCAGCAGGACGCTTCTTAGCGGCCTTCTTCGCAGCAGGACGCTTCTTA
>Ga0208357_1000845_pt1 | contig 23462 bp, 20 predicted proteins | sample NGESurdeep092012_6_FD_184487 | JGI IMG/M metagenome (GOLD analysis project Ga0208357, IMG submission 184487) | Arctic peat soil microbial communities from Barrow, Alaska - NGEE Surface sample F52-2 deep-092012 (SPAdes) | ecosystem: Environmental > Terrestrial > Soil > Wetlands > Peat ...
TCGCCGCCGTCGACCTCGAGCGCGTCGAGCTGCGCGCGCATCTCGGGCAGGGCGAGCAGTTCGCGCGTTCGATCTTCGTGGCGCTTGCCGAGCACGGCTTCGCAGGCGTGACTGAACGGGCCGTGGCCGATATCGTGCAGGACCAGCGCGGCGCGCAGCAGCCGTCGCTGGTATGCGACGTCGGCTTCGTCGGCAAAGAAATGGCGGCCGTGGGCGGCGATCGTATCGAAGGCGCGGCTACCCATTGCCAGCGCGCCCAGCGCGTGGCTGAAGCGAGAATGTTCGGCCGAGGGGAAGGCGAGATAGGCCAAACCTAGCTGGCGCAACCGCCGCAGGCGTTGCATGACCGGCGTATCGAGCAGCCGGGCCTCGGCGGCCGTCAGCTCGATAAAGTGGTGGACCGGGTCGAAGATTCGCTTCACGCCGGGAGTGGTTTCGGTTGCGCTCGCCGTTCTCCCTGACGGAAAACGGCCCGCGCAACCGAATCTGTGCGGCCGTGGGATTCGACCAAGGGGCGATTCGCGAAATACACGCGCGAATCGACATCGCGAGCTTCATCGGCCAGTACGTCTCGCTGCGCAAACGCGGCAACGACCTGGTCGGACTGTGCCCGTTCCACAGCGAGAAGACGCCCTCGTTTCACGTCCATCCGGATCGCGGGTTCTTCAAATGCTTCGGCTGCAACGAGGGCGGCGACGTCATCGCCTTCGTGCGCAAACTCGAAAACCTCGATTTCCCGGACGCCGTGCGCCTGCTCGCGGCCAAGGCCGGCGTCGAACTCGAGCCCGAAGATCCGCGCACCGCGCGACGCCGCAACGAGCGCGAAGCGATCTACGAAGCCAACCGGCTGGCCGCGGCCTTCTTCGCGCGCACGCTCAAGGGCCAGGCCGGGGCCGGGGCGCGCGCGTATTGCGAAAAGCGCGGCTTGAGCGCGGCGACCGTCGATGCGTTTGGATTGGGGTACGCGCCCGATTCGTGGGACGCGCTGACCCACGAGTTGCAAGGCGCCGGGGTGGACCTTGAGCTGGCGGCCACCGCCGGCTTGCTCAAGCCCGGCCAGCGCGGGTTTTATGACTTCTACCGCGACCGGCTGATGGTGCCGACCTTTTCCACCACCGGCGAGGTGATTGCGTTCGGCGGCCGGGCGTTGGGCGATGCAGAACCTAAATATCTGAATACGACGACGACGCCGGTCTATACCAAGGGGCGCTTTCTCTTCGCGCTCAACGTCGCCCGGCGTGCCGCCCAACGCGAACGCACGATCGTCGTGGTCGAAGGATATCTGGACTGTATCGCGCTGCACCAGGCCGGATTTGAAAATACCGTGGCGGCGTTGGGGACGTCGTTTACCGACGAGCAAGCCGTCGAACTGCGTAAGTACGCCGACAACGTCTACCTTTGCTTCGACGGCGATACGGCCGGAGCCAACGCCGCGGTCAAGGCCATCGACATCTCGTCCAAGGTGCTCGAACACGCCGGCACCTCGGTGCGCATCGTGATCTTGCCGCAGGGACAAGATCCCGATTCGTACGTGCGCGAGCACGGCGCGCAAGGCTTTGCGGCGCTGCTGGCCGCGGCCAAACCGTCGATCGAATACAAGATGGATCCACAGCTCGATCGCTTGCGCGGGCGCTTCGATTCGCCGGCGACGATCGCGCGCGCGGCCGAGCAGTTGATTCGCGAGATGACCCCGCGCGAAGAATGGGACCGATGGCGCGTCTACGTGGCGAACCGTCTGCAGGTGAACGTCGACGACCTTCGAAACAGCCGCTTCTTCGCAAACAACGCCAACTTCGCGCCGCGATCGGGGGCAAGCGGCACGGTGGGCAGCCGGCACGCTCCGGCCGGGGTTGCGTCGCTTTCGTTCGAACGCGAAGTTCTTTCTATCGTTCTGGAAGAGCCGGCCCTTGCCGCGGAGTTCGCCCCGCGCATACCGCCGGAGCGATTCGACAATCAGATCTACCGGCACATCTACGAGCGGATCGTGCAGGGTGCCGGCAGCATCGGGGACACGGCGGGACTCTACTCGCTGTTCGCCGACGACCAACCAAGCCTCGAAGTACTCACGGCGCTCGGGCAGTCGGATCGCAGCAGTACGGTTCGGTACGGCGACGGGGGCCAGCGGCGCGAACATCTCGAGCGGGTGGTCGACCGGCTGCAACTCGAAGACGCTAAAAAGCGTTATCAGGAACTGTCCCACCTGATCGACGACCTGGCCACCGCACGACAACCCGTCCCGACGGACCTGCGCGGTGAGTTCGATGCGCTCGCGACGAAATTAAAGAAGTAAATTCGAGAGAATCGAACGTAAATAGGGACGTCAAGTACATCGAAGGGAGGTGAACGCAAAAAATATGGCACGTAAGAAATCCGGTTCCGCGGTCGTTGAGGCGCCGGTCCTCTCGCCCGACGAGCTCAAGAAGCGACTAATCGCGCGTGGCAAGAGCCGCGGCTCGCTGACCTATGAAGAAATTAACACCGCCTTCGACGCGCTCGAAGACGTCAATCCCGACGTTATCGACGACTTTTTCGAAGAGCTGGCCGGCCTGGGCATCGAGATCGTCGATGAATCTAAGGACGAGAAGCCCGAGCGCGACCCCGAAGCCGCCGAGCCCGAGATCGCGATCATCCCCGAGGGGGTGTCGCTCGAAGATCCGGTCCGCATGTATCTCAAAGAGATCGGGCGCGTTCCGCTCCTGACGATGGAACAAGAGAAGTCGCTGGCCATGGCCATCGAAAACGGCGAGAACGAATTGGCGCGCAATGGCAAGAGCGACGCGCAGCTAGTCTATTTGGGCGACGAAGCCAAACGGCAGTTGACCGAGGCAAACCTGCGGCTGGTCGTATCGATCGCCAAGAAATATGTCGGACGCGGAATGCTGTTCTTGGACTTGATTCAGGAAGGCAACCTTGGTTTGATCCGGGCGGTCGAAAAGTTCGATTATCGCAAGGGCTATAAGTTTTCAACGTACGCGACCTGGTGGATTCGTCAGGCGATCACGCGCGCGCTGGCCGATCAAGCCCGCACGATCCGCATTCCGGTCCACATGGTCGAAACGATCAATCGCTTGATCAAGATCTCTCGACAGTTGCTGCAGGAACTGGGTCGCGAACCCAGCGTCGACGAGATCGCGACCTCGATGGGGCTCACCCCCGAAAAGGTTCGCGAGGTCATGAAGATTTCGCAAGAGCCGATCTCGCTCGAAACGCCGATCGGCGAAGAAGAAGATTCTCATTTGGGCGATTTTATCGAAGATCAGGAAGCCGTGGCCCCGGCCGAAGCGGCGTCGGTCATGCTCCTCAAAGAGAAGATGCAGGACGTCTTGCAAAATCTTACCGAGCGCGAGCGCAAGGTTTTGGTGTTGCGATTCGGCCTAGAAGACGGTCACCAGCGTACGCTCGAGGAGGTCGGCCAAGAGTTCGGCGTCACACGCGAGCGCATACGTCAGATCGAAGCCAAAGCGCTACGCAAGCTGCGTCACCCTTCACGCGGCAAAGCGCTCAAGGACTACTGGTCGAACGAGTAGCGCCGGCGGCGCTACATACCGTGCGAGGCGTTCGAGGTCGGCTTCACCAGCGGGTTCATGTCGGCGAACGCGCCGTTGGGATTGGGTTTCACCCACACGATCAAATCCCAGATGCGCGGAAAGTCGAAGACCTGCGACACCGCCGCGGCATTGGGGACTAAACCCATCTTGACAAGCGTTGCGGCTTGCGGATCGGCCAGGTTGCCGCCGGCCGCGACGAAGGCTTTGGCCGACGTGGCGCGGCCGTAGACGATCTTCCCGGTCGCGTCGGTGTAGACGAAGTGGACGTGTTCGCGAAAAGGTCCCCAGCGCGCCGGGTCGACGCCCCACAGCGCGGGCGGTTTGGTCGCGTACGGCTGGGAGAAATCCGCGCCGAGGAGGTTGCCGTTTGCGTCGTACCACAGTTGGCTGGGCTGGCTCGGATCGGCGCTGGTCCAGTGGAGGTTCGCGTACGAAATCGATCCGGTCGAGTCTTCGTTGGTATAGCGGAAGTACCCAGCCCGTTGGGCGTCGGCGGCGGTGGGGAAGCGCGCCATCAAGTCGGTTTGAATCTGCGAGACGAAGGCGATCTCGGCGCCGTGGGGCTTGGGCGGAAGTTTGTCCGCTGCGCAAACGCTGCCGGTGGCGACGATCGTCGCCAGTGCGATCAAGGCGAACGTAAACTTCTGCATGACGATGCTCTCCTCACAACGGTCAAGTTGGCGACGGCAATGGCGATGCGGCCGCGCTTAGGGTCGATGTCGGTGACGGTTCCGGAGAGGGCGTCGGGCTCCTTGTCGGCTTGGGCACCGGCGTCGGCAGGGGCGCGAACGGCAGCGCGCGGTACGACGCTGCCGGGACGTCGACCGGGAACTCCAGCGGTGTGGGCGTGGCGACCACCGCTACGCCCGCTTCGAGCGAAACCGAGGCGACGGTTCGCGCGCGCAGGATGCTGCCGGGCCCGAGCATGACGTTGCGGCCTTTGCGGAACGCCTGATAGAGCGTGTGGAGGGGAAAAATGATGTCGGCGACCGTGTCTTCGACGCCGACGGTCGCTTCGTGTCCGGTCGAAACGTAGGGGGTAAGATGCGACGTCGGCGTGCGAAGAGGCAGATCTTCCCCATTGGAAAGACGCATCGGCAGAAACGCGATGTCGACGAAGCCGTAGTAGTCGCCGGACTGCGCGCGCGCGACGCGTATCGCCCGGATCTGCACGGGTGATCCGGCCGGCGCGACGATAACGCCGCCCAGGACCAACGCATCGCGTAGATGCGCGCGAACGATGTCGCCCGATGTGTTCGCCGTCGACGAGATCGGATCGTCGAGCACGAACAGCAAGCTAGAATCGAACGCGAGCTGGTCGCCCGGGACCGCCGACGGTGCGGGCGTGACGGGATCGGGCCGGTGCGCCGGCGGCGGCGTCGGAACCGGAATCGCTAGACCGGTGCCGCCTGCAGCCGCGGCCGCGCCGAGCAGCAGCGCCGCGAATGCGAAACCCGAAAAGCTAGCTCGCGCGCTTCTTTTCGCTTTCGGAGATGGCGGCGGCGCGTTTTCCGTCCTCGATGAGCTGTTTAACTCTTTGGCCACCCTTTTGTCCGATCTTTTCATAGAAGTTGGGGCCGTAGCGGTCGCGTGTGGCTTCGCCGCCTTTCTTGCCACCCTTCTTGCCGATCTCTTCGTAGAACTCGTGGCCGTGTGCCTCTTTGGTGGCCAAGCCGCCCTTGCGGCCGATGGCTTCATAAAAGGCGGCGCCATATTTTTTCTTGACGGTCTCGCCGCCTTTTTGACCGGCCTCGCGAACCGACATGGGTTTCTTGGGGATTTGTGGGTCTGACATAACTGTTGTTGTTACCTTTGGTTTCTTGGACCGCCCGGGAAGGACGGCGGACGTTCTGTATATAGTTAGAACGCAGAACCATGCCGAAAAGGTGGTGAACGTTTCATGAGGATTTCCTGGGTAGTTCCTGTGCTCGTGCTCGCGCTGAGCGGGCAGACGCCGCCGATGCCCGTGCCGGTCACGATCTTGCAGTTCGAACGGGCCCGCTCGCTGGGCGACGGCGCGCTTGCACGAGCCCTGGCGTCTCCCGACGAAGCGATCGCCGCGCGGGCGGCGTTGGCGATCGGCCGCACGAAATTGCCGGCTGGCGAAAGCTTGCTGCTCGATGCATCGAGCGATCCGCGCGTCGGCGTACGCGCGATGAGCGTCTACGGCCTGGGTCTGATGGCGACGGGAAACGCTGCGGCGCACATTCTCGCTGCGATGCACGATCCGTCCTCGGCGGTTCGCTTAGCGGCCGTCGACGCGCTAGATCGATACGAAGCCGCGCACGTTCTGCGCGGCGAAGAAACGTCCGCGGAGTCTTCGCTCGCCGGCGCTCTGGCCGGCGACGGCGACGTGCTCGTGCGCGGTCGCGCGGCCATCGCGCTGAGCGAGTTCGCGAACGGTCCGCGCGGCGATGCGGCCTCGCGCGCGCTGCTTTCGTCGTTTGCGACCGAGAAAAACGCGGGCGTTCGCGAGCGCGTCATGTGGACGATCTTTCGCGGTTATCCGATTCGCGTGCCGCGCGAAATCCTCGTGGGCGCGCTGCGCGATAGCGATGAGGTCGTCCGGATCGAAGCGGTGCGCGCGTTGGGGCGCGTCAAGAACCGCGACGCGGTTGCCGCATTGCAGCCGATGCTCGACGATCCTTCTTGGCGCGTGCAAGAACAGGCAGCCGAGTCGATCCGCCAACTCAACGGACAAGCGCTCACCGACCATTGGACCGCCATTCCCGCCGGGATTCATCTTCCGCCGACTCGACCGGATTCGCTGGCCGGAATCTCCGCGCTGCCGCGCGTCGGTCCCGCAAGCACACCGGCCGCGCCCGCCGCGCCCGCCGCGATACTGAATCCGTCGATCGATCCGCAAAGCGCGGCCGACATGGCGGGTCCGGCGCGTGGCGCGCACCCCCGCGTGCGGGTGGTGACAACCCAAGGGAACCTGTACGTCACCCTCTATCCCGAGTGGGCGCCGCTGACCGTCGAAAATTTCCTCAACGTTGCGGGCGACGGCTACTACGACAACAACCGCTGGTTTCGCATCGTGCCCGATTTCGTCGTGCAGACCGGCGATCCAACCGACAACGGCGACGGCGACGCCGGCTACACGATCGGTGCCGAAGAGAATCCGATCGACCAGCACTCCTACGTCATCTCGATGGGATTGAATTACACCGACCCGCCCGACGCGCACGCGATTCGAGATTCGGCGGGCACGCAATATTACATCACTCTTTCCCCGCAGTACCACCTAGATCGTGATTTCACGGTCTTCGGTCAGGTCACCAGCGGCTTCGACGTGCTCGCCCGCTTGATCGAATCCGACCGCATCCTGCGCATCGAAAGGCTCCCCGATGTCACGCTGTAAACTCGCGCTCCCGCTGTGCTTCGCGCTGACCGCATGCGGGCATCCCGGCAACCTTCCCGTCGACGTCAAGCAATGCGACACCGTTTTGCAAGGCAGCACGGTGTCGATCACGGGGCTGTTCGAAAACGAGGCCGACAAACCGGCGCGCGACGCCCGTTTGCAGATCGACTTTTACCACGACTTCAAATTCACGCGCGTCACCGGCGTCGCCGATTTCAACCCCAACCTCGAACCCCAGACGCGGCGTTCCGTCGCGCTCATCCTCGCCGGCGCGCAAGGCGTCAATGGCCAAGCCCAACGCTGCGCCGTCGTCCACATCGACTACGCCGATGGAACGACCGCCGACGCCCCGGGTTCGTGATCGCGAGCTCAGAAGACGTGTTTTGAATCGAGAAGGATCGTGACGGGGCCGTCGTTGAGGAGTTCGACTTGCATGTCGGCGCCGAACTCGCCGTAGGCGACGGGGATGCCGGTCGCGGCGATTGAGGCGCCGACGCGTTCGTAGAGCGGTTTGGCGATCTCTTCGCGAGCGGCGGCGATAAACGACGGGCGGCGGCCTTTGCGGACGTCGCCGTGCAAGGTGAACTGCGAAACGAGCAGGATCGATCCGCCGATGTCGCCGACGCTTCGGTTCATCAGCCCGGCGTCGTCGCAGAAGATGCGCAGGGTCACGACCTTCTCGGCCATCCAGCGCGCGTCGGGGTCGCCATCGTCGCTGCCGACGCCAAGCAGCACCAGCAGACCGTTGTCGATTTCGCCGGTAACGCGCGAACCGACGCTGACGCTCGCACGGGTGACGCGTTGCACGACGGCGCGCATTAGTGCCAGAAGATCGAGGAGACGGCGAAGAAGAGGTTCTCGCGGCGCTCGAGGACGCGACGGTAGAAATAGCCGGCCCAATGCGTGCCGAACGGGACGTAGACGCGCAGGCGGTAGCCCTCGGCGACGAGTTGACGCTGGACTTCGGGGCGGCAACCGTAGAGCATTTGGAACTCGAAGCGCTCGGATGCGATGCCGTTCTCGCGTGCGAAGGTCTTGATGTGGGCGATGATGCGGCGGTCGTGGGTCGCGATGCCGGGATAGGTACCGTCGATCAGCAGGCGTTTGGCGCACTCCAGATATGCCGCTCGAATCTCGGACATGGGTTTGATGGCGATGGCGGGGTCTTCGTTATAGGCCCCCTTGCACAGGCGGACCCGCGCGCCCAGTTCGATCGCGCGTTCGACATCGGCGGGCGTGCGCTTGAGGTAGGCCTGCAAGACGGGACCGACGTTGCGATGCCGCGCGAACGCGCGTTCGAAAACGTCGAGCGTTCGCTGCGTAACGGGACTGCCTTCCATATCGATGCGTACGAAGGGATCGTCGTTCTCTTGCGCGCGCTCGAGCACGGCCGCGAGATTCTCCAGCGCAAGGTCCTCGCCGATGAGCAAGCCCATCGCCGTGAGCTTGACCGAGACGTTGGTGCGCAGGCCCGACGAAGCGATCGCACCGAGCATGCGCAGATAGGCGTCGCGAGTTTGCGCGGCGGTTTTGGGTTCGAGCACGTCTTCTCCGAGGAAGTCCAGCGTCGCGGTCATGCCGGCGGCGTTGAGTTCGGCGACGGCGGCCAGCGCCGACTCGATCGTTTCGCCCGCGACGAAGCGTTTGGCCAAAAAAAAGAAGCGTTTTTGAAATGGCGAGTCCGGCGAGAGCAGACGGTCGACAAAGGGCGGCATACGTCGGGGCTATACGACGCGCCGACGCAAAACCCACTGGCCGCCCAGCACCGCCGCCGCCAGGATCGCAAAACCGTAGCACAAGCCTAACGCTGGGGTGACGCCGGCGGCCGAGAGCCGCACGTAGACTTCGACGGGCAACGACGTCGGATGATAGGCCAGCACGCTGGTCGCGCCATATTCGCCGATCGCGCGAAGCCACGCAAACGCAACGCCGGCGCCCAGATTGCCCAGCGCGGCCGGCATAGCGATGCGGGCGAAGATGCGCCATTCGCTCGTGCCCAGGGTCCGCGCTGCCTCTTCGGGCAGTGCGTTTAAGCCACCGAAGGCCGCGCAAGCCGTGATGGCCACGAAGGATCCGGCCACAAAGAACTCGGCGAGCACGACGCCGGGGAATGCGTCCACGATCGGTATGCCATGGGCGAGCAGGACGGCGCCCAGGGGACTGCGGGTGCCCACCACGTGCAGAAGCATGATTCCCGAGGCCACCGGGGGGAACGCCAGCGGCAGGGCCAGGGCAAAGAGCGCGGGCCCGCGCAGCCCGCGGGCGCAGTGCGCCAGCCAGTAGCCCGCCGGCACCCCCAACAGGGTGGCCAGGGCCGTCGCGCACAGCGAGGCGGCCAGCGAGACTTGCAGGGGGCCAAAGCCGCCGTTTCGGAACGCGTCAAAGGCTTGCCCCGGCGGTACCGCTACGAGCAAGGCGAGGATCGGCCCGAACATCGCCGCGACCAAGAGGCCGGTTGCGAACGGAAAGAAACGGCTAGGCGAACCAACGTTCATAAGGCAAACTTTACCAAAACCCTCATCGGGTTGCGAGGCTCGAAGGTCACCCACGCGAACGGAGGCGGGGTGAACCAGAGAACTTGGCGAGTACTCATCGCCGACGATGATCCCGCGGTCTGCGCATTGATCGATACGGTCCTGCGCAAGGGACCCTACGAAATGGTCACATGCGGCGATGCCGAAAGTGCCCTGCTGTCAATCGACTGCGATGGGCCCTTTGACGTTATCATATGCGATTTCATGCTGCCGGGAATCTCTGGGATCGACCTCGTCGAGCGAATTCGCTCGGACGAGCGAACGCGCGCGCTTCCGATCCTGATGATCAGCGGTCACACCAACTATGCGATGGACGGACGCGCTCGGACCGCCGGGGCCGACATCTTTCTCAACAAGCCGTTCTCGATCTCGCAATTACGCTCGGCCGTGAGTACGCTGCTTGACCCGATCCCATCGCAAGGAACCGTCTCGAGCGCAGCCGCACTCTAGGGAACCTAACCGCCGCGCGAACCCCGTTCTCCGATGACCGCCGTCATCAAGATTGCCGTCGTGGCGCTGTCGCTCGCGCTGGACGTTTTTGCCGTCAGCATCGGCGTGGGCGTGCGCGGCGCATCGACGGCGGCCAAGATCCGGATCGGCATCGCCTTCGCGGGCGCCGAGATTCTCATGAACCTCATCGGCGCCGGCCTGGGCCTAGCGCTCGGGCACCTCATCGGCACGGTAGCGGGCTACTTCGGCTTCGCGGCGTTGTTCGGTCTGGGAACGTACATGATCGTCGAAAGTTTGCGCGAGGCCAAACAGCATCGGCCGTTGGACATGAGTCGCGGTTGGGGCTTGGTGATTGCCGCGCTCTCGATCAGCCTGGATTCGTTGGGGATCGGCTTTTCGATTCTGTACATCGGCGTCCCGCTGGTCGCCGCGCTGACCACCATCGGCGTCGTCTCGGTCGCTGCCACCACGTTGGGCGTCACCCTGGGTCGCATGCTGGGCTCGCGGGTCGAAGAGCGCGCCGAGATGTTTGCGGGCATCATCCTGGCGCTGACGGGCGTGGCTTTTGCCGCGCTCAAGGCGCTGAACATAGGCTAACGCGAAAGGCCCCCCATGGACGTTGGAGGGGCGCTGCTCGATCTCGCGCTGGGCGGGGATTCACCCGGGATCGCGGTCGTGGGAACGGGCAAGAACGTGGGAAAGACCGTTGCGGTCCGCGCGATCCTGGGCGCGGCGCAACGGCGCAAGCTCTCGACCGGTCTGGCATCGATCGGGCGCGACGGCGAGGCCGTCGACGCGGCCGACGGTCGACCCAAGCCGCGCTTTTTCTTGCGCGCGGGAACGACGTTCGCAACCGCGCGCGGCGCGCTGCCGTCCAGCCCCGCCGTCGAACTGCTGCGCGTTACCGAAATGCCGACGTCGGCCGGCGTCCTGGTGATCGCGCGCGTGCGCGAGCCGGGGTACTTTGAAATCGTTGGCCCTCCCACCGCTTCGGGCATTCGCGTGACGCTTGCGAACCTGCGCGCGCTCGGCGCGCGCCTGACGATTCTGGATGGCGCCGTCGACCGGGTGGCCGCCATAGCCGGCGACGATCGAGCGATCGTGGTAGCGACCGGCGCGGCCTCGGGTGCGACCATCGACGACGTTGCGACCCAGGCGCGTGCGATGGTCGAGCGTCTGGCAACGCCGGCCTTCGATCCGCTTCGGCCGTTTGTTAAAATTGACGGCGCGTTGACGCCCGGGGCCGCGGCGGAGGCGATCGCGCGCGACGAGCGGCGGCAGATCGTCGTGCGCGACCCATCGCAAATTGCAATCTTCGGACGCGCATTTCTGGGGCTCGCGCCGCGTTTGACCGTTCGTTGCGAACGTCCCCTGCGCGTGGTGGCAACCACGGTCGCTTCGATCGGCGGCGATCGCTATCTGGATCCGGTCGCCCTGGCGCGAGCGGTCGCGCAAGCTACCGGCTTACCGACATTCGACGTCTATGCCTCGGCCCGAGCCGCAGCGTGAACTACGACGGCCTGACCGACGCGACCACGGCGGGAGCGCTCGATCTGGCGTGGCTCGCCGCGCAACTCGAACCGGTCAGCGAATATGGAGCCCGCGTTTTTGAAAAGATCGAGCCGTTTGCCCGCGGCCGCGAAGCGGCGGCCCAGGCATCGGCACGCAGGATAGCCCACGCGGCCGAACAGATCGACGACGCGCTCGCGGACGCTGTTCGCGACGTGTTGCGGCGCGTCCCGGATATCGCCGCAGCCCGCGCGCGCGCGCGCATGGGGGACGTACTCGACGATGCCGCGTTCGTGGAGTTGCTGCGCTTCTGCGACGCATGCACGCAGCTGACGGCCCTGGTCGCCGGCGCGTCCGCGCTGGAATGGAAGACCGCCGACGGCATCGACGACCTGCGCGCGGTGCTCGAGCGCGGCCGCGCCGGGCAGAATGGATTTTATCTCGACGAGCGATTCGACGCGCGGCTGGCCGACACGCGGGTCGCCGCGCGCACCGCGCAAGCGTCCTACGACGCCGCGCGCCGACGATTGGCCGAACGCGTCGCCGGCGCCCTATCGCGCGAGGGTCTTGAGGACGAGTTCATCGTCATGCGGGCCGATCTGATCGGCGGGCTGCCTGCGGGCGTGCGCGCGATTCGCGAAGCCCCGACCTATCTGCTGTGCGCCCTGGAACTCGACGAACCCGCGCTGGAAGCGCTGCGAATTCGCGACGTTGCAACCCAAGCCGTCGCGATCGCCGAAGCCGAGGTGCGCGCGGCGCTTTCGCTTGAAGTGCGAACTCGCTGTCCCGCGCTGGACGAAGCGGCGATACGCTGCGGGCATCTCGACGTGCTGGTGGCCCAAGCGCGTTTCGCCAGGCGCTTTTCGTGCGTTCCGGCCGAGATCGTGGCCGACGGCGTCGTCGAGGTTCGCGACGCGCGCTTCCTTCCGCTCGAAGAGCGGTTGCTGCTCGAAGGTCGCACCTACGCGCCGATCGCGGCCGAACTCGATGGCGTCTGCGTCTTGACCGGACCGAATATGGGCGGCAAATCCGTCGCGTTGCAGACCTGTGGAGCGATCGCCGCATACGCAGCGCTGGGACTGCCCGTGCCCGCGGCGAGCGCGCGCGTCGCGCTGTTCGAGCGCATCGCGTGGCTGGGAATCGGCAGCGATGCCGAGTTGGGCGGCGTCCTCTCATCGTTCGCCAAAGAAGTCGTGCGCTTGCGCGACGTGCTGGCGCGCGCGTCCGAACGAACGCTGGCGCTCGTGGACGAGTTCGCGCGCACGACGACGCCGCAGGAAGGGCGCGCTCTGCTTATCGCGACGATCGAGCGCCTGCGTGCTGCCGGGGCGTGCGCGTTCGTAGCCACGCATCTCGCGGGGGTCGCCGGGGCGGCACGGGCGCGTCACTACACCGTGCGTGGATTGCGCGATAGCCCCCAGCCAGCGGCCGACGGCGATTTGGAAGGGGCGCTGGCGTCGCTGGCCCGTTCGATGGATTACACGTTGATCGAAGTCGCCGGGGACGAGGTCGGTGCGGCCGATGCCATCGCGCTGGCAGCGCTCCTAGGCCTCGACCGGGAGTTTATCCAATCCGCCTACGTGCACCTAAAAGAGCGGCCGTGGATCCGCTAATCATCACGTGCGCGCCCGTTGGCGCCGAGGTGATGCCCGACCAGACGCCTCACTTGCCCGTGACGCCCGAACATTTGGGGCGGACGGCAGAGGAGATTCGCGCGGCGGGCGCCTCGATCGTACACGTGCATTGTCGAGAAGATGACGGCCGCAATACGCACGCGGTCGAACGGTTCGCGCAGGCCTATGCCGAGATTCGCGAGCGCAGCGATCTGATCGTGCAATTTTCGACCGGTGGTGCGATCGGCATGCAGCCGCAAGAGCGCGCGGCGGTGTTGCAACTGCGGCCGGAGATGGCGACGTTAACCTGCGGCTCGGTGAACTTCGGCGACGATATTTTCGAAAATTCGTTTCCGATCATGCGCGGCCTCGCGCAGGCCATGACGCGCTACGGCGTGCGCCCCGAGTTGGAGATTTTCGACAGAGGGCATCTGGCCAACGCGCGTCGCTTGGCCAAAGACGGATACCTGAGCCTGCCGCAGCACGTCGACTTCGTCTTGGGCGTTCCGGGCGGCATGGAAGCGACGGTGCAAAACCTTTGCGATCTGGTCGACGATCTTCCGGCGGGCTGTACCTGGTCGGTGGCCGGCATCGGCCGCCAGCAACTCGCGATGGCGATGGCCGCCATCGCCATGGGCGGACACGTCCGCGTCGGCCTCGAGGACAACCTCTACTACAGCAAAGGGCGCTTGGCCACCAATGGCGAGCTGGTCGCCAGGGTGGCTCGCATCGCCGCGGAGTTCGGACGTCCGGTCGCCACCCCGCAGCAGGCGCGCGAGATCTTGGGTTTGGGACCGCAGCGTTCTCCGCAAGGACTCCCTGCGGTCGCGCCTAACTAGCGGCGGCCGATGTTCAACTACGTCGTCCGAAGGACGTTGCAGGCGATCCCGCTCTTGATCGTCATCTCGATGATCCTGTATGGAATTTTGAGCGAGGCGCCCGGAGGCGCCCTGGCGCCCTATCTGGCCAACCCGCATATCACCGCCGCCGATATCACGCGCCTCAAGCACAACCTCGGTTTGGACGCCCCTATTCCGGTGCGCTATGCCATTTGGCTCGGACACGTGGTAACCGGAGATTTCGGGTACTCGGCGAGCAACTCCGAGCCGGTTCTGCAAGCGATCGTCGACCGCGTTCCGGCGACGCTGTCGCTGATGGCCACCTCCTTGGTGCTCTCTCTGCTGGTCGGCCTGGCGCTGGGAATATATTCCGCGGTGAAGCCATATTCGCTCGCCGACTATTTCATTACGACCTTCGCATTCTTCGGACAGTCGATGCCCGTCTTTTGGCTCGCGCTGATGCTGCAATTGGGTCTGGCGGTCCACGGAATCCCGTTGCCGGCCGGATATATCATCAAATTGCCGTCGGCTGGAATCGCTACCGACACGGACAACTTCAGCCTGCCCGATCATTTGGTACACTTGGTCTTGCCCGTGATCGTGCTCTCGTTCTTGTCGCTCGCGCTGTACAGCCGCTTCACGCGTTCCTCGATGCTTGAGGTGATGCGCACCGATTACATGCGCACGGCCGCCGCCAAAGGGCTGAGCTTCCCCACGATCGTGCTCAAGCACGGCCTCAAGAACGGCCTGATCCCGCTGGTGACCATCGTCGCGCTCTCCCTGCCCGGTTTGCTCGGCGGCGCGATCGTGACCGAAACGATCTTCTCTTGGCCGGGAATGGGACGGCTCTTTTACAACGCGCTGCTGCAGGAAGACATCGCGCTGCTGATGGGCTACCTGTGCTTGGTCTCGGCGATGGTCGTCTTCTTTAACCTCTTCGCCGACGTCGCGTATGCTTGGCTGGATCCGCGGGTGAAATATGATTAACGCGGACGCAGGATTGGCGATGACCGTCGGCGACATCGACGACACGGTCTACAAACCGGTCGGTTTCTGGCGCAAACTTAGTCGGCACAAGCTCGCGGTCGTCGGTCTGGTCGTGCTGGTGCTGGTGATCCTCAGCGCGGTGTTCGCCAAGTTCCTTGCCCCGTTCGATCCAACGGCCATCGACAACAAGTGGTGGAATGGCGACCCCGTACCGCCGTGTTTCATCAACGCGGCGATCTGCGGCCATCACCTCTTGGGCACCGACGAGGTCGGCCGCGACTTGCTGTCGCGCCTGCTCTTCGGAGCGCAGATCTCGTTGCAAGTTGCGGTCTTTGCGGTAATCATCGAGATCTCGATCGGAACGCTGTTGGGGGCCATCGCCGGCTTCTACGGCGGCTGGGTCGATTGGCTGCTCATGCGCATCACGGATGTCTTCCTTTCGATCCCGCTGCTGCCGCTGTTGCTCGTGCTCACCGGCATCGTGGCGGCGTCGTCCAACAAGGCCTCGCTGAGTTTCGGGGTGATCGTCCTGATCATCGGCGCGCTCTCCTGGCCCAGCGTCGCGCGTCTGGTGCGCGCGTCGTTCCTGTCGCTTCGCGAGCGCGAGTTCGCCGAGGCCGCGCGTGCGGTCGGCAACCGCGACGGCCGAATTATTTTCCGGCACCTCTTGCCCAACGCGATCGCGCCGATCGTCGTGCAGGCAACGCTGGACGTGGCCAACTTCATCATCCTGGAATCGACCCTCTCGTTCTTGGGCTTCGGCATTCAGCCCCCGACGGCGTCGTGGGGCAACATGCTGGCCAACGCCGAGGCGACCCTGACCAGCGGATGGTGGGTGGCCGTCTTCCCGGGCCTGTGTATCCTGGTCACCGTGCTGGCGATCAATTTCATCGGTGACGGCCTGCGCGATGCGCTTGACCCCAATATGAGGTAGGCTGATATACTACCTCGGCCGGTGGGACCGGCAGATATCGGGCCGTGGCGGAATTGGTAGACGCACTGCCTTGAGGTGGCAGCGCTGGCAACGGCGTGGAAGTTCGAGTCTTCTCGGCCCGAAATTCGTTCTTAAGACCCCGACGATGCCGCGAAAGCGGCATCGTCGTTTTGCGAAACAAGCGGGGTCCGCGCGGCGTATTCCCGATGAGATGGCTCCTGGAGTGTTTGCAGCATGTGGTTGACTCGTTTTGCCTTGACGCGTCCGGTCATCACCGCGATGGTCTTCATCGCGTTGGTGCTCTTTGGTTTCGTTGCCTATTTCCAAATCGGCCGAAGCCAGGACCCGCCCGGAACGACGTTCCCGATCGTCGTCGTCTCGGCGTCGTATTCGGGCGCCTCGCCGCAAGAGATGGAGAAGCTGGTCGTCAAGCCGATCGAAGATCAGCTCGATGGCATCGATCATCTGGATCAGATGTCGGCCACGGCACAAGAGGGCACCGCGTCGGTCGCCGTGCAGTTCAAGTTGGGGACCGATCTCAACATCGCCGCGATCGACGTACAGCGTCGGGTGGACACGGCTCGCGTCTATATGCCCAGCGACTTGGATCCGCCCTACGTGTATAAGAACGGTTCCGACGAACCGCTTTTGGACCTCGCGGTTAGTTCGAACTCGCTTTCTCCCACGCAGTTGGCCGACGTCGTCACCAATCGCGTCGAACCGGTACTCAAGCAGATTCCCAACGTCGAGAGCGTCGACGTGTACGGCGCGCGCACGCGCGAGTTCCACGTCGAGCCCAACCCAGTCGCGCTCAACGGCCTGGGTGCGACGCTCGGCGACGTCTTCGGTGCGGTCGCCAGCAACAACGCCAACCTCCCCGGCGGTCTCATGGAACAGCCGACGCGCGAGATGTCCGTATCGGTCCACGCCGACGTCAACGCGGCCTCAGACCTCGCGGCCGTTCCGCTGCCCGTTCCGGGGTCCAGTTCGCGGCTGCTCACGGTAGGCGACGTCGCCGCGACCAGCGATAGTTTTGCCGATCAGCGTTCGATCTCGAAGTTCAACGGCCAGCCACGCCTCTACGTCAGCTTGAGCCGCGACATCACCTCGGACGAGATCACCTCGACCAAGATCGCGCGCGATCACCTCGTGCAGATCGAGCAGCAGTTCCCGCAGCTGACCTTCCATGAAATCGACGCGCCGGCCGATTATACGAAGAAGGAGCTCAACGGGGTCTGGCTGTCGCTGGGCGAGGGGATCTTGCTCACGGCGATCGTCATGTTGCTCTTCCTGCACGCTTGGCGCAACGCGCTCGTCGTGCTGGTCGCCATCCCGACGTCGATCTTTTCAACCTTCGTCGTAATGCGCGCTCTGGGATTCACCTTCGATTTCATGTCGTTAATGGCGCTATCGCTGATTATCGGGATATTGGTGGACGACTCCATCGTCGTGTTGGAGAATATCACGCGACATCGCGACTTGGGAGAAGCGCCGCACGATGCCGCGATCAACGGCCGTACGGAGATCGGATCCGCAGCGATCGCCATCACGATGGTCGACATCGTCGTGTTCTTACCCATTGCATTTATGCCGGGCATCGTCGGCGAATATCTCAAGGAGTTCGGGCTAGTGGTCGTGGTCGCGACCCTCTTCTCGCTACTCGTTTCGTTCACGCTGACGCCGCTGCTGGCAGCTGCCTGGAGTGTTAAGGAGCGCACTCCGGCGCGACCAAAGTGGTTCGATGTCCTAGGCCGCACGAGGACGAACTTGATTCTGTTGGCGACGGCGGGTGTGCTCTTCGCCCAGCCGTGGATCTACGGCCACGTCCTGGGGGTAATGCTCGCGGCTTTGCTGATCGTCAACCAATTCGTACAGCGCTACGATCGCATCGTCGCTTTTTATCGCGACGTCGCGCTGCCGTTCGCGCTTGCAAACGGAACGTTCGTCGTATTCGTCTGTGCGATGCTGCTGGTCAACGCGTTCGCGTTGCTCGTCGGCGGTACGGCGACGTTCTTCGTCAACGGTGTCGGCTTTGGCGGTGCGCTGGCGGTGTTCGCCGCAAGGGCAACGCGCGCGGGTTGGCGCGGCGGTAGGATGCGAGCGAAGATGCTCGCGGCGACGCTGGCCATACCGATTCTATTGGCGCCGATTACCTGGAGCTTGGGTCAGTTGTCGTTCGATTTCGTGCCCTCCGAGCAGACCGGCGCGATCAGCATGAGCCTCACGTATCCGCCCGGCACGCCGATTCTCGCGACCTCGAAATATACCGACGCGATCGACAACGCGATCCTGAGGATCGATGGAATACAATCTGTCAGTTCGACGGTCGGAAGGAAACCCTCCGGCGAATCGTCTTCGGTCGGCGGCAACTACGCAACGCTCAACGCGCAGACGCTCGAGAATCGGCGAGGCGATACCAATGCGATCATCGAGAAGATTCGCGGTTTGGCGTACCTCGCGCCGGGCGGTGACTTCCAAGTGTCTGGCGACAGCGGCGGGGGATCCGGGGTGCAGATCTCGTACGCGTTGCAGGGGCCGGACGAAGAACTCAACGCGGCGGCCGATAAGGTCGTGGCATTTTTGCGGAAAACGCCCGGCTCGATCAACGTGCAATCCAGCGCCGAAGTCGGAGCGCCCCGTTTGAACGTGCAGATCGATTCGTCTCGAGCGGCGGTCCTGGGCATCTCGCCGGGCGATGCCGCCGCGGCGGCCCGCATCGCCATCGACGGCGCGGTTGCGACCAAGGTGCGAACCCCCGACGGCTTGGTGGACGTGCGCGTACAGTTTCCCGCGGGCAATCGCAACACGCTGGAGTCCCTCAAAGCCGTTCGCGTGCGTGCGTCGGACGGGACGCTCGTGCCGCTGGCCGACGTCGCGACCTTCACAACCATCGTCGCGCCGACCAAGGTCGAACGCTTGAACCGCGAACGCGTCGTAAACGTGACCGGCGGCGTCCTGCCGACGTATTCTCTGGGCGCCGTTACGGCGCCGCTGCAAGCCGCCCTCAAGCAGCCGGGCTTCCTGCCAGCGAGCGTTCATCTGGAGGCTCAGGGCGACACGCAATACGAAATCGAAGCCCTGATCAACATGGCATTGGCGTTGGTCACCGCGTTCATGCTGGTCTATATGCTGATGGTCATTCTGTATAGCAACTTCCTCGAACCGCTGATCGTCATGTGCTCGGTCCCGCTGGCCATCATCGGCGCGTTCATGGGATTGGCCTTTATGAACTCGCCGTTGATCCGGATGTTCGAACCCAACAGCAATCAATCGCTCAACATCATCTCGGAGATCGGAATCGTCATGCTCTTCGGGCTGGTCGCCAAGAACGGGATCCTGCTGGTCGACTACTCCAACACGCTGGTCAAGCGTGGCATGCGCGTCCACGACGCCGTGCTGCAGGCCGCCGCCACGCGCTTCCGCCCGATCTTGATGACGACGTTCGCGATGATCTTCGGCATGTTGCCCCTCGCGCTGGGATTCGCCGAAGGCGCGGAGTTCCGCCAGGCCATGGGTACGGCCATCATCGGCGGCCTAATGTCCTCGCTCGTGCTCACGTTATTCGTCGTGCCGATGATCTACAACACCTGGATCGGCTACGCCGAACGCCGGGCCGATCGCCGCGCGGTCGTCGCCGAGATGCAGCCGGTCGTCGCGGCAACCGCAAGCGCGAACGCCTAGCGCACCAAGCGGGCGCCCGGCGTAGGTTCATGCCGCCGAGCGTATGGGTAAGAGGCCCTCATGAAATCTTTTGTTCGTACGTTCGTCGCCGCTTTGGCGACCGGAATCCTCAGCCTGGCATTCGCTCTTCCGATTCGCGCCGACGTGCCCGCAACGGTTTTTGTGAACGGCCAGAACCTCACGTTCGATCAGCCCCCGCTCGAACGCGGCGGGCGGATCTTCGTCCCGCTGCGCGGCGTCTTTGAAAATCTCGGTGCGAGCGTCGTTTACGACAACGGCACCGTGAACGCCACCGGGCACGGTCACAACATCTCGCTGCACATCGGCTCCAACCAAGCCGTTGTCGACGGCCAGAACCAAACGCTCGACGAAGCGCCCTTCGTCGTAGGATCGCGGACGTTGATTCCCCTGCGCTTCGTCGCTCAAGCCTTGGGCGCCGTCGTCGATTGGAATCAAAATTCCAACACGGTTCGTATCACCAACGGCGGCGCCGCGAGCACTTCGGGCGCCGGTTCGGGCGGCAGGTTCATGTTGATGGACCGCCGGCCGACGGGGGCAATCCTCGCGGGATCGCCGCACTTCCACGCCACCTTCAGCCGGCCGGTTCGCCGCTCTAGCGTGACGGTGATGCTGGACGGTAACGACGTGACCGCCAGGGCCATCGTCACCGCGACGAGCTTCGACTTCACGCCCGCGCGCTACCTCGGTGCGGGAACCCACCGCATCGCGCTGAGCGGCACGACGCGCGACGGCGTGCCTTTCAATACCGGCTGGAACGTTCGAATCCGCTAAGGAGCGGGTTACTAGAAACAAACGGGCACCGGCGCCGCCTCCGGGGAAACCCGTCCGCATGGCAAAGATGCGAGCACTGGTGACCGGGGCGGCGGCTGGGTTGGCGCGCGGGATCGCGACGTCGTTGGCCCAAAGCGGGGATTTCGAGCGGGTCGCGATGACGTATCGTACGACCTCGCCCGAGGCGACGCTCGACGCGATTCGCGCGGCGGGGGCGACGGGCTCCGCACATCGCATCGACTTTCTTGAGGATGAGGCGGCCATCGGCGCGGGACTTGCCCGCGCCGTTGCGCAGGACGGCCCGTTTGACGTGCTCGTTCACGGCGTCGGACCGATGAGCATCGCGCGCTTCGAACGCGCGACCATGGACGATTATCGCGAGATGTTCGATGGAAACGTGCGCAGCGCGGTCTTGGCGGCGCGCGCGGTCCTTCCCGCGATGCGCGAACGCGGCTTCGGCCGGCTGATTTTCTTCGGAATGAACGGCTCGTCGGTGACCCGGCCGGCCAAGGGTTTCGCGCTGCATCTCGCGGCCAAGAGCGCGCTGGTCGCGTTCGCGCGGACGCTGGCGGTGGAAGAAGGCGCGCGCGGCATCACGGTCAACGCGATCGAGCCGGGCGACATCCGCGACAAGGAGCTCACGCGCGAGCAAGCGCGCGCTCGGCCTGCGGCCAACCCGCGTGGCCGGCCCGGGAGCTGGGAAGACGTGGCCGACGCGGTGCGATTCCTGATCGATCCACGCAGCGACTTCATCACCGGGAGCGTCCTATCGGTCACCGGGGGATTGCAGGGGGCCGCCGAACCCCGCGAGCGATGAGATCCCAGTTCGATGGCCGTCGCGCGTTTGCGTTGCCGGCCAGTACGCCGCAATACGGGCCGGACAAGACGGTCGATGTCGAGCACATCGACCTTTTGCTGACCCCCGACCTTCCCGCGCAAACGCTCGACGGCGTGGCGACGACCACCGTTCGGGCGCTCGACGAGCCGGTGGAATCGCTGTCCCTGGATGCCGTCGACTTCGAGGTCTCGTCGGTTCGGCGCGACGGCAAGCCGCTGACATTCGCGCGCCGGGGTTCGCGCTTAGAGATCCGCTTCGAACCGCCGATCGCGCCGGGGGAGAGCGTCAGCTTCGCGGTCGCATATCGCACGGTCAGACCGCGCCACGGGCTGTTCTTCATCGAGCCGACGCAGCACTATCCCAACCTGGTCCCGCATGCCTGGACGCAGAGTCAAGATTCCAACGCCCGCTTTTGGTTTCCGTGCTTGGATTATCCGCACGAAAAGCAGACGACCCAACAGACGATCGTCGTTCCCAAGGGTCAGTTCGCATTGGGCAATGGGGCGCTGATCGGTCGCAGGGACGACGCGGCGACGACGACCTTCGTCTACCGTCAGGACGTGCCGCATTCCACCTATTTGGTGACGATGGTCGTAGGGCCGTTCGTCGAGCGAGAACAGCGTCCGGCGGGCGCCGGCGCGACGCCCGTGGCGTACTACGTGCTGCCGGGGCGAGAAGACGAGGGCGAGCGTTCCTTCGGCAAGACGCCCGAGATGATCGAGGAGTTCGAGAAACGCATCGGGACGCCGTATCCCTACGCCCGCTACTCGCAGATCGCCGTGAGCGATTTTATCTTCGGCGGCATGGAAAACACGTCGGCCACGACGCAGACCGATCGGACGCTTCACGACCAAACCGCTAGCCTGGATTTTTCGAGCGAGTCGCTGGTCTCACACGAGTTGGCGCACCAATGGTTCGGCGATCTGCTCACGTGCCGCGACTGGTCGCACGCCTGGCTCAACGAAGGCTTCGCGACCTTCTTCGAGTTCGTCTGGCGCGAGAAGTCCCTAGGTTACGACGAATATCTCTACGACGTCTTCGGTGCGGTCGCGCGCTATCTCCACGAAGACGCCGATCGCTATCGACGCGCGATCGTTTGTAACCGTTTCGTCGACCCGATCGAACTCTTCGACCGCCACCTTTACGAGAAGGGCGGCGCCGTCTTGCACATGCTGCGTGGAGAGTTGGGCGAGGCGCGCTTCTGGCGATCGATCCGCCGCTACGTCGAACGCAACGCGCGACGCAACGTGGAAACGATCGATCTGATTCGTGCGATCGAAGAGGCCACCGGACGCAATTTGCGCGGTTTCTTCGATCGCTGGATTTTCGGTGACGGCCATCCCGAACTCGCGATCAAAGCGCGCTGGGACGACAAGCGCGGCGCGCTGACCGTGACCATCGATCAGAAACAACAATGCGATGTCGATAGTCCGCCCTTTTCGTTCGACGTCGAGATCGGCGTTACGAGCGACCTGCCGCCCGCGCCGCCGGCCAACTTCGGGTCCGGCCCGCTGCCCGGCGAGGAGCGCGTGACCGTTCGCGTCGAGCGAGCGCACGAAACCGTCACGATTCCACTCAAGAGCGCGCCGAAACTCGTGCGCTTCGATCCGGGCGCGTTCGTGCTGGGCAGCGTCGTCGACGAGCGCGGCGCGGACTTTGCCGCCGCGACCCTGGATGCCGATCCGGACGTGGTAGCGCGCATTCGCGCCGCACGCGCGCTGGCCAAAGACGGCTCCAAGGAAGCGCGCGATGCGATCGGGCGCGCCTTTGGCCGCGATCCGTTCTGGGGCGTGTTGGAAGAGGCGGCCGCGGCGCTGGGCGCTACGCGCGCACCATGGGCCAAGCGGATCCTTATCAACGCGTTGGGGCACGCGCATCCCAAAGTACGCCGGGGCGCGGCCGCGGCCTTGGGCAACTTCCGCGACCCCGAAGCCGCGGCGGCGTTAGTCCCCGTGGCGGAGGGCGATCCATCGTACTTCGTCCGTCACGCCGCGTTGCACGCGCTGGGCCGTACGCGCGATCCGCGCGCCTTCGTTGTCCTGGTGGATGCGGTCGCCGAATCGAGCTGGAACGGCATCGTTCCGGCGGGCGCCGCGCGCGGCTTGGCCGAACTGGCCGACGCTCGCGCGACCGACGCGGTGATCGGGGCGACCGCGCTGGGCCGCGACGAAAGCCTGCGGCGGATCGCCGTCGGCGCGCTGGCCCAAATCGGCGTCCTGCTCGAAAGCGAACGAACGCGCGTGGTTGCGGCGCTCGACATGCTCTTAGACGACCCGATGTTTTTGGTGCAGCTGGCGGCGGTTGCGGCCGTAGAGACGCTCGCCGACGCGCGACACCTCGGGTCTCTCGAACGGCTCGCGGTCCAAGGGTTCG